>Ga0137375_10008112_pt1 | contig 12498 bp, 7 predicted proteins | sample SagtaG_24_FD_104936 | JGI IMG/M metagenome (GOLD analysis project Ga0137375, IMG submission 104936) | Vadose zone soil microbial communities from Sagehorn Ranch, Mendocino, California, USA - Sage1_R_113_16 metaG | ecosystem: Environmental > Terrestrial > Soil > Vadose zone | place: USA... | reverse complement strand
TGATGAGCCGCGGGCTGACGTCGGCGTAGGCCCCTGCTCCCCACAGGATGCGGACCTGGCGGGCGACGATCTTGCCGTCTCTGGTTACCCCGGTCTTCAAGGTGACCACCGAGGCGTGGCGGGTGCCCGTATAGAATTCCTCATTGCGCTTCAGCTCGACCCGCACTGGCCGCCCGCCCGCCCGCCAGCACAACGCCGCGACGAGCGGCTCGAGTCGCGGGTACGTCTTCCCACCGTAGGCGCCGCCGATGTTGTACGCAATGATGCGGACTTTTGACTGGGGTAGGCGCAGCGTCTCAGCAACCTGAAACCGCGCGGTGAACGGGCTCGATGCCGATGACCAGAGCGTCATCCGGTCGCCATCCATGCGGGCGGTCGTGATGTGCGGTTCCAGGGAGCAGTGCTGTTGGTGCGGCGTCCTGAAGGTGTGCTCGAAGACGAAATCGGCCTGGCGGAAGCCGGCCTCCAGATCACCCTTGCGCAGGCGGTAGTGGTTGAAGATGTTCCGGCCGGCGTCCGTGTTGAGGACGATATCGGGATAGGTGACGAAGTCGCGGCGTCGGACCTGGTCGTGAATGGCCGGCGCATCGGGCGCCAACGCCTCTTCCGGCGTTATCAGAGCCGGCAGCTCCTCATACTCGACCTCGATTAAGGCGAGCGCCTCTTCGGCCATCTCGCCGTCGACGGCGGCCACCGCCGCGACTGGCTCGCCGGCGTATCGGACCTTGTCGATGGCGACCAGCGGACGGTCCGGCAGGACGGGCCCGTAGTACGGGTTCAGGTCGCTCTCGACTAGGCCGGGTCCCGTCAAGACGGCCACCACGCCTCGTAGACGCTCGGCGAGGCTTGCGTCAAGGCTCGTAATCCGCGCGTGCGCGTGCGGGCTTCGCAGGACCTTGCCTACCAGCATGCCAGGCAGCTCCACGTTGCCCGCGAACATCGCCGTGCCGCACACCCGCTGGTACGCGTCCAGCATCGGGACGCGCTTCCCGACTACCACGTTGGTAGTGGGCGCTTTAGCGCCAGATAGCGCAATGTTCGTAGTGGGGGCTTTAGTGCCTGACAGAGCACGCCCGATAGCGCACTGAAGTGCGCACTACCAACGCGGCTCATCCCACCGCACCCCGCTACGAAGAGTAATCATCCCATCCACGGCCGAAGTCGCGGACTGGATAGCTTGCCATGAGTTCGCACAGCCACTCGCGCCCGAGCGCTTCGCGGTATCAGTGAACACTGCTCTCTCGCCAGTCGTAGGGCGACTTGGCCCAGCCATGTTTGCCGGGGTTGTAGTGGATGTAGTTCAGCGTCGTGTAGTAATGCCGTTCCGAGCGAATAACTCGATCCGTAAATCGGTACCAGACCTTCCGCCCGGTTTTGTGGTCCTCGTCATTCCACTGCCGCGAAGTCCTGCCGTGTATCAAGCGAAGGGTACGTCCCAAGGCATTGAATTCTCGCGGTTTGACGAGCAGATGGTAATGGTTAGGCAATATCGCCCAGGCCTGGGCCTCGACGTTGTGCGAATTGAGCTCCTCTAGCAGGGCGTTCAGAAGTTGCTCACGACGAAGGCAAGCCGACATGTGAGATGCGTGCTCGTAGCACGCGGCAGTCACCAGGTACACGCGCTCGTGACGGACGGGATGGGGCGGCGAATGCGGTGGAAAACCATGCGCCAGTCGGTCACGGGTCAACCGGAGCCGTTGGTCTGGCGTCGCCTTGCGATAATCATACATGCCTTCGTCGTTGCGAATCGGTTCAGTGCCGGTCAGCGCACTGAAGTGCGCACTACGAGCGGTCGGCGCGTTCGTAGTAGGCGCTTTAGCGCCCGATGGCGCACTGAAGTGCGCACTACGAACCGCTCGGGCGGACCATCTTGCCGCGCGGCTGGCCGACGAGCTGTCCGTCCTTCATGACCAACTGGCCGCGCACGATCGTGGCGACGGGCATACCGCTGCCGCGCCAGCCGTCGAACGGGGTTACGCGGTTCTTGCTGTGCAGCTTGCTGGCGTCGAGCAGCCACTCCTTGTGGAGGTCGACGATCGTCATGTCGGCGTCAGAGCCGACCTGGAGGGCGCCCTTCTGCGGGAACATGTCCCAAGTCCGGGCTGGGTTGTGCGAGGCCGCCCGCACGAGCTGCGGCAGCGTCATCCTGCCTTTGTTGACCGCCTCGCTGAGGAACAGCTGGGCGCTGGTCTCGACCCCGACGAACCCAGAGACGGCTTTCCAGATGTCGTCGTTCAGCTTCTCCTCCGCCGTGTGCGGCGAGTGGTCGGTGGCGATCGTGGTCACCTTTCCGTTTACCAGCCCCTCGAGCAGCGCCTGGCCGTGCTCCAGCCCGCGGACCGGCGGATTCATCCGCACCACCGAGCCCTGGCGCCCGTACTCGTCGAGCGACAGGAAGCAGTAATGTGGGCCGGTCTCACACGTGATGTCGACGCCCTTGGCGCGCCACTCGGCGATCGTATCCATCCCGTCCTTGGAGCTGAGGTGGAACACGTGGACCTTGCAGCCGGTGTGGAGGGCGAAGAGCGCCAGGCGTTGGATCGCCTCGACTTCGGCCACGACGGGCCGACTCTCCAGGTGGGCCAGCGCATCGGTCCGGCCCTCCGCCTTATACCTGGCGATGAGGTGCTGCATGATCGGGTTGTTCTCGGCGTGGAAGCCGACCCGCAGCCCGCCGCCGGCGATCACGCCCATCGCCTCGACCAGCATGCCGTCGTCAGGGGCAGGAATGTTGCCGATCGTCTCGCCCAGGAAGCACTTGTAGCCCACCACCCCGGCCTCGCGCATCGGTAAGAGCTGGTCGACGTTCTCCTGGACGACCAGCCCGAGTATCCCGAAGTCGACGTACGACTTCTCTTCGGCCAGGCGCTGTTTGAGCCGTACAACCTCGGGCGTGCCGGTCGGCGGCTTGGTGTTGGGCATGTCCAGCACGCAGGTCATGCCGCCCATGGCGGCGGCCAACGAACCGGTCCCGAAATCCTCCTTGTACTCCAGACCCGGCTCGCGGAAATGGACGTGGCCGTCGATCAGGCCGGGCAGAATGTAGTTGCCGCCGATGTCCAGGACGTGCTCGGCGGGCGGCAGGTCCTCGTCGCGGGCGACGGCCACGATCTTGCTCCCAGCCGCGGCCACCCCGACCCCAGGCAGCTCTTCACGCAGAGTTACGAGAATCCCATTCTTCACGACCAGGTCAGCCATGGCGACAGCTCCATTCTTTATTCTTCATTCTTCATTGGCGTGACCACGCCCTCTCGCTCTAGCTCGGCGATCGTCTCGGCCGAGTAGCCTGCTACGTCGGCCAGTACTTGGCGAGTGTGCTCGCCAAGTACCGGCGGCGGGCCGTAGCCTTCGATGGGCGTGCGCGACAGTCGGACCGGGTTGGCCAGCATCCTGACGCTGCCGAGCGGGGCGTACGGCACGTCGACGATCCCGTTGTTGTCGGCGAGGGTGGGGTTCGGCGAGCGCCTGCGCGAAGTTATTGACTGGGGCCGACGGAACCTGTTTGGCCCGGAAGGCCGCCAGCCAATCGGCAGTCGGTCGTACGCGGAGGCAGGCCTGTAGGATTTCGACCAGCTCGTCGCGGTTCGCGACGCGATCGCGGTTCCTGGCGAAGCGGGGATCGTCGGCCAGGTCAGGGCGGTCGATCGCCTCGCAGAAGCTCTGCCAGAACACCTCCTCCCGCGTCGCGACGACGAGCCAGCCGTCGCTCGTCTCGAACACTTGCCACGGCACGTGGTGAGCGTGGGTCGTGCCCCAGGCGTGTCGGACGCGCCCGGTGTTCAGGTAGATCGTCGCGTCGTAACCAAGCAGGAAGGTCATGGATTCGAACATTGACAGCTCGACTCTCTGGCCGAGGCCCGTCTTCTCCCGCTCGAGGAGTGCGGCCAGGATCCCCTGGACCGCGAAGAGCGCCACCCCAAGGTCGGCCAGGGGCACACCGACCCGGACCGGCTTACCACCTGGCTCGCCGGTGATGCTCATGTGGCCGCTCATCGCCTGATGAATCACGTCGAACGACGGCAGGTCACGGTTGGGGCCCTTGCCCCCGAAGCCAGTGATCGAGCAGCAGACGATCCGCGGGTTCACCTTCGCCAGCGTCGCGTAATCGGCTCGCATCCGCTCCAGAACGCCCGGTCGGAAGTTGTCGACTACGACATCGGAGCGGCGCACCAGGTCGTAGAAGACTTCAAGCCCGCGCTCGTGCTTGAGATCGATCACAATGCTCTAGGCCGCGCTATTCCGGCGCCCGCACGCCGTTAGAAGCCGTGGCCCCAGTCTGTTGGTAGCTCGTATTCGTCAGTGCCGTGGATCGGCTCGCCCTCGGCGAAGCGCGTGAACCGAAACGGAGTCAGGTCGACGGTCCGCGCGCGGCCGGTGGTGATAAGCTCGGCCATGCAGGCCCCCACGGCCGGTGCCTTTTTGAAGCCTGTCCCACTGAAGCCGGCCGCGACGTAGAGGCCCTCCACACCTGGCGCATGATCCAGGATGGCCCGCGTGTCCGGGCTCATGTCATACAGTCCCGCCTGGCCATGCGAATAGGCCGCCGCGGCCAAGGCGGGAAGTCGAATCGACAGTCGCTCCTGGACGTCTGCCGGGAAGTCAGGGTCGACCTCTTCGTCGTACCTGTCTGGATCCGCTGGATTGCGGCCGGTCAGCGAGCTCACGCCGCCCAGGGTAAGCTCGGCGCCCTCCGGTCGCGTGTAGGCGCCGCTTGTGGTGTCGATCAGCGCGAGCTGTTTGCCAACCAGTCGGGCTGGACTGTGGTAGAAGGCGACCTGCCCGCGGCGGCACCACAACTCGAGCTCGACTCCGGCTGTGCTCAGCAGCGCCGGCGACCAGGTGTTGGCCGCGCAGACCACCACAGGCCCATCGAAGCGACCGCGAGTCGTCTTGAGCCCAGTGACGTGTCCGCCCCTCGTCGCGATCGCCGTCACGGCCGTTCTGAGGTGCAGCTCCACGCCTAGCTCCAGGGCGCGATCGATAAAGGACTGGGTTGTGGCGATAGGATCGGCGTATCCGCTCTCCGGCTCGTACGCCGCGGCGCCGAGTCCGGCCATGCTGACGGTCGGTTGAACCTCGGCTAGCTCCTCTGGCGACAGCACCCGTGTGTTGACCCCGAGAGCGACGAGTCGGGCCACATTGCGGTGAAGGCGCTCGACGTTCTCCGGTCCCACCAGGAGCGCGAAGCCCGTGCTCCGAAAACCGCACTCACCACCAACTAGCTCCGACCAGCGCTGGAAATACGGCAGGCTGGCGAGGGCCAGCCGCGCCTCTGGCGCGTTGGTGTAATGCATCCGGATCAGTGCCGCCGACTTGCGCGTATGGCCCGCGCAAACGCCGCCCCGCTCGATCACCGCTAAACGCCCGGCGCCCTCCCGAGCCAGGTGGAAGGCGATGCTGGACCCGATTACTCCCGCTCCGATGATCAGGACGTCATAGCTGGGCGCCATCGCCGCGCCTCCGCGAAGCGCACTTGTTGGGCGCAGCAAGGCGCGCCCCTACCTCCCATCGTCGCGTCCTAGGGCACAGCAACCAGCGCCCCTACCGCCCATTGCCCTGATGCGCCCCTCAGTCTGGGGCGCGATGCTGCCCTGCTGCTGAATTGTGTCCATCAGCAGATTGGCCACGAGCGGGCCGTTCTGGGGGTCGATCAGTACTTCGCCCGCCTTGAGCATCTCGTAGCCATCGCCGCCGCCCAGGACGAAGTCGTTGGTCGCCACCGTGTAGCTGGCGGCCGGGTCGAGCGGCTGATTGCCGACCGTAACGTCCTGGACCCGGGAGCCTGGCGGTGCGGTCGGATTGAACGCGAAGCTCAGCCCACTGACCTGCGGAAATCTGCCACCCGTGTCAAACTGACTCACGCCGTTCTCCAGGGCAGCCCCCAACTGGGCGCCGCTGACTCGCACCTTGCCGGCGTAGTTGGCGAACGGGAGGATCGAGACGATGTCGGCGCGGGTCAACTGGCCGGGCCCGTACAGCTTCTCGCCGCGGATGCCGCCGCCGTTCTGGAGGCCGATGTCCGCGTCGGCCCAGGCACGCAAAGAGTCCGCGACGAAGTTGCCCAGATTGGTCTCCATGCTTCGGCTGGCCGAGCGGCGGGCGTCGAGCGCCACCTCGGTAGTCCCGATCACCTCGCCAAGCTGGGCGTCCATGAGCTGCTGATAGCGGGCGATCACACTGGACACCGCTTCATCGGCGGGTAGGTCTTTGGTCAGAGTGTGGCCGGTGTAGGTCCAGGAAACGATCTTGCCGCCCTGGACCATCAGATCGAGCTGGCCGAGGATCTTGAGCTCGTCTCCCCGACGCGAGTCGATCGTGCCGTTGATCACCTTCGGCTGATCGAGGGCGGTGCTGAAATGGTCGCCGACGATCACGTCGATGCCCGCCACCGAGGCGGCGATCCCCTCGCTGTCCGGCCAGCCCAGGTGCGACATGACGATCGTGATTTGCGCCCGAGCCGCGCGCATCTGCGGCACCACTTCGGCCAGGCTGGCGGCCGGATCGCGGACGTCTACGTTCGGCCCGCTGTTGGAGGCCGTCGGAGTGGACGTTGGGGCGACGCCGGTCAGGCCGATCCGCACGCCGCCGACTTCTTTGAGGACGAACCGCTTGACGCCGAGCTGGGCGCCAAATACGTCGCCCGTTCGACGGTCGAAGACGTTGGCACTGACCCAGGGAAAGCTGCTCGCGCTGATCCGTTCGAGGAGATTGTCGGGGCCGTAATCGAACTCGTGATTCCCGAAGGTATCGGCGTCCAGGCCGAGCGCGTCGAGCGCGTCCACCATGTGCTGGCCCTTGAACAGCGACGACATCAGGGAAGGCGCCAGGTCGTCGCCGTTGCCGAGGACGAGCGTGTTGGGGTTCTCAGCCCTCAGTCGCTTGGCCAGGCCAGCGTAGTGCGCCAGCGTCACACCCTCCTGGCTGGCAAGCGAGCCGTGCAGGTGGGTGTCGTGAACGATCGTGATCCGCACCGGCTGCTCTTGGGCGGCGAGCCGGGCCGAGCCGAAAGGACCGAGCGTCGCGAGCGCTACGAGGCCATAGATCAGAAGTAGCCGTCGGAGCTGCATGCCGATCGTCCTCCAGTTAACGCCTTCGGACGATAGCGAACGACCCCTGGTTGGTGCCAGCCGCGGCCTTTGATCCGGGTGCCAAGGGCTAGTAGGGCCGGGGCTCCAGATTCAAGACCTTCATAACGTACTCGCGGCCCAACGCCCCGAGGCGCACCTGTGGTTTTGACCAGCGCCCGGTCGGCTCGGCCTCAAGGCGGGCTCGCTGGAACCACTGGACTTTTGTTCCGCCGTTCGGCAGGACGTACGCCTCGAGCAGGGGGTCTCCGAACAACTGGGCCCCGCTGAACTCACGGTACAGGTCGACGAACTCTGGGGCGACGTGGAGGTTGGGGCCCGGAACATACTCTCCGCGTCGGGCGTCGCGCGGGACCGGCCGGCCGTACTCGGCCACGGTCGCCGCGTATTGTGGCAGCTTCAACAACTCCTCGCCGAGCAGGCCCAATTTCACCGATTGCTCTCTATCCTCTGGGTCAAACTCCAGTCGGCCACCTTCAAAGTATTGAACGGGCCGGTTCGCGTCCTCCATGCTTCGATCCACGGGTGTCAGCGGACGACCCAGGAACCACTTGTCCTTCTGCCAGCGCGTCCTGAACGCCATGCCGCCCGGATCGTCACAGATGTTGAAGCCTGCCTCGTAGACGCAATCGTCCACGCGATCGGACGGACCTTCCGTCGGGATCGCGAGGGGCGTCGGGGCAGCTACGGGCGCGGGCGACCCAAAGAGCCGCTCATTAAAGACGCGGGGCATAACGCTCCCAGCCGTCTGCGCGACACCGCCGCCCGTCTGAAGGTATGTCCACACGACCCACAGCGCGGCGAGGGCAACCACGACCGCCAGGGTTGCCGCGACAAACTGCACGACGCGCCTGGTGAGCCATCGGGATCGCCGGCCTCGCCGCATCTGGTTCAGTCGTCGCGCCAGGTGGCGGGTTGATGCTGATCGTGCCTGCCCAGGATTCGGCGACCGCACGGGGCGCTGGCCACCGGTTTCGAACAACGTCACGCGCTGGAGCAGCGTATACGCGAGGTCGAGCAGCACGGCGAAGTCGCCGTCGGTTAGCTCGTCGCAGGCCGCGGTGCTCATCAGGGTATCGGCCTCGGCCTCGAGCAGGTTCCTGGCCTTGTCTGTGGCGCCCGCGCACAGTTGCAGTAGTGCCGGATCCGAACTGGCTGCGTGTTGTCCGACGGATTGGTGCAGGGCGTCCACCGCCGACAGGAATGGCTCGTAGTCGCGACCGACGGTCGCCGGGTCTGGGGAAACCCGCACCAGCGCAGCCGCTTTAGCCTTCAGGTCAAGCAAGGGGACCCCGACCCGAAGGAGATCCCGGTTCGCCTCGAGCGTAGCCACGTGTTGGCCGGTCACTCGAAGCTGATCCGCCGGCTTGGCGGCGTCGATCTCCGCCTGAAGCCTGGCCGCCTCGACGCATTCGACGAGGGCTTGGGCAGCGCTGTTTAGCCCGCCAAAATCGGTATCGACACCAACCGGCTCGAGCCCTGCGCCCAGCGCCTGGAAGCGTTGGGCGATCTCGAGGGCCACTGCGAGCCTGTCGATTTTGCTCAAGAGCGTGAGCGAGTCGGGGAGTTCCGCCTTGATCGGCGCGAGCTGGGCGAACTCCTGGTAGGCAGAGCGCGCTTCGGCGGCCCGCCCGGCCTTTAGCGCCCACTCGGCCCGGTCTTTGGCGGCCCAGCCCTGAAGCCCTTTGGCGGCGATGCCTTCGAACTCGTCGACCTTTGCTGGGTGGGGTATCGGGCGCTCGGGATGGGCCCGGTTGTATTCGTCGATCAACTTCCGAGCCTGGGCCATGTTGCCGCGCACTTCTTCCAGCGAGAGTCGGTCACCGACGTCCACGAGCGTGCTGATCCGGTAGACGATCAGGCGAGCCAGCTCTACAGAGACCCGCTGCATCTCTGGATCGTCCGGGTCATAGACCTGCAGGTAGGACTGAGCGATCTCGTAGTGGCGGTCCGCGGGCGGGATCAAGCGTAGGCGGCGGATGAACTCGCTTATCTCGCCATCGCGGAGCAGCTCCATCGCCGCATTCCACTCCTGCTCGAAGTAGGCGGTCTGGCCTCTGTAGGGGTCAGCGGCGGCGTCGTCATTCGGCGGGCTCCCCATGCTACCCAGCGCCGACGCGGAGGTGAGGAGAGCTGCACCATTCGCGGATGGGGCGGTCGACGAGCCCATCGAGCTCATGATCAGCATTCGGGCCCGGTCCAGCACGTCACGGCCCTGGGGTGTGAGCTGCTGCTCGAATGGTTCGAGAACGTTTCGAATTTCGTTCGCAAGGCCGGGCGCCCGCTCCAGCAGCGTGCCGAGCAACGCGAGCGTGCGCGGATACGCCGGATTCTCCTCGAGTGCTTCGGCCAGGCTGTCCAGGGCATCCTTCCAGTCGAAGACTTCTAGAGCCTCCTCGGCATTCCCCAGAGCATCGGCGAGACGCGGGCTCAGGGTGGGTGAGACCCACTCAGCCGAGCGGCGGGTTCCAGAAATCGGACCGGTGCCTGCTGGAGGCGGTTCCCTCTCAGTCGAATTGAGGGGCGGGTTGGATCGAAGATGGTCTCGAAGCTCGTCAGCGGCGTTCTGCAGCAGCTGATCCGTAGCGTGCTGGACGCGGAAGTTACCGACCTCGGCCTCGAAGGCCGTGGTGTCGCCGCGCGCCTGCGCCTGGACGAGCGCCTGGGCGAGCACTCGCAGCCAGTGGTGACAGGAGCGGCCGCGGTCGATGAGCTCGATGTTGCCGGCGCTCGCCTGTTCGTTGAGAAACCGCTCGATGATCCGCTGGGCGGCCCCTTCCCCCCGCGTCCCGAATGCGTGGACCAGCTCTTCGACCAGCTCGGCCAGGGCTGGGTCCTGAACGGTTGCCATCTTATGCCTCCTTACCTTGCCCCATTGAGCTCGACATGCCGCGGGGCGAGTGAGAGTGTCATCCAGGGCAGCGTCTCCGCGCGTGCCGGTCCGTTCCCGGTAATCGCGAATGGCCTGGCCGCCCGGAAGCGGGCCAGCCCCTGGGCCAGCCGTCTCAGTTCAGCCGAGAACTGCTGGTCGGCTGAGTCGCGGCCGCTCCGCGCCTCATCCTGCAGACGGCGGGCCTCCTGCCACAGCCCGAGCAGCTCGGCCTCCAGCTCCACGCAGCGCGCGGCCAGCAGGTCCAAGCGGGGCCAGAGCGGCTGGCGCTGCTCGGCCTCGACCAGCCACGCCTCGAGCTCGTCCGCCGCCGCCCCATGGGTCGGAAAGCCGCTGCCCTGCCGCTCCAACCCACGGCTCAGCCAGCGCAGAAGCGCCTCGTCAACCAGCCGCTCCACCGCTGGAAAGCGCAGCAGGCCGGTGGCCGGATCCGGGTACAGGTGGGGATCGCCGATGTGTCCCCAGGTGGCCGCCGGCTCCTTCCCGTCGATGTCTCGGCCCGTCAACAGCGGATGCAGGACTCGCACAAACAGGCGCCGCAGGTCCTGGTACAGGACACCATCCTGGAGACCTGGTTCGGACATTTGTGCCCAGTTCCAGTCGATCACAACCAGACGCCCGTCGTGCCAGGCGACGTGCTCGAGCTTCAGGTCAAAGTGATAGAGCCCGAGCTGCTCGCGGCAGTGGTCGAGGAAGCGCAGCAGCTCGAGCGCTACCTGGACGATTTCGCCGAAGCGATATTCAGCGGCGTAGCCAGTCTCGTAGCCGCGCCCGGCGTAAGGCTGGAGCAGCGTCCACTCGAACGGGACGTTTCCGAGCATGAGAAATGGCAGCCGCCCGGTCCGCGCCGCATCGTCGACTTCCGCCTCAAACTCCGCCAGCCGCTCGCACAAGTGCCCGCCGACCTCGCCTTCGCGCGGCAACGCGGCTGCGTGCACGAAGCCCATCCCGAGCAGGGGGGTGGCGTGGTGACTCGATTGGAGCAAGCTCAGCGCGCGCGCCTCGGTCGCGAGCGAGTGGATGGCATCCGGGCGTGGAGTCTGCAGATGCTTGGACTTGAGCACTTTGACGACGCTCTGCTCCGCGGCCGCACGGCTGGCCTCGCTGACCACGCTACCCAGCCAGCTCGAAGCTTCGAGACGGTTGCACAATTCCACCTCGTAGACGTCGGCGACGCCGCCCGGTGCTTGCAGGTCGACGTTACGCCGCAGGGTGAACAGGTCGCCAACCAGCGTTTGCATGTCTATTTCAGCTCTGTAGGTGCCGGCGCCGGCACGCCGCTCGGCCTTGTCAGATCCCGATCGTGGCCATCGCGTGGGATACTCTGGAACGGGGCCGGCTCGATTGGACTACCCGGCTCGGTCGGCCAGGGGGGCAGCGCAACTGGGGTCGGCGGATGTTCGATTCGCCTGCCCGCCTCGGCCTGGACTTCGAGGGCCCGTCTCAGCAGCGCGTGCGCTCCCTCGCGGTCGCCGGCCTCCAGAGGCGATACGCCTTCCGAAGCAGCAGGGCGTACAGCGACTCGCGCGTCCTCCAGTAGTCGGGGGCGACCTTCATGATCTCCTCGAGCGCCGCGATAGCGGCATCGTCATCGCTTTGCCGGTTCTGCTCGGCCAGAATCCGCTTCCGCGCCAGCGGAATTTCGTCGCGCCCCTTCGTTGCCGCCTCGTCGCCGGTCCGCAGGTCGAGGGCGGACTGGAACTGCGTGGCGGCCAAGTCGAGCTCGGTCGGGTCGAGCTCGTGCAGCGCCCTGTCCACAAGCAGTTCGCCGTATTTCAGGTGGGTCTGGTAGAGCAGGTCGTTCACCGTCTCGACCAGCGGGTTGTTGACTTTGAGATCCTCTGTGACGGCCCTGAGGAACTTGATGGTCTCTGGGTAGTCCCGCGCGTCAAAGGCGAGCAGCGCTTTGTCGAGCCCCTCCAGGGGGCCAGACGTCGGCGCGGGCTCGACCTGGGCCGGCCCCACTGAGGTCAAGTTGGCTGAGAACGTCGGCACTGACGAGGCCCAATTGACGCTTGCGATGCCCGCCCCGATTACCATGGCGATCACCGTCACGGCCAGACCTGCAATCGAGCCCAACTTGGCGAGCGTCGCGAGCCGCGCGTTGGCGGATGGCTCGCTGACCATTGATCGGACTGCTGGCTCTGGGTCCCGGGTCGGCGAATCAACTTGCTCTGATTCGTCGCGCAGGGCCGGCGAGGCCGGCAGGCGTTCGGCCAGCAGTCCGAAGAGCCTGCGCGGCTCCCCCGGCGGTAACCGGTCCAGGAGTGGCTCCAGTTCGGCTGTGCCGATGCCCGCGCCCCCGGATCGTTCATATGCGTCGAGCAGGCGGCGCAGAGTGTCGAGCCCGCGCCCGACTGGCGGGTCGGGCGTTATGGGCTGCTCGATCGCTCTGAGCAGCTCCGCTGCTTGCGCAACCTTGCCGTCGGCCAGGCCTTCGAGGGCCTCTACCACAACACGCGCCACGGCCGCGTTCGATTTGAGCGTTCTGGCCCGGCGTTGCTGCTCGGCCGCGAGCGGATG
>Ga0137375_10008111_pt1 | contig 12499 bp, 10 predicted proteins | sample SagtaG_24_FD_104936 | JGI IMG/M metagenome (GOLD analysis project Ga0137375, IMG submission 104936) | Vadose zone soil microbial communities from Sagehorn Ranch, Mendocino, California, USA - Sage1_R_113_16 metaG | ecosystem: Environmental > Terrestrial > Soil > Vadose zone | place: USA... | reverse complement strand
GGCGAGACCGCACCCGGCGAGACCGCACCCGGCGAGACCGCACCCGGCGAGACCGCACCCGGCGAGACCGCACCCGGCGAGACCGCACCCGGCGTGATCGCACCGGGCGAGACCGCACCGGGTATGACGCCCGGGTCTTCCGTGATCAAGGACGTGGCTGGCCGGGACGAGTCAGGGCCGGATCCGGCGATGGGCGGATCTGCGGGGGTTTGCCCCGGTACAGAATCGCCCTGGACCTGCGGGCGCTCGGCAGTCACGACCGCGAGTATCCCGCGCCGCGCTCTCCGGGTGCCGGGGATTCGGCGAGATGATCATCTTCGCCGCGCGGTGCGGCCGCAGGCGGGTAGCCCAGGCCGGCTGACGCATCCGCCAGGCCGGCTGACGGTTCCGCCAGGCGGGCTGACTCGCTCCGGCCGGCCTCGGAGTCGTCACCCTCGGAGTCGTCACCCTCGGAGTCGTCACCCTCGGAGTCGTCACCCTCGGAGTCGTCACCCTCGGAGTCGTCGTCCTCGGAGTCGTCGTCCGTGGCGGCGGGGACGCGGTACGGGTCGGCATCGCCGGCCGGCTCCGCGCCCTCCCTGACCGCGGCCAGTGCCGCGTCCGCCTCCCGGGCGCGCGCGACAAGCTCCTCGATGTTCCTGGCGTTGTCCGGCACGGTGTCCAGCCTGAATTCCAGCGACGGAGTGTGCCGGAGCCCGGTCTGGCGGCCGACCTCCGACCGGATCACGCCGACCGCGCTGGCCAGTGCCGCTGCCGTGCCGGCGTGTTCCTCGGCGGAGCCGTAGACGGTGTAGAACACAGTCGCCTCGCGCAGGTCGTTGGTCAGCCGGGCCTCGGTGACCGTGACGAAGCCGAGCCGCGGATCCTTGATCCGGCGCTCCAGCATCTCAGCCACGATCTGCGCGATCCGGCCGCCGAGCTTGCGCGCCCTGGCTGCGTCCATGAGTCGCTCACTCCTCCTCGTTGAACAGCCGCTGCCGTGCCGCGAGCAGCTCGATCTCCGGGCGCCCGGCCACGAATCGCTCGCATGCCTCGAGGACGTCGGTGCAGTGCGCGGCGGTCGAGGCGACGACGGCCACGCCGATCTCGGCCCGCCGGTGCAGGTCGAGGTGGCCGGTCTCGGCCACCGCGGCCGCTGGGTAGCGGCGATGGATCTCCGCGACCAGCGGCCGCACCGCCGAGCGCTTCTGCTTCAGCGAGCGCACGTCACCGAGCAGCACGTCCAGCGTCAGGGCACCCACGTACACGTCAGCCCCTGGGGGCGTCAGGCACGCGGCTTCTCGCGCATCTCGAACGTCTCGATCACGTCCCCGATCTTGATGTCGCTGTATCCGATGCCGATGCCGCACTCGAAGCCCTCACGCACCTCGGTCGCATCATCCTTGAACCTGCGCAGCGACTCGACCGTGAGGTTGTCCGAGACGACCACTCCGTCGCGGACCAGCCGGGCCTTGCTGTTCCTGGTGATGGTTCCGCTGCGGACGATACAGCCGGCCACGTTGCCGATCCGCGGCACCCGGAAGATCTCCCTGATCTCGGCGGTGCCGAGCTGGGCCTCCTCGAATTCCGGCTTGAGCATGCCCTTGAGCGCGGCCTCGATCTCCTCGATCGCCTGGTAGATGACCGAGTAGTAGCGGATGTCCACGCCCTCGCGCTGCGCGAGCTCGCCGGCCCGGCCGGCCGGCCGGACGTTGAAGCCGATGATGACCGCCTCGGACGCGATGGCCAGGTTGACGTCGTCCTGGGTGATGGCACCGACGCCGCGGCCGATCACCCGGAGCACCACGTCCTCGCCGACATCGATCTTGAGCAGCGCGTCCTCCAGGGCCTCGACCGACCCGGACACATCGCCCTTGATGATGAGCAGCAGCTCTTCCCGCTGGCCCGACTTGAGCGCGGATTCCAGGTCCTCCAGGGTGACCCTGGGCCGCCGCTGCGCGAACATCGCGCTGCGCTCGCGCGCCTCGCGCCGCTCGGCGATCTGCCTGGCCACCCGGTCGTCGTCGACCACGAGGAAGCTGTCACCGGCGCCGGGCACGGCGGTGAGGCCGAGCACCTGCACCGGCCGCGATGGCGGCGCGTCGCTGACCTGGTCGCCGTTCTCGTCCAGCATCGCCCTGACCCGGCCGAACGCCTCGCCGCAGACGATCGAGTCGCTGACCTTGAGCGTGCCCCGCTGGACCAGCACGGTCGCGACCGGGCCCCGGCCCTTGTCCAGGTGCGCCTCGATCGCCACGCCCTGGGCCTGCTGGTGCGGGTTGGCGCGCAGGTCAAGCTCGGCGTCCGCGGTCAGCACGATCGCCTCGAGCAGGGCCTCGATGCCGGTGCCCTGCCGGGCGGAGACGTCGACGAACAGCGACTGGCCGCCGAACTCCTCGGCCACCAGGCCGTACTCGGTGAGCTGTGCGCGCACGCGCTGCGGGTCGGCGCCCTCCTTGTCGACCTTGTTGACTGCCACCACGATCGGCACGCCAGCCGCCTGGGCATGGTTGAGCGCCTCCGTGGTCTGCGGCTTGACGCCGTCGTCGGCGGCGACGACGAGGACGACCAGGTCGGTGGTCTCGGCGCCGCGCGCCCGCATCGCGGTGAACGCCTCGTGGCCGGGGGTGTCGATGAAGGTGATCTTGCGGTCCTGGCCGTCCACGACGGTGTCGACCTGGTAGGCGCCGATGTGCTGGGTGATGCCGCCGGCCTCGTGCGCCACCAGGTTCGTGTGCCTGATGGCGTCGAGCAGCTTGGTCTTGCCGTGGTCGACGTGACCCATCACCGTCACGACCGGCGGGCGCGCGACAAGGTCGCTCTCGTCGCCCTCGTCCTCGCCGAACTCGATGTCGAACGTCTCCAGCAGCTCCCTGTCCTCTTCCTCCGGGGAGACCACCTGAACGGTGTAGTTCAGCTCAGCACCGAGCAGCTGCAGGGTCTCGTCGTTTACGGACTGGGTTGCGGTGACCATCTCGCCAAGGTGGAAGAGCACCTGCACCAGCGAAGCCGGGTTCACCCCGATCTTGTCCGCGAAGTCGCTCAGCGAGGCACCGCGCGACAGCCTGATCGCCTGGCCGTTGCCACGCGGAATCTGCACGCCGCCGATGGCGGGCGCCTGCATGTTGTCGAATTCCTGGCGCCGCTGCTTCTTCGACTTCCTGCCGCGAGACGGCCGGCCGCCTGGCCGCCCGAAGGCGCCCTGCGTACCGCTCCTGCCACGGCCGCCGCCAGGACGGGCCGGGCCCATGCCGGGACGCTGGCCGCCGCCGCCGCCGGGTCCGCCGCGCGCGCCCGCGCCCGCGCCCGGGCCGCCGCGGCCGCCCGGCCTGCTGCCGGTCCCGCCGCCTGGGCCGCCGCGGCCGCCGCCGGGACCGCCCGGGCCCGGGCCGCCGGGGCCGCGGCCGGGAGCCGGGCGCGGCGGCATGCTGTTGGGGCTGGGCCGCGGGCCGCCGGGACGCGGGCCGCCGGGACGGGCCACATCCCCCGGTCCTGGCCGTCCGGCGAAACGGCCGCCTGGGCCGGCTAGCGCGCCGGGCCGGCCGGCCTGCTGGCCGGGGGCCGGCGGAGCGCCGGCCGCGGAGCCTGATGGGCCCGCGACACCGGGCTGACCTGGCCGGGGACGTGGCGCAGAGCCCATGCCGCTCGCCGTCGAGCTGAACGGGTTGTTGCCGGGACGCGGCCCTGGCCGGGGCCCGCCGCGAGATCCGGGGCGCTGTCCGGCTGCCGGGCTGCCTGGCCGCGGCGCGGCGGGCGTGCCGCCAGGAGCGGGCCGCGGGGCCGCAGGCCGAGCGGCGGCAGGACCGGCACCGGGCGAACCGCCCGCGGGCTGGCCGCCCGGCGCGGGAGCCGCGGTTTCCTGCTGCACGGGAGGCGCTGCCGCCTGCGGGGCTGCCACCTGCGGCGGCGACGGCTCGGTCAGCCGCTGGCTGGGATCGGGGGCAGGCGGCACGGGCGGCACTAGGCGCTGGGCGCCGTCGGCGACCGGCCCTGCGGCCGGCCCGCGCGCGGTCACGTCGGCGGCCGCGGCGGGCGCGGCGCGGCCGTTCGAGCCGTCCCCGGGGGTCACCGCATCCGTAGCGGCCGCCTGCTCCGCGGGCCGCTTGCTGTCTGGCTTGCCAGCCGGCGCCTGCTTGGGCTGCTGGGCCGCGAGCTCTTCCTTGAGCCTGCGGACGACGGGCGCCTCGATCGTCGAGGACGCCGAGCGAACGAACTCGCCCATTTCCTGAAGCCTGGCCATCACGGCCTTGCTCTCTACGCCGAACTCCTTCGCGAGTTCGTAAACCCGGACCTTCGCCACTGCGCTCCCTCTACTCGGTCCGGAGTATCCGGACCAGTCAGCCGGTCCGGGGCAGCGCGTGCTCCGTCCGGCGTCAGCCTGTGCTGTTCATCGCCGCATGCTCATCGGGCGCTCATTGCCATCTCAGCCTGCTTTCTCCGGCACTGCTGCCGTCCATGCCTTCCGCCTGCCCGCCTGCCCCGGCACCGTCTCGCCCGGGTGCATCTCCACAAGATACCCGGCGATCTTGCCGGTCCCTAGCGGCCCCGGCAGGCGCAGTGCCCGCGGGAACGCCCGGCGCCGCAGTGCTCGCTCTAGGCATCCCTGGCTGGGGTGCAGGTATGCACCCCGGCCAGCCTGTCGCGCCTGCGGGTCGGGGACAACCTCATTCCCGTCCGCCACCAGGCGAAGCAAGTCAGACTTGACCGCGCGGGCTCCGCACCCCACACACATCCGGATCGCTGGCGCGGACCGGAGGGGCCGCGGGGACCGCCTGGCCATTCTGTCCTTAAGCCTACCGCGCCTGCGCGCCGGCGGCACCGGGCACCGGGCCAGGCCCGCTCCCACCGCGCGCCGCGCCCCGCCGGCCCGGCCTTGCCGCCGCGCCAGGCGCGCTCTCGCCCGGCCCGTTCCGGCCGCCATCCGCGCCAGGCGCCCTCTCGCCCGGCCCGTTCCGGCCGCCATCCGCGCCAGGCGCCCTCTCGCCCGGCCCGTTCTGGCCGCCCGCCGCGCCGGGCCGGCTCCGCCTTGCCGCCGCGCCAGGCCCGCTCGCATTGGCGTCCTGTCCGGCCGGCGCGTCCCCGGGCGGTGTATCCCCGGCCGGGCTCGCCGCGCCCCGGTCGGGCCGGATGTCGATCCGCCAGCCGGTCAGCCGCGCCGCGAGCCGCGCGTTCTGGCCTTCCTTGCCGATCGCCAGCGAGAGCTGGTAGTCAGGCACGATCACCTGCGCGACCCTGGCCTGCGCATCGATGACGTCGACGCGCGAAACCCGGGCGGGCGAGAGCGCGTGCGCGACGAACTCGGCCGGATCGGCGGAGTAGTCGACGATGTCGATCTTCTCGCCGTGCAGCTCGGTCATCACGTTGCGGACCCGGCTGCCCATCGGGCCGATGCAAGCGCCCTTGGCGTTCACGCCCGGCTGATTCGAGATGACGGCGATCTTGCTGCGGTGCCCGGCCTCGCGCGCGATCGCGGCGATCTCCACGGCACCGCTGGCGATCTCCGGGACCTCGAGCGCGAACAGCTTCTTGACCAGGTTCGGGTGGGTGCGCGACAGCGTCACGGACGGGCCACGGTAGCCCTTCCGTACATGCAGGACATAGCAGCGCAGCCGCTCGCCGTGCACATATCGTTCACCGGGCACCTGCTCGGTCGGCGGCAGGATCGCTTCCAGCTTGCCGAGGTCCACCAGCACCGAGCGGGGGTCCCGGCCCTGCTGGATCACGCCGGCCACCACGTCGCCCTCGCGGCCCGCGTACTCACCGAAGGTCAGCTCGTCCTCGGCATCACGCAAGCGCTGCAAGATCACCTGTCGCGCGGTAGTAGCCGCGATCCGGCCAAAGCCGGCCGGCGTGTCGTCGTATTCCCTGACCACCGTGCCGTCCTCGCCCGTCTCGGCCGCCCAGACGGTCACGTGCCCATTCCCCCGGTGAACTTCGACCCGGGCTGTCGGCGGCGTGCCGTCGGTGCGGTGATAGGCGACCAGCAGCGCGTCCTCGATGGCCTTGATCGCGAGGTCCATCGAGATGTCCTTCTCGGCCTCCAGGCTGCGCAGCACGCTCAGGTCAATGTCCATCTGTCTTCCCCCCGTCTGCACCCGGCACGGCGTGGCCGAACTCAAGGAGAATCTTTCCCGGGCCGAGCTCGCCATAGCCGTATTCGTGCTGCTCTCCCGCTACCTCCAGCAGGACCGCGTGGTCGCTGGCAGCCAGTACCCTGCCCTCGATCGTGGCGGGGCGCCGCGTTTTGTCCGTCCTGGCGGCCGATCGTGCCGCCAGCGGCGCGCGGACCAGCCTGCCCGCCGCGCGGCGCCAGTGCCGCGGCTCGGTCAGCGGCCGGTCGACACCCGGCGAGGAGACCTCCAGCGTGTACGGGGTCTCGCCCATCGCGCCATTGGCGTCGAGCTCGGCTGACAGCGCCCGGCTGATCAGCGTGATGTCATCCAGGCTCACGCCGCGATCGGCGTCCACCACCACGCGCAGCAGGCGACGGCGGCCCGTCGCGGTGATCCGGACATTCTCCAGGTCCATGCCCATCGCGCGAACCACGGGCTCCAGCAATCTGATGAGTTGCTGCACGTCGGCCGGTCCGGCGGCCGACGGGGTGCTGCCCTTGGCTGCCGGCCGCGGCGGACTGTGACGGGAGCTACCGTGCATCACGACCTCCTCGTCGGCGACCTGTGCTGTTGTCCGGTCATCTAGCCTAACGGGGATCGGGCACCTGACGTGCCCGCCCGCCCCGGCGCACCCGGCGGCGGGAAAGATCGCGGGCCTGCCAGGCTCGCTGGGGCACCAGGGCAGCGGGACGGCCGTGACATGCTTGGATGCCGGCGGGGAGATCTGGCGGCGCACTGGCGGGAGGATTCCGTGACGGGAGGCCCCGGGACGGCGGGCACTGGCGCGGGCCGGTCCCGGCGGGCCGTGCTCGCCGCGACCGCGGCCAGCACGGCGCTGCTCGCGGTGGCTGGCTGCAAGGGCGTCGGCGCGCTCGCGACTCCGCCGAGTCCGGCCCCCGATGTCGGGCTGCTGCGCGCGGCCATCGCCGCGGAGGAAGTCATGATCGCCCGCTACGACGCCGTCATCGCCGGCTCGCCCGGCCTGGCGGCCGACCTGCGCCCGCTGCGCGCCGAGCACCGGCGGCATCGCGCCGAGCTTCGGTCCCGCCTGATTGTGCCGCCGGGTAGCGCGGAGACCGCCGCCCCGTCCCCGGCCGCTACCCGGTCCGGGCCGGCCGCACCGGGCGCAGGCGGCGTGCCGTCCGCCCAGGGCGCGGCGATCTCGTTCCTGCAGGAAGCCGAGCGGGCGGCGGCAGCGGCGCTGCTTCGCCAGCTCACCGCGGTCTCCCCATCCCTCGCACAGCTCATGGCGAGCGTCGCGGCTGCCGAGGCGACGCATGTCGCCGCGCTCGCCGCGGTCGGGAGCAGCGGGCACGCATGACCGGAATCAGCGCACGACGGCAGCCGCTGGCCGCTGCCGAGATCAGCGCGCTGCAGGCGGCGCTTGCCGCCGAGCATGCCGCCGCCTACGGATACGGCGTTGTCGGCGCGCACCTGACCGGCCATGCGCTCGCCACCGCGCGGGCTGACTGGGTCGCGCACCAGGTCGCCAGGGATTCCCTTGAGTCGATGCTGCAGTCCGCCGGTGCGACGCCGGTCGCGGCGGCCGCGGCTTACCGGCTGCCGCAGCGGGTGCACGGCACGGCCGCCGCTATCGCGCTCGCGGTCACCCTGGAAAACCGGGTCACCGCGGCGTACCTCGGCCTGGTGGCGGCGACCAGGCCGACGCTCAGGAAGTTCGGCGCGCGCGAAGTCGTGGCTGCCGCGATCAGAGCCGCCTCGTGGCGCGGGCACACCGTTGCCTTCCCCGGGTTCCCGGCTGGCGCGGTCATGCCCCCCAAGGCCGCCCGCGGGCAGTCAGGGCACGGCCGAACGCCGCCGCCATCCGGCTGAGCCTCGTGCCGCAGGCGGCGAGAACCAGCCAGCCAGAAAGCCAGCAGCCAGAAAGCCAGCAGCCAGAAAGCCAGCCGGAAGCCAGCAGCCAGCCAGGAAGCCAGCCGGGGAGCCAGCGGCTAGCCGCTGGCGGCGAGCACGCGGCTGATCAGGCTAGCCGCAGTGGCCAGGTCATCGCTGACCGCGATCCGCTCGGCCCAGGACCACCAGAACCACCAGTCGCCGTTCCGGCATGGCCCGGCATAGATGTCCTCGGCCAGAGCCGAGGCCGTCGGGTTGACCACGTGCAAGCTCGGCACCCGTCCTGGCGGTGTCGTCAGCCTGGCCCGCAGCCCATGCCCGGCCAGCACCTCCGCGAGCCCTTCAAGCCGGTCCAGGTAGGCGTGCCACAGCTCGGCCGACCCGGGTGCCTGCCGGGTTTCCATGGTCATGAAGTCACCTTTGGTAGCTGATAGACAGCGCAGAGTGAAGCACTGTCCACTAGAATGCAGGCCAGACATGCGAGATGCAACATGCATTCAGTAATTCGCATCCCGTGATCTGGCGGCACTGGACGCCGTCATGCCGGCCTTGTCACACTGGACACAGGCTTACGCCTGACCACGCGGGGCACATTATCGACTCGTGACGTCGCCGCATGATGGCAGTATCTGAATCCCACGCGCTCGGCACGTCGCGCACCCGATCGCCCGCCGGGGGGTGACACATGGCAAACGAGCAGAGTCCGACCGTCAGGCGGCGTCGGCTGGCGCTCGAGCTCAGAAGGCTCCGCGAGGCCGCACGGCTCACTTGCGAAGAGGTTGCCGAGCACCTTGAGTGCTCGGCATCCAAGATCAGCCGGGTGGAGACCGGGCGGGTTTCTGTCTCGCCGCGCGATGTCCGCGACATGCTCGAGCTCTACGGAGTGCCCGCCCAGCAACGGGACAGCCTGGTCCAGCTGGCCCGCGATTCGCGCCAGAAGGGCTGGTGGCACGCCTTCAGCGACACGATCCAGCCGCAGTTCGCGACCTACGTAGGGCTGGAGAGCGCGGCGGCGGAGATCCGGGTCTACGAGGTCAACCTCATTCCCGGCCTGCTGCAGACCGAGGACTACGCCCGGACGATCATCAAGGCCGGGACGATGAACGGCAACCATGAAGACGTCGACCGCAAAGTTGCCCTGCGGATGGCCCGCCAGCCGGCCCTGACCAGGGACGATCCGCCCATGCTGTGGACCGTCGTGGATGAGGCCGCGCTGCGCCGCAGGGTCGGCGGTGCGGAGCTGATGCGCGCCCAGCTTGAGCACGTCCTGGACCTGTCCAGCCTGAAGAACGTCGCGATGCAGGTGATCCCGTTTGGCGCGGGCGCCCATCCGGCCATGGGCAGGCCGTTCGTCATCCTGGTGTTTCCCGAGCGGATCGACACCGACGTGGTCTACCTGGAAGACCTGACCAGCGCCTTCTACCTGGAGGACGTGGACGAGGTGGACCGCTACAACGTCTTCTTCAACCACCTGCGGGCAACGGCGCTGTCGTTCGAGGACTCCGCCGCGCTGGTCACGTCCGTGCTCAAGGAGCTATAGCCGCCCGCGAAACGGCCCGGCCCCGCAACCCGCCCGACGCGGCAGCGGCTCACCCGGGCGTGCCGGCCCTGTGACCGTTTCTCTCCTTTCCATCCCAAATGCCCGTTCCTAGCACAGCCGGAACGGCGTTCCGCCTGATGGATGTGGCTGCGGTATTCGCCGGCGCATACCAATCCTCCATCCACCATGCGGAACACCCACCACACGCACCATCAGCACCACAGGAGCCGCGGGCACCACAAGCCGCCCGGATCGGTCGCCTCGGCGGCACATCATGGCCGTGACTACGACAGCAAATTGACTACGACAGCAAAGTCCCATCCACGAGGTCGCGGGAGGGTGAGCGGCGGGCGGACTCAGCGCAGCGGAGCGGGAAGCGGCTCGGCGTGCAGCACCGTCAGCCGGGACACAGCGCGGGTCAGCGCGACATACAGCCGGTGCAGGCCGCGCGACTCCGCGGCCGCGATCCGGGCGGGCTCGACGACGATGACCTGGTCGAACTCCAGGCCCTTGGCGAGAGTGACCGGCACCAGGGTGAGCAGCCCGAGGCCGGCCTCGGCGTCGAGCACCGAATGCGGCAGGCCGACCCGGCCGAGCACGGCGGAGATCTCCGCCACCTGATCGTCAGCGGCGATCACCGCTGAGGAGCCTGGCCGGTCCAGCGCATCGGCGCAGGCCGCCGACAACGCGCCCGGCAGCGAGCTACCCGGCGCCGGAATTAGCACCAGGGAGCCGGCTTCCTGCCGGATGGAGCGGGCCGGGGCCAGGCCGGGGGCAATGTGGCCGAGCAGCTGGCTGGCGAAATCGAGGATCTGGCGCGGCACCCGGTAGCCGGTGTCGAGCACGCGCAGCCCGGCGTCCTGCTTGCCCAGGTTGGCCAGCAGCTGCTGCCAGCTTGGGGTGGCCCACGGCGTCGTGCCCTGGGCGATGTCACCGAGCACGGTCGCCGAGCCGGTCGCGCAGCGGCGGCCGATCGCACGGCACTCCATCGGGGACAGGTCCTGCGCCTCGTCGACGACCACGTGCGCCAGGCTGGGGGTGCGCTCGATGAGGTCGCGCGCCTCGTCGATCAGGACCGCGTCAGCGGGCGACCACCGGGCCGAGCCAGGTCCCCGCGGCGGCGTTGCCCAGCAGATCGCGGCCTGCTCGGCCGGGTCCAGCAGGCCGGCGCCCGCGCGCGCGAGCAGCGCGGGATCGGACAGCAGCCGCAGTACCAGCCGCAGCGGGTCGGTCTTCGGCCAGATCCGGTCGACCACGGCCCGCACCTGCCCGGTCCGGCGCACCGCCTCGTGCGTACGGTCGTCGCAGCTCTCCCCGGCCGCTTCCATCCTGGTCAGGATCACGTGCGCGATCCGGTGCGACAGCATCTCCCGGCCGGTCCCGTAGCGGACCCCGCGCAGCCGCAGCTCGTCAGCCAGCTCGGCAAGCTCGTGCGCGGGTACCCGCCAGCGCCGCGAGCCGCGGGCCAGCATGAGCGCCTCGGCCGGCTGGCCGATCTGCTCCCAGAGCGCCCGGCGCAGCACCGCTGCCATCCGCGCGTCGCCCTTGATCCGCGCCGCCGGCTCCGAGTCGGCCGCCCGGACCGGGACGGTGGCCAGCAGGTCGGTGACCGAGACCTGGGTGACATTGAGTTCGCCGAGGGCGGGCAGCACGTTGCGGATATACGACAGGAAAGCGCGGTTCGGCCCGACGACGAGGACGCCGCCGCGGTTCATCCGCTCCCGGTGCGCATACAGCAGGTAGGCAACCCGGTGCAGGCCGACGGCGGTCTTGCCGGTGCCGGGAGCGCCTTGCACGCACACCGTCCTGGCCGCGTCGGCGCGGACGATGTCATCCTGGTCCGGCTGGATGGTCGAGACGATGTCGCGCATCGGGCCGGACCTCGGCCGCTCGATCTCGTCGATCAGGATCCGGCTGAGCGGCGCGTCCGGCCGGCCTGCCTGCCCTGGTTCGCGCGGCCCGGCGCTGGTGAAGTCCTCATCCTCGTAGGCGGTCAGCTCGCCGCCGGAGAACCCGAACCTACGGCGGTGCGCCAGGCCCATCGGCTCAGCCTGGCTGGCCCGGTAGAAGGGCCGGGACACGGGAGCCCGCCAGTCGATCACGACCGGGTGGCCGTCCGGGTCGTGCACATGGCGTCGGCCAATGTGGAACTGCTCGCCGGGCAGCGCGCTGCCGATATCCGCCTGGCCGGGCGGCGGCTCGGGGCGACCGGAGTAGTCAAGCCTGCCGAAGAACAGCGGCGTGTCTGGCAGGTCGTGCAGCGCCTCGGCGCGCCGGTACAGATCGGCCTTCAGGTACTCCTCGGAGACCGGGTCGCCGCCGAGCGCGCGGAGTGACAGGACGTTCTCGCGCATCAGCCGCAGGAATTTCCGCGACGCCTGCAGGTGGGCGCGTTCCGCGGCGAGAACGGGATCGACGCGCCCGGCCGCCTCAGCAGCGGCAGCGGCGGCGGGACGGGACCTGGCCGGCGCTCCGTGGTCGGTGCCGCTGGCCGAGGGCATGCTTCATCACCTCGATGACATCGGGGGCTGGCACAGGGGCCAAGAGCCTAACAATGCCGACGGCGCTGGTCATCCGAATATTCCGCCGCCGGGCGGGTGCGGTCCCGGCGGATGACCGTGCGCGGGCCCGCCGGGTCAACATCGCCAGCCTGCGCCGACACCGCTGACACCGCCTGCGCCGACACCGCCAGCCTGCGCCGACACCGCTGACACCGCCTGCGCCGACACCGCCAGCCTGCGCCGACACCGCCAGCCCCGGCAGCAATAGCAGCCCCGGCAAACAGCCACAGCAACACCCGGGCCCAGGGGTCCCCAGCCGCTGACAAAGATCCTCTTACGCTGGTGATCATGAAAAGGCTGCTCGTCGCTAGACTCGCCGTGTGGCCGAGGCCAGGGATGCTGGCGCCCGAGATGCTGGTGCCCGAGATGCTCCTGCCCGAGATGCTCCTGCCCGAGATGCTCCTGCCCGAGATGCTCCTGCCCGAGATGCTCCTGCCCGAGATGCTCCTGCC
>Ga0137375_10008108_pt1 | contig 12501 bp, 9 predicted proteins | sample SagtaG_24_FD_104936 | JGI IMG/M metagenome (GOLD analysis project Ga0137375, IMG submission 104936) | Vadose zone soil microbial communities from Sagehorn Ranch, Mendocino, California, USA - Sage1_R_113_16 metaG | ecosystem: Environmental > Terrestrial > Soil > Vadose zone | place: USA... | reverse complement strand
CGCCGCCAGCGCCGGGTCTTCAGATAGGGCTCGGTGGCCGCGGCCATGAGCGTACGGTAGCGGGTCGCCACAGGATCGTCAACGTCGTCGAGGCGATGCGGCATCCGCCAATCCGGCATACGACGTGAACCCTGCCCTCGGGTAGATCAGCCGCCGCGGCGGCGGAGCATCTGCTGCAGGCTCTGGCGGGTGAGGCCGAGCCGCTCGGCTGCGCGCGTCTTGGAGCCACACTCGCGGAGCGCGTCCTCGATCATGCGGCGCTTGAGGTGCTCGATCGCCTCATTGAGGGTCGCGGGCACGGCGGCAGTCGCCGCCGCACCGCGGACGCGCTCGGACAGGTGCCCGGGACCGAGCGATTGCCCGTCGTCCGCCAGCGCCACCGCCCGCTCGATCTCGTTCTCCAGCTCGCGGACGTTCCCGGGGAAGAGATAGCCGCGCAGGCAGCGCATCGCCTCCGGTGAGATCGCTGGGACGGCTCGCCGCGCCCGCTCGCGGTACACGCGCAGGAAATGCTCGGCCAGGGCCGGGATGTCCTGGGGGCGCTCCCGCAGCGGTGGCAGCCGGATCGGGAAGACGTTGAGCCGGTAGTAGAGATCCTGCCGAAAGCGGCCGCCGCGGATCTCCGCGTCGAGGTCGGCGTTGGTGGCCGCGAGGACGCGGACGTTCACCTTCCTGTAGTCGGAGCCACCGACTTTCCGCACCTCGCCCTCCTGGAGCACGCGGAGCAGGCGAAGCTGCATCGCGGGCGACATCTAGCCGATCTCGTCGAGGAAGATCGTGCCGCTGTCGGCTTCCTCGAACAGCCCTCGCCGATCGGCGGTGGCCCCGGTGAAGGCGCCCCGAGTGTGGCCAAACAACTCCGACTCGAGCAGGGACTCCGTCAGCGCACCGCAGTTCTGCGCGACGAACCGGCGGCTCCGCCGGGGGCCGTTGTCGTGGATGAGTCGCGCGAACAGCTCCTTGCCCGTCCCGGTCTCGCCGAGAAGGAGCACCGTGGTGTCGCCCTCGAGGACGCGCCGGGCGAGGCCGACGGCCTCGCGGAGCCCGCTCTCGGCACCGATGAGCCGCTCGAAGCTGAGCGGCCGTGCCCGGGTCTCGGCCGCCTCCCGCCGAAGCGCGTTGTAGGCGACTTCCAGCTCGTCACGGAGACGGGCGTTCTCTCGTCCGAGCTCGTACCGCTCGGCGGCGCGCCGGACGACAACGAGCAGCTCGTTGGGATCCCACGGTTTGGGGATGAAGTGATAGATGCGCCCGGTGTTGATCGCCTCCATGAGGCTGTCGACGTCGGTGTAGGCGGTGAGGACGATGCGGATAGCCTCGGGCGCGTGCTCCTGGCTGCGGCGGAGCAGCTCCACGCCCGTCATCGCCGGCATCCGGTAGTCGGTGACGATGACGGCGATCTCTTCGGCGGCGAGGATCTCGAGCGCGCGCGCGCCACCCTCGGCGCGGACCACGTGGAACTCAACGGCGAGGATCGCCTCGAGGGCGTCGAGCACGCGCGGCTCGTCGTCGACGATCAGGACGGTGGACGGTTCGCTCAGTCCTTCACCCCGAGGATCTCGTAGAGCGCCTGGCGGTCCTTCAGGCCTTTCAGCCGCGGGGTGCCGAGCTCCCGGTGGCGCACCAGCTCGCGCACCCGCCCGAAGGTCGCCTCGTCGGCGATGATATGCGCCCCGAAGAGCCGTGTCATCCGCTGGATGCGGGCGGCCGCGATCATCGGACGGCCCACCACGACCAGCTCGCGGCGGCGGTCCGAGCCGATGGTGCCGGCCATGACCTTGCCCGAGCTGATGCCGATGCCGATGTCGAAGGTGGGGCGCCCGTCGGCCGCCCACCGCGCGGCCAGGTCCTGGACGGCCGTCACCATGTCGAGGGCTGCGCGCACGGCGTCGGTGGCCGTCTCGGGGCTCGCCGCCGGCACCCCGAAGAGCACCACGATCTCGTCGCCGATGAGCTGCTCGACAGTGCCGCCGTGGCGGAAGATGGTCTCGACCATACGTGTGAGGTACTCGTCGAGCAGTCGGATGACCACCCGGGCGGGGGTGCGCTCGGTGAGCCGAGTGTAGCCGGCGATATCCGCGAAGAGCACCGTCGCCTCGCGCCACTCTCCGGAGAGCTCCATGAGAGTGGGATCGGCCACCACGAGGTCCACCAGGCGGGGCGACACGTAGCGCTGGAGCTGGGCCCGCAACCCCGCCTCGCGGACGGCGTCCTCTTGGGCCGCGCGCAACCGGGCGAGCGCCGCCTCCAGCTCGCGGTTGCGCGTCTCCAGGTCGCGCACGAGCTGCGCGCGCTCGCGGGCGAGGGCGTACCGCTCGACCCCGCGCCGGACGGTATGGGTCAGCTCCTTGGGGTCCCAGGGTTTGAGCAGGAAGTGATAGATGTGCGCCGCGTTGATCGACTCCATGAGGGCGTCGGCGTCGGTGAACGCGGTGAGGAGGATACGCACCGTCTCCGGCGACACCTCCCGGCTCCGGGCCAGTAGCTCGGTGCCCGCCATCCCCGGCATCCGTTGATCGCTGACGACCAACGCCACCTCCTCCTGGGCGAGCACGCGGAGGGCCTCGTCGGCACGGTCGGCGCGCAACACGCGGTAGTCCATGGCGAGGAGGGCCTCCAGCGAGTCGAGCACCCGCGCCTCGTCGTCCACGATGAGGACGGTCGCTTCCGCCATGGCTACGTCCGGCGGCTCACCGGGATGCGCACGGTGAAGGTCGCCCCGCTGCCCGGCGCGCTGGACGCCGTGATCTCGCCGCCGTGCTTCTTGACGATCTCGTAGCTGATGGACAGGCCGAGCCCGGTGCCCTCCCCTACCGGCTTCGTCGTGAAGAACGGGTCGAAGACCCGTCCGATGACGTCGGCCGGGATGCCGCGGCCGCTGTCCGTGACCGTGAGCACGGCGCAACCGTTCTCCGTCCGGGTCTCGAGGGTGATGTCGCCCTCGCCGTCGATGGCCTGCGCAGCGTTGGCGAGGAGGTTCAGGAACACCTGGTCGACCTGCGACCGGATGCACTCGACCGACGGCAGGTCGTCGAACTTCCGGTGGACGCGCACTCGGTCCTTGAGGAGGTGGTTGAGAAGCGTCAGGCTGGACTCGATCTCCTCGTGGAGGTCGACGGCCTGCCACACGTCGTCCTGGGTGCGGGCGAAGACGCGGAGGTCCCGCACGATCTTACGCGTCCGCTCGGCGCCCTCGCGGATGCCCTGGATCATCGAGTCGAGATAGCGCAGCGCGTAGTCGACCTTCAGCTCCTCCCAGCGCGCCTGCACCCGCGCGCGGTCGGCGGCGGGCAACTCGAGGTCGCGGTAGGTCTCGACCATGGCGCGCAGGCGCCGCACGAAGTCCTCCAGGGTGGTCACGTTCGAGAAGACAAAGCCGATGGGGTTGTTCAGCTCGTGGGCGACACCGGCCACGAGCTGGCCGACCGAGGCCATCTTCTCGCGCTGGATGAGCTGCATCTGCGTCTGCTGCAGGTCGTGGTAGGCCGACTGCAGCTCCTCGTTGGCGATGCGGAGCTGCTCGGTGCGGACGCGCACCTTGTCCTCGAGGCCGCGGCTCAGGTCCTCGATGGTCCGGAAGCTCTCCGCGCGGTCGATGGCAAGGGCCACGTGGTTGGCCACGGCCGACATCAGCTCGAGGTCGGAGTCAGCGAACCGGCCGGGCCGGGGCGAGCTGGCGACGAGCACCCCGAACACGCGTTCCTTGACCCTGAGCGGGATCATGACGAACGAGCGGAGCTTGAGCGCATGGACCGTCGGTCGGTGGACGGGTTCCCCGGTGGTGTCCACATCGTTCACGACGAGCGGCAGGCCCGTCACCGCGGCCTTGCCGACCGCGCTGCTCTCCGCGCTCAGCGGGAACTCGAGCGGCTCCTGGGCGCCGAGCGGGAGCCCACCGGTGATCCGGTGCTCCCGGACGACGTGCCGGCCGTGGTCGATGAGGAAGAGAGACACGTCCTGGTATCCCATGTTCTGCACGAGCCGCTGGAGCGCTTGCTCGTAGATCTTCTCGGGGTCGAGAGTGGAACCAACGGCGGCGGCGAGGTCGCAGAGCAGAGAAAGCTGGTCGATCCTGGTATCGAGGTCGCGGAACTTCTTTTCCAGCTCGTTGTTGGAGAACATGATCTCTTCGCTCTGGAGGTCCAGAAGGCGCCGGGTGTGCTGCCGGCGCTGGCGCTCACGGAGTGCAGCCCCGAGGGCGACGCCGCCGAGGAGCGGGATCGCAAAGATGATACCCAACGCCGTCACGCCGGTCGGCGGGCCGACCGCGAGCGCCACGGACAGGGAGGCCGAGCACACCGCACCGGCCGCGGTGGCGCCCCAGAAGGCGCGCCCGGGCGAAGGGTTCTTCCACCAGACGTCGAGCACGCAGGCGTCCGCCCCTTCGACTGCGCATTGATGCTCCACGATCTGCGCCCGTGGCAGCCCCCAATTCGTGGGAAGACGCGCCAGGGTCACCTTCATCCAGCGGCAGGCCCATAGCGGCGTGCGATAGCCCGCGAGGGGAGCGAAACGCATGCGGGCATGGCTGCGGCCGAGCTCCTCGACCTTCGGCTCGGCAAAGCGCAGCATCCGCCGGTAGAAGACCTCATACTTCGCGTACATCCCCCGGGGCTCACCAATTCCCATGGAGTAGGTACCGAGATAGGACCGCTCCTCGCGAGGCTTCCAGTCCATGCCGAACTCCGCGAAGCGCAGTATCCACCGTTCGGAGTCCGGGTCGCCCATCAGTTCCTGTCCGAGGCGCATGAGCTCGTTCGCCTGTGCCAGCGGGATCCAGTTGTGATCGGCCATCAGGTACTCGCGGGAGCGGCCGGCGGCGCGGCAAATCGCCGCCGACGCCTCGAGTCCAACCTCGCGCTCGAGGAAGGGGATCAACACCTTGGTGTAGAGGCAGTTGACCTCGCTCACTCGGCCCTCCGCGCGAGCGGGAGACGGATCGTGAGCTTCGCTCCCTGGTCCGGTTGGCTGGAGGCTGTGATGTCGCCGCCGTGCTTCTTCACGATCTCGTAGCTGATCGAGAGGCCGAGTCCGGTGCCCTCGCCGACGGGCTTGGTCGTGAAGAACGGGTCGAAGATCCGTCCGATGACATCGGCCGGGATGCCCGGGCCGGTGTCGCTGATCGTGACGACGGCGAAGCTGTCGTCCCTCCGAGTCTCGACGGTGAGCTCTCCCGGGCCGTGGATGGCCTGGGCCGCGTTGGCGAGGACGTTCAGGAAGACCTGGTCGATCTGCGAGCGCACGCACTCCACAGACGGGAGGTCGCCGAATTTCCGGTGCACGGTCACGCGGTCCTTGAGGAGATGGTTCAGGAGCGTCAAGCTCGACTCCATCTCCTCGTGGAGGTCCACCGGCTGCCAGGCGTCATCGTCGCTGCGGGCGAAGACCCGCAGGTCGCGGACGATCTTGCGGGCGCGCTCGGCGCCCTCGCGGATGCCCCGGGTCATGGCGTCGAGGTAGCGCAGCGCGTAGTCGACCTTGAGCGCGTCCCACTCCGCCTGCAGTCGCGCCTGGTCCGCCGACGGCAGCGCGGTCGCGCGGTACGTCTCGAGCATCGTCCGGAGCCGGCGGACGAAGTCCTCCAGCGTGGTGACGTTCGAGTAGACGAACCCGATAGGGTTGTTCAGCTCGTGGGCCACCCCGGCGACGAGCCGGCCCACGGAGGCCATCTTCTCACGCTGGACGAGCTGCACCTGCGTGTGCTGGAGGTCCCGATAGGCGGCCTGCAGCTCCTCGTGGGCGGCACGGAGCTGCTCGGTGCGCACGCGCACCTTGTCCTCGAGGCCGCGCGAGAGATCCTCGATGGTCCGGAAGCTCGCGGCGCGGTCGATGGCGACGGCCACGTTGTTGGCAACGGCGGTGAGCAGGTCGACGTCCGCCTCGGTGAAGCGATGGCGGTCCCGCGCCGTCACCCCGAGGACGCCGTACGAGCGGTCCTTGGCCCGGAGCGGGACCATCACCAGCGAGCCCACGCCGAGCGACCGGGCCGTCGGGCGATGGAGGGGCTCGGCGGTGGTCTCCACGTCGTCCACCCTGAGCGGCTCCCCCGACAGGGCGACCTTGCTCACGACGTTCCTGGCGGGGTCCAGCGGCAGCTCGAGCGACTCGAAGAGCCGGATCGCCTCGACCGGCTCGGCTCCGGCCATCTTCTCGCCCCGGATCACCCCGCGCTCCCGATCGATCAGGAACAGGACGCCGCACTCGTAGCCCATGCGCTCCACGAGCCGCGTGCAGGTCTGGTCGTAGATCAGCGCGGGATCGAGTGTCGCGTTCACGGCGCGGGAGAGGTCGATCAGGAGCGTGAGCTGCTCGACCTTGGTCTGGAGGTCGCGGAACTTCTGCTCCAGCTCCCGGCTGGAATACAGGACCTCCTCCCCCTGGAGCGCGAGCAGCTTCCGGGCCTGGCGATGGCGGTGGTGCTGGAGGAGCCCGAAGCCCAGTGCAGCGCCGGAGAACGCCAGGAGCGCGCCCATCGATGCGTCGGAGCCCCACGGAATTGACTGGCCGATCGCCAGGCTCGTGGCGCCCACGGCGCCGGCGGCTCCGGCCACGACCGGCAGCCAGAAGCGAAGGCCGAGGGACGGGTTCTTCCAGCGGATGTCCCACAGGCAGACATCTCCGCCGAGGGCGGCGCAAGAGCGCTCGGTGATGACGGCGCGCGGGAGGCCCCAGTTCGTCGGGAAGCGCTCCCAGGTGACCCGCTGCAGGGTGCACAGCCACCGAGGCAGGCGCACCCCGGGCCGGGGTGTGAGCCGGAACGTGGCGCGGTTCCGCCTGAACGCGAGCGTCTCGCATGTCCAGTGGTTGCCGCGCATGAGCGAGACGGTCTGGAAGATCGCCCGGGGGCTGCCCAGGCTCATGGTGTAGGCGCCGCCCCACCCGCGTTCCTCGCGCGAGGGCTTCCAGTCCATCAGGTCCTCGCCGAAGCGGCGGACCCAGCGCTCCTCGTCGGTCTCGCCCATGAGCCGCATGGCCAGCCGGAGGAGGTCGCCGCCGAGGGTCAACGGAATGAAGTTGTACTCGGCCATCAGCCACTCGCGAGGTCGGCCCGCCCGCTCCACGATGGCGGCGACGCCTTCGTGACCGACCTCCCGCTCCACGAAGGGGATCAGCCCCTTCGTGACGATGCAGCTGACGTCGCCGTCGATCGCCGTCTCCCCGGCGCCCAAGTGGCCGCTGCCCTCAGCGCGGCTTGTAGACGAACTTCGACGTGATGTTCACGGGGTTCGCGATCGTGTCACGTACGGGCGACTTCCGGTCGATCGTCTCCTTGCACCGCCGCACCTTGTCCTCGGGCGCCGGGCTCTTGATCGTCACCGTATAGCGGATGTCGCTGACGCCGTTGCGGACCGACTTGTCGTGGCCGAGGACGCCCCGCAAGTCGAGGTCCGCCTCCATCTCGACGTCGAGCTGGTCGAGGGGTACCCCGAAATTCGCGGCGTTGGCGGCAATCCCGGAGGTGACGCAGCCGGCCAGCGCCGCCATGAGCGTCTCGACCGGGTTCGGGGCGCTGTCGACGCCACCGAGCACGTCGGGGTCGTCGACGGTGATGGCGAAGCTCCGTGTGGGCGGGAACATGCTCTGCCCCTGGGCCGTGCAGGGCCCCACCAAGACCAACGCCTTGGTCCCCCGCTTCCAGGTCGAGGTAGCCTTCATGCTGATCTTCCCGATAGCCGGGTTCGCTCGGACCAGCGCGTCGAGCTCCTTCATCTTCTCCACGTTCACGTCGTTCAGCTGCTCAGCCATGACATCCTCCTTGCTGGCTCGTTCACCGCTCCTGTCACTCCATGATTCGGTGGCGGATCACGTCTCCCTCGCTCACGCCGGCCCCTGGTCTTCCTACGCCAGCAGCTCGGCAATCATGTGGGCCGCGCGCTCGGTGCCGCCGCGCGGCGCCTCGCGCCAGTGCACGGGCTTGCCCAGGTGGTCGAGCATGCTGGCGCCCAGCGCGTCGGGCGTCGTGCGGTCGTAGTCCATGCGGAGGCCGGCGCCCAGCCGCTCGAGCCGCCGGCTGACGAGGAACTGCTGCTCCCAGTGGTTGCGAAGCGGGAAGTAGAGGAAGGGCGTGCGGAAGGCGGCCAGCTCCATCGTGGTCGTGAGTCCCCCCTGAACGATCGCCAGATCGGCGGCGGCGTGGTGCCGGAAGAGGTGCGGGACGTAGGCGCGCACGTCGAGCTGGGGATGCTTCGGGAACTCCGCGGGATCGAGCCGCGGTCCCGCCACCAGGATCATGCGGGTGTCGGGGAGCTGGCCGGCGACGATCTCGAAGGCCCGGGCGCACTTGAGCAGGAGGTTGCGACCCACGGCCGTCCCTCCCACCGAGACGAGGATGATTCGCTCGCCGTCGCGGTAGCCCAGCTCACGGCGCAGCCCCTCGCGGTCGCGGTACTCCGCCGGGTCGAAGTAGTAGGTGTAGCCCGGGAACTCGAAATGCTCGCGCGCCCACTGCCGCATGTTGGGCAGGTCGGGGCCGAACGGGCGGTCAAGCACGTCCTCCTCGTCCCCGAGCATGACCGAGAGGTCGCGCACGTCGGGGTGCAGGCGCAGGTGGTCGATGTTCTCGGCGTTCTTCTCCCACGCCCGCCGGAACTCCGTCGAGGTGGGGTCGTCCCTCATCGGCAGGACGCCGATGAAGTCGGTGATGAAGACGTAGGGGGCGCGCTTCAGCTCGGGGTTCTCGTGCAGGTAGTAGTCGAGGTCCCAGCCCTCGTCGCTCACCCAGAGGTCGTAGGCCTCCTTCTCGACCACGTCGGCGAAGACCATGAAGTTGGCGGCCATGATCTCGTCCATGTCCCAGATCGCGTTGAAAGCGTGCAGCTCGTGGTCGCGCGCCCAGCCCTCGATGTGGGCGCTCTCGTTCAGGAGGAGGTCGGTCGCCGGATGCAGCCGCTCGCCGGTGACTTCTACTACGCGCCGGGCGGGGTCGGCGGCCAGGAAATCCACCGTCGCGTCCGGGTAGAGCTCGCGGAGCTTCCGGGCGATCGCCACGTCGCGCTGGATGTGACCGAGGCCGATCGGGCTGGAGAGCCAGAGAATACGCCGCTGACTGCTCCGACCCGCGCGTGCGCGCGCTGGAGGCGGCGTGGTGGCCGGCAACTCGGCGGCGACCGTGCGCTCGGTGGTGGGCGGAATGACCCGCGATTCCACCGGCCGGTCGAGGACGAAGTCGCGGATGAGCCGGTTCACCTTGACCGCCTCGCGTCCGGGCAGCACGTGGCCGCCGCCCTGGAAGGTGACGAGCCGGGCCCCAGGAACGGCAGCGGCGAACTTCTTGCCATGAGAGTGGGGAACGACCCAGTCCGCCGTGCCGTGGAGGATCAGGGTGGGCACGCGGAGCTGGCCGAGAAGGTCGTAGACGTTGTCCTTCTCGATCTGCTGGAGGGCCTCGACGTAGATCTCTGGCCGGCTCTCGCCGGCCCAGGCGATGCCGTCCTCGATCGCCTTGAGCGAGTGCGGCTCCGGCGCGCACTTGGTCAGGAGCCGCGTGCGCCAGCCATCGAAGTCCTCTCGGATGATGCGCGCCACCTTCTCCTCGAAGGGCTTGGGCAGCGACTGCGAGTACTGCGCGCTGACGAGAATCAGGTGCGATACGCGCTCGGGATTCTCGACCGCGTACGTGACGGCGAGCATGCTCGCGCACGAGAAGGCCACGAGGGCGACGGGCAGACGCGCGGCTTCGTCCAGGACGCCGACCATGTCACCGTACCGCGTGGCGAAGTCGTACCCAGTGGCGGGCTGGTCCGAGCGCCCGTTCCCTCGCGGGTCCATGGCGATGACCCTGAAGTGTCGAGAGAGGTAGGGGATGTTGTTCTTCCACAGTCGGCTGTAAGACGCGGGATTGGAGGGTGGGTGCAGGAAGAGGTCGCGCTCACCGCTGCCCGTGATCTGGTAGAAGATCTTGGCGCCCGGCTGATCGACGAACATCTACGCCCTCCTCGACTCGAGCGGCGTCCGCCGCCGGTCGACCTCGTAAAGGAACAGCGCGGCGCCCCCGAGGACCGTCCGCCGCTTGTCGCCGGGCACCAAGTGGATCGTCGTCGACGCGACCGCCTGCGGCAGGGCGAACCTGGCAGCGTGGCGGCGGATCTCGCCCGCCAGCGGCATGAGAGACTCAGCGACGCCCCCGGTGATCACGATGACCTCAGGGTTGATGCCGCTCATGATGGCGCCGAGCGCCACGCCGAGAGCATGGCACGCCTCGGCCACGATGTCTCCGGCGGCAGCGTCACCTGCCGACGCCGCCCGGAAGACCAGCTCGGCCGTGATTTCGTTTGGGTCGCCGCCGGCCAGATCCATCAAGGTCGAGCGCGGGGCGGCGACCGCGCGTTCCCGGCCCCGCTCGGCGACGCTCGTGCCGGCGGCCCAGGCATTGAGGCAGCCACGGTTGCCGCAGCGGCAGAGGGGGCCGCGAGGATCGATGGGGAAGTGACCGAACTCCCCGGCGCAGCCGGCGTGGCCGCGGACGAGGGTATCGCCGATAATCACCGCCCCCCCGACGCCGGTCCCAATCGCGAGCATGACCAAAGAGTCGGCGCCCCGCCCGGCGCCGAACCTGTGCCCCCCGAGAGCGAGCACATTGACGTCGTTGTCCACGAAGGTGGTCAGCCCGGTGGAGTCGCGGAGGAGATCGGCCAGCGGGAGGTGGGCGAACTCGGGCACGTGGTTGACCGCGTAAATCATCATGCCCTTCTCCGCGTCCACGAGGCCCGGCAGGCCCACGCCGATCCCGGCGAGCGCGATGCCCCGCCCGCGCGCCCGGGCCGTCAACTCGCTCACGAGCGCCAGCACAATGTCGACGGGAGTACCCCCGCCGGTCGTGCGGGTGGGCGTCTGGGCGAACGCGAGAATCTCCCCGTCGCGAGTGACGAGTCCGGCCGAGGTGGTCGTCGCGCCCACGTCGATGCCAACGATCGCGATCCGATCGGTCACAATGGCCCCTGCCCTCGCAAACTGCGAGCCATGTGGAACTCCGCGAAAATCGTGCGGCGCCGAATGCAGCGTGCAAGATCAGCTTGCAGTCCCTGCGGCGGGACCGGCCTCCTCGACCCGCTTCACGGGCCCTCCCGGGTGCAAGGTGGGATGGCGGTCGCCCCGCGGGCGTGCAAGACGGGCGGGCGGCGGCTGGGCCCGTCCTCGGAGAAACTCGAAGGTGGAGTGACTTCGGGGCCGCGTCACCGAACCCCGGGTCGCCATCACCCCGATGCGATCCTTAGGGAGCGGTCTTGCCTTGCACGATGACGCGCGTGGAGAGCAGCGAATCGATCTCCGCCTCACCGTAGCCAGCCTCGCGAAGGATCTCCACCGAGTGCTCGCCAAGCTCCGGCGGGAAGCGTGGCGCGACCTTTTCGACGCCGTCCAGCCAGAGCGGGCTCGCCACGGTGAGCGGCGCGCCCGCGCGCGGGTCGTCGAAGGGCACCAGGGCGCCACTGGCGACCATTTGCGGATCGTCCCGCGTGTCGTCCACGGTGCCGACCTCGCCGAAGGTGAGGCGGTGACGGTTCAAGATTTCTCGCCACTCCACCCATACCTTCGATCTGAAGACCTCGTCCAGGAGGGGCACGAGGGCGCGCGCGTTGGCGCGCCGGACGGGCGTGGTGGCGAAGCGCGGGTCCTCGCTGAGGTCGGGCCGCTCGACCGCACGGAGGAGGTGGGGCCAGTCACGGTCGTCGTTCAGCAAGTTGAGGAGGAACCAGCGTCCGTCGGCGCAGCGATAGAGGTTGGCGAGGGCGGTCGCAGGCTCCTCGCGCGGCGGTCGCGGCTCGACCCGCGCCCCGGAGAGCGCCGCCTGCACCTGGATCGCGTTCCACCAGAGGCCGTTGGCCAGCAGCGAGGTCGAGACCATGGTGCCGCGGCCCGTCTGGCCGCGCCGGTAGAGCGCGGTCATGATCGCGGCGAAGAGCGTGACGCCGGTCGGGTGATCGCCCATCCCGGGCAGCGAGCGCGCGGGCGGAGAGTCCGGAGCGGGCTTCACGAGATCCATCAACCCGGTGCGCGCCCACAGCGCCGTCGCGTCGAAGCCAGTGCGCGGAGCCTCGTCGCCGTGCTCTCCGTACGCGGTCATGGACGCGTACACGAGCCGTGCGTTGAGCGGTGCCAGGTCCGCCCAGCGAATGCCGAGCTTCGCGCGCGAGTCGAGCGGCGTGTTGGTAACGAAGACGTCGGCCCGCTCGACGAGACGATGGAGCACGGCGCGTCCAGCGGGCTCGCGCAAGTCGAGGGCGAGCCCGCGCTTCGTCCGGTTGTCGACGATCCAGCGATAGTTGTAGGGGCTCTCGGCGACCCCGGGGCCTCCGGTACGGTGGCGATACGGGTCGCCGTCAGGCGGTTCGACCTTGATCACGTCGGCGCCGAGGTCGGCCATGATGGTCGTGGCCACGGGGCCAGCGATGAAGCTCGCCGCGTCGATGACGCGCACGCCCGCGAGCAGGAAGTCGCCGCTCATGATCCTTGCGGACTATATCATCCGCCCCGAGCGGCCGGGAGCCGGGCGGGATCGAACGG
>Ga0137375_10008102_pt1 | contig 12504 bp, 10 predicted proteins | sample SagtaG_24_FD_104936 | JGI IMG/M metagenome (GOLD analysis project Ga0137375, IMG submission 104936) | Vadose zone soil microbial communities from Sagehorn Ranch, Mendocino, California, USA - Sage1_R_113_16 metaG | ecosystem: Environmental > Terrestrial > Soil > Vadose zone | place: USA... | reverse complement strand
GTACCAGCTCTTGGCGACCTTGCCGCAGTGCCCGGCGGTGAGGAAGTAGTACGTGCTGCCCTTGACGACGTTGAACCCGAGCGAGCAGCGGTACTGGCCGCCGTAGATGGTGTCACCGGCCGACACGAGAGGCCTGAAGGCGCCGCTGGTGCGGTTGACCTGGATCCGGTCGGAGCCCGCGCCCTTGAGCCGGGCGATCTCGGCGGCCGACACAGTGCTGTCGGCCGTCACGACGACGCGGTTGGCCGCCTTGTCGACGTAGAACGCGATGCCTTCGACGCCGGACCGGTCGACCGCGCCGGCGACCGCGGACAACACGGTCGAGCCCGCGTCGGTCGAGGGTGCCGCGGTGGCGGCGGGAAGGGAGTAGGCGGAGGCGCAGACCACGCCGACTGCGCTGTCACGTCACCCGGATGACATTTCAGACAATCCAGGAGTGTTGAGTGCTCGCGGACATTCCGGCAAGGATTTCTCCCGGCCAATCTGACGGCGGTCGCGAAAGTCGTGTGGGGGCTCCCATCGCGAGGAACCGCCGTCGACCCTGCAGGAAGTGCTGGAGCATCACCCGGTCATCGCGACCAGCTCGGAGCGGTCCTTCTGGTGCAGCGCGTTCGACAGCACCAGCCCGATCCCGCGGGCGTAGTACTTCTGCTCGTCGGCGTCCGGCTCCAGCCGGGTGAAGTCGAGGGTCTGCACCAGCCCCGTCTCGGCGCCGTACGGCACAGTCGCGCTGGCGTCGATGGCCAGCACCTTGGCCTGGTCCTCGGCCTCGCCCTCGAGGTACTCCTGGCGGTAGGCGTCGCCTGTCGCGGGGTCGGCGGGCATGATGATGCCCGCCGTGGCGCCGTCGACGCCGGCCTCCCAGGAGCCCGCGGTGTCGACCTGGTCGCCGTCGTACTCCTTGGTCTGTTCGCCGAAGTACCACACGTTGCCGTCGGTGTCCTCCGCGATCCAGTCGAAGGTGTCCTCCAGCAGTACGCCGTCGAGCCAGACCACGTCGTGGACGACCCGCGTGGTGACCCCGTCGACGACCCGGGTCCGCGCGGTGACCGTGACGACGTTGGTCTCCGTGCCGTCTGCGGTCTGTCCGACGTACCGCCACACGCGGCCGACCGGCGCCGGGTACCACGGGTTGTCGATCTCGTCGACGAAGTCGCTCGGCGCCGGCGCTTGCGCTGGGAGGCCGCCGGAAATGCCGACGTCGGTGTTGGCCGAGGTGTCGGAGTTCGAGCCGCCGCAGCCGGACAGGGCGAGCCCGAGGGCGGTCAGGGCCGGGAGGAACCGGAGGTGATGGGAGGCCATGCTTCGAGCCTGCGCCGCGGGTGCTGAAGCCACGCTGAAGGCTCCCGGCTCGCCCAGTTGTCAGCCCGGCCATCGGGTCGGTTTTCAGCGCGGCTTCAGCCGGTCGTGGGATCGTAGGCAGATGCGGATCCTCGTCGTGGACGACGATCAGAACCTCGCCGGGGCGCTTCAGCGCGGCCTCCGCCGCGAGGGGTACGCCGTGGACGTGGCATACGACGGGACCGAGGCGCACTGGCTGGCCACCGAGACGGCGTACGACGCGATGGTGCTCGACTGGATGCTGCCGGGCATCGACGGCACCGAGCTGTGCGAGAAGCTGCGGCAGGCCGGCGTGTGGACGCCGATCCTGATGCTGACCGCGCGGTCCGGGAACGCCGAGGAGGCCGGCGCCCTCGACTGTGGCGCCGACGACTTCCTCGCCAAGCCGTTCGCGTACGACGTGTTGCTGGCCCGGATCCGCGCACTGGTGCGTCGGGGTGGACCGGCCCGCCCCCAGGTGCTGACCGCGGGCGATCTCCGGCTCGACCCGGCGGGCCACGAGGTCCGGCGCGGTGAGACCGTCGTACCCCTGAGTCCGCGGCAGTTCGCGCTCCTGGAGTTCCTCCTCCGCAACGCCGGCCAGGTGCTGCCGAAGGCCCGGATCATGGAGCACGTGTGGGACTTCGGCTTCGACGGCGACCCCAACATCGTCGAGGTCTACGTGCACCAGCTCCGCTCGCGCATCGACGAGCCGTTCGGCCGCGCGGCCCTGCAGACGGTCCGCGGCGTCGGCTACCGCCTGGCCGCCGACGGGGGCTGAGCCGTGACCCCGAGCTGGGCACCCCGGCTGACGCGCGGCTCGGTCCGCGCGCGTACGACTCTGCTGGCCGCCCTGGTCTCCGCGATCGCCCTGGTCGCGGGCGCGGTGCTGCTGCTGGTCACCCTCGACCGCTCCCTGCACCGCGCCGGCGACGACCTGGCGCGCGGCCGGGTGCGCGACCTCGCGGCCCAGGCGGCACGGGGCGTCCTGCCGGACTCCCTCGACTCGATCGACGGCGAGGGCGTCGGCCAGGTGTACGACGCCCGCGGCCGGGTGCTGGCCGCCTCCCCGAACATCGCCGGCCGGCCGCCCATCTTCCACGGCACCGCGCCACAGCGGCCGTCGATGCGGATCCTGCGCGACGCTCCCGACGACGACGAGACCGAGGACTACCGGGTCTGGGTGCAGCGGGCGGAGACCCCGACGGGCCCGGTGACTGTGGTGGCCGGCGCCAGCCTCGAGTCGGTCGGTGAGGCCTCGGCGACGCTGCGCCGCGACCTGGGGATCGGCGTACCTGCGATGGTCGCGCTGGTGGCGGTCGGCACCTGGCTGGTCGTCGGCCGCAGCCTGCGGCCGGTGGAGGCGATCCGGCGCGAGGTGGCGGCGATCGGTGACGACCGGCTGGACCGGCGGGTGCCCGTGCCGCCTGCCGGCGACGAGATCGGGCAGCTCGCGGTGACCATGAACGGCATGCTCGACCGGCTCGAGGACGCCAGCCGGCGGCAGCGGGAGTTCGTCGCCGACGCGTCGCACGAGCTGCAGAGCCCGATCGCCGCGCTGCGCACTCAGCTCGAGGTCGCCCTGGCTGCTGACGGGGCCGCCGGTGGGGCCGACGGCGACTGGGCCGACCTCGGCCCGCGGCTGCTGGCCGACGCCGACCAGATGGACCGGCTGGTGCGCGACCTGCTCTTCCTCGCGAGTACGCCGGACCCGCGGCCACCGGACCAGCTCGTCGACCTCGACGACGTGGTGCTCGAGGAGGCGGCCCGGCTCCGCGCCTCGACTCCGGCCACCGGGAAGTCCACCGGGAAGGCCACCGGGAAGGCCACCGTGGACACCGCCGGTGTGTCGGCGGCGCCGGTCACGGGCGACGGGGGCGACCTGCGCCGGCTGGTGCGCAACCTGCTCGAGAACGCCGCCCGGCACGCCGAGAGCACGGTCCGCCTGACGCTGGGGGAGTACGACGGTGCCGTCCTCCTCGAGGTGTACGACGACGGTCCCGGCATCGCTCCCGAGGACCGGGAACGGGTGTTCGAGAGGTTCACCCGGATCGACTCCGCGCGACGGCGTACGGACGGGACCGGGCTGGGGCTGGCCATCGCGCGGGCGATCGCCGAACGGCACCGTGGCACCCTGGAGGTGGGCGACGGCCCGTCCGGCACCAGGATGGTGCTCCGGCTCCCTATCGTGCGCGGCTGAGCCGCGGTCGATGTGGGGGACCCGAGTTGGACCTGGCCGCCTCCAGCGGCGTACTCTTTATGTTGCGCCTGAAGTCTGCCTGCGTCCCGGACGGAGTGGACTCTCGCTCGCTATCACTCGGCTCTCGATAATCTTGGTGGCCGGACCAGCACGAAACGGTAGTGAAATGGGCTTCGGCGCGCGTCCGCACGACCCCAGCCACCCAAGGAATCACTTCCCTTATGACGAGCAGCATCTCCACTCTTCCGGACGTCGACGCGCCGCAGGTCGCGGTCAACGACATCGGTTCGGAAGAGGACTTCCTCGCCGCGATCGACGCGACAATCAAGTACTTCAACGACGGTGACATCGTGGATGGCACCATCGTCAAGGTCGACCGGGACGAGGTCCTGCTCGACATCGGCTACAAGACCGAGGGTGTCATCCCCTCGCGTGAGCTGTCGATCAAGCACGACGTCGACCCGTCTGAGGTCGTTACCGTCGGCGACAAGGTCGAGGCCCTGGTTCTCCAGAAGGAGGACAAGGAAGGCCGCCTGATCCTGTCCAAGAAGCGCGCCCAGTACGAGCGCGCCTGGGGCACCATCGAGCAGGTCAAGGAAGAGGACGGCGTCGTCGAGGGCACCGTCATCGAGGTCGTCAAGGGCGGTCTGATCCTGGACATCGGCCTGCGCGGCTTCCTGCCCGCCTCGCTGGTGGAGATGCGTCGCGTCCGCGACCTGCAGCCGTACGTCGGCCAGACGCTCGAGGCGAAGATCATCGAGCTCGACAAGAACCGCAACAACGTGGTCCTGTCGCGTCGGGCCTGGCTCGAGCAGACCCAGTCCGAGGTTCGCCACGGCTTCCTGACCCAGCTCCAGAAGGGCCAGATCCGCAAGGGCGTCGTCTCCTCGATCGTCAACTTCGGTGCGTTCGTGGACCTCGGCGGCGTCGACGGTCTCGTCCACGTCTCGGAGCTGTCGTGGAAGCACATCGATCACCCGTCCGAGGTCGTCGCCGTGGGTGACGAGGTCACGGTCGAGGTCCTCGACGTCGACATGGACCGCGAGCGCGTCTCCCTGTCGCTGAAGGCGACCCAGGAAGACCCGTGGCAGCACTTCGCCCGCACCCACCAGATCGGTCAGATCGTCCCGGGCAAGGTCACCAAGCTGGTGCCCTTCGGTTCGTTCGTCCGCGTCGAGGAGGGCATCGAGGGTCTAGTGCACATCTCCGAGCTCGCCGAGCGCCACGTCGAGATCCCCGAGCAGGTCGTCCAGGTCAACGACGACGTCATGGTCAAGATCATCGACATCGACCTCGAGCGTCGCCGGATCTCGCTGTCGCTCAAGCAGGCCAACGAGACCGCGACCGCGGCCGACGCCGAAGAGTTCGACCCGACGCTGTACGGCATGACGGCGTCGTACGACGAGCAGGGCAACTACATCTACCCGGAGGGCTTCGACCCGGAGACCGGCGAGTGGCTCGAGGGCTTCGACGAGCAGCGCGCGACCTGGGAAGAGCAGTACGCCAAGGCGCACGCCCGCTGGGAGGCTCACGTCAAGCAGCAGGCCGAGGCCAAGCAGGCCGAGGTCGAGGCCGGCGAGGCGACGTCGTACTCCAGCGGCGAGGACACCACCGCCACCGACGTGGGCGGCTCGCTCGCCTCCGACGAGGCGCTGCAGGCGCTCCGCGAGAAGCTGACCGGCGGCAACTGACGTCGAAACGCATCCGGCCCGGCAGGTTGACCTGCCGGGCCGGATGCATTTCCGGGTCCTTTGTCTGCCTGGGTGCGGCGCGAGCGGCTTGGCGTTCCCAAGTCAGACGCGACGCGGCTCGAACGGGTCGCGGTGGTGGCTGCGCGGCGGAGCCGCGTGCGCCGTCAGGTGGCCGTAGCCATCATCGGCGATGAAGTTGTACAGGTAGGCCGCGCCCCGGAGCAGGGCGGCGAGGGCGGCCACGGCGAAGAGAATCAGGAATACGGTCATGGCAGTAATTCTCCGACCATCTGTTTCCTGCCACGAGTGGCAGAGATGCCGCCCTTCGTCGATTTCCTGCCACATCTGTGCCACCATGGGCTCATGCTGAAGAACGTGGCCGTGCTGGTGTACGAGGGCGTCGCTCCCTTCGAGCTTGGGACGCTGTGCGAGGCGTTCGGCCTCGACCGCAGCGACGACGGGCTGCCGCGGCTGGAGTTCGCGGTGTGCGCGGAGAAGGTCGGGACGATCCCGACCTCGATGGGCTTCGGGCTCCAGGTCGAGGACGACCTGAGCCGGGTCGCCGAGGCCGACCTGGTCGCCGTACCGGCGCGGCCGATCGCCGCGGGCCTGTCCACGGCGATCCTCGACGCCATCCAGCAGGCCTACGACCGCGGCGCCCGGATCCTGTCGGTCTGCTCGGGCGCGTTCGTGCTCGGCGAGGCGGGGCTGCTCGACGGCCGCGAATGCACGACCCACTGGCGCTACACCGACGAGCTGCAGCGCCGGTTCCCGCTGGCGAAGGTGGTCCCCGAGGTCCTCTACGTCGACTCGGGCCAGATCATCACCAGCGCCGGTACGGCGGCCGGGCTCGACGCCTGCCTGCACGTCTGGCGCCAGGAGTACGGCGCCGCCGCGGCCAGCCAGGTCGCGCGCCGGATGGTGGTGCCTCCGCAGCGCGAGGGTGGCCAGGCCCAGTTCATCACCCGACCGGTTCCGGACTGCGCCGTCGAGACGCTCGGCCCGCTGCTGACCTGGATCGCCGCCAACCTGCGTGAGGACCTCGGCATCGAGACTCTCGCTCGGCGCTCCCACATGTCCGCGCGCACCTTCGCCCGACGGTTCCGCGCCGAGACCGGCGTGACGCCGCACTCGTGGGTGACCAGCCAGCGGATCCTGGCCGCCGAGGAGCTGCTCGAACGCTCCGACGCGTCGGTCGAGTGGATCGCCTCCGAGGTCGGCTTCGGCAACGCCGCCGCGCTCCGGCACCACTTCGTGCGGTCGCGCGGGGTGAGCCCGCAGCAGTACCGTCGTACCTTCTCCTGCGCCGAGGACGCGCCCGCCTGACGTCCCGACCCGGTCGGTCCGTTCCGCCCAGCGCGCCAGCAGGCCGCATTTTCCACGAGCCTCATACGCTGGCGCACATGGCTGACGTCGAGATCACGGTCCGAGGTTCCTACACGGCGTACGCACCGCCCGAGCGCGGGACGGTGCACGCCCGGGTGGGCATCGAGGGGCCGGCCGCGGAGAACGTCTACGCCCACGCGGCCCGGGCCGCGCAGGAGCTGAGCGGCGACATCACCGGGCTGCACGACCCCGCCGCGGGGCCGGTCACCTGGTGGTCGAGCGGCCAGCTGCGCACCTGGGCGCACCGGCCGTGGAACCAGGAGGGCAAGCAGCTGCCGCTGGTCCACCATGCCGAGGTCACGTTCACGGTGAAGTTCAGCGACTTCGCCCAGCTCAGCGGGTTCGCGACCCGGGCGGTCGCCATCACCGGCGTGACCGTGGACCGCGTCGAGTGGGCGCTCACCGAGGCGCGCAAGGCCGCGATGACCGGCGACGTGCGGGCGCGCGCGGTCCACGACGCGCGCGACAAGGCCCAGGCGTACGCCGACGCGCTCGAGCTGGGTCCCGTGCGGGTGGTCGCCCTGGCCGACGCCGGGATGCTGGGCGAGGGGCTGCATCCTTCCGCCGACGGCGGGATGCGGACCTTCGGGCGTTCCGCCACCGCGCCGGGGGCGGCGGACGTGCAGTTCGTGCCCGACGACATCGCGGTGGCGGTGCAGGTGGACGCGCGCTTCGGGATCGGGTAGCCGTGCCGTCGAGCCGGGTCAGCCTCCCGGGCCGGCGAGCTCGCCGCGACGTACCTTGCCGGTGAGGGTGCGCGGCAGCTCGTCGACGAACTGCCACTGCTTGGGTCGCTTCGGTGGCGAGAGCTGTTCACGAGCGTACGCGTCGAGGTCGGCGGCGGACGTCGTACCGACGACCGCGGCGCAGACCCTCTGGCCCCAGCGCTCGTCGGGTACGCCGTACACCGCGACATCGGCGACGCCCGGGGCTTGGCCCAGGACGTTCTCGACCTCGACCGGGTAGACGTTGACGCCGCCGGTGATGATCAGATCCTCGCGGCGGCCGTCTAGCCACAGGTAGCCGTCGTCGTCCAGTCGGCCGAGGTCGCCGACGGTGAACGCCCGGCCGGTGGGCGTGTCGCGCCAGGCCGCGGCGGTCTTGTCGGGATCGCCGAAGTAGCGGAACCGCGCGTGTGGCGGCACCTCGCACCAGATCAGCCCGTCGTCGTCGACCGACAGGCGCCGACCGGGGCGGGCGCGGCCGACCGTTCCTGGCCGCTCCAGCCATTCCTCCGAGCGGCAGGCGGTGAACTGGCCCTCCGTCGAGCCGTAGAACTCCCACGTCGAGCCGTCCGGGAACAGCTCGATGAGGCGGCGCTTGATCGCCGGCGGGCAGGCGGCGCCCGCGTGCGCGACCAGCCGGAACGACGACAGGTCGGGTACGCCGGCCTCGTCCCAGTGCGCGAAGAGCCGCTGCAGGTGCGCCGGCACGCAGAACATCGTGGTCGGCCGCTCTCGCTCGATGGCCGCGGTCATGGTCGCCGGATCGAAGTGCCCCGGTACGACGATCCGCCCGCCGGCCAGGATCGTGCCCATCGCGAACCGCAGCGGCGCCGAGTGGTAGAGCGGGCTGAGCACCAGGTTGACGTCGTCCGCCCGGAAGCCCCAGAGGTCGCGCTCCTCGGCCACCAGGGCCTCGGCCGCGGCCGGCGAGAGCAGCCCGCTGTCGACGCCCTTCGGGGTGCCGGTGGTGCCGCTGGTGCAGTGCATCGGCCGGCACCGCGGCCGTCCCCAGCGGTACCGGTCGGGGGCGTGCCCGACCATCGAGCGCAGCTGCTCCTCGGTCTCGACGACCAGGTCCGGCCGCACCGAGGCGAAGATCCGCGCGCGCTCGGCCGGGGTCAGCCGCGGGTCGAGCGGGATCGGGAACATCCCGGCGGCGAGCAGCGACATCACCAGGTCGACGTACTCGAGAGAACCGGGCAGCAGCAGCGCGACCCGCGAGCCCTCGCGCAGCTCGGCATGGTCCCCGTCGTCGTCCATGCCGCCATCCAACCAACACAGGTGGGGCGGGCCCCGCACGGGCCCGCCCACCGGCTTTCTCGTCCCTGCTGGCGGTTACGGCTGCGAGCCGAACACCGCCAGTTCGGACAGGTCCGAGAAGCTGCAGCCCGAGAAAGCACCGTTCGGGCAGTTGGTCGGGAAGTCCGGCGTCTGGTTGCCCAGGATCGTGAACCGCACGAACCTGACCCCCACCGTCCCCGCGGTGGGCGTCACCGAGTTCAGCCGGTTGCGGTCGGCGGAGGTGAAGGTGCCCTCCGCGGCCGTGACCCAGACATTGCCGTCGACCGAGGTCTCGATCTTGTACTGGCCGGTCGAGGCGCTCCCGCCGTCACCACAGGTGGCGCTCGGGTCGACGCCGAACTTGGTCACGTTGACCGTGTGCCGCAGGTCGATCGTGATGTGCTTGGGCACGAACGTGTTCGTCGGCGTGCCCCCGTCGTCACCCGTGGTGCTGCCCCAGCCGGTGCTGGTGCCGAGGTCGATCGCCCCGCCGGGACCACAGCCGTACGGCGTGTAGTCGGGCCCGTTGAAGTCGATGATCTTGGCGCCACCCGAGGCGGCCGCCCAGTCCCGGACGATCCGGAAGTTGGTCGGCGTGTCCTTGCGGCTGTCGACCGGCTTCGCGTGGGCGAAGTAGCCCTTGGCCGAGGCGACCACCTTGCGGTAGACGCCGGCGTACAGGCCCTTGATGAGGTACTTGCCGGTGGAGTCGGTCACGTCGGAGAACTGGCTGCCCTGGCCGGTCACCCGGATCACCGCGTTGGGAACCGGCTTGCCCGTGGTCGGGTCGGTGACCACCCCGGAGATCGACGTGCGTGTGCTCGACGTCGGCGGCGGGACGTGGAAGTCCTGGCCGGGAGCGGCGTCGTCGCCGTCGATGGTGCCGGAGAAGAAGCCCATGCCGCGAGCCGCGAAGAGCTTCCACAGCGCCTTGCGGTGCTGCCCCTTGTACGCCGCCAGGTCGGCCTGGATGATCGCGTTGCGCATCGACAGGAACGACGGGTTGTTCGCCGAGAGCGACATGCCGCGGGTGATCAGCCGGTCGGCCACCCACGGACCCAGCGTGCGACGGATGTCCCAGAGGGTCTGCGCCCAGACCTCGCCGCTGGAGTGCACCTCGGGGGCGCCGCCGACGGTGGCGAAGTCGCCGTACGTGTAACCGCCGAACGTGCCGTCGGCCGCCTTGCAGCCCTTCGCGGTCGCGCCGCGGGCGCAGTCGATGGCCATCGTGCGGAACGGCTTGCCGGCGGTCAGGTAGTGACCCTCCCAGACCTCGCCGGACTTCGAGCTGTCGGGCACGAAGCCCTTCTTCACCAGGTAGTCCATGGCGTAGTAGTCGCTCCACGCCTCGCCCATCGACCCGGCCTGGATGCTGTTGAGGGTCGAGTTGCCCTGGGCGTCGATGACCAGCCGGTTGGACAGTCCGTGCGTGTACTCGTGGTACTCCACGCTCGCGTCGAACGCCGAGCTGGTCGGCACGAACGGGTCCTCCTCGTCGGTGGCGCCCGGCGCGTGCCAGAGGTACATCTGCATGGTCGGCGGGATGCCGTCCGGCGGGGTGTTCATGTTGGCGTTGTCGATGTGGTTGCCGTCTGGCATCCCCTTGAGGGTCGCCGCGCCGTCGAGTGCGTTGAGGTGCACCGGGTCCCCACCCTTGGTGGCGAAGTTGCCTGCCTTCGCGGTGAAGGCGATCGGCGACTTCATCAGGTAGTCGTGGAAGTTGCTGGCCAGGTAGAAGGCCTGCGTCACGTCGGCGTTCCGGTTCTTCTGCCAGGACCGCGCGGTGTTCGGGTCCCACGTGCACAAGTAGGACTTCGAGCACAGCGACGAGGCGTGGGCCCAGAAGGGCTGCAGCGGGAACGTCGCGCCGTCGCGGTCGCCGGGCACCGGCGTCTTCTCGTCGGTCGAGATCTTGTTGTCGTCGTTGACGTCGGCCCAGGCGAGCACGCTGGTGCCGTTGAGGAAGGTCCGGCCGGTCGAGAGCCAGCCGCTCTCGATGAGGTTGACGACCTTGGGCTTGCCGCCGCGCGCGGCGCCCGGATAGTTGTCGTACACGTAGGCGTCGCCCTCGGCGTGCTCGACCGTGGAGCGCCGGAAGAGCACCCGGCCGGAGTCGGAGACGACGTGCTGGAAGGCGCCCTCGTCGCCGACCTGCGTGTACGTCGACCAGCCCGCCTGCAGCCCCCCGGGAGTGAGGAACCAGACCCGCTTCGCGTAGTCGTTGTTGGTCCAGGTCGTCGTACCACCGGTGCTGTGGGCTACCTCTGCGGACGAGGACGCCTCGCCGGACACGTCGTCGGCGGCGGCCGACCGGGCCTCCGCGGCGTCGAGGCCGTTCGCGCTGCGGGTGCTGGCGGCGGCCTTGGCCAGCTGGGCCAGGCCGGCGACCGGGCTGCCCTGCACGGACAGCACCCGGCCGTCGCGGGTGACGGCGACCTTGAGGCCGTTCCCGAAGACCGGGGTGCCGTCGACCCGCTGGGTCCAGGACAGGTGGTGGATGCCGATGTCGTCGACGTAGTCCTGGCGGAAGGTGAGGGTGTCGAGGTCCGCGGACGTGAGACCGAGCACCGAGAGATGGTCGCCCACGTAGCCGAGCGCGATGTCCCGCGCGGGCGCGGCCGACGGCCCGGTGAGGAAGCCGTCGAGCCGGCTGAAGTCGCGCGGCGTACCGGTCAGCGGGTCGAAGTCGAGGACCGCCTGCGGGCCGAGCGAGAGCTCGTACGCCGTGTCGGCGGCCGACTGGTCGCGCACGAGCTGAGCCCGGGCCTGGTCGACGGCCTTGGCGCCGAGCTGTCGGGCGTCGAGGTACCCGGGCGTCCGGTCGGCCTCCTCTGCCGTGGTCGGGCCGCTGCTGGTCGGGTCTGCCGCCTGGCTGGGCATTCCCAGCATGCTGGCGACGATCGCGGTGCTGCCGATGGCGGCAGCCGCGATCGAGATCTTGTGGCGTCGATGCACCGTCGTGTTCCCCTCTGTGTTCAGGCCGCCATGCGGAACATGGCCAGGGCCGGCAGCCGGTGACTGCTCCACCGGCCAAGGACGCACGTTAGGCACGCGCGCCCGCGTTGGACAGAGAAACAACGGCCGCCGGGCAGGCTGGTTTCGGCCATGACGTGAAATGGCCAGGGCAGCCCCTACGCTTGCCTCCCGTGAGCACACACGGGTCAGCGCAGCCAGGTGCCCGAGCCGGCCGTCTCCGGGTCGGCCTGACCGGGGGAGTGGCGTCGGGAAAGAGCACGGTTTCGGCCCTTTTGCGGGACCTTGGGGCCGTCGTGATCGACGCCGACGTGCTCGCACGCGAGGTGGTCGCCCCCGGCACGGACGGCCTGGCGGCCGTCGTCGAGGAGTTCGGACCGGGGGTGCTGACGGCCGACGGTGGTCTGGACCGCGTGGCCATGGGAGCGATCGTGTTCGGCGACCAGGGACGTCGCCGGGCGCTCGAGGCGATCATCCATCCGCGGGTGCGCGCCCGCAGCCAGGAGCTCGAGGCGTCCGCCCCGCCGGGGTCGATCGTGGTCCATGACATCCCGCTGCTCGTCGAGACCGGACAACCGTCGCACTTCGACGCGGTGCTCGTCGTCGACGTGCCCACGGAGCTTCAGGTACAGCGGATGACCGAGCTGCGAGGTCTGACGACCGAAGAGGCCGAGGCGCGGATCGCCGCGCAGGCTTCGCGCGAGCAGCGGCTGGCCGCAGCGACCCACGTCATCGACAACACCGGCACTCTCGACGACCTGCGGGCCCGCGTCACCGAGGTGTACGACGACCTGCTCAGCCGAGCGGCTGTCTGAGCGGCTCGCCGACCTGCCGACTCGGGGAGGTGGGGCGAGTGGGGTTCACGGCCGAGGGGCGGCGCTCACGAGCGCGTCTCCGCAAGGCGGGCCAGGGCGACGGCCGCGATGAG
>Ga0137375_10008101_pt1 | contig 12505 bp, 10 predicted proteins | sample SagtaG_24_FD_104936 | JGI IMG/M metagenome (GOLD analysis project Ga0137375, IMG submission 104936) | Vadose zone soil microbial communities from Sagehorn Ranch, Mendocino, California, USA - Sage1_R_113_16 metaG | ecosystem: Environmental > Terrestrial > Soil > Vadose zone | place: USA... | reverse complement strand
CCGACGCCGAGGGTGCCGAGCGGGCCGGGATCCATCCACATCTGAGGCCACTCGAGCTTCAGCACGTACGCGGCGGTTGCCACGAAATCGCCGCCATCCCCGATCACGATGTCCGAAGGGCCGAGCCGCTTTCCGACCTCGGCGCAGACGAAGAGCGGATTGGGCGGATTCTCTTCGGCGGTCATTTGCGCCTGCATCTGCGCCTGCCGCTTGTCTTCTTCCGCGCGCACGCGGGCGAGCCAGGCCGAGGTATCGACCTTTCGTACTTGGGCGGCGCGCGCGAGCTGTTCGAGCACCAGGCCGCTGTCACCGTGAATGGCGACGTGGACGCGGCGGTTTCGTCCGAGCTCCGTGCCGTCGAGATCGACCTGCACGATCTTCGCATCGCCATTCCAGGTGCCGGTGCGGCCATAATCGACACGAAAATCGAAGGGGGTCCCGAACACGAACGCGGCGTCGCTCGCCGCCAACGCAAACCGGCGCGAACGGCTCATCCGGGTCGGGTGCGCGTGCGGAATCCCACCGCGGGCCATGCCGTTCAAATAGAAGGGGGCGCCGATCGCGTCGGCAAACGTCGCCAGCAGGTCCTTCTTGGGTGACCAGCGAATCTGCGAGCCCACGAGAAACACAGGACGCTCCGCGCTCGCCAAAATCGCCTGGGCCTCGCTCACCGCGGCGGGGTCGCCGACCGGACGGGGCGGGTAGGGGAGAGGCGCGGTGGCCGGAAGGGCGGCTTCGTCGCCGAAGTTCATCAGGAGATCGAGCGGCATCTCGAGAAAGACCGGCCCCGGCACGTTGGCCTGTGCGACCCGGAAGGCCGCATCGATGTACTCGACGATCCGCCCCACGTCCGGCACCTGGACACTCCACTTGGTGATCGGTCTCATGAGCGTGACGGCGTCCATGTCCTGCAGCGATCCCATGTCTTGGAGAGCTTTGGGGCCGGCGCCGCCGATGACGACGATCGGGACCCCCGCCCGTTGCGCGTTGGCGACGGCAGTGACGACGTCGGTGACGCCCGGACCGGCGGTGACGGCGCATACGCCAGGGCGACCGGTCGCGCGTGCGTAGCCGTCGGCGGCGTGCCCCGCGGTCTGTTCGTGGCGGACATCCACGACTTGGATTTTTTCGTCGAGGCAGCCATCGTAGATGGCCTGAATGTGACCACCGCAGAGGGTGAAGAGGTGGGTGACGCCGTGCCGCCGCAGAGCTTGGGCGACGAGGCGCCCTCCATGTACGAGACCCATGGGCGAAATCTAACACGGAAGGTTGACTCCGTGGTCCCATCGCAAGAGGCTTCCCCCGGTGGAAGAAAGCGGGCAGAAAGGGCGGGTCGATCTTGGCTATGAGAGATCACGATCGGCAATTTCGGCGAGGCCGTCAGAGCTGTGCGTCAACATCGAAGTGCCGCAAGGCCTCGCCTCTGTTTGAGTTACTCGGCGCGGGCCTTCGGCCCCGCCTGCGGTTTCGTGGGACTATGGCTGCTCCGATGCGACGATCGGGTAGCGAGGATCTGACCCGGTGATGCTAAGGTGGCGGACACCGCCGAAATGGGTCGACGTCGTCCGCGCGGACTTCGACGCGTTTCTCCAGGACCATGCGGCCTGCGAGCGAAAGGCCTCGGCGACGGCGGTGACGCTCGCCCTCCACTACCGCGACAAGGAGAAGCTCGTTTCCGCGATGGTCGAGCTCGCGTGCGAAGAGCTCGAGCACTTCCGCAAGGTCTATCGTTGGATCGCGGCGCGCAAGTGTACGTTCGGCGCCGATTGCAAAGACGTTTACGTGCGGCGGATGATGGCGCTCGCACGCAAAGGGCCGGAGCCCTACTTTCTCGATCGCCTGCTCATCGCGGGCATCATCGAAGCACGGGGAGCGGAGCGATTCGGAATGCTGGCCGCCGGCCTCGATTCCAGCGCGGCGACCCTTTATTCCGAGCTGGCGCAGAGCGAGGCGCGCCACGCGGGACTGTTCATAGGGTTGGCCAAGCTCTATTTCGAACACCCGACCGTCGAGCAGCGGGTGCAGGAGCTTTTCCTCGCCGAAGCCGACATCATCGCCGAGCTCCCGCTGCGGCCTGCGCTTCACTAGGCCAAACCCCGTTCATGCAGACGGCTAGGCAGAAGTACCTCGAACGCTATGCCGAACCCGAAGCGGCGCTCGCCGCGAATCTGGTCGGGCCTTACGGCCATGCCGTCGTTTTGCCCGCGTACGGGGAAGGGGACGAGCTCGTCGCGGCGCTTGCCTCGATTCCCAAAGGGCCCGGCGGGCGTGTGCTCGTCGTGCTGGTGTTGAACGCAAAAGCGACGGCGACTCCGTGGATGCACGATCGAAACCGAGCCGTGGTGACGCGGCTGCGTGAAATCTTCGGGCGTACCGAAGAGTGGCAGCTCGCGCCGAGTCCGCCGGCGCGACTTTTCACGTTTGCTGCGGGGCACGTGCTTCTCATCGACCGATCGGAGAAAGCCCATTGGTTTCCAGACGACCAAGGCGTTGGGCTCGCGCGAAAAATCGGCGTCGATCTGTGCTTGGCTCTTCACGAGACCGGCCGACTCGGCACCCGTTTCGTTCACACCACCGATGCCGATGTCGAGTTGCCGGACGACTACTTCGAGCGGCCCGAGCTCACGCGCGGAGAGGCGGGCGCGGCGCTCGTCTATTCGTTCTCGCACCGGCCCGAGCGCGACAGGAAATGGGCGTTGGCCATCGCCCTCTACGAGATCTCGCTTCGCTACTACGTGCTCGGGCTTCGTTTTGCCGGGTCGCCATCCGCCTATCACACGATCGGCAGTACGCTTGCCGTCGATGTCGATGCCTATGCGGCCGTCCGCGGCTTTCCGAAACGCGACGCCGCCGAGGACTTCTATCTATTGGCGAAGCTCGCCAAAGTCGGGCCGATCGTCTCGCTCGCCGGACAGCCGATCTTCATTCGAGGTCGGCCGTCGAACCGCGTTCCTTTCGGTACGGGGCGGGCGGTGCAGCGGATCGCCGCCGAAGGGGCGGAGCGCTTCACGCTCTACCACCCGTGCGTCTTTCGATATCTGGCGGCTTGGGATCGGGCGATGGTGATTTTCGCGCGGCAGGATAGCGATCTCGAGTTGGCCGAGCTCGTCCGAGCGGCGTGCGCCGAGGACCAGCTCGAACCCGGATGCCTCGTAGAAGCCGGACAGGACCTCGGTGCATTCGATGCCCTCACGCTCGCGCGCGGCCAGGCCAAGGACGGCCTGCGACTGGAGCGCCGCCTGCATACCTGGTTCGATAGCTTCCGGACGCTCAAGTTGATTCACGCTCTTCAAAAGCGAGGCCTTTGCCGCCGCCCGTGGAAGGATGCGCTCCTCGAAGCGCCCTGGGCGCGCGCCGCCGTCCTCGAGGCGGCGGAGCTCGACGAGGACCACGTAGCACTCGCGCGCATCGCCGCGCGTCTCGCCGGCCTCGAGCTCAGTGCACGTCGCCGATGAGCCAGGCGAACGCGGGAACGAGCACTTCCTCCGGGCTGGCGCCGCCCGAGGCTGCGTCGAGCGTGCCGCCGAGGCCAGGTTGCAGGCGAAAGCCGTGATCGCCGAACACGAACATCAGCGTCCGCGGAGAGAGGCTTCGCGCGTGAGCCGCCAACACGGTGGCGACTTCGTCGGCCAGCGCATCGAGTCGCGAAAGAAGCGGCGGACCCGACTCGCGCAGTCTTGCTTCGACGGCATCGAGCTTCAGTAAATCGCGGTTCCCCAATCGGATCCGGCGCAGCGTGGCGGAGACTCGGCCCCTCACGCCGATGTCCTCGCGATCGTTCGGCGGCGGCCGCGAGCTGAGCCCCTCGGGCCCGTGGGCCAAGAGCTCGAGCTGGGTGGGTGTATTCGTCGGTAGTGCCGCCCAGAGAAGTAGCCGCTCGGTGCAGGTCGCCTGCGACGTGAGTGCATCGCACATTCGGTCGTGCACCCGAACGCCGAGGTCGAAGCGCATGGCGTCGACGAGCACCAGCTGCGTCGACTTCGCTCCGTGCAGCCGAGCGATCTGGTTACAGAGCTGGGGTGCGTCGAGCACCATTCGCGGCCGCTTTCCGGTGATCTTGAGAGCGTTGAACCCTTCGGTGTAGCTGCGGGCGAAGTTGTCGGCCCACTCTTCGGCGGTGCGCCGGGCCGCATCGTCGGCTTCGCCGCGTGCGATGGCTTCGAGCAAGGGAACGTAGCGCGACATGAAGAGACGCTCGATGATGGTGAGTGGCTTGGGTCCACGTGCGACCGCGAGCTCGTTGGCGAAGCCTCGCCAGTCGAGCGAAGCTGCGAACGCGCCTCCCTTTTCGGCGAAGGAGGGCGCTTTGCTCGCCACCGGAACTTCGCGGCGCGGAAACAAAGGAACGACGCGATTCGCAAAGAGCGATTTGCCGGCGTTCTTGGAAGCATCGATCGCCACGACGGGTGACTTCGCAGGGACCGCAACTTCGGCGCACGAACGGGCCTCCTCGTGGGCGACGAAATCACGCGTTTGGGGTGCAGCGAGCCGCTCGCCGAGCTCCTCGTCCGTCGCGATGGCCAGCGCCGCGTCGACGCGGGCGGCGAGTGCCTGCAGGCGCGCCGAAAACGGCGGAGCCTCGGCATCGGCCGGCGCACCATCGCCGTCGGCAGGCGATGACCCCGACCGCTTGTCGACTCGGCCGTCGGCGCTGCCATCGGGCTCGACATCGAGGAGCATCTCGAGCCGCGTCGGTGGGCCATACGCCCCGATTCGACGATTCGCCGTATCGAGGAGTACCCTTACCGGGCGCTCTGACGCGGCCGCGATCCACCAGCGCAAGACGGCGCTGTCCTCGGCATCGAGTGCCCCCGCCAGGTTCCCTGCGGCCGCCAAATAGGGAACGTAGAGGGCGAGCCCGCTCGCGCCGATGCTTCGCGCGCGAAAGAGCTGATCGGAAAGGCTCTGATCCAAATCGGGAAAACCGCTCACGCCGGCCGAAGCAGCGCCGCCCGCCTCGAGGGCGCTCTCGATGGTTGCGTCGATGACATCGCGAAGTCGACTTCGCTGCGTGACCCCGATGGGCGAACTGTGGATCCAGGGCGGCGTCGGCACCTCGACGTACAACAACCCCGCCGATGCAGCCTCGCCGCGGAGGCGGCTGCGTTCTTCGGGACTGACGAACCGAACCTCTCCCTGGGCCGCTGTGGGCGGTGTAAGGGGAGCTCGGACGTGCGTAAGCGCGGTCATGCGTACAAACTGACAAAGTGCAGGAGAAATGGCCCACTTTTCGGCGATCCTGTGTGCTCCATTGACCGCCATGGCGCCGGTGCTTACGATCCTGGGGTTCCCTCTGCGGGACGCGACCAGCGAGCAAACATTGAATCCCGTACATGCTGAAACCAGGGGGTCTCCCCAACAGGCCGTGGTGAGCCAGGCCCGGATCCCAATCACCGGGAGGCCTAAAGCGGTCAGGTGATCCCCACCTAGCCAAGCGCTAGGGGTTCATGCGTGCTCAGCACCGGTCCTCGCGGTAAGGAACTTGTGAACGGGCCGTCTCCTCAGGCGGCCCGTTTGCCTATTGCTTGAGGCGCGCCCGCGCCCGCTCGAGCTCCTTGCGCGCCGCCCGGGCCCCCATCACGTACCCGAGAGCCAGCCCGACCAAGAGCACGCCAGGAATGAAGATGACGTGCTCGGGTGTCACTTGCTGCCGCCGCGCGACATCGTCCGCTCGAGCTCGGCCACCCGCGCGTCGATCCGGGACTGCCGTCGCCACGAGACGAACAACAACCCGAGCAGAATGAGCCAGAGTGCGGCGTACGCTTCGACGAGCAACGTCCCGCCGCTCATCGTTTCGGCGCCGCCCTCCACCGCGCGGAACTCGGTGCCGCGTTGCGCCGGATCGGCGGGCGGCGCGGGCGGCGCTTGCGCTCTGCCGGACGCGAACGCCATCTCGAGCGTTCCTTCAAAGGACCTGGCGTAACTATCGACCTTCATGAGCTTACCTCAGGTAGAAAAGCGAGGGCTTCGTCTTCGAGCTGCCGGAGTCGGGCGCGAGCGATCTCGACGCGCGTCTGCGTCCAGAGCAGCACGATCGCGAGCAGCGTGAAAGCGCCGAAGCTGATGAAGAGGGCCGGATACATGCCCGGCGCGAGCCCACCACCTCCGGAGCTGATCACCACGGGGTGCTGGCCGCTCCACTTTCGCACCGAGTAATGAATGATCGGCAGATTGGCTGCCCCGAGCACCCCGAGCGCAGCTGCAAATTTCTTCTCTGCTTGTCCATCGCCTGCGAAGGAGCGCAAGACAACGTAGGCGACGTAAATCAGAACGCTGAGCATCGAGGTGGTCAGCCGTGGATCCCATGTCCAATATCGACCCCACGCCTTGGCCGCCCAAAGCGGACCGGTCACGAGCACGATGAGCCCGAACGCCACCGCCGTTTCGGCGCCCGCCTTGGCAAACGCGTCGCGCGCGTCGGTCGGCGAAAGAAGGTAGGCGACCGACCCGAGGAAACATGCGCTCGCGCCGATGTACATCGCGTACGCCGAAGGCACGTGGAAATAGAAGATTTTCTGCACGATCCCCATTCTCGCTTCGATGGGGGTTTGTAGGAAGATGACATGGATGTCGATCAAGAACGCCGCGACGGTCAACGCGAAGAGAATGTAAAAAACGATGTCGCTCGTTCGGCGGGAAGAACTCATCGGGGGCCTCCGCTCTACAGCCCTCTTACCAATGACAGCGCGAAAGCGCTAGGAGTGCGCCGATCCGCGCTCGGACGAGCCCGAACTCCTGAAGCGCGAGCTGACTCTCCGCTTCGCGCAGGCGCCGCCCCGATTCGATGAGATCGAGGCTCGTTCCGGTTCCCGCTTGAAAGGCTACCCGCGCCAGTCTTTCGGTCTCGCGCGCGAGATCACGCGCCCGCTCTGCGACGCGGCGGCTCTCGTCGGCGACGTCGATGGCGCGGCGAGCCTGGGCGATCTGTACCGTGGCCGCCCGTCTTGCCGACTCCAGTCGCTGCCCCGCCGCGTCGGCCTGCGCGCGCGTTTCGCGCAGGGCACCGTATCGGAACCCCCCGTCGAAAAGCGGCACAGTCAAGACGCCCTGGATCGTCCAAGCTTGGTGGAGCCCATTGGAGAGCTGCGTGGAAGTAGCGCTGTAGGTGCTGACCAAGTTGACGGTCGGTGAGAACTGCAGCCAAACGTCGTCCACGTTGCGCTGAGCGACGGCGGCCGTGCCGCGCGCGGCGGCGATGTCGGCTCGTTCTTCGAGAGTTGCCGCGCGATCGCAGCTGGCGCGCGCACTCGCCTCGACGCCGTTCAGGTTGATGTCGCGCGGGACGCCCCAAGGTTCGGTCGAGCCGAGCGCCAGTCCCAGCGTTTCGCGCGCTTGGCGCAGCGACTCGTCGCCGGTGACGACCGCCGCGCGCGCCACGGCGACGTCTTGGTCGGCGCGCACGGTGTCGAGCGCATTGCCTGCCCCGAGGGTGAGCCGTCGCCGTGCGAGAGCCGCTCGATCGAGCGCCGCCCGCAGTCCCACTCGATTGATCTCGCTGATCCGCTCGGCCGTCACGACCGCGACCACTGCGTTCGCGAGAGCCAACGTCAGGAGCCGCTTTTGATCCTCGGCGGAGAGCCGGGCCACCTCCGTTGCAAGGTTCGCGGTCCTCGCCGTATGCCAGGCCCTCGGCGCGAAGAGGGGCTGGTTGAGCGAGATGGCCGCCCCATATGTGTACGCGTCGGGGAGCGTCGCGGTGGTGCATACACCGGTCAACGGATTGCAGAACGTCAGCTCGTTGCGGAGCAGGTTGGCGGTCACGTTGCCGGTTCCGGTCACCGTTGGCAAGCTGGCGGCGAGCGCTTCGCGCCACTGCCCTTCGCTTCGTTCGACTTCATCGAGCGCGATGCGCAAGTCGGTGGATCGCGCTCTCAGTTGGGCAAGCGCCTGTTCCCAGCCGGCGACCATGTGGGGTGCGGCAGCGATCGGATCGAGCATCGGATCGTTCTCCGTAAGCGGCGCAGGAAAGGGCACCGGCTGCGCCGGATTGCCACTCTGGCCAGAAGCGGCGGTCACCCGAAAGGAGAGAGCGAACGTAGCGAAGCAGATGTATGCGCGGCGCATGCGAGCATCGATGCAGAACGCAACTGCCGGCTGCAAGTGAATAGACGCTTGCCTTGGTCGCGCTAGGTTCCGAGGTACGTATACATACCTCGGCTGATCCTCGAAACGAGATTCAGGGGCGTCGCGCGGGGGTCGGGGCGGGGCGGGCGCGTTTTTTCGATTTCGAGCGCGGCGGCGTGCCGGGGCCGTTCGGGGATGTTTTGGATCCTGGCGCTCCTTGCTCGAGCCAACGCCACAAAATCATCTGCTCGGCGGTGGCGCCTTTGGCCACGACCCGACGCAGCACTTTCTTTGCTTGGGCGAGCTTGCCGGCGCGGGCGAGCGCGTGTGCGTACGACGAAGCGATTTCTGCTTCCTTCGGCTCGCGCTTGTAGGCTTCGGCGAGCAGCCCGACGGCATCGGCCGGCTTTCCGAGCGCGACGTCGAGCAGGTGGCCGAGATTGTGCGCGTACCACGGATTCTGTGGAGCGAGCGCGATCGCGCGCCGGTACGACGCTACGGCATATCGGTAGTTGCCGAGCAGCGTTTGGGCGAGACCCAGAACTGCCCACGCCCCGTCGTCGTCGGGATCGACTTTGACGACACGGCGAGCGAAAATTGCCGAGCGCCAAGGATCGCGGTCTACCGCCAGCTCGGCCAGGTGGCGATGCGCAAGAACCCATGCGTCGCTCTCCGGCTCGGCGCTGCGTGCGAGCTTGGCGAGCATGGGCAGAACCTCATCAGCGTCGAGCGCATTGCGCAGCGCCCATTCGACATTCCTTCGCAGGGTGTCGATGTCCTCGCTCTCTGCTCTCTTGCCCATATAACCTTGATAGCGGTCCAGCGTATCGCACGCAACGCCATCGTGGCCGTCTTTCGTTCAACCGTCGTTCGTACTTGACGTTCCGGCAGAACGTGCTCGCGCCGGCTCGGCTTGGGCGACTTTGCCCGAAAAATTCGCGCCGTTGAGAGCAGCGAGTGCCTTGTCGAGCAGTTCGCGCTTGACCGAAACGAACGAGCTACGGTCTCGAACACGAATTCTGCCCGTTTCTGCTCGGGAAATTTGGGCTAGGTCCGTAAGGACCCGCTGAAAGTCGGAGGCCGTCACCCCATCGCGGCGGCCGATGTTCACGAAGATCTCGGCGAAAGTTGCATCAGCCGCCGCAAACTGCGGCTCTTCCACCCATTTGACTCGCAGCGCATCGTCCTCGACGTCCATGCGTCGGGCTCGCTCCCTTCGCACGCGTGGACGCCCGGGTTCCCGGCTCACATCGCTCGACGGTTCGGGGACGGCAGCGGAAATGACGGTCGGCACGGGCTCCGGTGTCGGCACGACTTTCGAGCGCCGCGCTGCGGCTGCCTGCTCGATGGCCTCGGGACGAGCCCCGAGGTGATCGCGAATGAGCCCTGCGATGATTTGTTCGGCGGTGTCGTGGGACAAGAGCCGTTTGGTCAGCGCAACGTCGTCGGGATGCGCCGGCGTTCCCAAGAAGGCGTCGGCGAGTATTTGCACGATGTCGGCTTCTTCGCGAGTCTTGAGCTCGCCGGCGGTGGGAAGCTGCTTCTCGATCGGGCGAATCTTGTAAGTGAGCCGCAAAAGATAGAGGTGGCCGATGTCCTTCGGCGTAACGAGAGCAATCGCCGTGCCGGTTCGACCGGCGCGGCCCGTTCTGCCCGTGCGATGCACGTAGCGTTCGGCGCTTTCGGGAAAGTCGTAGTTGATGACGTGCGTCAGATGGGAGATGTCGATGCCACGCGCCGCCACGTCGGTCGCCACCAAAAAGCGAAGCTTGCCCGCGCGGGTGGCTTGCATCACTTGTTCGCGTTCGGCTTGCGGCAGATCGCCGTTGAGCCACGCGGCTCCGAAACCCTGCCGCTCGAGCGCTTCTGCGACGCGCTCCGTCTCGACCTTCGTATTGCAAAAGACAATCGCGCTCTCCGGGTTCTCCACCTCGAGAATGCGGATGAGCGCATCGAGCTTGTCGCCGCGCACGAGATAGACGAAGTGCAACACTTCGAGCGCGCCCACATGATCGCCGGACAGCGTGATGAACTCGGGTTCACGCAGGCGCTCTCTGGCGATGCGCTCGATGTCCGAGGGGATCGTGGCGGAAAAGAGCAGCGTCTGGCGACTCTTGGGCAGCCGCTCGAGGATGCTCGAAAGCTCACGCTCGAAGCCCATCGAGAGCATCTCGTCGGCCTCGTCCAGCACGAGCATGCGAATGTCGGGGGCGTCGAGCGTGCCGCGCTGGAGATGATCGAGAACGCGCCCGGGCGTTCCGACCACGACCTGCGCGCCAGTGGCGAGTGCCTCGATTTGGCGGTTCATGGGTGCGCCGCCGTAGATGGCGATCGGTTTGATGTTGCGCTGGCGCCCCAGGCGTTCGAGCTCGGCGGTCACTTGCAGGGCGAGCTCGCGCGTCGGGCAGAGCACGAGCACCTGCACCTTGGCGACGTTCCGGCGCACCACCGTCTCCACGATGGGCAGCCCGAACGCCGCGGTCTTACCCGTCCCTGTCCGCGCCTGCACCACGAGATCGAGCCCGCGCACCGCGGGATCGAAGACGGCTCGCTGCACCGGCGTTGGATGGACGTAACCCATCGAGGTGAGGGTCTCGAGCGTTTCCCGCGAGAGGTTCAGTACCTCGAACGTGGGAAGCTCGGTCGGTCCTTCCATGGTGCGTCAGATCCTTGCCGTTAGATTCATCGCTCGAGCTGGTTTTGCCTGATCTGGCCCACGCGGTGACGAAGGGGGGCAAGATCGCTCACTTCGCGCCGGACGGCGCGCTCTTCGGCGTACCTCAACCGCTCGATAACGTCGAGCGCTACCGCGAGCTCTCGGTTCGAATGACAGGCGGCCGCCACCGCGTCATGGTCGTCCCATTCGGGCGAAAGTGCACTGCGAAATTCGGAGAGTGCCGCGTCTTCGCCGCGCTCGGCCACCCCGCTCGCCGCTTGCCGCGCGCGATCGATGGCGGTTGCCAGATGCTGAAGGCCCATCCGGCAGTCCATCGGCGGATAGCGGCGGAACGCCGGCGCCCACACCTGCCAGATCACGTTGCCTGCCGCGAGCAGAATGAACGCTGCGACCAGACCGTAGTAAGCCGCCATCGCCACGCGTCGGCCGCGACGCCTCGCTCGAATTTCGTCCGGGCTCCGGTGCATCGGACCCTGCCATACCACGGCCACTACCCAGGGTGCGCCGGGGGGGGTCGACCGCCTTCGGTGACACGGGGGTTGACGCGGCCGCGGGGCTTTGCATAGTTCAAATTGTTTTGAACGATCCGAACGCCACTTCTTCGAAGACCCGACGAGGGTCAGAAAGCCCCCCCTCGATGCCGCCGCTCGCCACTGCAAGAGCCATCGATTTACTGAAAGGGACCGCCGACATGGTCGGGCTCGACGGTCGCGTCGAGGCGCGGTTTTCGGCGATCCAGGCGATCTTCGGAACCGAGCTCGCGTACATCGATGCCGAGCTTCGCGCGGCCGCCGCCGGCGGCGAAAAACCGGCGACCGAGGCGGCGCTCCACCTCGTTCGTGCGGGCGGAAAACGGGTTCGACCCCTCACCGTGCTGCTCTCGGCAGCATGCTTCGGTCCGGTCCCGGAGGCCGCGCGCGAGCTCGCCGTCGTGGCGGAGTTGGTCCACTCGGCAACGCTTCTGCACGACGATGTCATCGATGACAGCCGCGAACGGCGCGGCGAGCAGGCGGCGCGTCAGGTGTGGGGCAACGCGGTGAGCGTGCTAGCGGGCGATCTTCTGCTCACCCACGCGCTCGAGCGGACGTGGCGAGCCGCACCGCCCGCCCTATCGGAATTGCTTCTCACCTTGCGGCGGCTCGTCGACGGTGAGGTCGTGCAGTTGCGAGGGCGCGCCAGGCTCGATCCCAGCGAGGCGACGTACTTCCGTATCTTGGAAGACAAGACGGCTTCGCTCTTCGGTTGGGCGGCCCGTGCCGGAGCCATCGTAGCTGGCGCGCCACCGACCGAGCTCGCTGCGCTCGGCGTCTTCGGCGAGCGGATGGGCGTCGCCTTTCAGCTGATCGACGACGCCCTCGACTACGCGGGAGATTCGAGTGAGACCGGCAAGGCGCTGCTTTCGGATCTCGGCGAGGGCAAAGTCACGCTGCCGCTGGTCCTCGCGCTTGCCCGCAATGCGAGCTTGTCGTCTGCGCTCGCCGCCGCCACCTCGGGCGATCGGATCGCCGCCGAGGCGCTGGGCGAAAGGGTTCGCGACATGGGGGTGTGCGACGAGGTGCGCCGCCGGGCCGCCAAGGAAACCGAGCGGGCGCTATCGGCGCTGGCCGAGGTACGCCCCTCGCCCGCGCGCGAGATGCTCCGCATGCTGGCAACTGAATTGACGGCGCGCACGAGGTAAAGTGGTCCCCTCGATGCCGGGCAGCGATCGAACCGTGGGGCGGCGTGCTTCGCTCTGGCCTAGCGAAGCGCTGGTGAGCGATATTG
>Ga0137375_10008095_pt1 | contig 12508 bp, 8 predicted proteins | sample SagtaG_24_FD_104936 | JGI IMG/M metagenome (GOLD analysis project Ga0137375, IMG submission 104936) | Vadose zone soil microbial communities from Sagehorn Ranch, Mendocino, California, USA - Sage1_R_113_16 metaG | ecosystem: Environmental > Terrestrial > Soil > Vadose zone | place: USA... | reverse complement strand
GCAACCGCGTTACGACCTGCGCCCCGGGGTGCCCGACCTGGCCATGTTCCCGCATCGGGCGTGGCTGGCGGCAGCGCGCAAGGCCTTAAGTACCGCTCCGAAGCACGTCCTGGGCTACCCCGACCCGCGCGGCCTCTCGCAACTGCGAATGGTCCTCGCCGACTACCTTGCGCGCGTACGAGGCGTCACCGCCAGCCCCGCGCGGATCGTGATCTGCTCGGGCTACGCACACGGGCTCGCGCTGCTGTGCCAGGTGCTGCGGGCACGCGGTAGCCGCGTCATCGCCATCGAGGCCTACGGCCATCACGCCCACCACAGAATCGCCGCGGCCCACGGGCTCCACCCGGCACCACTTTCTGTTGACGCCGACGGCGTCGTGCCCGACGACTTGGGCGAGGCGGACGCCGTGCTGCTCACACCCGCCCACCAGTTCCCCCTGGGTGTGACCTTGCATCCACAGCGCCGCAGAGCCATTGCCCACTGGGCCGTCCGCACGGCCGGACTGATCATTGAGGACGACTACGACGGGGAATTCCGCTACGACCGCAAACCCATAGGCGCCATGCAAGCGCTCGCACCCGACCACATCATCTACGGCGGTACCGCGAGCAAGAGCCTCGCACCAGGCCTGCGGCTCGGCTGGCTCGTGCTGCCCGGCCATCTGATCGACGAGGTGGTGGCGGCGAAAGAGTCGGCAGGCGGGCATGGCGGCAGTCTCGAGCAGCTCACGCTCGCGGAGTTCATCACCTCCGGGGGCTACGATCGGCAAGTCCGCCACGCCCGGCTCGCCTACCGGCGGCGCCGCGATCGCCTGGCCGCCGCGCTGCACCGCCACGCCCCCCATGTCCGCGTCACGGGGATCGCCGCCGGCCTGCACGCCCTGGTAGAGCTTCCCGCAAACCACCGTGAAGAGGAGGTCATCGCCCGCGCGGCCGCGCGCGGCCTCGCCCTCGAAGGGCTCGCGAGCTACAGCGCGACAGGTAACGGCCACAACCCGGCACTCGTCGTCGGCTACGGGCGGCCACCGGACCATACCTTCACCACGGCCCTCGCCCGGCTCTGCGCCGTCCTCGCCGAAAACAGCCCATGACTCCAGCGCCGATGCCGACTACAGATGTCCACGTCCCAGGCGAACACGGGCACAAGGCGGTCCTGGGTGGTATCCGCCGAAGCCGATAGGGCGGCCGTGCCCGTCGCGTGCGGCTTGGTGGAATATCGTCACGGGCACGGCCAAGGTCCTCCTTCACGGGTTCGTTGAGCTACGTCGGTAGTCGCGCCGCAGCTTCTGAACGGCTGCCGCGCGCAGCTGCCCGCACATCAGGCGACCCGCGCCTCGCGCAGCCGTTCGGCATTGTGATACGCGGCGCCTTCGCCCGCCTCGGGCCCGAGCCGTGCGGCATGTGGCCACAAGAGGAAAGGGGAGGCTCCCACACGTGGAACACCCCCAGGGCCCGGACGCGCAGGCGTCGGCGGCCCGCAATGCGCCGCCAGCGGCGTGGGCGACGATTTGGGTACCGCCGACTAACAGTCCTATCCGTGGTACGCCTGGTCGTGATCTTCATGCCTGATGGGCAGGGCTGCCGGAGCGGGCGAGACCAGCGCCCGGAGGGCGAGGGCGGCCACGGCGCCCTCAAGGCGGTCTCGATCCGGCATGGCGGCGGCATGCAAGGGCCGCGCGGACAGGACCGACAGCAGCAGCCAGGCGGCCGCCTCGGGGTCCAGGTCGGTGCGGATGTCGCCGTCGGCCTGGCCGCGCCGGAGCAAGTCCGCCAGGTGGCCGGCGACCGTGCGGACCGCGCGCCTGGCCGGCTCGGTGAGATCGGGCTCGGCGGTCAACGTGGCCGCGTCGGCGAAGAGTACCCCATGTGACCCTGGAGGGTGCGGCCCTCCGGCATGGGACGGGCTGAGCGCATGGGCGAGCAGGTCGGAGACCGAGCCGAAATGCTCGACCAGCGTCTGCAGTTCGGCACGGACGTCGCCGGCCACACGGTGGAGCACGGCGGCGAACAACGCGGCCTTCGAGCCGAAGTTCTGGAAGATCACCGGCTCGCTCACCCCGACCCTGGCCGCCACGTCGGACACCTTCCCGGCGCGGTAGCCGGTCGCGGTGAACACCTCCACTGCCGCCTTCAAGATCGACTCTCGCCGCTGCTCGGCGGTTAGCCGGGTTCGCCTGACCGGCGCTTTCTCGTCCACGCCTGCATCGTAGCCCTCTTGCCAGACAACTTAGCAGCGGCTAAGTTGTGCCTTAACTTAGTTGTAACTAAGTAAGGAGAGGCGTGTGTTCCAGCGAATCGCGCAAGGCCACTCACATCCTCAAGGCGAAACGATCGAACGCGTCCGCATGTACGAGACATTCAGCAAGATCGCTTTCCTGGGCCGCCGCCGTCGGGTGTTTGCCCGCATCGTCGCCCTCAGCGGCGCCCAGCCCGGGGATCGGGCCCTGGACGTCGGCTGCGGCGGCGGCTACCTAGCCCGTCTGCTGGCCGCCGCCGTCGGGCCGGACGGCCGGGTGACCGGCGTCGACCCGTCCAGCCCGGCGATCAACTACGCCAGGCGGCGAGATCCGGGCAACTGCTCGTTCGCCGTAGGCGTGGCCCAAGACCTCGACCTGCCGGACAGCTCGTTCGACGTGGTGACCTCGACGCTCGCCGTTCACCACATCCCCGACGCGGCGCGATCGGCCGCGTTCCGCGAGATGTACCGCGTGACGCGCGCGGGCGGTCGGCTGCTGATCGCCGACTTCCGCCCGTCAGGCATAGGACGCGCTTTGCACCGCGTCGGCCACGCGATGCGCCACCACAATGTCGACCTGCTCGACGACCTAGCCACGGCGGCCGGATTCCACGTCCAGGCACGCGGCGACCTGCCCATGCTGCGCTACATCCGAGCCGTCCGCCCAGATGACGCATAACTCCTCCGATCGCACACCTCGACGCCTTGCTCCAGGACGTCGGCGACCGCATGCAACGGCGCGCTCAAGGTTCGCAGGCCCGGCGGCACGGGCGGGTCGGCCTCCTCGTCGCCGACCTCCTCTGCCTGTACCGAGAGCAGCCACGCGAGGTAGAAATCGGAGGTTCTCCGTGGTCTGTGCCTGTGCCGCCCGGTGCACTTTTGCGTCTGGCCTTGGCCTGCGCGAACTGCCGCGTCGTACTTCACCGGCTGCCTGGCAGTCGCTATCCGCGGACCGGTCGCGGCCTGGCGAAGCCGAGACTGGCCAGCGCGCTGTTGATCTCGTCCATGTCGAACGGTGTGGTGCTGAATACCTTTGGGTCGACTTCGTTGCCGTAGAACCGGTCGAATGCAGCGGCCGCCTCGGGGTGGTCTGGATCGCCATCTCTCCGGCCATGCCGACAGGAGTCTCATCCGAGTGCCGATCACGCGCCATGCGGCCACGCTACCGGGGCGCAGGCTCCAAATAGCGACCTCTTTACCGATGTGACTGACTTCCGCAATGTCACATGAGGCCCGCCGGTGGGATATGTGCCACGAGAGTTACAACCAAGGCCCTGTTGAGCGTGTGCCACACAAAGGGCACGTCGCTCCCACGCGTCGCCTTCCCTGCCCGCTAAAGTCAGGCCGTGATCGGTGCGCCTGCTCGCAATACATGGGACGCCTGTGACACGATCGATCAATCGAACGAATGTTCGGCGCGTGCCTGGTCGCGTTCGCTCTTAAGACGAGAGAGGCTCCGTGCCTGAGCTGACTTGCCTGGAGATCTGTGCTGGCGCGGGCGGCCAGTCGCTTGGCCTAGAACAGGCGGGCTTCGCCCACGCAGCGGCCGTTGAGATCGACCTCGATGCCTGTGAGACGCTCCAGCTGAACCGGCGCAACTGGAACGTGATCAGACGGGACATTCACCACTTCAACGCTGATAGTTACCATGGTGTTGATCTTCTCGCCGGTGGTGTCCCCTGCCCGCCGTTCTCGATCGCCGGCAAGCGGCTTGGCGCCGACGACGAGCGTGATTTGTTCCCGCGGGCGCTGCGTCTTGTCGAGCGGTGCGAGCCGACGGCGGTCATGCTCGAGAATGTCTTCGGCCTGTCGACTGCCCGCTTCGCGGGTTACCGCCATCAGGTCCTGGGTCGGCTGCACGGGCTTGGCTACGAAACCGGGTGGCAAGTGCTGAACGCCTGCGACTTCGATGTACCGCAACTGCGGCCACGCTTCATCTTGGTGGCTATGAAGCCATCTGCCTACAGGTACTTCGAGTGGCCAACGGCCACCATGAAGCCTCCGACAGTCGGACAGGCCCTTCGTAATCTCATGGCTGCAGACGGTTGGGAAGGTGCTGATGCCTGGGCACGGAATGCGAACGGCATCGGCCCGACACTGGTCGGGGGCTCCCGCAAGCATGGCGGGCCTGATCTTGGCCCAACGCGGGCCCGCGAGGCGTGGCTCAAGCTACACGTCGATGGCAAGGGCCTAGCCGACGCGCCGCCGCAGCGGAGCGACCCGATAGACCACATTCCGAGGCTCACACTGCAGATGGCGGCCGCTATACAAGGCTTCCCAGCGACCTGGGTGTTCGCGGGACGCAAGACAGCGGCTTACCGCCAGATAGGCAACGCCTTCCCGCCGCCGGTGGCACGAGCAGTCGGCGCCTGCATCCGCACGGCGATCGAAGCCACTCGTGAGGCCTCACTCGCCGGGCCGGGCCATCTGCTGCGCGCAGTCTGAGCTATCGGTGTTTGGCCATTCGCCGCCGCCGCTGCTCTTCGGCCGTGATCGCCGCGCGTATGTTGTCGGGCCACGGTGCCGCCCGCTTGACAGACCCCCCGAGGCGAGCGGTTCGCTAAGGAAGACGCGGCGCACCACCCGTTCGGCCGCATGTCCATCGTCGTACACGCAGAAGTGGCGGCGGAACTCCGCGCGCGCCTTGGCCGATGCGGCGCTGCAGACCTCGCCAGTTTGGAAGTGCGCGATGAGTTCGTCCTCGGTCATGGCGGCCGCCCCAGGTGGCTCGGCCAGCAAGTCGAAGTAGACCCCTCGGGTGCGTTTGTAGATCTCCCAGTCGGGGGCGTAGATGACGATGGGCCGGTCGAGGTTGGCGTAATCGAACATAATCGACGAGTAGTCGGTGAGCAGGACGTCGGAGGCGAGGCAGAGGTCCTCGACGGACGGGTGCTCCGACACGTCGACCACGCGCGCCTCGTCCTCGGTGTCGGGCGCCCGATAGGCGTCGGCACAGGAGAAATAGTGCGCGCGAGCCAGCAGCACATAGCCGCGCCCGAGCGCGGCGGCAATCCGCGAGACGCCAAGCAGCGGCAGGAAGTCGCTCTGGTACTCGCGGTGGGTTGGTGCGTACAGGATTGCCGTCTGCTCAGGTGCGATGCCGAGTCCGGCGCGGATTCGCGCGACCTCCTCATCGGTCACCCGGAAGAAGCGGTCGTTGCGGGGGTATCCGATCTCCAGCATCTCGTAATTGCCGGGGTAGACCCGTCGCCACACGTGTGAGGACATTGGATTCGCGGAGATTGCGAAGTCCCACCGCGCGCAGTGGTCGCGCAGTCTTGCGAAATTCATGCCCTGCGCGGCCACCGGGTGGCACTGCAGATCTAGTCCCATGGTCTTTAGCGGGGTCCCGTGCTGCGTCTGCACGTGGACCGACCCGCTGCGTTTGGACATCGCGTGCGGGAAGTTGACGTTGTTGATCAGGTACTTAGCGCGCGCCATGACCCGCAGGTAGCGCGCCGACCCTTCGACGACGTAGTCGACCCCGGCTGGCAGCAAACCCGCGACATCCTTCCGTACCACCCACACCCCGTGCACCCACGGCACCAGCTCGCGGGCCTTCTCGTAGATCGCCCGCGGGTTGCACGCGTAACCGCGGTACCAGTACGCGGCGTAGACGGCGAGGTTGTCATCCCTGGGCAGCCGTTTCTGGAGGTGGTAGTAGACCAGCGGCACCACCGTGAAGGTCCGGCGCGCCGTCGTCCGGATCGCGGGGCTGACACAACGCAGCGAGCCGCGCAACGCCAGCCGTACGAGGTTCAGCGGCGGTGATCCGGCCAAGAGCACGTAGGCGTCGCACTCGGCCGGGCGGAACTCCATCACGCTAGCGCCGGGCGGGTAGGCGTACCTCTGTAACCACCGGAGGTTCTCCGGCGTCCGGTAGACCGAGGACAGCACCGTGGCCACGCCGACCACGGCTACACGCCGACACCAGGCACCGCGCCGCGGCAGGTGCCAGCGGTCAAACAGTGATGTCAGCAGCCGCGCGACGGCGAGGACGAGGTGGAGATAGTAGTGCGTGCACAACAACGCCGCGCCGATCAGCCCGTGCGCCCAGTGCCGCCTGGGTCGCGGCTTCCCGGGTAGGGCGAGTTCGATCTCGGCCGAGAGTCTTTCCGTAGAGCTGGCCTGCGCCATCGCCCCAGGATGGCAGATGTATCGTCCGCCTCTATCCCAGTTTGTCGAGACAGACGATCGGCCGCCGCGGAAAGGGGATGGCCTGGCCGACCATCCTGTTGCACCTGGCAACCTCTGCTACGGTCCAAGGCCATGAGATGGAAAGAGAGGGTCAACCGGACCCTCAGGCGGATAGCTGGTCTCGAGCTCAGACGGGCTTATGTGAGCCCTGCTCCAGAGCTCAGCCCGGCGGTTGCCCGCCGTGCCGCCGAGGCGAGGGCCAAGCCGCGCGGCGACAGGTTATTGTCCGCGCCGGTGTTCATCCTTTCCCCGGTACGCTCGGGGTCCACCCTCATGCGGGTGCTGCTCAACAGCCACTCTCAGCTCCATGCGCCCCACGAGCTCCATCTGTGCGACGTCAGGGTCGACCTGTCCGATTACTCGGAGCGGGCCATGGCAGCGCTCGGGCTGAACCGGGAGGAGCTCGAGCAGCTGCTCTGGGACCACCTGCTGTACCGTGAGTTAGAGAAGAGCGGCAAGCGGATCTTCGTCAATAAGACACCGAACGACATCTTCATCCGCGACCGCATAGTGGCGTGCTGGCCCGATGCACGGTTCATCTTCCTTCTGCGTCACCCGCTGGCGGTCCTCAACTCATGGCATGCGGTTCGATCGTTCTGGAGCGTGGAGGAAGCGACGACCGCCACCTTGAGGTACCTGAACGCCGTGGAGCAGGCTCGCCACGAGCTGCCTGGGCTCACAGTGCGCTACGAACGGCTGACCGCCAGCCCTGAGACGGAAACCAAGCGTGTTTGCGAGTTCCTCGGCCTCGACTGGGAGCCGGAGATGCTTGAGTACGGAAAGCGTGACCCGGGGAGGTTCGAGGCAGGGTTGGGCGACTGGGGGGCCAGGATCAAGTCCGGCCGCGTGCACCCCGCGCGGGCCCTTCCGGGCGCGGAGGCGGTTCCGGAAGCGCTGCGGGACATTTGTGTGGCTTGGGGATACCTGGACGAGAGCGTTCGAGTCAGGAAAGAGACGGTCAGGTAGGGGTCAGGGATAGCGGCTAGCCGGTGGCGGAAATGAGCAGATTTAGCGTCATCGTGCCCGTGCACAAGGTTCGCGCGTACGTCCGTGAGTGCATGGACTCGATCCTCGACCAGTCGTTCGCCGACCTGGAGCTGATCGCCATCGACGACTGCTCACCAGACGGTTGCGGCGAGATCCTTGACGAGTACGCCCTTCGCGACCAGCGGGTACGGGTGCTGCACCTGGAACGGAACGTCGGCCTTGGCCCGGCCCGCCAGGCCGCACTGGTTGTCGCCACTGGTGAGTACGTTCTGTTCGTCGACGGCGACGACACGCTGAGCCCTGGCTCACTAGCGGCCATTTCCGCCCGCCTCGACAAGACGGGCTGTCCCGACGTTCTCGTGTTCGATTACGCCCGCTGCCAATGGTGGGGCAAGGTCGAGCGCAATATGCTGGGTGGCCTGCTCGAAGAGAACGGGCCGCAGGTATTCTCGATCAAGGAGCGGCCGGAGCTGCTGACTCTGCTCATGGTGGTGTGGAACAAGGCGTACCGGCGGCAGTTCATCGAAGGGCATGACTTCCGTTTTCCGCCCGGGTACTACGAGGACACCGCGTGGACCTACCCCGTGCTCTTCGCCGCCGAGCGGATCGCCGTGCTCGACCGGGTCTGCGTACTGTACCGGCAGCGTCACCAGGGCAGCATCCTCCTCTCCTGTAGCCGCAAGCACTTCGACGTTTTCGGGCAGTACCAGCGCGTGTTCGCCTTCGCCGACGCCCACCCGGAGCTCGCGGAGTGGCGCCCCTTCCTTTTAGGGCGCATGGTGGACCACTTCCTGGCCATCCTGCAGAGCCCATACCGGATCCCGCCGTCGGCGAGGGCCGAGTTCTTCCATCAAGCCGCGGCGGAGGCCCGGCGGTTTCGGCCGGCGGAGAGGTACAGTGGCCTACCCCGCGAGATGGGTGTCGGGCGGCGCGTCAAGCGCTGGCTCCTTGTGCACGATGCCTACCGGACTTTCGCAGCGCTGGTCATGCTCAGCAAGGAAGGCAGGGCCGTGCGGGGCCGGGCCGTCAAGCAGGCACGCCGGGTGGCGCGCACGGTCCGGGCTCGGGGGCGCCGCCTCTACTACCGAGTCCAGTTGCGGCGGCCCATCGACGAGAACCTCGCCGTCTACGCCGCCTACTGGTACCGCGGCTATTCATGCAACCCGCGGGCGATCTATGAGAAGCAGTGTGAGCTAGTCCCCTCGGTGCGCGGGGTGTGGGTCGTCAGGAAGTCCGAGGTGGCGTCGGCGTTCCCGCGCGGCGTCGACTATGTCGTGCAGGGCACGCGGGGTTACTACCGCGTCCTCGCCCGTGCCAACTTCTTGATCAACAACGTGAACTTCCCCGACGACCTGGTGAAGCGCAAGGGCACCGTGCACGTGCAGACGCAGCACGGCACGCCGCTCAAGAGGATGGGGCTCGACCTGCTGCCTTACCCCGTCGGCGCGAACGGGATGAGCTTCACGAAGCTGCTGGCGCGGAGTGACCGTTGGGACTTCAACATCTCGTCGAACCGCTTCTCGACGGAGGTGTGGGAACGGGCCTTCCCGTGCGACTACGAGATCCTAGAGAGCGGCTATCCCCGCAACGACCGGCTGTGCAACGCCACCGATGGCGATGTCGCCCGGGTCCGCGCCCAGTTCGGCATCCACGAAATGCGGACAGCGGTGCTATACGCCCCAACGTTTCGCGACTACCAGCAGGGATTCGAGCCGCTGCTCGACCTCGCCAGGCTCTCCCGGGAGCTAGGCCCGGACTACGTGCTCCTCGTGCGGGCGCACTACTTCCACAAAGACATCGACCACATCTACGAAGACGCCGAGGAACTCCGGGAGGCACAGCGCAAAGGACACATGGTCGACGTGTCGGGCCACCCGTCGGTCGAGGACCTCTGCCTCGCCTCCGACGTCCTGCTCACCGACTACTCGTCGATCATGTTCGATTACGCCAACCTCGACCGGCCCATCGTCATCTACGCCCCCGACTGGGAGATCTACAAACGCACCCGAGGGGTCTACTTCGACGTGCTGGCCGAGCCACCCGGGGCGGTCGCCACGACCGAGGAGGAGTTGACCGAAGTCTTCCGGTCGGGTGCGGCGTGGAGCAGCGAGGCGGCAAAGATACGCGCGCTGTTCCGCCGTCGGTTCTGTGAGTTCGACGACGGGCGCGCGGCCGAGCGGGTGGTGCGCCGCGTCTTCCTGGGTCAGCAGGTCGATCCTCTCGCGGCCTCCTGGGCGCGGCGAAAATGACGAGACCGTGCCTAATGCGACACTGGCGAGGGTTCTCCATTTATCCTGGTCCCGCGTGCACCGCCCGCTCCGGAATGCGCCGACGTGGGTGGCGTCGCGACTTCTTCGCCGGGTGCCTGGGGTGCCCCGTTGGCGCCGCCGGACGCCGCCTGGCCAGCATCGGGAGTTGCGGACGTCACGGGCTCGCCGAGGAACACTCGCCGAACCACTCGTTCCGCCGCCAGGCCGTCGTCGAACTGACGAAAGCGCTGGCGAAAGCGGGCCCGGGCGGCGCTCGCCGCTGGGCCCCAGACGGCACCGCAACGGAATGCCTGTACCAGCTCTTCCTCTGTCGTGGCGACCAATCCCGGCGGATCCTTCGTAATGTCGAAATATACGCCGCGGCAGTCGGCATACGTCTCCCAGTCGTTTGCGTAAATGACGATCGGCCGGTCTAGAATCGCATAGTCGAATATTACCGACGAATAGTCTGTCAATAGCACGTCCGCAGCCAGAAACAGTTCTTCGACCGAGGGCTGTTTCGAGACATCGAAGATCCGCCCGCTCTCCACCAACTCGAGCGCCTCATCACTCGCCACGAGGGAATCCTTGAAGTAGTAGTGTGCCCGGGCTAGAAGAACAGTGTCTGGCCCTAGCTCCCGAGCGAGCCGGGTGATATCCAGCATCGGCCGGAGCCCACGTTGGTAGTCGCGGAAGGTCGGGGCATACAGCACGACTGTCTGGCCGGGGCGGATGCCCAGCGCTGTTCTGGCCAGTTGCACATCGCTATCGGTGGCGTTGCACAGCCGGTCGTTGCGGGGATAGCCGGTCTCCAGGGACTCAAAGGAACAAGGATAGACGCGTTCCCAAATCAGCGTGGAGAACCGGTTGGAAGACAGGCTAAAGTCCCACCGGTCGCAGCGCTCGAGCAGTTTCTTGAAGCTCATCCCATTCGCGCCGACTGGATAGTCCTGAAGGTCGAGGCCCATCTTCTTAAGTGGTGTGCCGTGTTGGGTCTGCAGATGGATTGACCGAGTGCGTTTGATGATGTCATCGGGGAAGTTGACATTGTTGATCAAGTATTTGCTCCGGGCCAACACCCGGAAATAGCGCATCGTAGCCGGATAAACGTAGTCCACGCCCTCGGGCATGGATTCCTCCGCGCCTCGTTGTACGATCCACACGCCGTGCACCGATGGCACGAGTCCGCGGGCCGCTTCATAAATGGCCGCCGGGTTGCATGAGTAAGCGCGGTACCAGTAGGCGGCGTAGACGGCAAGGTTCTCGTTGAGAGGCAGGTGCAACTGCATGCGATAGTAGCCACGAAGCGCCGTCGAAAGTACTCGACCGGCGACGCGCCGACCGCCGGCCATCGTCGCGCGTAGTCGGCGACGCATCGCCTTCTGCGTGGTGTTGGCGACTTTTAGTGACATGAATGACATGTAGGCATTGCGGGCGATGAGGCGATACCTGATCCCGAGTTGGCCTCCCGGCGTGGCGTAACCGGCAGTGGGCCGAAAACTTCGGTGGTGCTCGTTCATCTTGCCGAAGAAGCGCCGACGATCATGTGGTGATACCCGGTCTCCCAGCCCGAGGATGATGGCGTAATGCCATATCATCCGGTCGAACATCGGCGGCCGAAACTCGTCTACAGCAGGTCCTCGCTGATCCATGAAAGAGAAGACCTTCTCGTACTGAGGAAATACGCCGAGGTGCCTTGAGTCGGTGGTCCGGGTAATGGAACCACGCCGGCGCTGCCGGTAGATGTAGCACACCCGGTCGAGCATGCTGATCCGCTCGGCGGCCATCAGGATCGGGTAAGTAACGGGAATATCCTCGTAGTATCCCTGTCCGAAACGAACGCCTAACTCAAGCAGAAAGTCGCGCCGGATCGCCTTGTTCCAGGCCGTCATCATCGTGGACAACACGGAGGGGCGATCATGGAGATTGAAAACCTTTGGCGGAGGCGGTTCACGAAACAGGTAGTTCCACGTGTTCCGTTCGATTTTATAATTCCAGTAAGCGCGTGCGTAATCAAAGATGAGAACGTCGGGCTGCGTCTCGCGCAGCCGGGCGGTGATCGAAGCGATTGCGCCGTCGGAGACCCAGTCATCGCTGTCCACGAACCAGACGTATTGTCCGCGGGCTTGCTCGAGCCCAGCGTTCCTGGCCGGTCCCAGTCCAACGTTCTGCTCGAGATGGAGTACGCGCACGCGTGGGTCGCGGGAAGCGCACTCATCGAGGATTTCCGCGGATGCGTCGGGTGAGCAGTCATCCACAGCCACGATTTCGATATCGGCCCCGGCCTGACTGAGGATGGAATCCAGACAGTGGTGGAGATACGCCTGGACGTTGTAGGCGGGCAGGACAATGCTGAGGAGAGGCGTCGCGCTCGAGCTCAATAAAATCGCTCCTATCCCCGATTCCCCAGTACATCTGACGTTATGCCACCGTGGACGTTTCCAGATAACCCCATGCGCACAAAGGTCGCGCAACACTTTGGCGGTCTCGTGGGGCCGAGGCAACGGCCGGTCGGATTGGATCTGGCCGGATCGTCAACCCGCCATCGGCTCGGTTGACTTACGCCTGCCAGGTCATACGACGGAACCATAGCTGACGATCAAGCCGTTTTGTGGGCCTTCGAGGATCTCGGCTGGGACCGGTCGCCGCACCCCTGGCCAGCACGATCGCCTCCTGCACCGATCTTCGTCCGTTAACCAGAACCGGGCGCCAGGCAAGTCCGCGGGCCTGGCGAACACGCAATGGGGCCTCAGGTCAGGTTGTTAGTGGCGGACCTGCTCGCATGACCCGTGTCCGGTCCCTCTGGCGCCAAGACGTTGCCGGGGCTGATCTGGGCGGTG
>Ga0137375_10008087_pt1 | contig 12513 bp, 10 predicted proteins | sample SagtaG_24_FD_104936 | JGI IMG/M metagenome (GOLD analysis project Ga0137375, IMG submission 104936) | Vadose zone soil microbial communities from Sagehorn Ranch, Mendocino, California, USA - Sage1_R_113_16 metaG | ecosystem: Environmental > Terrestrial > Soil > Vadose zone | place: USA... | reverse complement strand
GAAGGTCGGAGAGCGGACGCGCGACGCGCTGACCAAGACGATCGCGCACATGTTCCGGCTCGACGAGGACCTTTCCGGCTTCTACACACTCGTCGGTGAGGACGGAGAGCTGTCGTGGTCTGCCCGCGGCGCGGGGCGCATGCTCCGGGCGCCGACCGTGTTCGAGGACGTCGTCAAGACCATCTGAACGTTCATACGAATCATCGGCGATCCTCAGCGGTCAATCCCCGGCGGGCTCCGTGGGTCGAACGCTTAACGGACCCAGAGCTGACCGAGTAGGACGCCCCACTGTGGGTGGAATTGGTAGTTGCCGACCCGGCGCGAAACGATGTCGACCTGTTTCAGCGTGAACAACGGGACGACAGGAGCCTGGTCGACGATTTCGTGGTCGATGCGAGCCCAGAGCCGGTTGGCGAGATAAGGATCGGCCGCCTGCAGCTTGAACGCACGCTGGATCTGGGCCTCGATGCGGCGGTCGCAGAACTTGGACCAGTTCGAGGGCGCATGACACGAGAAGAAGGTGCCGAGGTAGTTAGACGCGGCAGGGTAGTCGGCAAACCAGGAGAAGAGACCCGCTTGGACGCGGCTCCGTGGGTTGAGCGGTCCCTTCGCAGGGTTGTAATAGACCTCGTTGCTGACCCGCCTGGTCCGCGCGCGGTACCCAAGACTCCGTAAGAACGAAGCCGCGAACGACGCCTCTCCCCGGTGGTTCTCAGGCACCCAGACGGTAACTACAGCCCCCTTGCTGGCGGACCCGTCAACGAGTTGCTTGGCTCGTTTCAGGTCGGGTGACTTCCATTTGCCGCTCGGCCCGGGACGTAGCGTGTAAGGGCAGTAGCGCCGGTAGCCGGGGAAATTCGGAGGCAAGATTTGACAGGTCGGCTGCGCTCCGTTGGCGCGCGAAGAAATTCGCACGCCTGCCGCTCGGTTGGCGGCGTAGTTGAGTGCGCGGCGTGCGCGTATGTCGTCGAACGGCGGCACCTTCGTATTCAGGAAGACATACGTCGTCCCGGTCAAGGGATTCACATGCTCTTGGCTCGCATATTGAGTCTCCACCTCGTGCTCCAGATTCGGCGGGACGCCGTCGAGGGCAAAGTCCTGGCGGCCGCGCTCGACCGCTCGGACAACTTGGCCCACCGACCCCCCGACGGCGGCAAAGATGATCCGGTCGGGGTAGCCGGCAGGCTGTGCGGCCTTCGACCACTCATGGAACCGCCGATTGCGGATGAGAATGAGGTCACCGCCCGGCCCCGGCTTGTACCTGAAGATCACGTATGGGCCGGTCGCCGGCAGCGGATGCGTGCCGACGTCCCGAGCGGGCGTGTCGGCCGGAACGGCAAAGGCGTATGGAAGCGCAAGCTTGTAGACGAAGTCCGGGTCCGGCTCGCGCAGGTGGAACGTGACCGTCCGCGTCCGATCGTCCGTCGCTATCCCCTGTGAGAGGCTGCAGCGTTTTGGCCGTGCGATGCAGGTGTCTGCGCCGACGATCGCTTGGTAGTAGTGGGAGGGGTCGTGCGTGATGATGAGGGCTCGCTCGAGCGCTCGTCGGAAGTCCGCCGGTTGGACGGGGCGGCCGGTCGAGTAGGTGATGCCGGGGCGGAGGCGGAAGGTGTAGGTGCGGCCGTCGTCGGCCGGCATCGGCAGCGCAACCGCGAGGTCGGGCACGAGCTGACTGCCGTCGGCGCCGCCGACGCGGCGAAAGCCGACGAGACCGTCGTTGGTCAGGATCGTGGTGGGGGCGATGCTGTAGTTCACCGTGTCGACGGAGCCAGGCTGAAACGGCCCCTTCGCGCCGGCGAGCCGCAGGGTGCCGCCGCGATGGGTGCCACCGGCCGAGCGGACGGCCAAGAAGAGCCTTCCGCCGCGAGCGGCGAGTCCCTCTGGCCGCTCACCGATGTGGACCACGCGCGTGCGGGTGTTCGAACCTGGGTCGATCAGCGCCACCGTTCCATCGAACTCGTTGCTGACCCAGACGCCGTCCCGAGTGATTGCGATTCCGCGCGGACCATCGCCCGTCGGGATCGCCGCCACGACCGCCCCGCGGCTGGGGTCGATGCGCGAGACGGTCCCGTCCAGGTTGTTCGCAACCCACACCGATCCATACCCGACGGCGACAGCGACTGGGCCGTTGCCCACTGTGATCGTGTCCACGACCCTCCTCTGCGCAGGGTCGACACGGAAGACGACGCCGCGTTTCTCGTCGGCGACCCAGAGGCTGCTTGAGCCGACAGCGAGCGCCCGCGGTGCTGCGCCGACCGGTATTGGCGCGCTTGGATCGCCGGTGCGGGAGTCCAGCCGTGTGATGGTCTCGTCGTCGCGGCTCGCGATCCACACACTTCGGGGCCCAAGGGCGATGGCGATCGGCGTCCCTCCGACGCGGAACGTTTGCACCACCGTGTTCGTCCGCGGATCGATGCGTGAGACCGTGCCCCCGACCGAGTTCGCAACCCACACGCCGTGATCGTCAGCAGCAATCCCGCTCGGACCGCTACCGACTCGGATCGTCTGACGCACCTTTCCTGTCTCCGGCTCGACACGCGAGACGGTTTGCTCGTCGCCGCTGGTGATCCAGAGGGCCCCGCCGCCGGCGGCGATGTCGCTCGGTGACCCTCGGAGACTTCCCGTAGCAACGACCTTTCCGTGCTCGAGCACGCCGACTCCGTTTGCAGCAACGCGCAAGGTCGCTTCCTTGCCTGACCTCGTGATCGCGACGACGGTCACCGCGACCACCGCCACCAGGGGGACGGCCCCTCGGACGATCCACCTTCTGCGCCGCGCGAGCCCGGATCGATGAGGCGCGCCATCTCCAACCGGCGCAGCGGTCGCATCAGCAGGGGCCGCAGCGAGCGAAGGATCGTGACGCAGGATCGCGCGCTCGAGCTCCTGCAGGTCCTCGGACGGCTCGAGCCCCAATTCGCCCACGAGCACCTCCCGCGTCTCTCGGTAGGCCGCGAGAGCGTCAGCCTGACGCCCGGCGCGGTAGAGCGCGAGCATCAGCTGGGTTCTCAGCCGCTCACGCAGCGGGTGCTCCGAGACCAGCGACTCGAGCTCGGGCACGAGATCCCCGTCCCGGCCGGCTGCGAGATCGGCCTCGACCCGGGCCTCGATAGCCGCGAGGCGCAACTCCTCGAGGCGACCGACTACCTTCTGCGCGAAGGGCAGAAACTGCAGGTCCTGGAGAGGCGGGCCGCGCCACAGCTCGAGCGCTTCGGTGAGCAATGCCGAGGCCGTCTCGGCGTCATCCAGGTCGAGGGCCCGACGGCCTTGCGCCGTGAGGTGCTCGAAGTGACCGAGATCGATCTGCTCCGGCGAAACCTGAAGGAGGTAGCCCGGCGCCTTTGTCACCACTGCGGCGGCGTGATCCGGCTCGAGGAGCTTCCGCAGCCCCGAGACGAGGCCGTAGAGGGCAACTGACGCAGTCGCCGGTGGGCGCTCGCCCCAGAGGGCGTCGATCAACTGGTCGGTCGAGACGACGCGGTTCGCGTTGAGTGCCAAGAGCGCAAGGAGAGCCCGCTGCTGGAGGCGGTCGAGTGCGAGCGGTCGCTGGCCCAGCCTCGCCTCGACCGGCCCGAGAAGCCTGATCTCGAGCTGCGTGGCTCGTGGCTCAGCCTGCTGCATTCCTCGTCCGTTGGGATCTTAGGCCCTGTTCCACACTGAGAGAAAGAGACGACAGCGAGGACGGCGTCTTAGCTGCGCGTTAGGTCCACGTAAGGGTGACCAGGCAGCCTCAGCTGCGACGTGGACGAGACATACCGCATGTTGGGCAGGGAACATCAGGCCGATCTCGAGCGTGAGGCCTTGAAGTGGCAGCGCGCAGACGCGTTCCGTCGAAGTGAGCATGCCCCCACGGTCACCCCGGGCATCGATCGACAGCCGAATCGCGCCCAGCTCGCTCTTGCTCGACTAGCTGCGCTCGTTGGCTGGGCAGCTCCCGAAGCGTAGAAGCACCACTTCTTCGTCCACAGGAGCTTCACCACCTGGTGTTCGCGGTGCTCGATGCGTTGACTCGCGTCGCTGACCTTCCACTCCGGGGCGCCGGCGTGAGCCGGTTGACTTCACGCGCACGATCTCTCGCACGGAGTTGCCGAGCTGCCGCCGAACCGCGTCGAACTCGAGGCGCGGACACTCGAGACGACGCTGCCTTTGGCGCGCGGCGCGCGCACGGTGTTGATCACGGAGAACGGCGGCAAGCTTCGAATCGACGCCCTCGCCGGCGATGTCGGTGAACGGGCACGGGCCGCGCTCACCCAGACGGTCGCGCACATGTTCCGGCTCGACGAGGACCTGTCCGGCTTTTACACCCTGGTCGGGGCCGATAGGGAGCTTTCGTGGTGTGCGCGCGGCGCCGGACGCGTGCTGCGCGCGCCAACTATGTTCGAAGACGTCATGGAGACGAACTGAACGGCGATACGAATCGAAAACAGCGCCGCGAGACGTCACCTCCCGGGGTTACGTTTTGGCCAGCGGCTTTGCGGGACCCCAGGAAGGTCTATTCTCAGAGCAGGAAGCGCTTCGAATAGGGGAGGAACGATGAGACTCGTGCGTTTTCGATCGCTCGTGTTGGTGACCTCGGTCGCGGCGTGTTTTTGGGTCGCGCCCGCGAGTGCTGACTCCACATACCACACCGCCCATATAGCCCTCACGCCGGTCGCCGGCGCGCCGTTGACGTCGGGGTTTGTGCAAAACATTCACGCCGACGGCCCAAACGTCTACGCCCACGAGCTCTACCAACTGAACGGGGCCGAGCCGAACAGCTCGTATCAGGTCGTGCTGTCGATTTGGACGACGAGCACCTCCTGTTCGGGTCAGCCAACGCTTCAGCTGCCAACGGCGACGGTGATGACCAATGCCGTCGGCAACGGCCTCGCAGCCGTGGTGTTCACACCAGAAGACGCCGATGGCCTGCGTGGTCTGACAGTCAGCGCCATGTGGACGCTGTGGAACGGCTCGACGGCAACGTACGCCACCGACTGCGAGATCATCAGTCTGGACTAACCGACTCGGGGAGGAGGACGGCTGATGCCTGCCCGCTTTCCGCCGGCCCGCGTTGCGTGCATGCAACTAGAAGACGTCGCGCCGGGCACCCAGCCCCGGCAATAAGTTGACCTTCCGTCCTCGCGGGTCGGCGTGGTCGGCACGCCGTGTGGCATGTATGTGGCGTGACCGAACGGCTCGAGCTACCGCTTAGTGGACCGAGAGGAGAGCCGGTCGACTTCGCGCGGACGATTGTCTCGCACGGCGTTGCCGAACTGCCGCCGAACCGCGTCGACCTCGCCGCCCGCACGCTCGAAACGACACTCCGCCTTCCGCGGGGTGTACGGACGGTGCGCATCACCGCGCACGGCAAGAAGCTGCGCGTGGAAACGATCGCCGGCAACGTCGTCCCGCGGCTACGAGAAACCGTCGCGCACATGTTCCGGCTCGACGAGGACCTTTCCAGCTTCTACGAGCTGGTCGGGGCCGATGGGGAACTTTCGTGGTGTGCACACGGCGCGGGACGCATGCTGCGCGCGCCGACAGTTTTCGAGGACGTCGTGAAGACGATCTGCACGACGAATACGGCGTGGTCGGGCACGCGCAAGATGACGGCGGCGCTCGTCGACAACCTCGGCGTCGAAGCACCCGGCGGTGCGCGCACGTTCCCGACCCCGGTGGCGATGGCGGAGGCGGAGGAATCGTTTTACCGGGACGTCATCCGAGCGGGCTACCGCGCTCCATATTTGAAGACGCTCGCCGAGGACGTTGCCGAGGGCCGTGTCGACCTCGAAAAACTGAACGATCCGGAGCTTCCCGACGACGAGGTCGCGGAGCGCCTACTCGCGTTGCCGGGCGTGGGACGTACGCCGCTGCCCACGTGATGCTGACGTCGCTGGCGCGCTACTCGCGGCTCGTGCTCGACTCGTGGTCGCGGCCGACCTACTGCAGACTCGCCGGCGCACGCAGCGCGCTGAAGGACGCGACGATCGAGCGGCGGTTCAAACGGTACGGCGAGTGGGCGGGACTTGCGTTCTGGCTCTACCTGACGCGCAGCTGGGTCGAAGAAGGGTTGCCCATCTAAAGGCGCCCGCTACGCTCACCGCCGGAGCGGCTGGGGCCGGTGCCCCAACTGGTCTTCAAAACCAGTACGGCGTCGTAGCCCGACGCTAGGCAGGTTCGACTCCTGTGCCGCTCCGTCTTGCGGAGACAGCCCCCTCTCGCGACCTAGCCGCGCCCTGGGCGCGGCTAGCACAAGGATGAATACAACCCCACGTCGTGCCGACGGCTTGTGAGTGCGAAGTCCTGGAGATGCGCGCCCACGATGGATCTGTCATTGCGCTCGGTGCCGCCTGCAAACTCGATCGTCATCTGCGCTGCGCGGGAGCTCACGCCGAGATCCTCACCACACGCGCGCCGAAGACGCTGGTGAAGCACCCGCTCGGCAACTGCACTCGGTGTGCCGACACGGATTCCACCGGGCCCTACGTACCGCCGCGAGCCCGAGAAGAAGTCGGCGAGCTTCCTAGTCCGACCGTTGATCAGAAAAGCCGTTGTGCAATAGGGGCCTCGCAACGTCAGTCCGAGAGTCGCGTGGCGTTCCGCGGGGTGACAGTCATAGCCGAGCGCGACATACGACACTCGCGCTCCGGCGAAGCGGCCGACGCGAACGGCGGCCGGTCTACCCATCGCGGTGACGACGGATGCCCTGGTGGTCTTGTCGAGCTGGAGGCTGCCGATCCGGCCGCTACTGCTGATCGAGATATCCGATCCGGCTGCCACAGGGCTGCCCGAGAGCAGCATGGCACCAAGGGGAACCAGTACCAGTCCAGCCCTCATCGGCTGAGCGTAGATCCAGGCACGGACCGACGGTCTAGACGCTGGCAACGTCCCGCGGAGCGGCGCCCGGCTGAGGTGAGCCGGGACGCCGCTTGCAGGTGCCGTCAGCAGGTGATGTTCAACTCGTTGCTCGGTCCCGACCGGTTCCCGGAAGCATCGACCGCTCTCAGCACGACAGTCGTCAGGCCCAGGTCACGGCAGTACGCGATCGTGTTGGTACCGCCGACGACGCCGTCTGGGACGAGGACGCCGTTCAGGTAGGTCTCGTAGAGGATCAGGTTCTGCGAGTCGGTGTCGTCGGTCGACGGATCCCAGTTCAGCCAGAGCTCGGGCGGAGCCGTCTGGAAGGAGAACCGTAGGTTGGTCGGCGCCGACGGCGCGACGTTGTCGGTCTTCGGCGGCGTGGTCACCGACAGCACGTTGCTCTCGACGGTGTTCCCGAAGTAGTCACTCGCTGTGACCTTGAACGTGTGGGTCGTCGCCGGCTCGAGGTAGAAGACCGTCCACGGCGACAGGAAGGCCTCGGTGATGGGTGCGCCGTCCAGGAACAGCGTGTACGAGGTCTGGGTCAGGTTGTCGACGGACTGCGTCCACGAGACGGCAATCCGAGTCGGGTAGACGGCCTGCGCCGTCAGCACCGGCGCCGGGCTGGGCGGGCTCGTGTCCGGCGGCGTCGTGTGCGTGACGCTGTTGCTGGGCGATGAGCGGTGGCCGTTTACGTCGACCGTGACGACCGTGTACGTCGTCGTGCGGCCGGGCCAGAGCTTCGAAAGCGAGAGCGTCGTCTGCGGCGGGTCGACCCGGAGGCACCCCTCGCCGTTCCTGACAACGCAGTACCACCAGCTCGTCGAGCCTCCCTTCGCGGCATCCCAGGCGAGCGAGATGCTGGTGTCGGAGCTCGCCGTGATCCGCAGGTTCGTCGGTGCGCCCGACCCACCCCCGTCACTCGGCGGCGGAGGCGGTGGGGGCCGTTTGGCAAGAGCCGCCGGCACGGCGGCGAGAGCGAGGGCGAGGGCAAGTGCGGCGAAGACCGTGCGTCGTGACATCGGAGCTCCTTCCGACGGGCGCTGAACGGGTCAGCCGGAGATACGAGCATCAGGCGGACACGGATTTCGCCTAGTCGAGCCCTCCGACGTCGAGCACGACCGTTTTGAGGTCGCTCATGTCGAGCATCGTGTAGCGACCACCGATGCGGCCCCAGCCGCTCTGCGTTCCGGACGCGCCGCCGAACGGCTCGTGCGCCTCCCAGTAGTCGGTCGAATCGTTGACGACGACGTTGCCGACCCGCAGGTGGTCGATGAACCGGAAGGCGCGCTTGAGGCTCGACGTGTACACGGCAGCCTGAAGGCCGAGATGCGAGTCGTTCGCGACGTTGAGCGCCTCCTCGTCGGAGCCGACTCGAATCAGCGGGACGATCGGGCCGAACGTCTCCTCGCGGTTGATCAGCGTGTCGACCCCGACGTCGGTGACGACGGTCGGCTCGTAATACAGGCTCGTCGGACGGTCGCCGGCACGCGAACCGCCGAGGACGACGTTCGCGCCCTTGTCGAGCGCGTCTTCCAGATGCCTGTCCATCTTGCTCGCTGTCGGCTCGTTGTTCATCGGCCCGACGAGCGTCGGGTCGTCGAACGGGTCTCCCAGCGTCCAGCCCGCGGCCGTCTTCAGCACCTCGTCGAGAAACGCATCGTGGACGCGCTCGTTCACAAGCACGCGCTCGGTCGCGCAACACACCTGCCCGGCGCAGAAGAACCCACCGAACACCGCGCCCTGCGCCGCGCGCTCGAGGTCGGCGTCCTCGCAGACGATCACCGGCCCGTTGCCGCTGGCCTCGATCAGCGAGCGCTTCAACCCGGCGGCGCGGACGATCTTCTCCGCCGTCGCATGTGAGCCGACGAAGCCGACACAGTCGATGTCCGGGTGCGTCACCAGGCGCTCGCCCGCCTCGCCGGCGCCGTACACGACGTTGACGACACCGTCGGGCAAGCCCGCGTCGGCCATGATCTGCATGAAGTTCGCCATCGCGATCGGCGTCCACTCGGACGGCTTCATCACGATCGTGTTGCCGACGGCGATCCCTGGTGCGATGAGCTCCACGGGAATGAGGGTCGGGAAGTTCCACGGGGTGATCCCGGCGTAGACGCCGTTCGGCTTGCGGAAGGTGAGGATCCGCTTCCCGACGTCCTGCGAGGGCACGATCGCGGTTTCCATCCGCTTGACGTCCTCCGCGGCGATGCGGAAGTTCTCCGCCGTCTCGTCAATGTCACCGAGAGCCTCGGCCGCGTACGGCTTGCCTTGCTCGAGCGAGAGCTCGCGCGCGAATTCCTCGCGCCGCTCGTCGATCAGGTCTGCGATCGCGTGACAGATCTTCGCGCGGTCCCACGCCGACAAGGCAGCCCACTTGGGCTGCGCCGACCGCGCCGCAGCCACGGCGCGGTCGATGTCCTCCGCGCTCGCGTCGGGCACCTCGGCGAGCGTCTCACCGGTGACCGGCGACACGATCGGCCGGACGCTGCCGCCGGTCGAGTCGATCCACTCGCCGCCGACGAAGTTCTGCAGTGTTCGAACCGTGACGGCCATGGCTGGCTCCTTTCAGCGGCGGCCTAAGGGATGTCGAGAACGGATTGCGTGCTCCGTTCTAATGGTGACAGTGCCAGATTGGGCACAGAACCCCGGAGGAGGAGTGAGATGACCAGATACCTACTGGCGGTCAATTTCGAGGGAGGCGTCGTCGACACGCCCATGGAGGAGTGGAAGCCGGAGGAGATCACGGCCCACCTGGACTACTACGAGAATCTGCACAAGGAGCTGGTCGACAGCGGCGAACTGGCCGGGTCCGAGGTTCTGGCCGGGCCCGATCTGGCCAAGATCGTGACGTCGGACGGGGCGACCGCACCCGTGGTCACCGACGGGCCGTTCCAGGAGTTCAAGGAGTGGCTGGCCGGCTACCAGATCGTCGACGTGGAGTCGGAGGCGCGTGCGCTCGAGATCGCGGCCAAGCTCTCGGCCGTGCCGGGCCCCGACGGTGTCGCCCTGCAGCAGCCGATCCAGGTGCGGCAGGTGATGGACAAAGCCCCCCGTAGCGTCGCCGAGATGGAGTCGTACCTCCAAGAGGTAGGCGGCAACCGCTGAACGTGCCGTCCGGCGTCGAGGACCTGCTGCGCGAGCTGGCGCCGCAGGTCCTTGGCGCGCTCGTTCGCAGCCATGGTGACTTCGATGCTGCGGAGGACGCAGTCCAGGAGGCCATGCTCGCGGCCGCGCTGCACTGGCCGCAGGAAGGTGTTCCGGCGGAGCCGTGGGCCTGGCTGCTTCAGACCGCCAAGCGGCGACTGATCGACCATTGGCGCAGTGAACGCGCACGCACGGACAGGGAGAGTCTTGCCTCGCTGCAGGAGGTTCCGACGCAAGAAGTCTCCGACCAGGACGACACGCTGCTCGTGTTGTTCATGTGCTGCCATCCGGCGCTGACGCCGGCCTCGGCGATCGCACTGACGTTGCGGGCGGTCGGCGGGCTCACCACGGCCGAGATCGCGAGCGCGTTCCTCGTCGACGAGGCGACGATGGCCCAGCGCATCACGCGGGCGAAACAGCGCATCAAGTCCTCCGGGGTTCCGTTCCGCACGCCGACACGAGACGAGTGGGCAGAGCGGCTACGCGCGGTGCTGCACGTCCTCTACCTGATCTTCAACGAGGGGTACACGAGCAGCATCGGCAGCGAACTGCAGCGCACCGAGCTCTCGGAGGAGGCGATCCGCTTGACGAGGACCGTGCAAAGGATGCTTCCCGACGACGGCGAGGTCACCGGTCTGCTCGCCCTCATGCTGCTCATCGATGCCCGACGCCCCGCGCGAACCAACGCCGCCGGCGAGTTGATCCCATTGGCGGAGCAGGATCGAGCACTGTGGGATCAGGGATCCATCGCCGAAGGGCTCGCGCTGGTCGACAGCGCAGTTGGCAAAAGGGCGGTCGGCGAATACCAGCTCCAGGCCGCTATCGCGGCGCTTCACGACCGCGCACCGCAGGCCGACGACACCGACTGGCCCCAGATCCTCGCCCTGTACGGGCTCCTGGAGCACATGACCGGCAATCCGATCGTCACGCTCAACCGGGCCGTCGCAGCTGCCATGGCTCACGGGCCGGCCGAAGGCCTTGCTCTGCTCGACACGGTCGACGAACGGCTGAACGGTCATTACCGCCTCGACGCCGTGCGCGCTCACCTCCTGGAGATGGCAGGGGACACGGAGGCCGCGCTCGCGCACTACCGCGCCGCGGCTCAGCGCACGACAAGCCTTCCGGAACAGCGTTACCTGGCTACACGGGCCGCGCGCCTCAGGATGGAGAGCAAGTTTCGGCGCGGCGGCGAGTCAATCTCGTCGGAGCCCGGCGCGCTCTGACTGGGGCGGCCGGTCCGCCGGCAGGAGCTGCACCGGGCTCCCTCAGCCGCTGAAGCGGCCGATGAAGATCGTCACCTGCGAGCCCGCGGGGATGCTCGATCCCGCCCGCGGCTGCTCGTCGATCACCAGCCCGTCGTTTCTCTGGTCCTTGGTCGAGCGGTTGAGGACGACGACGCGGAAGCCCGCCGCACGCAGGTTGTTCGCCGCCGTCGCCTGATCCTGGCCGACGACGTTCGGCTCGGTCGTCGCGGGTTGAGGATTGGGGCCGGCGGAGACGACGACGCGTACCCGCGAGCCCGGCCGCAACGTCGATCCGGCTGCCGGCGACTGCGACAGGACACGGTTGACCGCCTGACTCGAGCGCTTGTACACGACGATCGGCCTCAGGCCGAGGACGTTGAGGCGGCGCAGCCCAGGCGTCTGGAACAGCCCGAGGACGCGAGGGGCGCGCACACGCGCCGCCGTGGTCGTGGTCGGGACCGTCGTGGTCGCGGTCGTGGCGGTGGTCGTCGTCGTGGCGACCGTCAGCGTCGAGGTCCCCGTCCCGGTCGAGACCCCCGTCCCGGTCGAGACGTTCAGCTCGACCTTCGAGCCCTTGTCGACTTCCTTGCCGGCCGCCGGCTTCTGTGCGACGACGGTTCCGGCCGGCCTCGCCGACGGCACGTTGTGCAGCACGGGCTTCAGGCCGACGGCCGTGAGGGCGTTCACCGCAGAGTCCTGCGTCTGCCCGACGACAGTCGGTACGACGACGGGCTTCGCGCCGCTGGAGACGCTCAGCGTCACGGTCGTCCCCCGCACCGCCGTCACTCCGCCCACCGGCGACTGCTCGATCACGATGCCCTTCGGCCGGGAGGAGGCGACTCGCTTCACCTCACTCTTGAAGCCCGCGTCCACCAGCCGCTGTTGCGCCTGTTTCACAGGTAGCGACGTGACGTCGGGGACGGCGAGGCGGCCGCTCGAGATCGAGATCGTGACGGTCTGTCCCTCCCCCAGCTGCGTGCCCGCGCCTGGGCGCTGCGCGAAGACGACGTCGGGCGGACGCTTGCTCTGCCCCGTGACCGGGGTGACCTTCAGACCCTTGTCGTGGATCCGCGCGGCCGCGGCCTGCGAGCGGAGCCCGATCACGTTCGGCACGGTCGCCTTGTCGTCTCCCCGCGTCAGGAGCCACCAGGCGAGGAGCCCTCCGATCACCAGCAGCAGGAGGAGCAGCAGCCACAGCCACCAGTAGCGCTCGGGCGGCGGCCCGGCCGGCTCGGCGACTTCCTCCGTTGCGGCCGAAGCCGGGACCAGCGTCCGGATGGCCTGGTCG
>Ga0137375_10008085_pt1 | contig 12514 bp, 11 predicted proteins | sample SagtaG_24_FD_104936 | JGI IMG/M metagenome (GOLD analysis project Ga0137375, IMG submission 104936) | Vadose zone soil microbial communities from Sagehorn Ranch, Mendocino, California, USA - Sage1_R_113_16 metaG | ecosystem: Environmental > Terrestrial > Soil > Vadose zone | place: USA... | reverse complement strand
TGTGCTCGAAGCCCCGACCGAGGTGCTGCTCGACCGGAAGCAAGAGATCTCCGCTTTCGAACTAGAGAGACAGGCGGCCGCGTGGCGACGCGTGCCGCTCCCCCGAGGATCTGAGGTCGTCTACCTGGACGCGTCCCTCGACATGGATCAAGTGGCGAAATCGTCCGCGGAGCACATCTGATCTGCGGTGTCGAGATCGGACACCCAGCCCGACCACGCCGGTGAGCGGCGCTCGCTGATGCGGGTGGTGGTCTTCGCCTATGCGTGCGAACCCCACAAGGGGTCCGAGCCGGGGGCCGGGTGGGTCTGGTCCCGGATGCTCGCCCGGATGGGCGAGGTCTGGGTTATCACGCGTGAGAGCAACAGACAGGTTATCGAGGCGGCGCTGCTCAGCGTCCCGGAGGCAGGCGCCCTTCACTTCGAGTACGTGGATCTCCCGCGCCGAGCCCGGTTCTGGAAGCGAGGGGCAAGGGGTGCACGCGTCTACTACGTGTTGTGGCAGGTGGCGGCCCTTCGACAGGCTCGCGAGCTGTCACGAGCCATGTCATTCGACCTCGTGTGGCATCTGACCTGGGCGAACGCGTGGCTGGGAGGACTCGCTCCACTCCTTCCCGGCCGGTTCGTCTACGGGCCTGTAGGCGGCGGCGTCGGCATGGATTGGAACTTTGTCACGGTCCTGGGGATACGCGGCGCCGTCTTCGAGGTGACACGAGCCCTTTTGCGAGCAGGGGCACGGTTCCTCAACCCCATTGCGCGTCTGCCGTGGCGGCGGGCCGACCTGATCCTCGTACAGAACCCTGAAACCCGTGCCTGGCTGCCCGCGCGACATCGGGAGAAGGCTCTTGTGTTCCCCCACATCGTCCTAGAAGGACGGATTGGCTGGATGGGCCCCAGACCGGAGACCCCAACGAAGAACGCACTCTTCGTCGGGCGCCTCCTGCCCTGGAAGGGTGTGGCGTTGGCTCTCCGCGTCCTGGTCCTCCTTCCGGATTGGACGCTGACCATCGGCGGCGAAGGCTATGACGAACGGAGGCTCCGACGCCTCGCCCGGCGTCTGAAGGTGGAGGATAGGGTAGCGTTCCTCGGCTGGTTGAGCCTCGAGCGGGTTCACGACCTGATGCGTGAAGGATCCGACGTCTTCCTCTTCCCGAGCCTGCACGACGAAGGCGGCTGGGTGATCGCCGAGGCGTTCGCCAACGGACTGCCCGTCGTCTGTCTGGACCGCGGAGGACCGCCCGCTATCGGAGGGTCCGGGGTCCCCTGCACGGACGTCCCAGAGACGGTCGCCGCGCTGGCTCGGGCGGTGGTAGCCGCAGCCGAGGAAAAGGCCGGGGAATTCCCCTCCATCGACTCCAGCACCCTGCGGCTGCGCTCGATCCTCCGGTCCCGCTTTCCCGCCCTGGGCATCGCAGAGACCTGGAGCCCCCCCCTGGAGCCCTGACCCCTTCGTCCGATAACGTACTGGGCGGAACTGGAGGAGAAGCGAGTGACGCAGATCGCGGGGCAGAGATGGGACGAGTTCCCTAAGGCCGTACGGACGGCGGTCTCCCTCCTCGGTCTGGTCGCCCTCGGGGCGGCAGCCGGGATCCTCTCGCTCCGGTACGGCACGCTCGCGCTGATCTTTTCCGGTCTCGTCCTCGCCGCCTCGTTCCTCCTGCTCAAGGACGGTTACGAGAACATCCTGAGCACCCATCGATGGATCCCGTACGCGTGGGTGGGCCTGGGCCTTGCGCCCGACCACCACTTCACGTTCCACACTACGTTCGACAACAGCGTCTCATCCGCCACGCCGGAGAACTACGTCCAGGTGGCCGTCTACATGCTCGTGGCTGCTCTCGTGCTGCACTCTCGTCGGATCCTGGTGGCCCAGGATCCGCGGCCTCTCCGCACGGGTCCGTTGCTCACCTGGCCGCTGATCGCCCTCCTGTCGACGGCGTGGTCGCTGATACCCCTGTTCACCTTCATCCGTGCCCTTCAACTGTTCGTTCCCATCGGCCTCGCGCTGCTGATGGTTCGGATCTGGTTGTGGTCTCCAGAGGCTGCGCGGGCGATCTGGAGGGACACTCTCCGGTTGCTCGTACGTGTGACCACCATCCTGATCCTCGTCGGCTTCGCGACCGGCTTCTGGCGAGAGCGTTTCACGTGGCCCGGAGCTCATCCTGGCACGGCGGCGGGGTACATCGGGGTAGCGCTCGTGATCCTCGTGGCCGGGGGAAGGGCGTTCCTGGGTCTGCGACCGTCCGGCTACGTTCTCCGTCTCGGGCTGTTCGTCGCGACCCTGTATCTCGGAGATACGCGCGGCGTCTTAGCAGGCGTGCTCGTCGCGCTCGCGGTGATGTTTTGGCTCATGGCGAGGACGAAGCCGCTGAAGAGCTACCTTGGCATGACCTACTACGCCATCGCGGCCTGCTTTCTCCTGATCGCAGCGCGATCCGAGATCATCCAGGTCGCGCTGAGGGGCGGAACGGTCGAAGGTATTACGTCGCTCAATGGCCGCGTCCCCCTGTGGTCGCTGTCGATCGACGTGCTCGTCGACACAAACAGATGGTTGGGTGGGTTCGGATACGGAGCTGCGAGGGTGATCCTACCGCAGTACTTCTCCTGGGCTGGGACCGCGCACAGCTCATGGGTGGAGGTCCTCCTCGCGATCGGCGTCCTGGGGCCGCTGCTGCTCGCGGCCGACGTTCTGTTCGTTCTGCGCCATGCCTTGAGCCGCCACACCTTCGTGCCCGCCTCCATGACCGTGAGCATCTGGGCTCTGCTGGTCGTCACTTCGATCACGGGGGAGGGCCTCGTCCTCCCCAGTCTCACCTTCGTGCTCCTGGCGCTCCTCCACGTCCCCGTCCTGGCGGAGCGGAACTCCGTCGCTCTCCACCTCGATGGCAGCGATGCCTCGCGAGACAGAGGGTCGGGTCGCAAGGCTATGCCCATCGTGCCACGCTCGATGCGCGCGTGGAACCCGCTGGCTGATGAGGGTCGTCGTTGAGCATGTCCGCCGTGCCTGACCCTGACGTCAGCGTTCTGACGCCTTCGTATGGGTACGGGAGGTTCATCGGAGATGCGATCGAGAGCGTGATGCAGCAGGAGGGGGTGTCGATCGAGCACATCGTTCATGACGCCGGTTCGCAGGATGAGACGATCGAGATCCTGCGCAGTCACGAGGGTCGGCTTCGGTGGCGGTCTGAACCGGACCGCGGACAGTCCGACGCGTTGAACAAAGCCTTGCGGCTCGCTCGTGGCCGGTGGATCGCCTGGCTCAATGCCGACGAGTTCTACTTCCCCGGAGCGTTGCGGAGACTCGTCGCGGCGGGCGAGACGTCACTGGCGGATGTCGTGTACGGCGATTCGGCGTACGTCGATGTCGACGGCAGGCTGCTTCGTCTTGGTCCTCAGCACGGCTACAGCCGCTTCCTGCTGCGCCATTACGGCATCTACATACCGAGCTGCGGGACGGTCTTCCGTCGTGCCGTTCTCGGCGAGAACCCGTGGGACGTCGAGATCCGGCGAGTGATGGACTGGGATATCTATCTGAAGCTCGATTCCAGGGGAGAACACTTCATCCACGTGGACTACCCCGCAGCGGGGGATCGGGTCCATGAAGGCCAGATCACCGCACAACCGAAAGACCCCTTCGCATCGGAGGGACAGACCGTGCGATCACGTTACGGGATCCCTGGACGGCAGCTGAAGAAGCCTGCCCGAGTGCTCCACGCCGCCTACAAGCTCGTCTCCGGAGCATATTGGAGGCAGATCAGCGCGCGACGGATGCGAGGTCTCGACCTGAAGTGGATGAGACCGGACGTTGGACCCGAGGGGGTCTTCGATCTGATCAGGCGCTGCTACGGAGTCGACCCGGCGTCATGAAGGTCCTGATCCTCCACTCGCGTTACCGCTCCGGCCCGGCATCTGGCGAGAACCGCGTCGTCGAGGATGAGGCGCGTCTCCTCTCCGAGGGTGGGCATCACGTGAATCTCTTTGCCCCGCGGCCCGACCAGCCGGCGGGACTCCGATGGGTCTCGGCGGGAGTGGGGGTGATCTGGTCGAGGTCGGCGGCCGCTGAGGTGAAGCGTCGCATCGATCTTTGGAATCCCGACATCGTGCATTGCCACAACCTGTTCCCCGCCCTGTCGCCGGCGGCGCTAAGGGCGATCGACGGACAGATCCCCGTGGTCGCCACGCTCCACAACTACCGCCTCCTCTGCCTTCCGGGGACCTTCCTCCGGGACGGGCGTGTCTGCGAGGATTGCCTTGGACGACTGCCCTGGCCCGGAATCGTGCACGGCTGCTATCAAGCCTCGGTTCCAGCCAGCGCCGCGTTGGCGTCCTCGCTGCTGCTCCACCGGGCGATCGGCTCGTTCGGTCATATCCGCCTCTACATGGCGATCAGCGAGTTCGTCCGCCGCAAGCACGTCGAGGCTGGGCTGTCCCCGGAGCGGATCGTCGTCAAACCCCACTTCGCCTGGCCGCGTGAGCGCCGGGAGGGTCCAGGTGAGTACTTTCTATACCTCGGTCGCCTGTCACCCGAGAAGGGGGTTTCCACAGTGCTCGAGGCGTGGAGGGGCATCCCGGCGAAACTCCTGATCATCGGAGATGGGCCAGACGCCGGGAGTCTCCGCGCGATTGCCTCACCCAACGTCGAGTTCCGGGGAACCGTCGGGGCGGATCAGGTGCCGTTGCTGCTTCGTCGGGCGCGGGCGGTGCTGGCACCTTCTGTCTCGCATGAGGGCGCCGGCAGGGTCGTGCTCGAAGCTTATGCGGCGGGCGTGCCTGTCGTAGTGAGCCGAGCCGGGGGGTTGCCGGAGGCCGTAGACGACGGCATAACGGGGCTGGTGGTCCCCCCGGGTGATATCGGGGCCTGGACCGGCGCGATCGATCATCTCTTGGAGGATTCGGAGTCCGAGCGGATGGGCAAAGCGGGGTGGGGACTGTGGGCTGAGTATTACACGCCGCTGAGGGCCCTTCTGAACATCGAGCACTGCTACAAGAAGGCGATGGCTTGAGGTCATCTGAGGCAGAGGTCGCGCGAGGCCAGTCCGTCCGGGGGAGTTCGAGAGCCCTCAGCATGATCGGGCGCTTCGGTTGGGGTCTTGGGGACCAGCTCCTATCCAGCATCACGAACTTCCTGCTCGGACTACTGGTCGCGAGAGCGGTCAGCCCCCGGGAACTCGGCGCCTTCAGTCTTGCCTACGCGACGTTCACGCTCTCGCTTGGTGCTATTCGTACGATGGCCGGGGAGTTGCTCGTCGTCCGACATAGCGCAGTGTCCGCAGCCGAGTGGCGTTACGGCGTGAAGCGAGCAGCTGGGACGGCCTTGATGGCCGGTCTCATCGTAGGGGTCGGTTGCATGGTTGCGGGCGCGATCGTGGGAGGTTCTTTGAGGATCCTGCTCAGCATTCTCGGCATCTGCTTGCCTGGTCTCCTGGTTCAGGACGTGGCCCGTTATGGGTTCTTTGCTCGCGGCAAAGGGAGTGCCGCTGTCCTGAACGATCTCCTGTGGGCCGTGGTCATGTTCGCGGCGTTTGCGCTTCTGAGGCAGGCAGGACTCTCGTCGGTTGCGTGGTTCACCCTCGCCTGGGCGGGAGCGGGGCTCTTGGCCGCGGTTGTAGCGCTCTTCCAACTCAGGGCCCTTCCCAGCGGACCGCTTTCTGCAATCAAGTGGCTCCGGCAGAACCGCGACCTCGCCTCTCGTTACGTCGCGGAGTTCGCGTTGAACGTTGGCGTGGCGAACCTGATCATCTTCGCGATCGGCACCGTGGCGGGTCTTGGCCAGCTGGGCCGCCTGCGAGCAGGTCAGATCGCGCTTGGCCCGCTGAACATCTTGTTCGGTGGAGCTGGGCTCGTCGCGACGCCCGAAGGCGTCCGGCTGCTCCGGGAGTCTCCGAAGCGGTTGGTTCACGGGTGTCGGTGGATGTCTCTGGTATTGGCGTCGGGCGTGCTGGCCTGGGGTGCGGTCGTCCTGTCCATACCCCGAGGTGTTGGGGAGCTAGTTCTCGGAGGGAACTGGGAGGGAGCCCGCTCATTGCTGGTGCCCCTCTTGATCGGGCTAACCGGCTCCGCCTTCGCCTTCGGCGCCTGGGCTGGCCTTCGTTCCCTCGCCGCAGCGAGAAGGAGCCTCCGCGCCAGGTGTATCGACGCTTCCTTATCACTATCCTTCGGCGTGCTTGGTGCCTATATGGCAGGTGCAACTGGGGCTGCCTGGGCTTTTGCGGTGGCCGGCTGTCTGCGGATCCCGAACGCGTGGTGGCAGTTCTCGAGAGGCCTTCGCGAGTACGATCGCCGGGACCAAACGGGTGCCGTACTTGATCCAATCTCCGATGCTCTGTGAGTGACCGTGCTCCGGGAGGACATCCTATGTCGGAAGACGAAGCCGCAGGTGCCGCACGCGCCGAGGGTACACCGAATTTCCCTCCACCATGGCTGCCGCTACTGCGGCGGTTGACGGAGGTCTCTCCGGGTTGGGGTGTATGGAAGAACGCGGATCGAGCGATCGCCGTCTCTGGGGACATCGATTCCATCTCACCACCCGTCGACCGTAAGGTGCTTCTTCGCGAGTTCTTCGGCTGGGCGTCCGAAAACGAGATGTCACCGATGTTCTTGTGTGGTCACCTCCCCGGCTCCGTGCTGGGCGTCGCGGTGCGCGATCGGAGGGAACTGGTCGAGCTTCAGTTGTGCGAGCAGGCGGTCTTCCGCGGTGCAACGCTCTTCACGGCACGGGAGTTGCGCGGTCTGATGATCATGGATCCGCGGGGGTTCCGGCGTCTCCGATCCGGATCGGAGGGCTTGCTCCTCCTGTTCTTCAACGCCATGAAGCGGGGCGGACGTCCTTCGTTCCGAAACGAGAAGGCCCAACGGGTCCTGGGGTTGATGCGGGACGATCCAGAGGGCAAGGAGGCGGCCGCATCCCTGTTCGGGCCGGTTCAAGGATCCGCCAGACGACTTGCGGCGGCCGCCCTGGACGGCGACTGGGAACGCAGGTCTGCCGCGAGGGTCGAGATGTGGGCAGTGACACAAGCTCTCAAGGATCCACGTCTCTTGGTGGCACGAGCTGCCTTTCGTATTGGCGGCGGCCGTTACTGCCCTCTTCTGCCCACCCTACGCCGAGGCAGGATGTTGAACGGCGATGTCGACGCATGGCTGGCGCGGGCGCGACGGGCACACACCCGGACCCCTTCGTGGCCTAAGCCGCAAAACGGCAACCGGTAAGAACATCGCCCTGGGACCGACTCGTCCGCCGGCATGGGCCGCGGAAGGGCATCGACGACCTCGATTACGCAATCGCTCGAGTGGATAGACTGGCTGAGCCCTCGCCGACTGCTCGAGCCGATCGGCGTCCCAACCACGGAAATTCGAAAGCTGGTCGCTGGATCCGATCCCCGACAGGAGGATAGATCACCCACGGACGAGTCTCTCCGGTTCATCGCTCCCAGCGGCCCGTTCCCGAGGAAGACACGCCTAGGCACCGACTTCGGAAGAACAAGCTGTCTCCGTATCCGCGAAAGGGGGGTTGCAAGTAGCATCGGACTCAACGAAGCGAGTCTCCGGTAGACGCGGAGGCGTTCACCTGGTCAGCGTAAGTGGAGAAAAGGGCATGTGTCGGAAGGACAGGCCGATGGACCCCTCACAATCGGTTGTGATTGACAACTACAACTACGGACGCTTCTTGGCCGAGGCTGTCGACTCCGCACTTGCCACTGGTGCTGAGGTCGTCGTTGTGGACGATGGCAGCACCGACCACTCGTGGGACATCCTGATCCGATACGGTGACACGATCACCGCCGTTCGACAAGAGAACCAAGGTCAAGCCGCCGCCCTGAACAGCGGAATAGCTGCTGCGACGGGCGACGTCGTGCTGCTCTTAGATGCGGACGACATGGTTGCCCCCAAGCGGATCGAGCGGGTTGCCTATACCTTTCGCGCGGCGGAGGTCCAGTGGTTGCGCCACGACATGATCTATTTTGATCAGGGAGGGGAGTTAAGCCTCGCGTACGGTTTCGAGGCGAGCACGGAACCTAAGCACGAGTTCGCTGCAACTGGTCAGGTCCGTGGATCAACCTCGGGCCTCGCCTTTCGAAAGTCGTTCCTTGAGAGACTGGGCCCGATACCGGAAGCGGATTTCCGCTTCGGTGCCGACTTCTACCTTCTTAGCGCAGGGGCGATCATGGGCGGTGGAGTAACGATGTCGGAACCGTTGACACTCCGGAGGGTGCATTCCCAGCAGATCATCAAACGCCTGTCCCGAGACCAGAACACCATGTTGGCGCAGGTACGGCAGAAGGCGAGCATGGCGAAACACGCTCGCGACCTTGCCCGACGCTTTGAAACTCTTCCGATCGTAGCGAGTGAGGAGACATGGTGGCAGCAGAAATGGATTTTCGACTATCTGCGGTTGCAGGGCAGGGACAGCGAAGCTCGGACAGCGTGGCGCAGGCATATGGCCGCGCTCTGGCGAGCCCCGATACCTGCCTCGCAAAGGGCTGCGGAGGCAACACGGTCCATCCTGCTTGCGATGTCACCGGGCTTCCTCTTTCCTAGAGCGTGGTGGGTGACCCACAATGGCAGGTCGCGCTTGGCCAGCAGGCTGGCCCGCACATTGACCCGTAGCCGCTGACTACTCCAAGAAACTAGGGCTTCATGGTTCGCGAAATGAGCCGCCCTGCGCTTCTGGAGTCTTATGTTCCTCGGGTTGCGGGAGTCGGCTGTTGAACTTCATGCCACTGCCGTTGGGTAGAAGTCCAATTTCTTGTACTCGAACGGTGTGTGATCCCGAGGACACTCTGCCGTCACTTGCCATTGTAGAGATCTCAAGCTATTCGAAGATCCCATTCGCGAGCGCGATGCGTGTCTCGAAGCGGCGGCGGTCGATGCATCTCGGCCTCCACCCGAGCTCCAGAACGAATCGACAATCGTGTTATCGAAGCAATCGCCAATCGATCCATCGAGGGCACCAAGCCGGACTCTTGGGCGGCGAGTGAAGCCCACGAGGTGAACGCGTTACGTCTCTCACTGGACTAGGGCAACAGGCTGACGGTCGCTGACTATCGAGCGTCATGCCGAGGGGTCAGTGAGCAACACAGCGGTGGGCAGTGAGTCGATCGGAGGGAGATCTGGGTTGGGTCTCCTTCCTCAGCGAGCTCAGGGTTGGCCTCAAGCACCTCTTGGGGACACTAACCTGCGTCAGCAGCTCGTTCGTTCGCTTCGTCGCAGCGAGATCTCCAACTCGGGATCCGCCTGCAGGCCGCCACCAGTTCGGCGAAATCCAAGCTCTCCCCACCGTCGATCGGATCTGATTCCGCCAGTTGTAGTCCTCTAAACGGTACCCCGAGATCCGCGGCGACCTCTGCGACCGGTCTCCGCTAGCGACCAGGTCGAGGGCCTCGCTCTGAACTCAGGTGATACCTGCCTGGCATGCCACCCCCCAATTGAGGGTCACGGGCATGTTCCTTCAAGCGCGAACGCCACCCGAAGTATGTGGCGGGTCGCCTCAGAAGAGTTCCGTGGATCACACACACACAAGCGCATCAGGCCGTCGACTGAGATTCGGTGATGGTGAGATAGCCGCGCTCGGCCAATTCATGGATCGCACTCGCGCCTTGGCTTCCCTGGCCGAGATAGAGTGTTCCCCGTCGTGCGCCCGTCTCGTGCGACGAGAGTATGGCCGGGACTGCACACACGACTGACTTCGGCACGCGCAGGAGATTGAGTGAGAGCGGAACCCCCCCGTACGTATCGAAGCGATATCCCGGGTCGTCGGGGACTTGGCAGTCGTCGATGACGATCACACTCTCTTCCCATGCGCCCAAAATCGTGGTCACTTCCGCTTGAAGTGGTAGTTCGTCCCACCAATGTGCGTCTAAGTACGCCATGGGCCGCTCGAAACGACGGAGTCGAGTCAACATCCTCAGGATCCGCCGAGAATCTCCTCGGATGAGCGTCACGTCAGGATGCCTGCCGAGCCGATATCTAGCCAACAGATGGAACAAGAACTTCACCTCGATCGAATAGACGGGGATGAGGTTCCCCGAGAAGAATCCAGTAGTATCACCTAGAAACGTCCCCGTCTCGATGATGGCGTCGGGAGAAAACGTGTCCAGCAGAGCTCGTATCGTCCGCATCCGGACAAGTTGGCCATTCAGGGGCATTCCGAATCCGTCGGAATGCTCTGGCGCCGCGCGGTGGCTAGAAAACGCCGCTCGGATCGCGCGGAACTCAAGGCGGACGGCCAGGAGACGGCGGCCCGCCGAGTAACGCTCGAGAGCATTCTTGATCGCGCCTTTCACTGGTACCATGAGTTACGGGATTGCTCCGACACGGCGACCCTAGACGGCCACCCGCGGAGTTCGAGGCACGGTCAGTGAATCCGGTCCGGACAAGAGCATAAAATTAGCTACGGGCCAGTTTCTCCTGGCTCTCAGAGGCCAATTCTCGAGGACGAACCGCCAAAGCACCGACATTGAGGGTACCAGCTGTCACCAGTCCGCATGAGGAGGGCTGCATGTAGCATCGGACTCAACCGAAACGAGTTTCCCGTGGACCCGGATCCGTATTGCTGACATCGCGAAAGTCGAGGTAAGCGTCATCAGGATCGCACACTTCTTGTGGGGGCGTTGCAACCCCGATAGTTCGAATGGGATTGACAAGACAGTCTACAACCTTTCCCGGACGCAAGCGGCGGCTGGGCACGCCGTGGCGATTTTTTCGATCGGTGACAAACCCCCAATCCAAGTTCCGAAGTGCGATGTTCGGATATATCCTCCAAGATACATCCCGGCAAGACTAAGAAGCGGGCTGCTCGGGGACCTCCTGCTTCGCCGCTCACCGCTGAACCTACCCTCTGCACTCCCCGGGGATCTCCTGGCTTGGAATCCGACGATTGTGCACTTTCATGGCGTCCAACTTCCCCAGTCCATCCGTCTCGCACGCCTGCTACGCAGCCGAGGCGTGCCATATTGTGTCTCTCCTCACGGCGAACTTGCAGTGGAGGTGCAACGCAGACACAGACTGCTCAAGACATTGTTCGGTGTGCTGGCCGAACGGGCGCATCTTAGAAACGCCGCTTTCATCCATGCGGTTAGCAAAGCCGATGTTGACGGAGTGACCGCTTACAAGGTTCACAACGACTTCGTTTTCGCGCCTAACTGCATTGAGCCGTCGTTGATGCCGCGTGATCTGGACAAGACATTCGTCACTCAGCGCGTCCCCTGGGTCGTCGACAGACGTCTCTTCGTTTACATGGGTCGGATAGCTCCGGCTCAGAAGGGTCTGGATATGTTGCTGCGGGCGTGGTCAGGGATCCCGGACCGGGACCGCGCTGCCCTCATCCTCGCGGGACCGAATTGGCGGGACGGTCGAAGACGGTTGGAGGAACTAGTCGACACGCTGGGGATTTCGGAGTCGGTGGTCTTTCTTGGGGTGGTCTCAGGCAGAGAGAAGTGGGACCTCCTGACCAGCGCGGACGTATTCGTGCACCCCTCACGTTGGGAAGGCGCGCCTTTCGCAGTGCTTGAGGCCATGCTGGCTTCGAGACCGCTGCTGATTACAGACCGCGCTGATCCACATGGGCTGGTGGCTCGTGCAGAGGCTGGCGTCGTCATTTCGGCTGATGAGGAGGGCATACGGGCAGGACTTAGCCGGCTGATCGATGCGGACCCCGCTGAACTCCGACGTCTTGGGAGGGCGGCTCGTAACCTCGTCGTCCGGGAGTATCGGTGGGAGCGGACGAGTCAGAGGCTGCTCGACTCGTACGAGCAGGCGTCGGCACGCGCTCGATTGAGACGCGCAGAGTAGAACTGGACTCTTTCCCCAGACCATTTGTTTGGTTCATGTGTTCACGCAGGAGCCCAGTGTTGTATCAGCCCGTTCTTCCGCACAAAGCATCGCCAAGTGAGCGCCACGGCATCGAGTGACCGTAGATTCGGGGAAGTGTGGGACCGCGAAGTCGATCGAGTCGGTGCGCGGCGAAGCCTTCAGTATTCGGCTAGCCAAACACGTAACGGGCAAAAGGTAACCGTTCACACCCTTCCGTGAACGGTTGGTCAAGCACTATCCTGAGACGATGACGTTGGCGTCCCGGGAAGTGGGTGGGAATTCGGGTGCTTCCGGGTGGAAATCCCCGACGTAGAAGGCCACCGCTATCCTCATCGACAGACCAAGGTCAGATAAGGAGGCGAGATGGCCACCCCCAGGATGGACATCACGTCGCTCGGTGGCAGGGTGTCGTGGTTCATGGGGTCGAGGACCCGATGCGCCGTGCCAAGTCCCGACGAACCATCAAACCTCGCTTTGGTGCGAGCGCATCGAGCGAGGACCTGCTTTCCCTCAGATACTGCTCGAAGAATGCCCTAGCAGCCTCCATGGGAATCCCAGCGCCCTCTGCATAGGCGCCGATAACCCGTCCGATCCATCCCTTCCCCAAAAGCCCGTTCACGATTGCGCTCCGTCGAGGAAACAGAAGCTCCTGATTCGACTGCACGAGAAAATGAAAGACATCGAGGAACGGAGGTGCATCGGCTCGAGC
>Ga0137375_10008082_pt1 | contig 12515 bp, 11 predicted proteins | sample SagtaG_24_FD_104936 | JGI IMG/M metagenome (GOLD analysis project Ga0137375, IMG submission 104936) | Vadose zone soil microbial communities from Sagehorn Ranch, Mendocino, California, USA - Sage1_R_113_16 metaG | ecosystem: Environmental > Terrestrial > Soil > Vadose zone | place: USA... | reverse complement strand
TGGCGCCTTGATGTCGTTATGAACGAAGATAATGCCCATATTCGGGTCGAGCATGGACCGGAGAACATGGCAGTGCTTCGCCATATGGCGCTCAATCTCCTGAAACAGGAATCACCGAAGATGTCAATCCAATCAAAGCGCTTACGGGCAGCTTGCAACAACGAATATTTAGAAAAGGTTGTTAAGATGCAAAAACTGCAATAACGGTTAATACACGTCTTTTCAAGCGCAATAGCCCTGGTACGGATGCCAATGAACAGTTAGCTTGGGAAGTGCTCAAGCACCAGTTTTCCGATCATATTGCCCTGTTCCACTTTCGCATGGGCTCGACGCAAATTGCTTGCGGTGATCGGCGAGAGACGTTCTTTCACTGTCGTCTGGATCACGTTGGCATCAATCAACTCCGCGACCCTGCAGAGGAGATGATGTTGTTCCAGCATGTCCGCCGTGTGGAAATTGGGGCGGGTAAATACATTTTCACGGACGACAGTGACACTTTTTGGGTGCAGCACGCTCAAATCGAGTGGGCTATAAATGTCGTCAATCAAGCAGATCTTTCCCTGTGGGGCAATGAGTTCAACCATCGCTTCCCAGTGTTCCGCGATGTTTTTCAGGCAGACGATATAGTCTACGGCCGTGTAACCAAGTTGCTTCAACTGTGCAACGAGAGGCTGCCGATGGTTGACGATGTCATGAGCGCCGTGCTCTTTCACCCATTGGGAAGATGCTGTGTGGGAAGCTGTCCCAATCACCCTCAGTCCTGCCCAGTGTGCAAGTTGTGTTGCTATAGACCCGACGCCACCAGCAGCATTAATGATCAGGATACTTTTTCCGCGATTCTTGTCCGCTTGTTGTGCAATCAAGAGCCGTTCAAAGAGTGCTTCCCAAGCCGTAATCGTGGTAAGGGGCAATGCCGCTGCTTCGGCAAAGTCCAGGCGCGTCGGCTTGCGTCCAACAATGCGCTCGTCTACCAGGTGGAATTCGCTGTTCGCCCCTGGATGGATCCAATCACCAGCATAATAGACGGCATCACCTGGCTTGAAAAGGGTACAGTCGGGACCAACCGCTTCGACGATACCGGCAACATCCCATCCAAGGATGCGGGGGGTTGTTTCGGTTTGAGCCTTTAGCGCACGGACTTTGACATCCACAGGGTTCACTGCGATGGCCTTGACCTGTACCAGGAGCTGACGTGCATCCGGCACTGGAGTCGCTATTTCGAGATCGATCAGGCGCTGCGGATCTTCAATCGGCAGGTAGCTGTACAGTCCAATCGCTCTCATTATTTGATTCTCCTTTTGGTTCAACACGCCGGCTCGCTCGCGCGCTCACCAGCACGAGCACGAGCACGCTGGCCTCCCACGCGGCGGCGACCCAGCACAGTACGCTGAGCGATGTGTTCTGGATCAGCAGGCTGCCGAGCGCTGAGCCAGCACTGATCCCCAGGTAAATCGCCGAGCTGTTGAGCGAGAGGACAATGCCGGCCGAGTCGGGCGCGATGCTGATCAGGCGATGTTGCTGCACCGGCAAGAGCGCCCAGCCGGCCATGCCCCATGCCATCAACGTCAGCGCCGCCCCGAGCAGCGTGATCGCCGTCCAGGGAAGTAGCAGCAGGGCTGCGGCGAGCGGAATTAGTCCACCGACCAACGTTCGAATGCTGCCCCACCGATCCACGCTATAGCCGCCGACGACGCCTCCCACGACGCCGGCGACGCCGAAGAGCAACAGCACCGCGCTGACCATGACCTCGTCGAGATGGGCGAACTGCTGGAGCAGCGGGCGATTATACGTCGCAACAATCTGTATCCCGATCAGCATGAGGAGCGTATGCACCAGCGCCATCAGCAGGTTGGGCCGCTTGAGAAAGGCCAGGCGGGCGCGCAACGGCACGGCCATCGGCGCGGCAACGTGCGGAAAGAGCAATAGCACACCGAGCAGTGCGAGCGCGCTCAGCAGTGCGACAAAGACCAGCGTAGCCTGCCAACTGATCCACGCGCCGATCAGGATTCCCAGCGGCACGCCCAGCACGGTTGAGGCTGTCAGGCCGGTAGTGACAATCGCTAAGGCCCGCCCACGGTACTGTGCGGGGGCGAGGGTTGCCGCGACTGCTGAGGCGGTTGGGGTGTACATAGCTGCGCCAACCGCGGCCAGCACGCGGGCGGCGAGCAACCAGGGCAGGCTGGGCGCGAGCGCCGCCAGTAGATTGGCTGCCGTGAGCACCAACAGGCTGATCAGCAGCAGCAGCCGGCGCTCGATCGCGCCGGCCCAGGCGGACAAGATCGGCGCGCCGAAGGCATAAACCAGCGCGAATGTCGTGATCGTCAGCCCGGCCAGCGCCAGCGAAATACCCATGCTGTCCGCGATGTCGGGCAAGATACCCGCAATCACAAAGCCGTCGGTTCCAACTGCGAAGGCCCCCAGTGCCAGCACTAGAATCCGAAATCGCACGGTCATCTCCTTCCCTTGTTCCCTCATTCCAATGTTCGATTATAATCGAACATTGGAATAATAACAGAAGTCGTGGTATACTGTCAAGCATGAGAAGGCTGTTTCATCCCGCACGCGAGGATATTTCCTTGCCGAATATCTTGTATGCCCTAAGCGACCCGCTCCGGCTCAGGATCGTGGCGCAGTTGGCGGACGCAACCACGGAGATTAGTTGCAGCGATTGTTCGGTAGGCGAAGATGTCGCGAAATCAACTCAATCGCATCACTTCAAGGTGCTGCGTGAAGCTGGACTCACGCGCGCGACCCCGCGTGGGACTCGGCTGATGATCAGGCTGCGCCGCGAGGATCTCGAAACGCGCTTTCCCGGCCTGCTCGATACCATGCTCCGCGCTTATCGTGCCACGATGGTCGAACCCGTGCCGGCTTCACACGCGGAAGAAGACCGCTAACTCCTCCTCTCAGGTTCAGAACTGCGCCGCTAATCCTTCTTTGGAGCGCAGTTTGTGCCCCATCGCCCGAATCTTATGTTCTATGGCCCACCCAGCCCCCGCAATGCTGCCGTGACGTGCGGGGGCTGGGTGGTTGTGTGACGGGAGTTCAGCGCCCGCTCAGCCGCTCGATGAGCGCCGCCTGCTCGTGGAGCTGCCGCTGGAGCGCTGCCAACTCACTGTAGTTCAGCATCGTCGTGCATTCCGCGCTCGATCAGGTCAGCAGCAAGATACGGCATTCTGTTGCACCCTGGTAATAAGGAAGTGCGCTGGGCTTGTAGCACGATTAGCCCCCGGTTTGAAACGGTCTCCTTCCTGGGCGCGGCGTGAAATGGCCGGGCGCAGGTCATGGGCTGATCGCCTGCGGAACGCCATCGTCCACGCTCACACAAGGAAGTGTGAAGCTAAAGCATGCCCCCACGCCCGGCCGGCTCTCGACCCAGACGCGCCCGCCATGCGCTGCCACAAGCTGCCTCACGATCGCCAAGCCCAGGCCGGCGCCGCCGGTCGCGCGCGCGCGCGAGCGGTCGGCGCGGTAGAAGCGCTCGAAGACGTTCGGTAGGTGCTCGGGCGCGATCCCTGACCCCGTGTCGCGGACCGTTAGAACGACGAAGGACCAGGGAGCAGTCTTGATACCGTTCGTCTTTTGTCTGTCGTCTTTGGTCATAGCGGCTGGCGGAGTTGCGCTAGGCCGCGAGTTTTCGACAGCGGCCGCGACGGTGATTGTCCCGCCCGGCGGTGTGTGGGTGATCGCGTTCGTGAGCAGGTTGCGCACGATCTGCCCCACGCGCTCGGGATCGGCCCAGACCAGCGGAAGCTCGGGCGGCAGCGCGACGTCGATGCAGATATCTTTTTCGGATGCGGCAGGCTGGAGCGCGCCTGTGGCCTGCTCGACGATCTCCGCCAGCGCGGCTGGACGCGGCGCCAGCCGAAGCTGCCCGGCCTCGGCCATCGCCAAGTCCTGTAGGTCGTCCACCAGGTGGTTGAGCAACAGCGCCTCTTCATGCAGGGACTCAAGCATCGCCTGGGTGGGCCGAGCTACCCCATCACGCAGCGCCTCCAGGTAGCCGCGGATGTTGGTCAGCGGCGTGCGCAGCTCGTGGGCAACATCGGTGACCATATTGCGGCGCAGATGCTCTTGCCGCGCCAGGCCATCGGCCATGGCGTTGAAGGCATGGGCGAGCTCGCCGATCTCGTCATGTGATCCAACTTGAACACGCTGGCTGAGGTCGCCGTGCTCCATCCCGCGCGCCGCGGCCGTCAGCGCCTCGACCGGCCCGAGGATGCGCCGTGAGAGCGCCAGGGTCAGCAGCAGCGCGGCGGCGCCCGCGGCGAGCGCCGACCAGAGCAGCGAGCGGTTGACCGCACTCAGGAATCCGGCCTCGATCGGGTCAAGCTCCTGGCCCTGCGTGCGCCGGATGAGGATCGCGGGCATTTCTGGCGCGGTCTTCGCCGCCGCTCCCGCTTCGAAGGTCAGCGTCGTGCTGATCGGGAGGTCATTCTGCAGCGGAGCGCTGAAGGACGCTCCGAAGAAAATGACATCGCCCGCCTCGGCGCCGCTGCCGATCGGCTGCCCAAATTCGGCTGGCTGGACCGACGCTGGCTGGACCGACAGAGGCGGGAGGCAGAACGGGCCCCCAACGGTGATGATCACGGCTGGTATCGCCTGATCGCAGCTCAGCATCTGGCCGACCAGCTGCCCGGCCGAGTCGGCCAGAACCTTGCCGTCGCCATCGCTCAGAATCGTGCGCTCGTCCGAGACCTTGACCAGCTCCTGGGCCAGCGACTGGGGATCGCCGCCGCCCTTGTGCTGAGTGTAGTAGCTCATCAGCGTGTCGGTCAGGCGCCCGTTACGCTCCATATCGAGATCGACATAGCGTTGGAGCTCGCGCGAGGTAACGCGGCTGGCGAACAGGGCTACCGTCCCGACCGCTACCACGACCAGGCCGATCAGCGTGAGCAGCAGGCGAAAGCGCAGGCTACGCAGCATCTTCATCCTCGGCTAGCTTGTACCCGACGCCATAGACCGTTTGGATATACTCGGGCCGCGCCGGATCGTGCTCGAGCTTCTTACGGAGGTTCATCACGTGAACGTCGACGGTGCGCTCGAAGCCCTCGTAGTCGAAGCCGAAGACCTGCTCCAGCAGCTCCAGCCGGCTCCACGCGCGGCCAGGCTGCTTGACCAATGTCTCGAGCAGCTTGAACTCTTTGGGCGTCAGCCGCAGCGCCTCACCGCGCACGCGCGCCTCGTGGCTCTTGAAGTCCACCACCAGGTCGCGGACGCGGGCCAGCGACGGGCCGCGCTCGGGCTCCTCACCGGCGCGCCGCAGCACGACGCGCACGCGCGCCACCACCTCGCGCGGGCTAAACGGCTTGGTGATGTAGTCGTCGGCGCCCAGATCGAGCCCAAGCAGCTTGTCGTCCTCGGTGGTCCTGGCGGTGAGCATGATGATCGGGATCTTCGACTCGGCGCGCAGAACGCGGCAGATATCCAGACCGTTGATCGTTGGAAGCATCAGGTCGAGCACGATCAGGTCGGGCCGACGCTGGCGGGCCAGGTCAAGCGCCTGGCGGCCGTCGTGCGCCACCAGCACCTGGTAGCCATCTCGTTCCAGGTACAGCTTGATCAGCTCGAGGGTTTTGCGGTCGTCGTCGACGATAAGAATTTTGCGACTCATAAGCGTGTCTCAGAGCTTACACAAGCGGCAGATTTGGAGAGCCACAGGTCCTCCAGGAGCCACTTGTTGTTCAGAACTGATGCAGTCACTCTTGGAACTGACTTCTCACCTGCAGCAGCATGGTACTTTCGATTTCTGTGTTGCAGATTGTTGGTTTCGCCCTGCGGAGCGAAACCAACAATCTGCAACACAAAGAAGAAAAGTACCGCATTGGCAGGCCACCTTATAGGATTTACATGATACTGCATCGTGTAGTCATCCGCAGCGGTACTTTTCCTTTCAATGTTGCTGCCGCAGGCTACAAGCCAAGCTCAAGCTGCGACCGAACAGCTACTCATACCGCAGCGCCTCGATCGGGTCGAGTTGGGCGGCGCGGCGGGCCGGCTCGATCCCAAAGAACAGCCCGATCGCCATCGCCACGCCAACCGCCAGCGCGACTGATGCTGGCGTGATGGAGGCGCGGGCCTGGCCGCTCACATTCGCAGCCACGGCGATCGACATGCCCGCCAGCAGCCCCAGCAGGCCACCGCCGGTGCTCAGCGTCAGCGCCTCGATCAGAAACTGGGTCAGGATGTCGCGCTCGCGCGCCCCGAGCGCCTTGCGCAGGCCGATCTCGCGCGTGCGCTCGCGCACCGAGACCAGCAAGATGTTCATGATCCCGATCCCGCCGACCAGCAGCGAGATCGCGGCGATCGCGCCCAGGTAGAGCGTCATGGTACGGCTCGACTGTGTGAGGGCGTCGATCAGGTTCTGCTGGTTGTCGACCGAGAAGTCGTCCGACTCGCCGCTCTGGGGCAGCCGGTGCCGCTCGCGCAGGGTCGCCTTGATCTGCGCGGCAGCGCCTGCGAGGTGCGCCTCGTCGCGTGCCTGCACGGCGATCGCCTCGACCGACAGCTTGCCGGTGGTCGCGTCGCGGTTGGCCGAGAGCGCCCGTTGGATCGTCGTGAGCGGCATGATCACGCCGTCGTCGGGCGAGCCAAGCTCGCTGCCGCCCTTGCGCTTGAGCACGCCGATCACTTTGAAGCGCTTGCCATTGACCTTGATCGTCTTTCCGACCGCGTCGCCATCGGGAAAGAGTGTCGACGCGATGCGCCCGCCCAGCACCGCCACATAGGCTGCGCCGCTGACGTGGCCTTCGTCGATAAACTGCCCCTGTTCCACCGAGTCGTTATGGACGTTCAGGTAGGTCGCCGTGGCGCCGGTGATCATTGCCGATGTGTCCTTGGCGCCATTTGTGACGGTGCCAAAGGTCATGCCCTCAGGTGAAACCAGCGTCGCGTCCGGCACGTTGGCTGGATCGGCGAGCGCCTTGGCATCCTCGATCGTCAGCGACTGGGTCTTACCGCCCGCGCTGGTGAAGCCGCCCGCGCTGACCGAACCGGCGCGCACCGTCAGCAGGTTGGCGCCGTTCCTTGTAATTGACTCGGCGATCTGTTCCTGCGAGCCGCGGCCGAGCGCCAGCAGCGCCACTACCGAGGCAACGCCGATGATCACGCCAAGCGCAGTCAGGAAGGTCCGTAGCTTATTCGCCATGAGCGTATCGAACGCGATGCGGATGCTCTCGCCCAGGCTGATGCCGGCGCTATCGGACGAAGGACGAACGCCGACGGACGAAGGCCCAACACCCGATACTACTGATGGCTGATCATTGATCATGCAATAGCTTCCTTTCGTCTTGTCCTTGGTCGTTCATCATTGTATCACTGTGGTGTCGCTTGCCAACAAGCCATCGCGCATCGTCAGCACGCGCCGCGCGGTGCGGGCGACATCCTGCTCGTGGGTCACCAGGATGATGGTGATCCCCTGGGCGTTGAGCTGACTGAAGAGCGCCATGATCTCGGCGCTGGAGTGCGAGTCGAGGTTGCCGGTTGGCTCGTCGGCCAGCAGCAGCGCCGGCTGGGTGACCAGCGCCCGGGCGATCGCGACGCGCTGCTGCTGGCCGCCCGAAAGCTCGCGCGGCCGGTGCTCCATTCGGTCGGCCAGCCCGACCGCGCCAAGCGCCTGGGTCGCTCGATCGCGGCGGAGCGACGTGTGGCGCTCGCCGCCGTAGATCAGCGGCAGCTCGACGTTGGCCAGGGCGCTGCCGCGCGGCAGCAGATTAAACTGTTGGAACACAAAGCCGATCTTGCGATTGCGCGTCCTGGCCAACTCGTCCTTGTCCAGCCGCTCCACCGCTAGGCCATCAAGCGCATATTCACCGGCGGTTGGCGTGTCGAGGCAGCCGAGCAGGTTCATCAGCGTGGTCTTGCCCGAGCCGGATGGCCCCATAATCGCTACGAACTCGCCTCGGTCGATCTCAAAGCTGACCCCGCGCAACGCCCGCACCTCGATCTCGCCCATCTGGTATGTGCGCGTCAGATCGCGCACGGTGATAATCGTTGCCATCTCGATCATCCCCCTTGACTTACTCAGGACTTTCGTAGTCACTCGCAGAGCATGGATTTTTCTCTCGCATAGGGAGCTTTTCAATCTGGGCCAGTAAAGACCTATCGCCCGGGCCCGGTGATCACTTGCGGCGGGCCGCCTGGCGCGCCACCCTTCACCGGCACAGCGAAAAAGGTCCCATTGCCCTGACCACCCTGGCTGGCGTCGCCACTGGGCAGGGTGACCTGCACCTGGTCGCCCTCGCGCAGGCACGGCTTGCCAAGCTCCACGCAGCTCTTGATCTCAGTTGACGTGCCATTGGTCGCGCCGATCTCGACCTGCACAATCACCGGCGTCTTGCCCGCACCATACAAGACCTGGACAGTCTTGATGGGACCGACGGACTGGATCGCGCGGCTGGGCACCTGGATGACCTGCGCGTGGCGCTCGACCTCGATGCTGACGCTGGCGCTCATGCCGACCTTCACCTGCGCCTGGCCAGGGTCGAACCTGACGCGCACCGGGTAGGTGACCACTCCCTGGTCCGACGATCCGGTGGGCGCCACCGACTCGACAGTACCTTTGAGCGTAAGATCCGGCAGCGCGTCGAAAGTGATACTGACACTCTGGCCCGGCTTGACGCGCGCCACGTCGGTCTCGCTCAGGCTGACGTCGACGTACAGGGTCGAGGTGTCGACCAGCGAGATGGCGGTTGTCGCGGCGCCGACCACGCTGCCGGGTATGATGCTCGTGCTCGCCACCGTGCCTGCGAAGGGCGCGGTGAGCGTCGCGCGATCCAGCTTGAGCTTCGCGGCGTCGAGCTTGGCCTGCGCCTGGGCCAGGTTGGCCTCTGCGGCGGCACGGTCGGCTTTCGCCGCCGGCGCCGTCAGCTTCTCCAGGCCAGCGCGCGCTTCGTCGACCGCCGCCTGCGCCTGGGCGATATCGGCAGGCGTGCCGCCCTGCCGCAGCTTATCGAGCTTGGCCTGCGCCTGCGTGACCGCTGCCTGCGTCTGGGCGATCGAGCTCGCATTGGGGTGCTGCAGCGCCTCAAGCTGCTGCTGCGCGTCGGCTGCCTTGGCCTCGGCCTCCGGAATGCCGATCGCCTCTTTCTGGCGCGCGGTGTCGTAGTTCAGCTGCGCCTGCTTGACCGCCTCCTCGGCGCTGCGAAGCGCCGCCTCGGCCTGGACGAAGGTATCGTAATACTGGCGCTTCTGCACGTCGTTGAGCTTGTTCTTCTTGCTCTTGCCGGTCGTCGGGTCGGTGCTCTTGGGGTTGGTCGGGTCGGCGCCGGTCTGCTGGACGTAGTCCCAGTTCTGCTTGGCGGTGGTGTAGCTCGACTGGGCCTGCGTGAGCGCGGCCATAACCTTGCGCTGCTCGATCTCTGCGTCGGTCTTGGCAGCCGAGAGCTCGTCGCGGGTCTGCTGGAGTGTCGTCTGGGCCTGGGTGAGCGTGAGCTGGGCAGCGCTGATCTTATCGGCCGATGGGTGCTTCAGGGCGTCGAGCTGCGCCTTGGCCGCGAGCAGGCTCGCCTCGGCCTCATGCATGTCGGCGGCGGTGACATTGCCGGTGCGGGTCTTCTCCAGCGCCGCCAGGCTGGAGGTGAGGCTGGCCTGGGCCTGCGCCAGCTCTTGCGGAGTGGTCCCGCCATGCTGCGCGGCCTCGAGCTTGGCCTGGGCCGTCTTCAGGTCGGCCTCGGCTTGCTGGACCTGCAAGCGCAAATCGCGGTCGTCGAGACGCGCCAGCGGCTGGCCGGCCCGCACCCGATCACCAGGCCGAACCAGCACCTCGCGCACCTGGCCATCGGCCTGGAACAGCAGATCGAGCGATTGGGTGGCTTTGAGCGACCCGCTGCTCTCGACGTTCACCGTCAGGTCGCCGCGCGTCACTGGAACCGAAAGCGTCGCGGCGGCGGGGGCGGCCTGGGGGCGCCAGTACAGCAGCCCGCCGGCCAGCGCGATCGCCAGGCCTGCCGCGATAACGACGGGCCTGACGCTTCGGTTCCGACGCCGGGTTGTCTGTGGTTGATCCGATGTGGCCCCGCGATTGCGGGGAAATGGAAGCGGAATTCTCATAACTACCCCTACATGCCATAACCGCTCGCTCGGTGTTGAACGGCATGTTCAGGGTAGCAAATTGGCTATAAAGAACTAATGAAGAATGGGTCAGGATATGGTCAGGTCTTCAGTTCGCGACTAAGCACGCGCGGCGCAATCACCTGGCTGCCGCTGACGTCGCGTAAGAGTCCTTTCTTAATCTCCCCATAGCGGCGGGGTCCTTGCTGAAGCGCCCAGATGATCCGGAGTTTGTATTTTCCATTGACCATCTCCTGAAACCCGTCGACAGGACACGCAAATCGCTTCCGCTCTACGGTCTCCTCGTGTGCACTACTCATCTCATTTCTCCGATCTGTGCCCTGGTCGGGGTAGAGTAAGCGAAGCTGCTATCAGGGACAATCGCTCGCCGATCTGGCTTCGCGATGCCTTAAAGCACATGTGCTCCTTACATCATCGCTGAGCGATCGAGCAAAAACCCAGGCGCTCTTTTCTGCATCAGGATGCGCTCCGTTGAGAGGCATTGCCCCGCGTGTCAGCTTCGCTTACTCTACCCCAATATGAGCATCATGCCACTAATTTGGGCGAAATTTGGGTAATACAAAGTCGCCATTAGTGCCGTGGCAGCTCCAGCGCAAAGGTACTCCCCTGGCCCACGCCATTGCTCTGCGCGGCCACCCGCCCCCCGTGCTCCTCCACGATCGCTTTCACGATCGCCAGCCCCAGCCCGGTGCCACCTGTGTCACGGCTACGTGACCTGTCGCTGCGGTAGAAGCGCTCAAAGACCCACTTCAACTGATCCGCATCTAGCCCGACGCCTGTATCCTGCACCGCCAGATAGAGCGTATCGCGTTCGAGCCGGCCTATTACCGTCACGCTGCCGCCGCGCGAGGTATAGCGCAGCGCGTTGCCTAGCAGATTATGCAACACCTGGCGGATGCGCGACGCATCCACGCTGATCGCCCCCAGGCGCTCCAGCTGCTGCTCCAGCCGCACACCCTGCTCCTCCGCCAAGGGCGTGAAGACCTGCAGCGTCTCGTCCACCAGCGCCGCCAGATCGGTCGGTTGTTTGTCCAGCGGGAGCTGATGGGCATCTGCGAGTGCTAGCTCCTGCAGATCGTTCACCAGCCGGATCAAGTGCCGGGTCTGGCCATAGAGGTTGGCGATCTCGGCCTCATCCAGCGCGTACACCCGGTCGAGCGCTGCACGCAGGTTGCCTTCCAGCGCCGTCAGCGGGGTACGGAGTTCGTGCGAGACGTCGGCCATCAGGTTGGCGCGCAGCTCCTCCGCGCGCTGCAGATCTCCCGCCATCGTGTTGAACGCATGCGCCAGCTCCACCATTTCCTGGCTGCCGCCGACGCTCACGCGCGTTTGCAAATTGCGGGCGCCGATGTGGTGGGCCGCGAGAGCAAGCTGGGTGATCGGCGCGCTGATGGTCCGGCTGACCACGACGCCGATGGTGATGCTGATGAGGCCTACTACCGCAACCGCGGTGACGAGCCGGCGCGAGAATCCGCTGACCATCTGGGCCTCGCTTGGCGTTGGCGCGTTGACCAACGACCGACGCTCGGCACCAAAGACGAAGACCAATACGGCCGTTGCCACGATGACCGTGAGCAGCAAGGCGCTGATGAGCAGGCTCAGCTGCACCCATAAGCGCATCACCCATAAGCGCATCATGGTTGTCCTCCCCTCAGGCGGTAGCCGATGCCGTAGACCGTCTGGATGTAGTGTGGATTGTCGGGGTCAGGCTCGATCTTCTTGCGCAGGTTGCGGATGTGGGTGTCGAGTGTGCGGCCCATGCCCTCGTAGGCATAGCTCAGCACGTTCTCCAGCAACTCATCACGGGTCAGCGTGTGGCCGGGGCTTTCCATCAGCAGTTGCAACAGCTTGAATTCCGTGCGCGTCAGGTCGACCGCGACGCCGTCAACCGTCACAGTGTGTTGCTCGGTGTCGAGTCGCAAGCCGCCGACGCTGAGGATGTACGATGTCACGCTGCGTCCCTGGTCAAGCTGGGTGCGCCGAAGCAGGGCACGAACTCGCGCCACGACCTCGCGCGCATTGAATGGTTTGGTAATGTAGTCATCGGCGCCCAGTTCCAGGCCAACGATCTTATCCATGTCGTCTACCCGCGCCGGCAGCAGGATGATCGGCGTCGCTGCCAGCGCAGCGTCCGCGCGGATACTGCGCGTGATCTCCCAGCCGTCCCGATTGGGCAGCATCACGTCCAGTACGACCAGCTCCGGACGAACGTGGTGCATAATCTGGAGCGCGCGATCGCCGTCGGACGCGGTGAGGACGTCGTAGCCGGCTTGCTCCAGGTAGCTGCGCACAATCTTGACGATCGATGGATCGTCGTCGACGACCAGAATGCGCGGGAGCATGGCAGCCCCTTCCCCTGAGAGCTGTGGCGTTGTTGCGTTGCTCATCGTGTACCTCATTTCTTGCGGCGAGCTGTTGCAGTGGCAGCTCCTGGTCGCAGAACC
>Ga0137375_10008063_pt1 | contig 12530 bp, 9 predicted proteins | sample SagtaG_24_FD_104936 | JGI IMG/M metagenome (GOLD analysis project Ga0137375, IMG submission 104936) | Vadose zone soil microbial communities from Sagehorn Ranch, Mendocino, California, USA - Sage1_R_113_16 metaG | ecosystem: Environmental > Terrestrial > Soil > Vadose zone | place: USA... | reverse complement strand
TTAAATCGCTCTCAGTCGCATCCAGGCCACTCAGACGGCTTCCGGACTGTCCTTCGCCACTGCGGCCTGCCCTGCGCGGGCCAGCAACGCCAGGGCGGCCTTGGCCTACGGCCTGCTGCGTTCCAGCAGGGAGGCCACCTGCTGCAGCACGAGCAGCCGGGCGAGCAGCTGTCCTACCGTGGCCTGCAGCGCGGCTCGCACCTCGCCCAACTCCTGCTGGACTCTCGCCGTCTCCGTCTTCCTGACGCTGAGCACGGCCACGGTAGCCGCCCGCTCGACGGCATCCTTCGCGGTCGCCTCTCTGGCCTCAAGAATCTCGCAGCGGGCGGTGCGGTGGCGCAACTCCCGCTCGACCTTGTCCAGGCCCTCCTCTGCCGCTGACGGATTGACACCGCCGGCAACCAGCCTCGTCACCTCCGCACGCTGGGCGGCCGCCGACTCCTGCAGCCGGCGTACCGCGCCGTGGTTGTCGGCCGCGGCGTTGTGCGCTTCGTTCCACCGCTCGAACAACGGGCCGTTGTACGCTTCGCGCTCTGCGGTCAACAGGGCCAGGCGGATATCCATCCAGCGCAGCTCGCGCTCGGCATCGGTGCAGCCGGCGTTATCGTGCCAGGACGTATGCCAGCCCATGTGCCCCTGCAGGGGCTGGCTCTGGGCGAGGCGGACAAGCACGGGATTGGCATGGGCCAGGCGGACACTCAGGGTTGGCGCCACGGCGTCAGGGGTGTCCGCGCGGGCCGCGGTAGCGACGGGCTGCGGTTCTGGCTCAGGGCGAGGCAACGGCGCCACGGGTCGGGCAACCGGCGGCTCGGTGGACGATGGCGCGGTGAGAACGAGGTCGTTCTCTCTTGGGACAAAGTTTGTCGCATAAGTAGGCTTCATGGTGATCTCTCCAGGGCGAGGGTAGAAGTGGTCAGGCCCCGCGATTGCCGTTGCGCTCGCGGTCCTGGCGGTCGTAGGTCCGTTTCCTCTCGGCGTTCCTCTTCGCGGCATGGCGCTTGGCATCGTCATCGGCCTGACGCTCGCCCGAGAGCGCCCGCGGCGCCGGGCGCGGGCAACGATTGCGGTCGGAAAACTGCTGCACGCCGGCGGGTGGAGCGACGCCGGCCAGCCCGGCAACCCACTCGACAAGATACGCCAGCGTGGCATCGTCGAGGGTCTGGAGTTTTGCGCTGTCGCCACCGTTTGCGTCGATCCAGTCGAGGGCGGCCTGCCGCCCTGCCGGCGACTGGGAGTTGTCCGCAAAACCGCCTGCGCCGCTTTCAGGCATCCCCAGCTTCAGGGCGAGGTCAGTCACTTCAGCCTCGGACAATGCCTTGAGTTTCGTGATCGGGAAGCCCTGGGCCTTCAGGTGCTTTTCTGCGCGGTCGCGCAACTTCGAGCCGGCCGCGTCGGCGAAGCAGTGCAGGCCACCAAACGGCAGGGTTCTCTTGTCTCCAATCAACATCGTGAATCCTCTCTTGATCTGGATGTCTCAACTCGGTTAAACTACACGCCTGCGATTGCGGCTAGGACGGGTGCCTTGTTGGCCCCGTCCCGGTCCATTTCTGGGAGCATCCTACCCAACAATCACTATCATGCCCTGCGGGCGCGGGCCAAAACCGCTGGTACGGCCAGGGCTAACCGGAAACCAACGTGGGCCCGCGTCCTTCTTTCTTCCCCCGACGGCTCTTCATCCGCTCACGCGGATTCACCCTTGGGAAACGGCAGGGTTTCGTAACGCGCCGTGGCCGGTTCGGCGCTCACACGCGCGTTACGAAACACAATGACTACCGAGGGGAACGGCGCGCCGTTCTGGGCGCCACCGAAATGCAGCCGCCCCTTCAGGCACTCAACCTCGCCGCGCAGGGCGTACTCGTGCCACCACGCCGTATCGGTCCGCGCCGGCACCAGGCAAACGACGATCTCGGCGTCCCCTGACGTGACGGATTCCCACGCCTTCTGAATCCAGCTGCCGAGCGGTCGCCCATAGGGCGGGTTGGCGAACACACGGCCCGTCCAGGGCTGGGAAAGGCCGTCGTCGGCGAGGGTAAAGAAGCGAGAACACAGGGCGTTCTCCGGGGTGGCGCATGGATCCAGAGTGAAAGGCCCATGGCGTGCGTCCAGGGCGGCGAAGCAATCCGGCGGCGTGGTCCACTCGCACGTCTGGGAAGAAAAGTGCACGGCCAGCCGATGCTTTGCCTTCTGGGGCCTGGGGCGCCGCGAGCGGTAAGCCGCCTGCCTGCACGCTGGCGAGCAGTACCGCCGCGGTCGGCCGTTGTCCTTGGCCTGCACGAGAACAGAGCAACCCCGGCGCTGGCACCGCTTCATGGGTTCGGGCCTCCTACGTTCGCTGCTGCGGGGCGAACGCCTGCGCCCCCGTCCGCGGCAAGTTCACCATGGCGATCCGGTTCGGTGGGTTGGCCGCCTTGAAGATCGCCAGCGCGGTTGCGTTCCACGGCTCGATGTCGCAACAGCTGTCGTCGTGCTCGTGCTCGATGGCAAGTTCTTTCATCTCCCCGATCTGGGCGTTGCGGAGGTGTGTGGCAAAGCGCTGCACCTCCGCCGGGTCGCGCTTCACCAGGCGGAGATGGTCGAACTTCGGCAGGCGCTTGCCGCGCCGTTCACGCTGGGATAGCATTGGCTTCACCTCAAATTCGCTCCAGGAATCCGCAAGGTTGGCCCGCTGACAACAGGCCAACCTTGCACCGTTTTCAACCCTTCTTGTCCCGCGGGATCATCTCGTCAAACTGCCGTAGCAGGTCGTCGGCCTCGGGGTCTACCGGTTCGTCATCTGCTGGGGATGCAGGGCTTGCTGGGGATGTTTTGGCAGCCGGGTGTATATCGCATGAGGTGGTTTCCCGTTCTCCTGTGCGCGTAGGGTGCAAAACATCCCCAGCAAGCCCTGCATCCCCAGCACTTTTTCCGTTTTCTACGCCTCCGATCACATGCCAACGGGCAACGCCCGTGCGCGTGGGACTCTTCGCGAAGGAATAGCCGCCGCAGTTTCGTCCGCAGAAGGATCGCAGTTTGTAGCCGAGTTGCCCGCTCGACGGCAGCTTGCCAGGGGTCAGATCAAAGACATCCGCCAGGACTTCCCGTGTCGTGGTGAACCTGGTTTTGTTGTCCTCGTCGCGCAACAGGTTGAGCGCTTGCAACACCGTCAATCCTGTGCCTTCGGAATCCAGTTCCCGCCAGGCATCCAGTAGCCCCCTGAGCGCTTCGCCGTCGCAATCCGCCCCTTCTACGGCGGACATGCGAGCGTTTCCTGGGTCGGGTTGCCCTGCCCAGACAAGCGCTCCCCGGACGAGGTCAGACCAACCCTCGAACGATCCCCACGGCTTCAGTTCCGGCGATGCTGGTCGTCCAGCCCGGCAGTAGGCCGCAAGGATGGTCAGCGCGGCCACCAGCAACCGGCCGCGCTCCTGCCTGACCCATTCGAGCAGCCGGGGATGGCGGAAGCCGGTCCGTTCCTCGGGTTTCTCTTCCGACGTCTCCAGGCGGATTTGCAGGACGCGGCGTGGAGTATCTCCGCAGAAAATGCAGTTGTTGCTGGTGCCGTACCAAGTCACCCGCAAGGGCACGCGCGGTTGTTCCGACTTGCCGAGAATCCGCCCATGCCATTCGGTTGACGTCAGGGCCGCATCGAGCGCCGACCCGCCAACCGCCCCCGTAAGGTTGTCGAGCAGGGTCAGCGTCTCACCCGACAACGCCAAAGCGGTAATCGTCTTCGACATCTCCCTGTTGTCGTGGGTGTAGGTCGCCCGGGCAAAACCCCGGCCCGAGACGATCAGCGCAATCGTGTCAGCCAGCAACCCCTTCCCGGCCCCACGGGTATTCGCATCAATGCTGTGCAGTGGCGCGGGGCCGTCGAAGGCGAAGCGTGCCAGCGGGGTGAGGATGCCGGATAGGTAGGCGGACTGATGTTCGGCACGCGCGAAGGGAAAGTCAGCAACCACGTCCAGCAGGGCAGCGCACGCCCTGGCCGCGTCGTCCTTGGTTGGGGACTCGGGAACCGGCGGGAACTCGCCCACCGGCCGGTACAGCAGTCCCGTCTCGCGGTCGTAGCCGCGGCGGTCAAGGATGGTCCCGTTGGCCCGCAGCACAGGGTATTCCGTCACAGCTTCAAGCGGGCGCACGCCGGGCCAGATACCCAGACTGCCGACGCCGCCCACAAGCCATTTTGCCGGCCTGGCCCGCTTCCCGGCCGCTGTCTTGCAACAAGCATGACGCGAAATGCGGACGCGGATGTCTGCCAGGGGAACCGGCTCGATGCGTGCGCCTCCGGACGGCAGGACGCGCTTGCTCTGTGCCGGTCTCACCTCTCGTGTGATGCGCACCAGCTCCCCGCCACGCTGGTAGAGCCGTCGGTCGCCTTTCGCCAGCGCCTTGACGGCGGCCTCGACGGCAAGATGTTCCTCGACGCCGACAACCACAACGGGCCGGCTCTCCGGTGGGGGCAACGGCGGCTTCGCTCTTTTCAGCAGGGCCTGCAGGGCTTCCTTGCCACCCGCCATGAGCAGGTCGTCGAGCCCAACCTTGCCAGGCTTACCTTCCGCGTCGGCCGGTCCAGGATCGGGCGCAGCCGTGAGGACGTTGGCGCCCTTCTTCGACAACTCCCGGGCCAGCAGAGACGCCGCACGCTGTACGTTGTCGTTGCTGGTCGTGTCGCTGTCGAAGATGACGTAGACGGTTCGGCCTTTCCAGTCGATGGCGTCGAGGTCGGGGATTAGGTGATACGGTCCGTAACTGCGATCACTGGCATCCCTGGGCCGGCGCTTCGCCCAGCAATTCACCCCGGGCAGGGCCACGCAGGGGACACCGCACTGATCGACAGCCAACGATTTCTTTTCGCCTTCAGTGAGGACAAGGAACTGTTCCGGATCCTTGATGGCAGCGCGTGTGCAGCCGGGCGGGATGTAGAGTCGTGGCGAGATGCCTACCGGGCTTTCGTATTTCTGTCCTTCGGTGCGGGGCTTGTCGGGTTTGAACCGCGCGAACCCCATCGACTTGCCGTCCGCGTCGAAGTAGGGGATAACGAGCCCGGGACCGTTTTCGTACCGTGGAGTCTGCCCGTTCCTGCTCCGCCACTTCAGCAATTGCGCCAACTGCCTCGCGTCCATCTCCGTGTACAACTTGGCCGCCTGGATCGTCTCAGTCCACAGGTCCGACGCTGCGAGGTCGAGGCGGTGTTTCTCGCTAAGGTGGCGACCATCGCCGTTGCTGACGGGCTTGTCCTGTGCCGTTGTGCTGCTCATAATGACCAAGGCCCCGCTTGGTTTGATCGTTGCACGGGCTACCGAACAGCTCCGGTTCTTGCCGCCGGGGCTGTTCCCACTTCTAAGATGCCAAAACTCCGGATTCTGTGAGCCAGTCCCGAACGGCCGCCGTTGCGGCTGCGTCGGCGGGGGCCTGTGCCTCGCCAGCGTCCAGGATTTTTTCCAGCCAGGCGACAGTCGCGGGCAACTTCGCGGCCTGCTTTGCCTTCGCCAGCAAGCGAGCGCGGGCCTCGTCGCGGTCAGTGGGTTCAGGCGGCACTGGTTTCACCGCCCTTCAGACGGCCGGAGCGCAGGTCCACGGCTCGCAGCCAGGCTTCCACTTCAGCCAGGTTCCAGACAGTGGCCTTGCGACTGAACCGCCGCGGTAAGGGAAAATCAGGTGGCGGGCTCTGCAAGAGATTGCCCAACTGCCTCTGGTCCAACCCGGCGAGTTCACGGAATCGCTTACGGTTGATCCAGGTGACGGGCGCTACTGCCGTTGGCTCAGACATGGGTGCATCTCCGCGTTGACCGCGGCGACACCTTGGCGCAGAATGGAACTGCGCAGGCGCGCCCCGCGGCGTGTCCTGTTGCAGCACGGCTCCCGCCTCGCTCCGGCCAAGGTTTGGGGCGGGACCGTGCCCTTTCGTCACACGCGGTCAAAGATAGCTAACAAGCGGACGACATGGGTAGGATGGACGGGATTCGACGGGATCAACTCTTTCGGCAGGTCAACCGGTTAGCAGATCAGGCCGTCTTGCGCTGCACTTTGGCCCCGATGACGATAGTAACTTGTGACTTTCTGCAAAAAGGAGCAGTGCAACAAAAAGAGCCGGGCCTCTCTGCCCGGCTCGCGTGAGGACTCGTTGCGCCGATCTGCTACAGCGGCGTCATCACCTTCATCAGGTCATCGAGGTCGAGTGCCAAGAGGACGCGCTCCAGGTCGGCGGCGTGGTCGCGCTGGTGTAGGTCGAGGCCGGCGGAATCCAGAGCCAGGGCCTTGAAGTCATCCACCCAACAACCGCCGGGCTTTCGGGACGATGGATTGACCACGGCCTGTTTTCGCAGAATGAGGTAATGGCGAACGCCGCCGTCACCGAAGAACACTGACACGGCACACAGACGAGCCAGCGCTCTCGGCACCACAAGAACCCAGACGCCGCTGACGATCCGCCGGAGAGCGCCCCGTAGCCGCAGCCGCACGTCTTCCCGGTCGGCCTCTGGCGTTTGGTCGAGCAGGTCCACCAGCGATTGCATATCCCGCCATGAGTCGGCCCGCGGCACGATGGTCATTTCGGTGTTGTGGTCCAGCTGGGCGACCAGTTCGTCCTCGCGTACCTTCAGCTGCCGTAGAGCGTCGGCAACCTCCGCCACCTCCCCCTTGAGCAGCTCCAGAGCCAGGGTCGCTCTCCGTTCCCGGATCCAGTTCAATTCGCCCTGCAGGACCGACACCGAGGTTTCCGGCACAGGGTTGACAATCTCAGCCGGATCAATCTCCCGGAGTTTCGAGAGGAGCGCTCGCTCAAAGTCGCCGTAGGGGAACGTGTACGCCTTCGAGTGGCCTTCGATGGATGACTTGTTGAGCAGCACCTTGGATACCGTGCCGTTCTCGCTCCTGCTGGCGGCGTAGTACGTCGAGCCGTCGCGGGCGTTGCGGAGCAAGCCGCCGAACAGGTTGGCCACGCCCTTGCCGATCCGCCCTTGCCGGTTGACGGCAACACCGTTGTCGGAACCTTTGTTCTTGCGCTGGGTGACTGCTGCCCGTGCCGGGTAGAACTCTTCCGGGGTGACGACGGCGGGGTAGTAGTCGGGAATTGGATCGCCGCGGCGGCGTTCGTGAGCATCGCGGGGTTGAAACTCACCGAGGGCGCGGCGGTCAGAAAGGATATTCCGGACGTAGGAGGTCCGCCACTCGCCGCACCCGTACCGCTCACCGGCAGCTGCCTTGTAGTGGCCTTCCTCATCCTCCAGGCGACCACCGAATGCCGGCACCTTCTCCGCGACCAACTTCCTGACGATCGCGTTCGCCCCGTAGCCGGCCCGTGCCATCTCGAAGATGCGCCGCACTGTCTGGGCACGCTCGGGGATGAGTTCAAGTCGCCCATTTATTTCCTGAATCCACCCCGGCAACCGGCTGGTAATTGACCTTGTCACACGCCCGTCCTTCCGCCTCGGGGGCTGATTCACCCCCTCCCGCGCGAGTCGGTACGCCTTCTCCCAATTGGCCAGCGTCCGCACCGATTTTATCCGGCTTTCGCTGTGGCCGCGGGAGAGTTCGATAATCGCACGAATGATATCCGTCATGTCCGACCGCTCATGACGGAAGACGGTTTCGGGCTGCAGCTGAACGATGTTGATGCCACTGTCGAGGATGTCGAGCCAGAGGCGGAGGGCGGTTCGTTCGGTTTCGCGGGACAGGCGGTCGAGGTTTTCGATCACGAGGTAACTGCCGCGCGGCACCCTGCCTTCCTTGACCAGCTCCAGGAACTTGCCCAGCGCGGCGTCGTCGGACAGGTGCTTGCCGTGGAAGGCACTGCGGCCGGTGTCGAGGCAGGACAGGTCGCGGTCGAGGGGAATACCGTTCTTCGCGCACCACTTCTCCGTTCCCTCGGTCTGCCGGCGCAGCGAGTCGCCCTTGCGTTGCTCTGGGGTTGAGAAGCGGAGATAAGAGATAGCGATGGGTTGTCGAGTGCCGGCCGGCGGGGTTCGTTTGCGCATCGGAGTGTCCTTGAGAGGGCTGCGGGCGACACTCCGATTCTACCCTGAACCGTGTAGAATGAAAAGGTCAGCACCCCGAAAAATTCGCACAGTGACGCGATCTTCCGCCCCATCGTCAGGCCGCCGACCTGCGACAGGTGACAGCGAATGAAGTCGATCAGCCGCCCACTCACGAGCGACAGCCACTCGTTGGGGTTATTGAAGAGTTCACCCATCGCGATCGGTGTACTTGTCTGCTGGCGCAGGTTGGCGAAATAGCCAACGTCCTCCGGGCTAAAGGGATCTTCGAGGAAAAAGAGTCGAAATTGCTCCAGATCCTTCGCGAGCTTCATGGCGAGGATAGGCGGAACGCGCTCGTGAACGTCGTGGAGCAACTCGACCTCGTCGCCGAGCTGCTTGCGGAGAAACTCGAACAGACGCGGCACGATGCGGACATACGGCCCCGGTTCCCAGATCTCGGTACGGCGATTCAGCGGCGCCTTGGGGTCGCCACCGGCGCCGCCGGCACCGTAGGTCGCCAGGCCCGGCACCGCCACCTGCACGCGCACGTGGCGATATCCCCGCTCCATGAAGCCGCGCGCCGCCTTCTCGACATCGGCGAACTTCGCGCCGCTGGCGTGGCGGTAGGTATCGACGGCATCGCGACACTTGCCGCCGAGCAACTGGTAGACCGGCATGCCGGCGCGCTTGCCGAGGATGTCCCACAGCGCCATATCGACGCCGCTCAGGGCGTTGTTCAGCACCGGCCCGTTGCGCCAGTACGAACTGACCCAGCCCGATTGATAGATATCCTCGATCTGCAAAGGATCTTTGCCGATCAGGAACGGTTTCAGGTAGCGGTCGATGGCCGTCTCGACGGTCCGGGGCCGCTGCGTGAAGGTGGCGCAGCCGAGGCCGTAGAGTCCCGGCTCGCTGGTCTGGACCTTGACGACGACAAGGCGAATGTTCGCCGGGGCGGTGAGGATCGTTTTGACGTCGAGGATGCGCAAGGGGGGCAGATTGCGGCCCGCGGCGGGCTGGGCGGCGCGCAGCGGCGCCCCCTGCCCGACAGCGGCCAGCAGCGGCAGGCTCGCCGCCCCTGCACCGATGGTCGTTTGCCTGAGCCAGTCACGCCTGTGCATGGACAACTCCTGATCGTGCGGGCGAAGGGGGGAACAGGCCGGACTATTTCGGCCTGCGTATTTCCTGCAGCCAGGTCAGCCGATACGTCGCCGCGAGGCCCAGTTCGTTGCGCACCTCGTCCGCCAACGCCTCGCAGAGCTTGCGCCCCTGCTCGACCGACACGCCCGGTGCAGGGTTGGCGGTAATGCCCACCATCGGCCACCCTTCCAGAAAGTCCAGGACCAGAGGCGCATCGCTCTCGTGGACCGTCACAAGCGCATTCAAGGGAATCATCTGGCTGGCCGTATTCCGGACCTTGAGTTTGCGGAGATCCTTCGCCCATTCGCCAGAACCGCCTGCCGTCTGAACGACCACGCGCCCGGTGCGACCGAAACGGTTGAAGTCGCTGACATCCCGTCCCCCGGCGTGGACCTGGAGAGTGGTCAGGACGTCTTCCAGCGACACCCCCAGCATCGCTGCTTTTTCACGATTGATGTCCACGAACTGTTGCGGGCGCGGGGCGGAGTCGCGATTCACCCACACGTCGGTCAGTTTCTTGCTCTGGGCCAGCCGCTCGCCGAGTGTTTTGGCCCACTCCCGAACCCGGTCGGGCTCGGGGCCGTACAGAGCGACATCAATGGGGTAGCCACAACGCGGAAAGCTGCCGGGTTCCGAGAGATCGCGAATCCGCATTGTCGCTTCCTCGATTGCCCCGAAACGCCCACGGATCGTCTCGATGATCTTGTCTCGGCTGAAGCCCCTTTGCTTCGCCGGGGTCAACCGGACCAGCAGACAGGGACCGCTCCCGAAGAGATCGAAGGGATTCTCGGAAAGGGCCAGCACATGCTCCACCCCTGCCACCTCGCGGAGGAGCTTTTCGCAATGGCTCAACACCCTGTCCGTGCGCTCGTTGGCGAGAGTCCTCGGGAAGTCCAGGTCGAGGAGCAAATACTCGGCAGCCATTGCCTGGCCGGCGGCTTCGTGATTGGCGGTGAAGTCGAAAGCGATGGCGAACTCGAGTCCGTTGGGAAATCGCGAACGCAACCCGCCCAACCGCTTCTTCAGGGCGGCGCCCACCTTCTGCACGCCGACTTCCCCGGTCGGCCGAATGACCAGGGAAACGACGGGCTTGCCGTCGAGCAATCCCTGGCTTCGTCGCTGGCCTGCGCCGAGTTCGACCTCCGCGACGTCCTTCAGGCGGACCAGACGGCCCTCCCCATCGGTTTTCAGGATGATGCCCGCGAACTGGTCCGGATCGGTCAGGCGGCCGAGGGTGTTCAGGGTGTACTGGAAGCCCTCGCCTTTGGGGACAGGTGGTTGGCCCAGTTTCTGCCCGCCCACTTGCACGTTCTGCTCGCGCAAGGCCCGGACGACGTCGCTGGCGGACAGGTTCCGGGCGGCCAGCCTGTCCGGGTCCAGCCAGAGCCGCATGCTACAGTCAGAGGGGCCGATCAGGGTTACCTCGCCCACGCCGGACACACGCGCCAGCTCATCCTTGATTTGAATAGTGGCGTAATTGCTCAGGTAGAGTTGATCGTAGCGAGCGTCAGGCGAGAACAGGTTGACGATCAGCAGGACGCCGGAGGTTGCCTGCTTGACGCTCACGCCGGCCTGCTTCACGACATCGGGCAAGAGCGGCACGGCGAGATTGACGCGATTCTGTGTCAGCATGTGCATTTTGTGCAGGTCGCCGCCACGCTCGAAGGTGAGGGCGAGGGCATACTTGCCGTCGCTGGAGCAGCGCGAGCGCATGAACCGCAACTTCTCGATGCCTCCGACCTGCTGCTCGATCGGAGCGCGGACCGTCTCGGAGACGACTGCGGCATTGGCCCCCGGATAGACGGTTTCCACGAGGATCCCAGGCCCGGCGGTCGCAGGAGACATGGACAACGGAGCGGAGTCCTTCCTGCCTGTCTCCTCATCACCCTGTTTCCCGCGCTCCCTCTCGACGGGGACGAGCCGCGGCCGAACCGTCATCCCCGGCCGTAGCCCGCTCAGGCGGCCGACGACCACCCGGTCCACTTCCTTCAGGCCCGCCGTCACGACGCGCAGGCCATCCTGGTGTTGCCCGAGTTTCACCGCCCGGCGCTCAAGCACATCCTTGTCATTGACAATGAAGACGAACCTTGCTCCGTCCTCCGCCATGACAGCTTGGTCCGGCAGCAGCAAGGCCTGGAACGGTGCGCTCAACGGCAACCGGGCGCGCACGAACATCCCGGGAGCGAGGCGTTTGTCCTTGTTGGCCAGGACCGCCCGCATGCGGATGGTGCCTGTCTCCGGGTTCACCTGGTTGTCGATAAAGTCCACCGCTCCGAGATGGGGGAAACCGACCTCGTTGGCCAGAGCGATGGCAACCGGCAATTTCTCGCCCTTGAGGCCCTGTCGGCGTGACTGCATCACCTGGAGGAATGTTCGTTCATCGACGTCGAAGAAAACGTACAACGGATCCTGGGTGACGATGGTGGCCAGGAGGGTCTCGTCTCCCTTGACGAGATTGCCCGGATCGACGAGTCGGCGGCCGATGTGGCCGCTGACCGGTGCCAGGACACGCGTGTACTCCAGGTTGAGGCGGGCCACGTCGCAGCCGGCCTTGGCGAGATGAACGCCCGCCTCCGCATTGGCTCGCTCGGCCACGGCTTTATCCAGGTCTTCCTTGGGAGCAACCCCTCGGGCAACGAGGTCCGTCACGCGTTTCTGGTTGGCCTCGGCAAGTTTGAGACGGGCCTCGGCCTGGACAAGGGCCGCGTCGGCCTTGTCCAGTTCGGCGCGGTGCAGCCGCGCGTCGATCTCGAACAAGACGTCGCCCTGCTTGACCTCCGCGCCTTCCTGAAACGGTGCCTTGAGCAGATAGCCGGTGACGCGGGGCCGCAGGTCAACACGTGTGGCCGCCTCGGTGCGCCCGGCGAACACCTCGTAGTCCACCACTGCCCGAAGCACCGGCCGTGCAACCGGAACCTCCGGAACCTTTGCGGGGTCTTGAGCGCTGGCAGCGGTCCCACCGAGTACGAAGAGACAGAAGCACGCTCGCCAGCCGCTGACAAATCGGGAGTTCATGGAAATGCCTCGCAGGAACCAAGCGAACGACAGAGCGAAACGGTTGCTGGGATCCTAGCCCGGTTGGCCACGGGCTGGCAAGGCTCCACAACAATCTGCAGGAGCAAGGCGAACCGGGCGGCCACCGCCCACACTTTCGCCACGCGGTGCCTGGAGCTTGTGCATCCCCCGAACCCCTGCGACATTCCCCGCGCCCATCCCCACTCCGCAACCCATGTCTTTGAAATACCTTGGAGTAGGCTCGCGGCCGGGCCCACGCAACCCAGATCCTTGGCACGGCGGTTGCTCAACATCACCAATTCCAGCGCCCGTGTGAACTTTCGCTGAGGAACCATGCAGCAACCCTAAACGCCGGCTATTCGCAGGATCTTCGCTCGCGCATTTCCTGGCGCTCTCTCCGGGCACCTCTCTCCAGCCCTG
>Ga0137375_10008062_pt1 | contig 12531 bp, 12 predicted proteins | sample SagtaG_24_FD_104936 | JGI IMG/M metagenome (GOLD analysis project Ga0137375, IMG submission 104936) | Vadose zone soil microbial communities from Sagehorn Ranch, Mendocino, California, USA - Sage1_R_113_16 metaG | ecosystem: Environmental > Terrestrial > Soil > Vadose zone | place: USA... | reverse complement strand
GCCTTCCCCCGTACGTGGCTCCGGCGACCGCCCGGGGACAAGAGTGCGAATCTCACCCGCAGGTACCGCATCCCGCCCCACCCAAACGACGCCTCGCGTGGACGCCCCTCAGTGGACGGGACGCTTAGCATGTAGGTGAAATTCACCCAAAAGTCAATGAGTGCCCGGGGAATTTTCTCGGGCGCCCCGCCCCCATGGGCGGCCCCTCGTATCATTCCGACCTGTTCTTCAGGTGACGCGTTAGCGCCCGCCGGCCGCAATTGAAGGGTAACCGTCGCGTCGCACAAAAGTTCGCTGCGGCGCTGCGGCGGCGCACGGCGGCAAACGACACCACGATGCCACAAGCGGAACGGAGCTTACCGAGCGCCATGCATCCGGCTTATGGGCCATGCGTGGTGCGAACCCTCATGACCCCACGTGGCTCGCAGATTTTTGCGCAAGGCCACCTGTCGGCGATGTATGCTCATCCTCGCGTCCATGTCGCAGCACGCGCGATCAAGGGAGATAGCCACAAATCCAAAGATGTAGGGAGGGTCGTCATGCTGGACCGAAGCTCGACCGGCGTCATTGCGATTGCACTAGCCTCTACCCTGATGGTGACAGCCGCCCCGGCGGCCGATGACCTGAAATATCCCAACTGGAAGGGCCAGTGGGACACCATCAACCACCGCCTCGGCGGCCAAGTCATCAAGTTCGATCCCAACAAGCCCTGGGGACCGGCGCAGCAAGCGCCGCTGACTCCCGAATATCAGAAGGTGCTGGACGAGAGCATGGCCGACCAGGCCAGAGGCGGCATCGGCAATTATCCGACCGCCCGCTGTCTGCCCGGCGGCATGCCGCGCATGATGGCGGCACCAACGCAAGAATACGTCATCACGCCGGAGACCACCTATATCCTGGTCGGCAGCGAGCTTCGCCGGATCTTCACCGACGGACGCGGCTGGCCCACCGGCATCGAACCGACCTATCAGGGCTATTCGATCGGCCGATGGATCGACGAGGACGGCGACGGCACCTACGACGTGCTCGAGGTCGAGACCCGCCATTTCAAGGGGCCGCGCGCCTACGACGCGTCCGGGCTGCCGCTGCACTTCGACAATCAGTCGGTGTTCAAGGAGCGGTTCTTCCTCGACAAGGCCGATCCCAACCTGCTGCATGACGTGATCACCGTGATCGACAATGCCCTGACGCGGCCCTGGACCGTCGACAAGACGTTCCGGCGCAATCCGAATCCGCGGCCGCACTGGGGCCAGACGTTCTGCACCGAGGGCAACGCGCAGATCGTGATCGGCCAGGAGAACTATTTTCTGAGCGCCGAAGGCCTGCTGATGCCGGCCAAGAAGGATCAGCCGCCGCCGGATTTGCGATATTTCAAGCAGACGCAGCGGTGACGGCGGGTTGCAAGAGTTCGCGCTGGCGCGGCCTGGCCGGTGCCGCCGATCCATTAGGCAATTGTTAGGGGCTGGACGTCTCTAATCGGCGCACGACCCAGCGCCGGAGAGTTTCGATGTTCCGCCATGCGGGTGCGTGCCTGATCATCATCGCTTCGATCGCCGCCGACGCGCTCGCGAACCCGGCGCGGATCGTCATCCTTCGTCACGGCGAGAAGCAGGACGCCTACCGGCTGTGCGACGTCGGCGCGCAGCGCGCGCAGGCCCTGGCCGGCCGCTATCTCGGGCGCGACGCCGAGGCATCGCTGTTTCCCAATGGCGCGCTGGACGCCTTCTTCGCGATCACGCTGCACACGCTCGAACTGGCGAGCCCGGCGGCGGTCAGCTGGCGCCAGCCGCTGCACCTCTATTCGGCGCTGCCGCAGAAGGGACGCAGCGATGCCGACACCACGTTCCTGCTCAATCAGCGGACCCAGGAGGCGGTCGCGAGCCTGATGAACAGCTGGTCCGGCAAGACCGTGGTCATGGTCTGGGAGCACCACCATATCGCTGACGCCAAGCTCGAAGCGGCGTTTCCGGATCAGAAGGTGACGCTGCGGCAACTGCTCAATCTCGGCGCCGTCGATCAGGTGCCGAAGACCTGGCCGGGCGAGAATTACGACTACTTCTGGATTGTCGACTATGACGGACCGGACCGGCCGCCGCGCTTCCAGATGATGAAGCAGAGCTTCACGGGTCCATATCAGGCGCTGCCGTCGAACGAGTGGGGCGCGCCGAACACGCTGCCGAAGAGCTGCGTGAACTAAGGCGGCTTCCCACTCGTTTGCATTAGCCCCTCCACTGTCATGCCCAGTCATTGTTGGGCCACAATCAGCGCGGGACATTGGTCATCGTCCTCTGTCACGGGAGATGGGGGTGATGAATTTCCGAACCATAGCGAAGGCGGGACTCCTGCCCGCTTCGACCTGCGCAGCGTGCGCACTGGTTGCGCTGTTTCTCACCGGTGGCACGGCCGCCGGACAGGATTGGATGGAATACGCCTATCCTGACCTGGCCTTTTCGGTCGCTTTTCCCGCCGAGCCCAAGGTCGAGATCACGACCTATCAGGTCGCCGACGGCCGCGCGTTCGAAGCGCGCATCTATTCCGTCACACGAGACACCGGCGTGTTCAAGATGACCGTGGTCGAGCTGCCCGATGCCGGAATGGACGAAAATGCCTTGATCAGCCATGCGGTCAAGACAATGAGCCAAGGCAGCGAGATCAAGCTCGACATCCAACACCGCATCCGCAGGGTTTACGGCCGGCAGCTCAGCATCGCGGGTGCGGACGGCAGCCACGCCTACGTGGCGGCGTTCCTGCACAAGAAACGGCTCTATCAGATCGAGGGGAAAGCGTTTGTTGCCGGGGGCAATGCGGAGGTCGACGCGATGATCTTCCACCAATCGCTGGACCTCACCTGAGCCCTGCGCTCACTTCTGGCACACGGGGCAGAAGAACGTGGAGCGTCCGGTCTGCACCAGGCGGCGGATGGTGCCGGTACAGCCGGGGGTCGGACACGCCTGGTCCTCGCGGTCGTAGACGCGGAAATTGTGCTGGAACAGGCCGAGCTCGCCGTTGGTCTGCTTGTGGTCGCGCAGCGAGGAGCCGCCGGCCTTGATGGCGTCCTGCAGCACCGCCTTGATGGCATCGACGAGCCGCTCGGCCTTGTCGTTGGGGGCGCCGGTGCGCGACGCGATGGTGGAGGCGCGGCGCCTGGGCGAGAGGCGCGCGCGATGCAGCGCCTCGCAGACATAGATGTTGCCGAGGCCGGCGACGACACGCTGGTCGGAGAGCGCGGCCTTGAGGGAAGTTTTCTTGCCGCGGCAGGCGCGCGCCAGCATGGCGGCGTCGAACTCGTTGCCGAGCGGCTCGGGCCCGAGCGCGCGCAACAGCGGCTCCTGGTCGAGCCTGGCGCGCGGCACGAGCTTCATCGAGCCGAAGCGGCGCGGGTCGTTGAAGGTGATGAGCGCTCCGCTCGACATGCGGAATACGACGTGGTCGTGCGCGAGGTGCTGGTCACGCTCGTGGTAATATTGCCCGGGCGCGCGCTCGCCGCCGTCGCGGAAGACGCGAAACGAGCCCGACATGCCGAGATGCATGAGCAGGACCTCGCCGGAGGAGAGATCGGCGAGCAGGTACTTGGCGCGGCGGCCGAGGCCGGTGACGGTCTGGCCTTGGAGCCGCGCCACGAAGTCCTTGGGCAGCGGCCAGCGCAGATCGCGCCGGCGCGCCTCCACGGCTTCGAAGCGCGCGCCCTCCATGACCGGCTCGAGGCCGCGCCGCACGGTTTCGACTTCGGGCAATTCGGGCATGATTAACCGGGCTCCGGGTCAGACATAGCGTCGTTACGAGCCGCGCGCTATGGTCCGGGCCGGCTAGTGCCCCGAACCCGAAGTTCGCGCGCCAGTGCCGCGAGTCCAATCGCGAACTTCGGGTTCAAAGGGGCACTAGAATCATAGAGTTGCTAGTGGCCCTTTGATTCCGAAGTTCGCCTCAGAGTGTGCCGCGAGTGCTGGCGAGCTTCGGAATCGGGCCACTAGGTGTCCATGGCCATGAGCAACACCGATTTCGGCTTCCGGCAGGTGCCGCTCGACGACAAGCAGGCGCTGGTCGACGGCGTGTTCCGCAGCGTGGCGGCGCGCTACGACCTGATGAACGACCTGATGTCGGGCGGGCTGCACCGCGCCTGGAAGGACGTGATGGTGAACACCGTCAACCCGCCCAAGGGCGAGCGGCCATTCGCACTGCTCGACCTTGCCGGCGGCACCGGCGACATCGCGTTCCGGGTGGCGGCCGCGGGCGGCGCCGGCACCCGCGTCACCGTCGCCGACATCAATGCCGACATGCTCGACGTCGGGCGCACGCGCGCGGCCGAGCGCGGGCTCGACGACGTGGTGACCCTCGTAGAGGCCAACGCCGAGGCGCTGACGTTGCCCGACCGCGCGTTCGACGCGGTGACGATCGCGTTCGGCATCCGCAACGTGCCGCGCATCGAGGTCGCCCTGAAGGAGGCGCTGCGGGTATTGAAGCTCGGCGGGCGGTTCGTGTGCCTCGAATTCTCGACCGTGGACGTGCCGGGGCTCGATGCGCTCTATGATCTCTACTCGTTCAACGTGATCCCGGCGCTCGGGCGCGCGGTGGCGGGCGATGCCGAGTCCTACCGCTATCTGGTCGAGTCGATCCGCCGCTTCCCGCGCCCCGAGACGTTCGCCGAGATGATGCGGACGGCGGGCTTCGCCCGCGTCTCATTCCAGCCCATGGCCGGCGGCATCGTGGCGCTGCATTCGGGCTGGCGGCTGTGAGCGGTATTCAGGCGCAATTCCGGGCACCTCCGCGCACACACATCTCTGATGTTGTGAAAGCTCGGGCCGCGGCGTCCCCTCTCCCGCTTGCACCCGAACTCGAATTTATCCGAGTTCGGCCACTTAATAAATTGGCCGAAGTCGGAAACATCCGACTTCGGCTGGACGGACAGGGAGGGGGCATCCACGCACGAATCCCTCTATTCACCCCCTCCCCACCCCTCCCCCGCAAGCGGGGGAGGGAGCAAACCGCCGTTGCCTCACGCTGGGTGGTCTACCGCACCATCGGATGGTCTCTGTGATCTCCGCCCTCGCCCATCTCGCGCGGTTGGCGCGCGCCGCGTTCGTGTTCGCGCGCGAGGGCGTGCTCGGCCTCATCGATCCGGCACCGCTGCCGATGCCCGGCCGGGTGGCGCTGCACGTCGCGCGCCTGTTCGAGAAGTCCACGACCGGCGCCGCGCCGGCGCGGCTCTCGACCGCGCTGACCCGGCTCGGACCGACCTACGTGAAGCTCGGCCAGTTCCTGGCGACGCGGCCGGACGTGGTCGGCATGGCGATGGCGCGCGACCTTGAAACCCTGCAGGACCGGATGGCGCCGTTCCCGCAGGCCGACGCCGAACGCACGGTGGCGGCAGCGCTCGACCGGCCGCTGTCGGAGGTCTTTGCGGCGTTCGGCACGCCGGTCGCCGCCGCCTCGATTGCGCAGGTGCACCGCGCCGAGATCGCGACGCCCGAGGGCCCACGCCCGGTGGCCGTGAAAGTGCTGCGGCCGGGCGTCGAGCGGCGGTTCCGGACCGAGATCGAATCGTTCGCGTTCGCGGCGCGCAACGCCGAGAAGTTCTCCGCGGAGGCGCGCCGGCTGCGGCTGGTCGAAGTGGTGGAGACGCTGCACCGTTCCGTGACGGTCGAGATGGACCTGCGGCTCGAAGCCGCCGCGCTTTCCGAGATGGCGGAGAACACCAAGGACGATCCCGACTTCCGGGTGCCGGCGGTCGACTGGGACCGTACTGCGCGCGACGTGCTCACGCTGGCGTGGATCGACGGCACGCCGCTCTCCGATCGCGCGATGCTTAAGGCCAAGGGCTTCGACCTGGTCGCGCTCGCCCGCGCCGTGATCCAGACCTTCCTGCGCCACGCCCTGCGCGACGGCTTCTTCCACGCCGACATGCACCCCGGCAACCTGTTCGTCGACGACGCCGGCAACCTGATCGCGGTCGACTTCGGCATCATGGGCCGGCTCGGGCCGAAGGAGCGGCGCTTCCTCGCCGAGATCCTCTACGGCTTCATCACCCGCAACTATCTGCGCACCGCCGAGGTGCATTTCGAGGCCGGCTACGTGCCGCGCCACCATTCGGTCGCGAGCTTTGCGCAGGCGATCCGCGCCATCGGCGAGCCGATCCACAACCGCACCGCCGAAGAAATCTCGATGGCGAAGCTGTTGATGCTGCTGTTCGAGGTCACCGGGATTTTTGACATGCGCACGCGGCCCGAATTGCTGCTGCTGCAGAAGACCATGGTGGTGGTCGAGGGCGTCGCGCGCGGGTTCGATCCCAAGCTCGACATGTGGAAGACCGCCGAGCCGGTGGTGCGCGAATGGATCGAGCGCCACCTCGGGCCGGCCGGCAAGCTCGAAGGCGCCGCCGAGGGCGCCGTCGAGGTCGGCCGCTTCCTCGGCGACGTGCCGGGGCTGCTCTCACGCGGCGCCACGCTGGTCGAGCAGCTCGACGCCATCACCCGCGACGGCCTGGTGCTGGCGCCCGAGACGGTGGCGGAGATCGGCCGCGCCGAGGCCAGGCGCAACCGCTGGACCGCGGTGGCGCTGTGGGCGATCGCGCTGCTGCTGCTCGTGCTGGCCGTGAAGCTCCGGCGGTAGGGGCGGCAGTCGATTTTTCTTGCATTTGTTCCTATTTTGTTCTCATAATAACCTGCGTTGATTCGAGGCCGCGGGCCCGCACGACGGCTGCGCCCGCCTGTCGAAGGTAAGTCGGGACAGTGAGCAACATCGTCCCATTGAAGGCCTTTCCGGAGGCCGAAGTGCTGGCGTGGCTGCAGGCGCGGCGATGGTGGGACGCCTGCAATGGCATCGAGCATGAGCCGGACGCCGATGCCCTGCCGGTCGTGCGGTCGGCACCGAGAATCATTCCGGTTCCGATCCGCGAGGAACTGGCGCCGCGACACCGCAGCCCGCTGGTTGAGGACGCCGCAGCGCCGATCCGGCGCAGCGCCGGCCGCATCCTGCTGGCGGGCGCGCTGCTGATCGCGGCGGTCGGGCTCGCGGCCGTTGGCCTCACCGTCAACACCCGGTTCGCGGCGTCGTTCGGCCAGACCGCCGAGGCGGCTCTGCTGCTCGCCGCCATCGGCCTCACCATCGATCTCCTCGCCATCGTGCTGCCGAGCGCCGCCGCGCAGCTCTGGCGCGACCGCCACCGCACGACTGCCCTTAGCGCCTGGGCGATCTGGGTCATCGCGCTCGGCATGACGTTGCTCGCGGCGATCGGATTTGCCGCGACCAATATCGGGGACGGCGTCGCCGGCCGCAGCAAGGTCGCCGCGCAAGCGATCGCGCTCACCGCCGACGTCGCGCGGCTGCGCGCCGAACGCGCCGGCATCGCCGAAACGCGTTCGATGGCGACGATCGAGGCCGAGCTTCAGCGCGCGCAACCGGCCGCCGCCGCGGTGTGGCGGCAGACCGCGGGCTGCAACGATGTCACGCTGGCGGCATCCGGCGCCGCCTGCGCCGAGGTGCTGAGACTGCGGCAGGCGCTCGGCACCGCGCAGCGGCGCGACGCGCTCGACGCGGCGTTGCGCGCCGCCGAGGCAAGGCTCGCCCCGCTGCCGGCGATCACGGCCGGCGACCCGCAGGCGATGATGGCGGCCGATATTTTGGCGTGGGCGAGCGCCGGCCACATCAGCCTCACGCCGCACGACATCCATCGCCTGCGCGTCACCGGGCTCACCATCATCCCGGCGCTGTCGGGGATCATCTTCATGTTCGCCACGACGCTGCTGCGGGTGGGGCGGCGGCGCGTCACTGCCTGACGGCGCTTGCTTCAGAAGATATCGAGATCGTGGCCGCCGACGACGCGACCCTTGTAGTCCTCGCGGATCTCGGCGAGCAGCACGCCTTCGGTATCCCCGCTCAGCGGCCCGCCACCGCCGGCGTTCGAATGGTGATAGATGACGAGCAGGCCGGGATTCACGGCGTTGGCGATGTCGGCCAACTCCTTCGACGAGGTGTGGTGGCTGCGGCGGAATTCCTGCCAGGCCGGCGACGCCGTGCGGAAAGTCGATAGCGGATAAACCTCGTGGATGAGGACGTCGCAGCCGCCGCAATGGTCGAGGAGCGATTGTGTGGGTGACGTGTCGCCGGAGAGCACGATGGTGCGGTCCGGCGTTTCAATGCGAAAGCCGTAGGCTTCCAGGTCATCGCCATGGTGGACCGGAAAGGCGGTCACCGTGATGTTGTGGTCTTCGTAGATGACGCCCGAGCTGATTTCGTGCGCATCCACCTCGCACGGCGGCCGGGCGTGGCCGCCGATGGTGCGCACGACGAGGTCGATCTCCCACGCCTTCAGGACGTTCGCGGTCATGGCCTTGAGCCCTTTCGGCCCATAGACCGCGAGCGGCTCCCGGCGTCCCATCAGCCATGGCGTGAAGATCAGATCGGGATAGCCCATGGTGTGATCGGAGTGCAGGTGCGTGAGGAAGGCGGTCTTGAGGTTGGCGACGCCGGCGCCGAACGCCGTCACGCCATTGTCGTATGCGGCGGCCGCCCGCCGGATGACGCCCGGCCCGAAGTCGATCAGATAGGGTGTGCCGTTGACCACGATGGCGGTCGCCGGCCCGGAGCGGTCCGGGTCGGGACGCGGCGTGCCGGTGCCGAGCATGACGACCTGTGTTGATCCGTTCGAGTCCATCGCAGGAACCTTCAATCGACGCGCATGCCGGTGGCCTTGACGATCTTGGCCCATTTTTCGAAATCGGATTTGATGCGGACCTTGGCGTCGGCGCCCCCGGTCCATTCAATGAGAATCTCCTGAGCGCGGAGCTTCTCCTGAAACTCCGGCGACGCCAGCGCCTGCTGCACTTCGCGCTCCAAGAGAGTCGTCACCGAATCCGGAAGGCCGGCTGGCGCAGCGAGCACGTATTGGGTTTCGAACTCGAAATCGGGGAAACCGGATTCAGCAATCGTGGGCAGCTCCGGCGCGAGTGGGAAGCGGGTACGGGTCGATACCGCGAGGCCTTTCAGCCGACCGGTGCGGACGTGCTGGGTCACGCCGCTGGTACCGACAAAGCCGAACTTGATCTGGCCGGCCGCAAGGTCCGTTGCCAATTGGGTATTGCCCCGGTAGGGCACCGGCGTCGCCCGGAAGCCGGCAAGCAGACCGAAATATTCCATGCACAGATGGCCGGGCGTGCCGGGACCGCCATGGGCGTAACTGATGGGCTCCTTCCTCGCGTAGGCGATGAACTCCGCCACCGAGTTGACCGGTACGGACGGATGCACGACCAGCATGTTGATCGCCTTTCCGGCAATCGAAATGTACCGGAAGTCCGCGATCGGATCGAACGGTGGCTTCTTGTAGAGGCTCGGATTGACCGTAAACGTCGTGCCCAGCGCCATGAGCAGCGTGTGCCGGTCGGGAGTAGATCGGGTGACGGCTTCGGCGCCGAGATTGCCGGCAGCGCCCGGCCGGTTCTCGACGATGAAGGTCTGCTTGAGCTTCACCGACAACGCGTCGGCAATCGCGCGCGCCATGAGATCAGGTGACGTGCCGGGCAGGAGGGCCACGATGATCTTGACCGGGCGCTGCGGGTAGGACTGCGATAGGGCGGCGCTTGCAGTGCCCAGCGCGACGCTCGCTCCGGCTGCTCCCGACAAGAACAGGCGTCTCGACATCATGGCGTAAGCCTCGCGTTGTCTCGGATGGTCCAAATCCACGTTGCAACGGTGCCCGGTTTTCGTGTTTCATGGAATCTCTACTTTTCTTATTCCCCTTACCCATTTGCCTAAGAGGTCACGATGGAATGGTCGGACCGGATCGGACGCCGGATCAAGCTGCGCGATCTGCACGTGCTGCAGGCGGTCGCGCATGCCGGCAGCATGACCAAGGCGGCGCAGACGCTCGCGATCTCGGTGCCGGTCGTTTCGAAGGCGATCGCCGATCTCGAACACACGGTCGGCGTCCCGCTCCTCGACCGCAGCCCGCAGGGGGTCGAGCCCACAGCCTATGGGCGCGCGCTCATGCACCGCAGCGTCATCGCGTTCGAAGAGCTGCGGCAAGGTATCAAGGATATCGAATTCCTTGCCGATCCGACCGCGGGCGAAGTTCGGATCGAGACCACTCCTACGATTGCGGCGAGCTTCGTCTCGGCCGTCGTTGATCGGCTGTCCCGGCGGCATCCGCGCATCGCATTTCGTGTCGTGGCGGGAGGAACGGAGCCGCATCCCCAGAGCCTGATCGAACGCAGGGCCGATCTCTCGGTCTGCCGAAAGTCCGCTCGCATTGCCGCCGAAGACACGCTGAGCTTCGAGGTTCTGTTTGAAAGCTCCTATGTGGTGGCCGCAGGCGCGAGCAGTCTCTGGGTCAGCCGGCGCCGCCTCAAGCTTGCCGACTTGATGGATGAATTGTGGGTGCTGCCGCCGTCTGAAGAAGCGTTCGGGCCGTTCGTGGCGGAAATTTTTCGCGCCAACGGGCTCGATTATCCGCGCGCGGCCGTGCTCTCGGCCGCCCTCGAAATAAGAGCCAATCTCTTGAAGACAGGCCGCTACCTCACGATCTTCCCGGACTTCTGGCTGCAATTGCCCGACCGGCATCCGTTCATCCGGAAACTGCCGATCGACCTGCCGATTGTCGGCGGGCCGATTGGAGTCCTGACCCTGAAGAACCGCGCACTCAGCCCGGTCGCTCAGCTCTTCATCGAGGCCGCCCGCGAGGTCGCCAAACAGCTGGCGAAGAAAAAATGAAGGCCGCCGCAATCCATGACAGGATCGCGGCGGCCCCGATTGCTTGTAGCGTTGCTCGTGTCGCCTGCATCAGCGCGCGTGCGCGGGCCGCAGGCGAGCGAGCGCCGCCGGCATATGCTCGTCCACCCAGGCGGCGATCGCCGCCTGCTTCTTGTGGTAGAGCAGCCCGAGCGCGATGACGGCGACGCCGATCAGCGACAGCGCGAACGGGAACAGCATCGAGTCGCGGAACACCGAGCGCGCCAGGTAGCCGAGATAGCCGGCGACGCCGAGGGTGCCGAATACCGCATAGACGCGCCGCTGCAGCACGACCGAGACGAACACCAGGCCGATGTTGAGCAGGCAATAAAGCGCCTTGGCGACCTCGCTGTCGCTGCTCTTGACGCTGAGCGAGCACCAGAACGCCAGCATGCCGAACAGATGCAGCCAGAAGGCGAAGTCACCGCCCTGCCGCCAGCGGTCGACGACCCAGGCGACGACGAGGACGGCAAGCCCGAACCACATCGAGACCGAGCGCTGGTCCTCCCAGGTGAATTCGCGGCCGAAGACCCAAGGCGTCAGATCCATCGACATGAACCAGAACGCGACCGCGATGATCATGACGATGAACGGGAACGGATAATATCGCAGCGCGATCGCGCCGGCGACGATGGCGGCGACCTCCATGAACACCCAGCTGCCTTTGATCCAGACGTAGAAGTCGTGCACGGTGCCGGGCCTGCCGAACTGGCCCCATAGGCCATAAGATTCCTGGATGCCGAAGACCGCAAGCGGCGCCATCGACACCGCGATGGCGATGAGCAGGCCGCCCGGAACGCGCAGGTTGCGGGCGTGCCAGAGGTGATGGCCGGCGACCGTGAAGACGACCGCGTAAACGATGGCGGTGACCGTCAGGGCCGGGCCGCCCATCGACGAGAAGGCGAGCGTCGAGAACAGCCCCATCGCGGTGATGACGATGAGCGCACCCGCGTACCAGAGGAGGTGCGCGAGATCGAACTGCGGCGCGGGCGCGGCCGCGCTGCCTGCCACGGCGAGCGCTGGGGTGCCCTGGCGGGTGGCGAGAAACTCCATGAGCCGGCCCATCCGGTCGGCGTCGAGCGCGCCGGCCGATACGGCCGCGCGCAGGTCGTGTTCCGAGAACTGCATCGAATCCTCCGGTCGTGATGATGTGTGGATGTATACCAAACGGCTCCCGGCATGGTCCAAGATGCGGGGAGGCTTACCTATCCGTGCCATTTGTCGCCAAGCGCGCCGTTCAGGTTCGCGGAGGGCCGGCGGGGCCTGGCCGCGTGGCGCATTAAGTTTTAGTAAGATGAATCGCCGCTAACAGGCTGCTAGATACTCTCAGCGATCATTCCGGGGCCGGCCGGAGCCCGGAATCCAAAACCCTGTCTTTCGAACAACGGGCCCCGAATATGGATTCCGGACAGCCGCTTCGCGGCTTCCGGAATGACACGGTTTTCAACAGCGTGCTAAAGACCGATCTCGTCCGTCACTCCGCCTTGATGCCGAGCTTCGGGATGAGCTCGCGCCAGCGCTTGAATTCGGCATCGAGCAGCAGCTTGAACTCGGCCGCTCCTTTCGGGCCGGCGACGCCCGACGCGGCGAGCTGCGCCGTCACCTCGGGCGAGCGCAGCACCGAGAGCACCTGCGTCTCGATCGTCTGCTTGATCTCGGGCGCAAGCCCGGCCGGACCGAGGAGCCCGTACCACTGCGGCATCACCAGGTCGGGAAAGCCGAGCTCGACTGTGGTCGGCACATCCGGGATGCGGTCGGACCGCTCGGTGTCGAAGGTCGCGAGCGCGCGGGCGGTCTTCTGCTCGATGTAGG
>Ga0137375_10008056_pt1 | contig 12533 bp, 10 predicted proteins | sample SagtaG_24_FD_104936 | JGI IMG/M metagenome (GOLD analysis project Ga0137375, IMG submission 104936) | Vadose zone soil microbial communities from Sagehorn Ranch, Mendocino, California, USA - Sage1_R_113_16 metaG | ecosystem: Environmental > Terrestrial > Soil > Vadose zone | place: USA... | reverse complement strand
GACGGAAACAATTTTCCCAGGCTCGCGGTTGCGTCTGACCTACGCCATCCGGGGCTCTTGAGGAAAAAAGCGGACATTTTCGCATGGCCCTATGTCAGGAGTTCTGGAATCACTCACGGACAACCCGGCTCAAGCTACGAACTGGGTTAAAGCGCAATTGGGAAATCGCGCGTCGCAGGTGACAAACGACAGCTACGTCGGCCTTTTCAGCAGCCAGCAGATGGTCGTTCAAAACCGTTTAACCGACCCCCCGTTGAGACAAGCCTTGGCGAAGAACCCCGTCATCCAGGCAAAGATCGCCGGCGGGGTAATTGAGGTGGTTGAACTTGGGGAAATCACTGACGACGGTTTGGAGGAGCTTGGGCTTGCGCTGCCCTGCGATGACAGTCAGTTGCGCGTGGTCCAGCTTTCGCATCGTGGACACTGCCTGCAGGTTGAAGGACCTCCCGGCACTGGAAAATCGCAGACCATCGCCAACATCATCAGCAACGCGCTCTACCACGGACGCAATGTGCTTTTGGTCTGCGACAAGAAGGCGGCAATCGTTCAAGTCGAAGAACGCCTGTCGAATGTCGGGCTCAAACCCGCAATGCTGAATCTTCACGACGAGGATTTGGACAAGCGAGAGTTTTTGAAACAAGCAACGGACAAGTTTCCAGTTTCGCAGAACGCGCGGGTTTATCCGTTCACTCAACTGAAGGAATCGCGACAGGCGCTCAATGAGCGCGTGCGGTTTGCGCGTGGGATTGCTCACCCGTCTTTGCAGATCACAAAACGCGAGGCTTTGTCCGGTCTCATTCAGTTGCGAAAAGAATTGCAAAAAGTTCCCAACATTCCAATTACCAACTGGCAGTCGCTTTCCAGAGAACGGCTCACGAAGGTGCTCGGTTGCTTGGGTGAATGGCCGGACCTCGCAGCAGTGCTGACCGACAACGAGAATGTCTGGAATAAAGTCAACATTGAAGCCTTTGACGACAATCCAAACGTTGCGAACGAACTTCAAAGCACCATCCAGAGTATCCTGACGCAGATTGAATCGCTTCAAGGCGTGAAAGAATGGGCTGCGTCGGTTGGAATCGAGCTGCCGCTGAATTCTGACTCGAACATTACCAACATGCTTGCGCTCGTGACGACGGTTTTGGAAAAGCCCGCCTGTCATCCACGGCTGATTGGGAATGCAAACGTCAGCCTGTCGGAGCTTGAGCATTTGAAATCGCAATGGGAACGCCGCGAAAAACTCGTCGCCGCGCGTCATCCGGTCGTATTGTCGGAGAAGTATTCGGACGAAACAGAAAGAACGGCACTCGGACTTGCTGAGAGAATCGCAAAGCAATTGCTTCGCATTGAAGGCGCAAAAACCTGGGATGATCTGTCTCTGCGAGACTCGTATCACACTGACAGGCACAACGAAATTGAAGCGAGCCAGAAGGCATACCGCCGACTCTGCGATCAAATCGGGTTGGTTTATTCCCCGCTGCTCACAGTCAGGCGGGCGCAATTGCAGGCCGTTCTCTCATTGGCGTCTCTTGGCACAACGATTCCTCGCGGATGGTGGAAATCAGATACCACGCCGGTTCTCACCGTTGCCGGATGGAAAGCACACTTCAAAGCGTGCGCGACTCACGCCAAGAGCACTCCGTTTCCTTTGCACTTCGTCGCGCTGGAGCGTGTAGGGGCAACCCACTGGCAACACGTCGAGGCAAAGGCGGAACACGGCTTCAATCTCGTCAGCTATTGTGTGCATTTCGTCAACGACCGCAAATGCAAGTATGCCCTCCGGCAAGTTTTCCCAGCCATTCCGTTGCGCGGGTTCAAGCAGTGGCAGGAGGTGACGCTTCATGCAGTCACGGCGCTGCGCACGGTTCATTCGCTGCGATCGGCGGCAGAGACACATGTTGTTTTGAAGCAGTTGACTTCGGCGTATCTCGCGGTGGCGCACGAAAACTCTGACCACACAGAGAATTATCTTTCGCGGGAGGAAGTTGAAGCGCTCGAAAAAATGGCCGCGATAGCAGAGCAGATGCGTGACAGGAACGACTTGTTTGAAGTCGGAAGCGTTCACTGGCAAACATTTTGGGAATCTACGAACGCGAGCTTGCTGGCAAACGTCAAGGCCGCATTGTCAGAATTCGACACGCTGGTTTTGCCGGACGAACAGCAGTCCGACAATCTGGAAGACGCCCAGAAATTCTATGAAACATCGCGGCAGCGAATCAGCAAGTTCCTTCAGGACTACGAACAACAAGGAGGCGACCGGACCAACTCCGTCATGGCGGCGTTTGCAGCCCAAAGAGATTTTGCGGAGTGCCAGCAAGAGCTTGTTTCGCTCACAAAGTATCTGGAACTGCAAAACGCGGGTCCACGGCTGCCGGATTGGAAATGGCTGCACGAAGTCATTGCGTGGCGGAATTTGTTTGAGCAGTTGCGCGCACAGCAGAAGCTGGACATTGACAGCGGGCTTTGGGCGAAGCTGCGCGACCGACTGGTGAATCACCAGAAGGTTATGGCGTCGGCTTACGAAGAACTCAACAGCCTCTTTGAACATCCTCGTGCCGGGGTTGCTGACTACACCTCGCTCGTGGCGCGCGTCGGTGAAATCCTGAACGAATTGCCGCGCCGCCCATTGTGGCTGGAAAAGAAACGCTGGCAGCGAAAAATCTCCGCGTTTCCAGAAATTAAATCGCTTTGGGCAAAGATTCTCGACAGTTCGGTGAAACCTGCGCAAGCGCAACGGCTCTTTTGCTTCAACTTGCTTCGCCTATGTGACCCGGTCGCAAAACCTCACGGGCTTCAATTCAAGCAAGCTCTCAAAGAGTTCACGGAGCAGGATGAAAAACTGGCGTCATGGGTCATTGAGCATTTGATAGCCAACTTGCGGGAGAAGATGGACAGCGCGGCGGAGGATGCGGCGCATAGTGAATCCGAACTACGGCGATTGGCTGGATTGCAACGGATTCGCGGTACGGTTCGGGAATTGGCCAACGCTCATCTCGATTACCTGATTGCGGCAAAACCTTGCTGGCTGATGAGTCCAACGTCGCTCGCCAACCTGGTTGACTCGAAGATTTTCGAGAAACATGGTGTTCCATTCGACTTGGTGATCTTCGACGAGGCTTCGCAAATTCGCGTGCTGGACGGACTGCTCTCAATGTCGTTCGGTAAACAAGTCATCATCGTCGGCGACAAGAACCAACTCCCACCAACGGATTTCTTCGCAGGCTTCGCCAGCCCCGAAGCAGATGCAGAAGATTTTGGCGTCAGCGAAAGTCTCTTGGAAGAATTCGGCGGCGTGTTTGAGGAAGACAAGACGCAGGTGATGCTGATGTCTCATTACCGTAGCGAAACACCTGATCTCATTAGCTTTTCCAATAATTGGTTCTACGGCGGGAAACTGGAAATGTATCCGCCCGCGCACATCAGCGGGATTGGTCGGCGACTGCATTACCTTCCAAACGCAACCTACTCTGAGTCTGGGCAGCGGAATAATCCGGCGGAAGCCAAAGAGGTTGTGAAGCTTGTTGAGTTGCACCTCCGCGAGCATCCCGGCAAATCGCTCGGCGTCGTCACGATGAACATCCCGCAGATGGAACTGATCGACCAACAACTATTCTTTGCTTCCGACCAGGTCCGGGCCTTTTGTGCGGACGAATCAAAATTCTTTCTGCGGAATTTGGAAACCGTGCAAGGCGATGAAATGGACCGAATCATCTTGAGCCTGACCTACGGAAAGAACGCCGCCGGGCAATTCAACGCATCGGTGCTTGGGCCGCTGAACAAAAGCGGAGGCGAACGCCGCCTGAACGTGGCCATCACCCGTTCCCGCAGTGGGCTGATTGTTGTGTCATCGTTGAACGTCGCGGATTTGGAGGCGACTGGTGCGCAGAGCCGGGGCTTTCGCTGTCTGAAGGATTTTCTTAGTGACTTGGAGAGCACGGAGCGAGCCCGCACGTTCGGGATTGGTAGCAAGAGATTCGAGCGCAAAAATGACGGCGTTTCAAACGTAGTCTATTGCGAGTCGCCATTTGAGGAACAAGTCGTCGAGTTTTTGGAGAATGAAGGCTACGACATCGAATGCCAATACGGTGCTGGGAAGTTCCGGCTCGACATTATTATTAAAGAGCGTGGCAAAAACATTCTCGCCATCGAATGTGATGGCGCGGGCTATCACAGTTCTCTCGTCGCCAGAACGCGCGACCGCGCAAGGCAACGCGTCTTAGAAAAACTCGGTTGGCGAATCCACCGCGTATGGAGCACAAACTGGTGGCATTTCGAGCAACAAGAAAAAGAGGGCATCGTTGCTGCCATTAACGCTGCACGCACTGCGTAGCGTATCCGAGCGGTCAACCGGTCGAACACGGCGCTGGAGTTCTGCATCGAAATAAGGCTTTCCGCGCCTGATATTGCATGATCTCCCTTGTCCGGCGCGATGTTTGGACGGACATTGCTCTTCATGGATCGTCCCGAAGCATGGCAGATGGCCGATGAGGCGCAGTTGTTGCGGCATTGCGCTCCGGTGTTCTTCCTGCCCTGCGATGGAGCTCTGCCGGAGACCATCGACAACAACGGCAGTATGGCTCTGATTGACGGGGGACAAATCCGGTTTCTGGTCACCTGCTGCCACGTCTGGGAGGAGTTCATGGATTATCGGGACAGGGTACCGACCGCCCGTTTGGCCACGGTGTTCGCCAACGGCTTCGGCGCGCCCATCCTGTTACCCGATCCCATCGACCATGACTCCGACCTTGATCTGGCTGTATTTCCAGCAGGTTCCGCTGATTGGAATCTGGGAACGAAACAGTTCTACCGTCCTGAGCGTTGGCCGATACCCAAAGCAAAGCAAGGCAGCGCTATCGCTTTTGTCGGGTTTGCCGGGATAGGAAGGAACATGCAGGGGACAGTCGGAGACTTCAGGTACTCGTTCTTTGGCCTGTCTGTCTCGTCCGTTTCGGACCGCAAGATGGTCTTGGGTGCGGGCCACTCTCACCGTACCCTGATGGACAATAACGGCCAACGCGTACCGCCAATGCGCATGGGAGGCATGAGTGGCAGTCCTGCGTACGCTCGCGCCGGCAACGGTCTATTCTCTCTTGCCGGATTCGTTCAGATGGGGGCGCTCTCGAATGCTGACATCTTTCTGACCCACGCAACATACCTCAATCCCGACGGTACGTTAGCTCACTGAACGCGGACAACCTCGTCCGGAATACGCCAGAGATGTAACCTGCCCCGGACAAATCCGCCTGGGCAAAAGATCATGAAAAGCGCCAGCGTACAGATCATCGGTATCGACTGCGCCGCGGACCCCAAGAACGTCGGCTTGGCGATGGGCGTGTACACCGAGGGCAAGGCGCGTTTGCAGCAGCTTGCGGTTGGGAAGAAAGAGGACCTTTTGGTCAAGCAGGTCACGGATTGGATGGCGGGCGCTTCAACTGTCCTCTTGGCGCTGGACGCACCGTTGGGTTGGCCGGAGCAGATGGGAGAACTGCTGGCGCCACACTATGCGGGCGAGGCCATTAAGGTCGAGGCCAATAACTTCTTCCGAAGAACGACAGACAAGTGGGTGAAGCGGAACCTCGATCGGCAGCCGCTCGATGTTGGAGCGGATCGAATCGCCCGGACGGCGCTGGCCGCGCTCACGATGCTTGATGCCCTTCGCAAAAGCACCCACGTTCCTGTACCATTGGCGTGGAGTACCGACGACCTCGCGCAGGCGCAGGCCATCGAAGTGTACCCGGCAGGCACGCTTAAAGCTCGTGGCTTGCCTGATCACGGATACAAGGAAAAGGGTCAGGAGTCGCAGAGGAACAAGATCATCCGGGGGCTCGAAGAACACCTGACAATTGCCTGCGACGTGGAACCGATGCGGGAAGACGCCGATGTGCTCGATGCCGCCGTTTGCGTTTTGGCGGGTGCGGATTTTCTGAATGGCACCGCGCAACGGCCGCCGCCGGAAGAGATTGAAATCGCAAAGAAGGAGGGCTGGATTTGGGTCGCGAAAGGCTGTGGGTGAAGGCGCGCACTGTCTCAGCACTTCTGTGCCACTCCGCGGTCATCCGCCCCATCTAAGCGCATTTCGTGCTCACCAGGTGTTCAGGAAGCTGAACAACTTTTTCACGCCGCTGCGTTACAGAATGGGAAATGCTGTCGATCAAAACACAGTGCAATCTCGGAAATGCCCAGAAGTATTTCAAAGAGCATCTGCAACATGGGGAGTATTACGGTCAGGACAACACCGTGCTGGGCACCTGGACGGGAACTGGCGCGGACCGGTTGGGGCTTTCAGGAGTCGTCAAGCAGGCGGATTTCCTCAAGCTTTGCCACAACAAGAATCCCCAGACGGGAACCATCCTGACACAACGACTGAAGACCACTCGTGAGGAAATCGGCGAAAACGGGAAAATGCGTCAGGTGGCCAATCGCCGCGTTTTTTACGACTTCACCCTCTCGCCGCCGAAATCAGTCTCGATTTTGGCGCTGGTCGCTGGCGATGAGCGGATTATAGACGCGCACCAGCGTGCGACTCGTGTCGCGGTTCGGGAACTTGAGAAGTTCGCAGGCACGCGAGTCCACCACGGCAAAGCGATTTCGGAGCGGCTGACAAGCAACGTGATTTGCGCCCTATTCCAGCACGACACGTCCAGGGCGCTAGACCCGCATCTGCACACCCACTGCATCGTATTCAACGCAACACACGATCCGGTTGAGAGCCGCTGGAAGGCACTCTCCAACTACCAGATGCTTCAGGCCCGGAAATATGCCGAGAACGTGTATTACCACGAGCTCGCGCGGGATCTGCAAAGCTTCGGTTACGCAACCGAAAACCGCCTTCGCGGTGATTTCCATGTCAACGGCGTCTCGAACGAATTGTGCGAACTGTTTTCGAAACGGCACAACCAAATCGACCAGAAGGTAAACGAGCTTCTCGTAGAGAAACCCGAACTTGCGACGGGCAACCTCAAAGACCTGCGGGAATGGATCGCGCTGACTGAGCGCCAGCGGAAGATCACCGGCATCCTACCGGAATCGCTGCGAGAGCTGTGGAATGGTCAGCTCTCGGCCGAAGAAAAACAACGCCTCCAGGAATTGGTGAAGGCGTCGGGCCACCAACGGGTGCCCGAACCAGCCAATCTGGCACTGGAAGCCCTTCAATGGGCGGAGGATCATCTCTTTGAACGCCACTCGGTTGTTTATGAGCACGAACTTTGGAGCGCGGCCTTGGAGCACGCGCGTGGATCGAGCCTCACGCTTGAAGAATTGAAGGCTGCCAGCCGAAATCGGGATTACATCCGTCCCGACGACGTCAACGGGAAGGTCACGACGCACGAAGTCCTCGGTCGTGAATGGGAAATTGTCTGTCTGGTCCGCGAGGGCAGAGGCAAATGTGCAGCGTTTAATGAGAATTACGGCGCCTCGCCTGAGCTGAAAGGGGATCAGCGGCAAGCGGTGGAGAAGATTCTGCGATCGCGCGATTTCGTGACCCTGTTCAGCGGCGGCGCCGGCACTGGCAAAAGCCACACCCTTCGAGAGGTCGGCCTGGGACTTAGGACGGCCGGATTTCCAATTACCGTCATTGCTCCACAGCGTCAGCAAGCGCTCGATCTGCGCCAACAGTTTGATGAGACGCAGACAGTCGCTGAATTTCTGACGAAGCGGATAATGGTCGCCGGAGCGGTCGTGATCGTGGATGAAGCTGGCCAGATTGGCGGCAAGCAGATGTACGATCTGTTGACTTTCGTTAAGGAGAAGGAGGGTCGGGCGATTCTCTGCGGTGATACCCGACAGCATGGAGCCGTTGAAGCTTCCGATGCGCTCCGGGCGATTGAGAAATACTCCGGCCTGCGACCAGCGCGGCTCGTCCAAATCCGCCGCCAAAATCCAAAACTGGCCGAAAGCAGTGCGGAACAAAAGCGGATTAAGGAATACCGCGTGGCGGTAGCGGAAGCCCAACGTGGACGGTACACGGCGTCCTTTGATCGTCTGGATCGACTCGGCGCCATCGCACAATGTTGGTCTCTCGATGAACAGCGAAGCCGCCTTGTATCCGAATTCCTCTCCTTGGCTGCCGAAAGCAGGTCCACGGTGGTCGTGTCTCAGACCTGGGGAGAGATCCATCAAGTCAATGAGAAGATTCGCGAGGGACTCCGAGAGGCTGGACTCATCGGCAAAGAGGATGTCACCGTCACTGCTAATGAACGAGTTGACCTGACGGACGCACAGAAGCGCGACGCGCGGTTTTACGATTCTGACACTGTTCTGGCGTTCAACCGCGACGTCGGCGGCTTCAAGCAGGGGGACTCGGCGAAACTCCTCAAAATCACAGCTAATCACCTCGTCGTCGAGGGCGCTGCGAAGGTTGGCAGGATCTCATTCGGCCAGTTGGATCGCGTCACCGTCTGCCGCCCAAAGCAACTCGCCCTGGCCGAAAACGACCGGCTGCAACTCAAGGCGAATGCCAAGACAGACGACGGAAAGCAACTGGTCAACGGTGAACTGGTGAGCGTCCATGGGGTGGCGGAAGACGGACGCATCCGCCTGAAGGACGGTCGCAAACTGCCTCAGAACTACCGCGAGTTCGTTCGCGGTTACGCCGTGACTTCCTACGGCTCGCAGGGGAAAACGGTCGAACACGTCCTGTTTTCGGATTCGGCGGTCAAATTGGCCACGAACAATCACCAGTGGCTCGTGACGATTTCGCGCGGCATGCGCGGGGTGAAGATTTTCACTCAAGATAAGGCTCAACTCCGGGAAAATATTTGCCGGCTGGGCGACCGCGAATTGGCCATCGAACTGGGACAACCTATCGCCCTCGGCAAGACCCAACAAAAGAGCACGGACATTCACCCCGCCATCCTTCGATATGTGAACCAATTCATCGCCGAACGGCGGCAGTCAGCAGTCGAAAACCAAATTGGAGGACGAATATGGAAAACGCAAACCGGCTCACAAGACGTTCAGATGCGGGCGATAGGCCGGACGATCTGAATTGTTGGAACAAAGACGAGCGTGCGCATTGCTTGCGCGTCGAATGCAGTTCCGACAGGCAGTTTCTCTTTCCCTACGGCTACTTGGAGCAGGCGAACTTCGTTTCGACTGACGGAGAAGACTCAATTGAATTGCTATTCAAGGGCCGGAAGGTTTCCGTCAAAGGCCGTTATTTGGAAGAAGTTTGGCTCGCTTTTCAGAACCTGTCCGTCGCCTGGGTCAGATCGTTCCCGCGCAAATTCGCCCCGTTGACCAAAGGCCGGGCCTACATCAAGGCCATTTCCGTCGAAGCTGTTCAAACGGTGGACATCGTTCCTGGTGATTGAGCGCCTCTCGTTATGCGCCGAAGCATTTGTGATCGGCACACGGCTTCGGTCTGCGGTCGGCGCGCGGGGAAAGTGGAGCGGAGAGCGGAGAGGAGCGTTGAGCGGAACGCAGCCGGAGCGCAACGCCGCCGCCGAGCCGCGGACGGAAGCCCGCCGCCCGTTGCGGCCCGAAATTTCCGCTCGTGACGAGCGCATGGTTTGCGAAGCGGAACGGGCGAGGTCGAGAGGGGGACAGGGCCGACCCGGCATCCCGTGAAGCGCAGCAAAACCATGCGTTGGTCACGGCGGAGCGGGTTTTGGCGCACTGGTCGCGGAGGCTTCACGTCAGCCAAATTCCCTGTCTCGGTTACATGGCTTCATGTGCAACGCAAGAGTGCATTACGAAAACCTCCGGGCCTCATTTCGCGTCAATTTTTGGGCGGATATCGCCTGTGTCGGCAAGAACAGGTTTCGGTACGAATTGGCTCGCCCGGTTCTTGCCTTCAGCGATCTGTTCGGCGCTCAGTTTTGGCAGCAGCCTGTTCAGGTTCACTTTCGCGTCACGTTGATTTTGAGCGACGGCCAAGTGATACCACTTGTAAGCTTCGACGACATCCTGCGCCACGCCTTGTCCGGTTTCATAACTGCAGCCAATCGCGTTCTGCGCGTGGGGAAATCCCTGGGCAGCGGCGCGGATGAACAATTTGCCGGCTTCGACTTGATTAGTCATCTGGAGGTAGAGATGGCCGAGGTTACTTCCTCGTGGCACAAGCCGAGAAATAGTTGCGCTCTGGACTGGCCTTGCTCGGCCGTCGGTCTGAACCATTTCACCGCCTCGCTGTAATCTTGATTTACGCCAGTCCCAAGATAATAGGCCATTCCGAATCTAAATTGAGCATCTATGTCGCCACGGTCAGCGCGTTCGCGGACTGCTTGCACAAACTCCTGGTAGGCTTCCGGAGGGGGTTCGGGTTCCTGATATATTTCACGCAGAATTCTTCTGGCTTCGAGCAAGCCCTGAATACCGGCCTTGCGATACCACCTGATCGCTTCTTCCGTACTCTGGATTACGCCGACGCCATTCGCACAGTAATTTCCAAACTGCAATTGAGCCTCCGGGACTCCCTGCTCGGCCGCTTTGCGCATCCATTTGGCCGCCTCAAGAAGGTCGCGTTCAACTCCTTGGCCGGCGAAGTAGGTGTTCGCCAGAAGACCCAAAAAGTCCAGACGAAAAGGGCCCAATAGACGCCGACGATTGTTAGAAATGCCTTCACGAGCGACCACCGCTTGGAACTCTCAAGGCGCGTCAACCTTTTGAGAGGAATTTAAGCCGTTCGCCAAATTCCGTTTCGGGTCAAATTCCACGTTTCGCGATTTTGGTTCTGGATTCAGGTATCATGTACCAAAGGCACCGAAATCAACCATGGACATAACCCAAGTGGTACAGAATTGATTGGATCAAACCAAAGAGGAACAAGACTCCCGGCCCGATGCTGAAAATCAAACCGATAACGGCGGGCCATAGTGGACGTTCCTTGCGAATAAGGCCAATGACCGCGCACACAAAGCTGCCGAAAAGGGTAATCCAGCACGCGCCGATCGCAGCCCATGCCCCGAATTCTGCGCTGCCACGTCCTGCGCTCGCCACAAAGACAAGAATACTGAGGGGAATTCCGACCAGCGACAGGATTCCAAATAACGATTTGCGCGGTGGCGCGGTAACCTTTGAATCCGTCGGCATAAAACTCCGCCCTTGCTATGGAGCGTCAACGCGCTCGGTTGGAGTCAATCCTTGAAGCAAATTCTTGCTCGGGTCGAATTCCACGTTTGGAGAATTTGCTTCAGGATTACAGCTCAGCGCCCAGCGGCACCGTCACGCCCAATGCCAGTTTCGTCTGGCCTGACACCGGCTCGCTCATTTCGGCTCCAGATTCCGGGAGCCGTCACGGTTGATCGCGTAGCTTAGGCTGACGCCCCTGTGGATACCTGTTTCAACGTCAATACGTCCATACTTAGGTGGCTGACCGAAAACAATGTAATAGCGTTTATGGAGGTTCTCAGTCCAGTTGGTGGTCCCGGCCCTGAAATCAAATTCGAGGGTCGGATTGTAACCCGATTCCGGGGCTTCAAAAGGAAATTCGTCATTTTGTTCAACAAAGCCTCCATCGGGAATGGACATTCGAAATGACCAGCCGGTTGGCTGTTGCCCGGCGCGGGGTTTTACAGAGCTCAATTCCAGTTGTCCTTCATGCCCAACTGTCTGATTAAAGAAATTCACTCGCACAGTGGAACCGTCGAACAAGCCGCTAATCTCAATTTCAGGAGACATCCCGTGTTGTGAAGTAATCAACTCGGCACCCGATCCTTTCTTGCGAAGGTGAAACACGACAGGATACCTTGAGTCAGGGAAAAATGGAGCGGAGCCAGAATGTTTCATGTAGTCAAAATGATTTTGGTTCACACTTTTTGCTGAATAATAACCGGCCTTTTCCACGTGAACGCCCAAAGTGCTCCCCACAACACCTGAGAGTGAAAACAATCCGTTCTGATCAGTCACCGTGTTGGTCTCAAAAGAACGCTCCGGCGGGATGAATTGATTATAGGAGAAAGAAACGCTTGCGCCTTCCACCGGCTGTTCATTTTCGTCAACCACCTTGCCGTAAAACTCAATCGGCCGGAGAATTTTCTGTTTCCAAGCTTCGAATCCGGCGCCTGAAGACTCTGAAGGTTCTGGCGTGATTCGTTTGGGCGCAGTTGTTTGCGGTTCAGATAGCGCAATAGGCCGCGCAACAGGAGACGAAATGCTGTTGGCGGATGCGCCATGCATGTTCGAATGCTGTCCGTCCGAGTCTTGCGCGGATGCAGTCGCCGCGTCTTCTTGCCCTTTAGGCCGAAGTAACCACATTAGGATCAACCCGAGGCAAAGAACGCCAAGGATCGCGAGATATACTCTTGTTTTCATGGCGGTGGCGGGAAGAGATTTCTTCGCAATTGAAAATAGAAAGGCTGAACCGCAGGTTCTTGGATGTTGCGATTCCACTGGCCACTGTGGTCGCTGCTGGCATCCCCGAACCCGAATTGGCTCTGCAGGTTGATTTCACCTCCTCGAATTTGTCCTTGGATTCCAGCCTGTGCTCCGACAGCTTTGCTCCTAGGTCTGGAAATAAACGGCATTACCTCGTAGAGATTTGTAACAGAACGAGCCGGCCCGTCATAATATCCGCCATATACTGTCGAGAGAAGGTT
>Ga0137375_10008054_pt1 | contig 12534 bp, 15 predicted proteins | sample SagtaG_24_FD_104936 | JGI IMG/M metagenome (GOLD analysis project Ga0137375, IMG submission 104936) | Vadose zone soil microbial communities from Sagehorn Ranch, Mendocino, California, USA - Sage1_R_113_16 metaG | ecosystem: Environmental > Terrestrial > Soil > Vadose zone | place: USA... | reverse complement strand
TCGGCCGGCAGTCGGTAGTAGGTCGAATCGACCTCGACCGTGTCGAAGTGCTTCGCGTAGTAGGCCAGCCGCTCGCCCGCCGCCAGACCCTTCGGATACCAGTGCTTCGAGAGCGCCTCGTCGGCCCAGGAGCAGGTGCCGATGCGGATCTCGCCCATCCTCATCAGCATACGAGACGGGGGCCGGTAGGCCCCGTCTCGTATGCTTGGCCATGTCCTAGATCCGAACCTTGAACTTCCGGCTCACAGCCGTGAATCCGGAAGCGGTAGCGCTAACACATCCGCCCGGCACTCCAGGTATTGGCGAACTGCAGCCGCTGGCAGTGACGTCCCTATCACCGAGCGTGACGCGTGTCTGGAAGATGCTTGTCGCCTTCTTGAACCCAGGCTTTCTCACGAGCCTCATCGAGTAACTACCGGTCGACGACGATCGCTTGGAGAGCGTCGTCAACTTTCCGTTGATGAGCAGTCGAACCTGTGCGCCAGCGACGCCCGCGCCGGACTGGGTGACTTGGCCGGTAAGCCGTACCTCACGTTTCTTGTTATTCGCCTTGCCAGTGAGGCTGATCGTCCCGGGGCCGACGATGGCACGCGTCTCCACCGTTCCCGCGACGTTCGGCGCGGGGAGGCCCGGCGCGTACGGCGTGGTGATCGCCTTCCAGACACTCACCCCGGCCGGGACGGTGAAGATGTTGTTCGTCGTGAACACCGCCTCGAGCAGCTGCGCCCCGTTCGGCGAACGCCCGGGAGTGCCCTGCGGGACGTCGGCGGGCGCCAGGCACACCACGAGCTTGTAGGCACCGAGCGCAGCTTCTGCGCCCGACGTCTGGTCCACGTGCACCGGCAGGTTGATGTTCTGCCCTGCGACGGAAAGCGCGAGCAGCCACACGGCGAGGTGGGTGCCGGTCGCGCAGCCCGGGGCGTTCGTGTTCGGCGGAGCGACGATCACGTCGCCGGAGAGCGGCAGCGGGATGTTCGCGTCGCGTGCGAAGACCGAGCCGCTCGTCGTTCCGATCTTCGTCCCCGGTGCTGCCGAGGAGTTGATCGAGTAACCGGTCGGGACGTAGATCGTGATCTTGGCCGGCTGCGCGTCCGACTGGGCCTGCGAGACCTTGATCGTCAGGGACGATGCAGTCTGCGAGACGCTCAGCTTCTGCACCGCGAGCGCGTTCCCCGCCAGCGCTAGCGCTGCAGTGCTCGTCACAGCGAGCACGGCCAGCTTGAGCAGTGTCTTCATACCCCTTCCTTTCCTACTTCGAAATGAGAAAAACCCCTCCGTTAGACGCTTGATTGCCGGAATGGTTGAGCCTACGCCACCGCTTGCGGTGGCGTTCTCAGGAGGCGTGGGCTCTGCCCGCGCCTCCGTCTGGGTTGAAGCCTTACCCTGCCGGCGGTTACGAAAGCCCTAACCCTGCGCCGATACAAGGTTCCCGAAGAACCGCCAGTGGGCGCCGTGGTAGCGGGCGAGCTTGACCTTGTCCATCGGGTAGTAGTCGTTCGGCGTCGTCCGGATCCGCACGCCCGGGAGCAGGAACGGATTCGTTTCGTCGAGGTGCGTTGCCGCGCGCAGGACGCTCTCCCGTGTCAGATTGCGGCCCGCCTTTCGCAACGTGTCGACCATCGTGTACGCGACGGCCATCCCGTAGTAGTTGAAGACGTCGTCCGGCTTGGCGGACGGGAGGAAGCGCTTCAGGATCGTCTTGTAGAGGCGGACGGTCTTGTCCTTCGCCCACTGGGTCGAGGTCGGGTCCTTGACGAAGGCGATCGAGATCGATCCCTCCACCTCCTTCTGACTCGACCCGAACCGCGCGATCTTCATGATGTCCGGCGAGATCGACACCGACGTGACGCAGACGTGCGGGTGCCAGCCGAGGCGGAAGGCGCCGACGTATCCGAAGATTGCGAACTGCGGCGTCGCGAACAGCATCAGCGTGTCCGCGCCCGAGCTCTTCAGCCGCGCGATCTGCGAGCTGATGTCTGTGTCGACGACCTCGTAGGGCTGCGTCGCGACGACTCTCGCCTTGCCGCTGAGCCCGCGGCGCAGGCCGTTGAGCATGTCCTTGCCGAAGTCGGAGTTCTCGTACAGCACTGCGATGCGCGCCTTCGGCTGGTGCGCTGCGATGTAGCGGCCGTAGATCACGCCTTCGCCGGCGAAGCTCGGGAGATATCCCATCGACCACGGGTACTTCTTGTGCTCCGTCGCCAGCTTCGAGACGCCGCTGCCGACGAAGAGCTGCGGCACCTTGCGGTCGTTGAGGTACGAGCGGATCGCGAGCGCGTGTTCGGTGCCGACGCTGTTGAAGATCGCGAGCACGTTGTCCTGCTCGACCAGCTGCCGTGTCAGCTGGATCGTTTTGGCGACGCTGAACTCGTCGTCCTCGTACTTGTAGACGATCTTCCGGCCGAAGACGCCTCCTTTGGAGTTGACGTACTTGAAGTACGCGTCGGCGCCTCGGCCGACGGACCCGTACGCGGCGGCCGGGCCGGTGATCGGGATCGTGCCGCCCAGGGTGATCGTTGTCGGAGTGACGCCGGGAGTCGCGAGCGCCAGCGCGGCCGCGGCGATCGGCGCGATCACCTGGAGATGGGCTTCGCCAGTACCGGCACCGACAGGCTGACGAACCCGATTTTCAGTCGTGCGTCGTCGGGCACCGGCTTGAGGTAGAGAAGGTTCGCGATGTCCTGGACGGTGGAGGTTCCACCGAAGGTGAGCCGCAGCCGCGTCCCTTTCTTCAAAAGGTTCGCGACGGAGATGAGGCTGAACTTGACGCTCCACGAGCCCTTGTCGGACGGAGTCAGCGTGCCGCCCTCGCTCAGGACGGTGTCGCCTGCCGTGAGCACAGCGACGAGGTGCGGCCAGCGCGTCGCGCTCTTCGCGATCACCGACACCACCGGCGAACCGAACTGTTCGACCGTCCGCTTGAGCGGCGGGAACGTGTAGACCACCTTGCCTTTCGGGGCCAGCATGTGCGGCCCGCTGCGGATGATGACGAACCGCTGCACCTTCGGCAGCGTCGCGAAGGACGTGGCCTTCCCCCTCCAGGGATCCGCCGCGACTTGCACCGGCTTCTCCTTGTCGACGCCGTTCGGCTCGTTCTTCAGGAAGCGGTCGTACCAGCGTGTCGAGAGGTCGAGCACGTGCGCCAGGTCGGGGCCGGGGAACCGCGACGGCGAGTGGCCGAAGTCGCCAACGTAGAGACGCTTCGGCCCGCCGAGTCTGCGGTAGGCGGCAGCCGCCTGGTCGATGTCGAACGCGAAGTCGCGCCTGCCTTGAAAGAGGAAGCTCGGGGTGGTCACCGTCGACAGGAATTGCAGGCTCGAGCGCGAGCCGAGCAGGTCCCGGGCGGCCGACAGGTTGTCGCCGCTGATCAGCTGCGGGACGTATGCGCGCAGCGCTGGATCGATGCGGTCAGGCGGCACGCTCTGCGCGAACGCGTAGATCGCTCCCGCCTTGCCGAGGTTCTGTGGGTAGAGCGCCTCGTAGAGGTCGCTCCACGTCTCGAACGTCTCGAGTGCTCTGAACGGGACACCGGCGACGACGGAATTCCAGGCCGCCCCCCCGCCGAGGGAGATGCCCCACGCGCCGATCTGCGTGTCGCTGACGTCCGGCAGCCCGGCGAACCACTGCAGCTCGCTGCGCACGTCCGCAACCTCGCGCGGCCCGTCGAGCGAGACGTATCCCCCTGATGCACCGTGGCCGCGCGCGTCGGGCACGAACACGGCGTAGCCCTTCGCGACGTACGTGTCGGCGAGAGGCAGCAGGTCTTTGTGGCTGCCGCCGAGCCCATGGAACATCATCACGCCGGGCCAGCCCCCGGTCGGAGGACTGCCGGCCGGCTCGAGCAGGGACGCGAAGATGTGCACGCCGTCGTCCATGGCGAGCGAGACTTCCGTGGCTCGCGCGAGGGACGGTGCAGCGAGCGTCGCCACGACCGCACAGAGGATGACGACGAGCCGTCGCACGGCTTCAAGCCTACTCCGGAGATAGCATCGCCGAGCATGGATTCGCGGCCCGTGGGCGTGTTCGACTCCGGCGTGGGCGGCCTCACCGTCCTGCACGAGTGTCTCGTCACGATGCCGCACGAGGACTTCGTCTACCTTGGCGACCACGCGCGCCTTCCGTACGGCCCGCGCCCGCTCGAGGAGGTTTGTCGCTTCGCCCGGGAGATCGGCGCCTACCTGCAGGAGCAGGGCGTGAAGCTCGTCGTCAACGCCTGCAACACCGCGACGTCCGCCGCGCTGCCGCAGCTGCAGGAGGAGCTCAGCGTCCCCGTGGTCGGCGTGATCACGCCGGAGGCGCACGCGGCCGTGCAGGCGACGCGGAACCGGCGCATCGGACTGCTCGCCACCGAGGGCACGGTCGAGGCCGGACGCTATCGCGAGCTCGTGCACGCGCTCGACGCCGGCGTCGAGTTCCTCCAGGTCGCGTGTCCGCGCCTCGTGCCTTTGATCGAGAGCGACGATCCGTTCGCCGGCGAGACGACCGAGGCGGTGCGCGAGTACGCGGCGCCGCTGAAGGACGCGGGCGTCGACACGGTCATCCTCGGCTGTACGCATTACCCGCTGATCCGCCCGATCTTCCAACGCGTCTTCGGGCGTGACGTGACGCTCGTGTTCTCCGCCGAGGAGACCGCCCACGAGGTCGCGCAGACGCTGGCACGGAAGGGGTACGAGAACGAAGCTGCGCGCGAGGGCACGTACCGCTTCCTGACTACGGGGGATCCGGAGGCGTTCCGCGAGATGGGCGTGCGCTTCCTGCAGCTGCCGATCGCGGACGTCGAGCACGTCGAGCTCGCTGCACTGGCGGCAACGGCATGAGGAATGACGGCCGTCGCCCCGACGAGCTCCGGCCGCTCGAGCTCTTGCCGGACTACCTCGAGCAGCCGCACGGCTCCGTCCTCTTCTCGCAAGGCAAGACCAAGGTGCTTTGCACGGCCTCGGTTCAGGAAGGCGTGCCGCGCTGGCTGTACGGCAAGGGCCGCGGCTGGCTGACGGCGGAGTACTCGCTGCTGCCTGCGTCGACAGGCGACCGCACGGAGCGCGAGGCATCCCGCGGGAGGCAGGGCGGACGCACGGTCGAGATCCAGCGGCTGATCGGGCGCTCGGTGCGGGCGGTGACCGACTTCGAGGCGCTCGGGGAGCGGACGCTGTGGGTGGACTGCGACGTCCTGCAGGCTGACGGCGGTACTCGTTGCGCGGCGATCTCCGGCGCCTACGTTGCTGCGCGGCGCGCACTCGACCGCTTCGGCCTGTCAAAGGCGCTGACAGGCTCCGTGGCGGCGGTGTCGGTCGGGATCGTCGGCGGCACGCCCTTGCTCGACCTCGACTATTCGGAGGACTCGACCGCCGAGGTCGACATGAACGTCGTCATGACCGGCGACGGCGCTCTCGTCGAGGTGCAGGCAACGGCGGAGAAGACGCCGTTCAGCCGCGCCGGTCTAGACGACATGCTCGAGCTCGCCGCAGCCGGAATCGAGGAGCTCGCCGCCGCCCAGGAAGAAGCCGTTGCTGCAGCTCGCGTCTAGCAGTCTCCCGACCCTCAACTGGGACGAGTTGCTGCTGCGGCTTGCGCTCGCGGCCGTGCTCGGCGGGCTGATCGGCATCGAGCGCGAGCTGCGCGAGCGCGAAGCCGGCTTGCGCACCCATCTGCTCGTCGCGCTCGGCTCAGCGCTCTTCACGATCGTCGGCGCGTACGGCTTTCACGCCTTCCTCGAGTCCGGGCAGTCCGTCGTGCGCGCCGATCCGACTCGTATCGCCGCACAGATCGTGACCGGCATCGGCTTCCTCGGTGCCGGCGCGATCATTCGCCAGGGACTGTCCGTGCGCGGCCTGACGACCGCGGCGACGCTCTGGGTTGTGGCGGCCGTCGGACTGGCGGCCGGCGCGGGCTACTACAGCGCGGCGACGATCACGACCGCGGTGGTCCTCGTGGCGCTCTGGCCGTTACGCATCATCGCGTACCGGATCCTGCGTCGCTACCGGCCCGACGACGGGCGACTGCTCGTCGAGCTGCCCGCCGGGCAGCCGTTGGGCGAGGTGATCGACGAGATCGAGCACGTGGGCGCCCGCATCGACTCGATCGACGTCAGCCAGGAGGGCGACCGCCGCCGGCTCGAGCTCGGCCTCGCCTTGCCACGCGGCGTCGCAGCACCGCGCGTCGTCGCACAGATCGCCGACGTGGCCAACGTCGCCGACGTCCGCTGGGCGGAGTGAAGGCCCAGCTCGCCTCGCGCAACGCGAACAAGGCGCGCGAGCTGGAACGGCTGCTGCCGGGTTGGGAGGTCGGCGTGCTCGACGCCGACGGCTATCCGCCCGAGACGGGGGACACCTACTACGACAACGCGCTCACCAAGGCGCAGTTCGGACGCCTCGTCGCCTCCCCGGACGTCTGGGTGCTGGGAGAGGACTCCGGCATCGAGGTAGCCGGCCTCGGCGGTGGCCCCGGCGTTCGGTCGTCGCGCAGCGCTGCGGGCGACGAGGTCGGCTGGATGCTCCACGAGCTGCAGGGCATCGACGGAGACGGCAGACGAGCCCGCTACGTGTGCGAGCTCGTCGCGCTCGGCCCGAACGGCGAGGAGCTCCGCGGCACAGGCACCCTCGCAGGACACATTGCCACCGAACCGGCCGGCGACGAGGGCTTCGGCTTCGACCCCGTCTTCATCCCGGAAGGCGAGGAGCGGACGGTCGCGCAACTGGGCAACGACTGGAAAGCGTCCCATTCGCACCGCGCCGTGGCGGCCCGTGCTCTTCTCGCGTCATTCGGGAGATGACGCTCGCCAATCCTCGCGACCAGAGCCGGAGCGTTGTGCGAGCGAAGCGGCACTACGAGGAGGCGAACTGATGCGACGCGGCGAACCCAACTTCGCGCGAAAGCGGAGCCTTCGCGCGACGGTTACGCCAGGCCGGGTAATTCCTCCACGATCTGCTGCTCGCGGCGGCGGGAGCGCCACCAGTTCAGCTCCGCGCCGAAGACAATCACGTTCGACATGACGTAGAGCCAGACGAGCAGGATCGCCGGCGCACCGAAAGCGCGTAGGGCGGGGTTCAGGTCCGCATAGCGCTGGTAGAGCGGCAGGATCTGGAACGTTCCCTCCAGGAAGATGGCGGCGAGGATCGATCCAGGCAGCACCTCTCTCACCGTGAGGTCCTCGTTCGTGAGCACGTAGTAGCAGGAGACGAGAAAGACGAACACGCCGAACAGTGAGACGGCGATCGAGACCGTGTACGCGGTCACCCAGTTGGAGACGAACCCAGGTGCGTACTCCTTCAGCGCCGAGACGCCGAGCGACCCGACCAGCAGCGCGACGAAGAGCGTCACGAGCGAGCCGACCATCAGCACCGTCGCGAGCCCCTTTCCGTGCAGGAACGAGCGGTTCGGCCGCCCGTAGACGATGTTGAAGGCCGACTCGAGCACGCTGAACAGCGAGAGCGACGTCCAGAGCAGCGCTGCGCCGCCGACGATTCCCAAGGCGGCCGCGTTGTCCTGAACGGTGTGGACGAGGTCGATGATCCGGTCGATCGGCGTGCCGGGCAGCGTGTGCTTGATCTCCTTGACCAGGAACGACGACTCGTCGGCGCGGCCCGTCAGGCCGAGCAGTGCCAGCGAGATGAACGTCAGCGGCACGAACGACAGCAGCGCGAAGTAGGCGATCATCGCGGCCAGATGCGTTCCCCGGTCGGCGAAGAACTTGCGCCAGAGATCCCGTCTGCGCACCCGCATCGCGCCGGAGCCTAGACTGACGGCCGATGGATGCCCAGCAGGCCCTCGCCGACCTGACCGAGATCTCCTCGCAGATCCGGGCCGCGGTCGTCTTCGACGACAGCGGCAAGGTTGCGGGCTCGACGGTCTCCGACGGTGACGCGTTCGCGAGGGCCGCAGCCGACCTGCTGGCCGCCGCCGAGGAGATCAAGACGGGGGACTCGCGGCTGACCCAGCTGGAGGTCGCGACGGGCGACGGCAGCCTCTTCATCGTCCGCGAGGGCAAGGCGACGATCGCCGCGACGACCGGCGCCGATCCGACGGTGGGCCTCGTCTTCTACGACCTCAAATCGGCGTTGCGCAGCGTCAAGCCGACGCGTGCGCCCGCGCGCAAACGCGCGACCACGACCGCCGCCGCGAAGAAGAAAGCTCCGGCGAAGAAGCCTGCGCCCCGAAAGAAGAAGCCCGATGCGTCGTAGCGCTGCCGCCATCCTCGGCGTCCTCGGTGGGATGCTCGCGGGCGCGGCCTTCATCCGCCGCCAGACGGCCCACCGCGAGCGCGCCGACCTCTACTTCGAGGACGGCTCGATGCTGTCGCTGACGAACGGCTCGCCAGGGGCGGAGCGGCTGCTGCCGCTCGCGCGGCAGATCATCGGTCAAGCTCGAACTGGGTGACCGACGCCGAGCTGAAGCTCGCCCTGCGCGAGGCGGCGTACCTCGAGGGCGACTTCGTCCTCCGTTCCGGGAAGCGCTCGGCCTACTACCTCGACAAGTACCGCTTCGAGACCCGCCCGGACCTGCTGGCGCCGCTGGGAGAGCGCATCGCGAGCGCGGTCGCCGAGTTCGAGCCAGAGGCCGTGCGGCTGGCCGGGCCGGAGCTCGGCGCGGTCGCGCTGGCGACGGCCGGCTCGCTTGCCTCCGGGCTGCCGTTCCTGATCGTGCGCAAGGCCGCGAAGGACTACGGGACGTCGAAACGGCTCGAGGGCGTCTATGACGAAGGGGACTGCGTCTGCCTGGTCGAGGACGTCGTGACGTCGGGAGGCGCCCTGCTGGAGGCCGTCGAAGCGCTACGCGAGGCCGGTTTGACCGTGCGGACGGCGATCTGCGTGGTCGACCGCGAGGAGGGCGGCGCAGATGCGCTGGCAGGCCATGCAGTCCGGCTTCGGCCGATTTTCCGTGCTAGCGAGATCCTCGAAACGGCAAAAACACCCGCAAAACCGCATGGTTGAGCCAGTCCGGCTTGACTGTTAGGGTCTTTGCCCGTGGTTTGAACCGTCGACAGGAGGAGCGGGACTTGACGAAACAGGAGTTCGTTAACGAGGTCGCCAACAAGTCGGGCCTCTCCAGCCGGGACGCGGCGAGGGCCGTTGACGCCTTCCTCGAGTCAATCACCGAGACACTGCGGGGCCGCGGCGAGGTCGCATTCACCGGGTTCGGCAAGTTCACCACCCAGCATCGCGCCGAGCGGCAGGGCGTGAATCCGCGGAATCCGTCGCAGAAGGTGACGATCCCGGCCGCCACGGTGCCGAAGTTCACGGCAGGGAGCCAGCTCAAGGCAGCCGTCAAGGGCGGCTAGCGGAACCTCTGCTCGAGATGTGAGGGCCGCGCATCGCGCGGCCCTCGCTGTCTCCACGGCGCCGCTTGCGGCGCCGTTTGAGAAGGAGGGCGGGCTTTGCCCGCCCTCCGTTAAACCCGCAGACGATGTGCCCCGGCACTTTGTCTCAGCCCCCACGCCGTCTTTGCACGTCTTTAGTCTGAGGAACGTGGCGACCGTCGCGACGACGCACTTCGCCGACCGGCTGGCCGAGGCCGTCGAGCACAAGCGCTCGCAGCTGGTCGTCGGGCTGGATCCGCGACCGGATCTCCTGCCCGTGGAGCTGAAGGGCGAGGCGCATCTCGGCCGCGCCGAGGCTGCGGACGCCTGCGCACGGTTCTGCCGCGGGCTCGTCGACGCTGTCGCGCCGTATGTCGTCGGCGTGAAGCCGCAGGTCGCCTTCTTCGAGGCGCTAGGGTCGGACGGCGCGCGTGCGCTCGAGGACGTCTGTGCGTATTCACGCGCGGCCGGCCTGCAGGTGATCGCGGACGCAAAACGCGGCGACATCGGGTCGACGGCGCGCGCCTACGCGACCGCCTTCCTCGAGCGGACGAACGGGCGCGAGCCGCTGGCCGACGCGGTGACCGTGAATCCCTATCTCGGCCGCGACTCGGTCGACCCGTTCCTTGCCGCCTGCAGGCGCGAGGGCGCGGGTCTGTTCTGTGTGATCAAGACCTCGAACGCAGGCGGCGCGGAGGTGCAGGATCTCGTCCTCTCCGACGGCCGTCACGTCTGGCACCAGGTCGCGGAGCTGGTGGCCGAGTGGGGGGCGGATCTCATCGGCGAGCACGGGCTCTCCTCGGTGGGCGCCGTGATCGGCGCGACGCACCCGCGGGCGGTCGGTGAGGCTCGCCGGCTGCTGCCTCGCTCGATCCTCCTCCTGCCCGGTGTCGGGGCCCAGGGGGCGACGCCCGCGGATGTCGCGCGGGCCTTCACGAGCGGGCCTGCGAGCGCCCTCGTCAACGTTGCGCGGAACGTGATCTACGCCTTCCGCGTGTCAGGGATGGACTGGCGCACGGCCGCCGCCGCGGAGGCGTCGAAATACGCCCGCGAGGTGTGGTCCGTCTCCGGCTGGTGATCAAACAGCCGTGGATCCCGGACGGCGCCGCGAGCTGACGCGCTTCGGCGCTCCTGCCGCCTTCCTCCTGGCGGTCACGGTCGCGGTGCTCCTCGTCAAGGCGGGGCTGGACTCCTCCAAGTCTCAGCCGGACACGGTCGCGACGCCCACGACGACCGCGGCAGCCACGGCCCAGACGACGACGACAAAGCTCGTCCTGACCGGAACCGCCGCCGCCACGACGACCGCGCCGGACGCGCAGTACTACGAGGTCCAGAGCGGCGACACGCTTGGAGCGATCGCCGACAAGTACGGCACGACGGTCGACCAGTTGCTGACTTTGAATCCAGGCGTCGACCCGGCCGCGCTTCATCCCGGTGACCGGATCAGAGTCGGCTAGCCTTGCGGCTCGTGAAGGTCCGCGTGCTCGGCGTCGCAGCTGCGGCGCTCGTCTTCGCAACTCCCGCACACGCCGGCGCCCCTGCCGTTTCCGCGCGCGCGTATCTCGTCGTAAATCCGGCGACGGGTGAGGTGCTCGCGCAGCATCGCGCGTGGGCCCGCGTTCCGATCGCGAGCATCACGAAGCTGATGACGGTGCTCGTCGCGCTCGATCAGGCGCAGTGGGACGACGTCGTGCGCGTCCGCGCCGACGCTGCTCAGGTCGGCGAGTCGACGGTGAACCTGCGCGCGGGAGAGCGCATCACGGTCGGCGACCTGGTCAAGGCGGCTCTGATCCAGAGTGCGAACGACGCCGCAGATGCGCTCGCGGAGTACGTCGGCCACGGAGACACGGACGCATTCGTCAAGCTGATGAACATGAAGGCTGCGGCCCTCGGCCTCGAACGCACGCACTTCACGCGCGCTGACGGGCTCGACGCGCGCGGCCACTACTCCACGGCGCTCGACGTGACCCGGCTGGCGGAAGCGGCGATGCGCCTGCCGCGGGTCCGCGCGGTCGTGCGTCTGCGGACGGACTCGATCTCGGGCGGACGCAGACTGCACACCTGGAACGACTTGCTCGGCGTCTTCCGCGGGCTCTACGGCGTGAAGACCGGGCACACGGCCGGAGCCGGCTGGTGCGAGGTCGCAGCCGTGCGGCGCAACGGTGTCACGCTCTATACGACCGTGCTCGGCAGCCCGACCCGTTCTCAGCGAAACACCGATCTCGCTTCGCTCCTGCGGTGGGGGATCACGCGCTACCGGCCCGTCTGGCTCGTGCAGCCGCACCGCGTGTATCTGAACGCGGCGGTCGGGTATGGGAAGGACGACGTGCCGATCGTTGCGGCAAGTGGAGTGGCTCGGTCCGTGCGGGTCGACAGGCGGCTCGTCGAGCGAGTCGTCGCTCCGGCTGCGCTGTCTCTGCCCGTCACGCAGGGCACTCGAGTCGGCGAGGTGCGTGTCTACTCCGGGAAGCGGCTTGTCGCCCGGCGTCCGCTGGTTGCCGGGCGATCCGTCTCGCGGCCCGGACTGGGCGGTCGCGTCGGCTTCTACGCGGGACGGACGTTCAAGCACATCGGGAGCTGGTTCACGTGATCGTGACCGTCACGCTCAATGCGGCGATCGACCGCACGCTCACCGTCCCGAACTTCCAGCTCGGCCAGCGGCATCGCGCGAGCCAGGGGCTGACGCTCGCCGGCGGGAAGGGCATCAACGTTGCGCGGGCGCTGAAGCGGCTCGACATCCCGGTCGTCGCCACGGGCCTCGCCGGCGGCCGCACCGGCACGCGGATCGTCGAGGAGCTGACGTCAGAGGCGATCCTCAACGACTTCGTGCGCATCGCCGACGAGTCGCGCACGTCCACAGCGGTAGTCGACCCGACGACGGCGACGTACACGGAGATCAACGAGTGGGGCCCGCACGTGGAGCCCGAGGAGCTGGCGATCCTGCTGGAGAAGATCAGCTACCTCGCGCGCGGGGCGGACATGGTCGTCTTCTCGGGCACGCTGCCGCGCGGCGTCGACGACGCGTTCTACGCAGGCGCGATCCGCGACCTGAACCGCAGGCACGTGCGCGCGGCGCTCGACTGCGAGGGGATGCCGCTGCGGCTCGGCGTCGAGGCGGAGCCGTTTCTCGTCACGCCGAACCAGCGCGAAGCCGAAGGGCTCGTCGGACAGGAGTTCCGCGACGACGAGGACTACCTGATGGCAGTTGACCGGATCGCAGACATGGGTGCACGCAAAGTGCT
>Ga0137375_10008051_pt1 | contig 12538 bp, 10 predicted proteins | sample SagtaG_24_FD_104936 | JGI IMG/M metagenome (GOLD analysis project Ga0137375, IMG submission 104936) | Vadose zone soil microbial communities from Sagehorn Ranch, Mendocino, California, USA - Sage1_R_113_16 metaG | ecosystem: Environmental > Terrestrial > Soil > Vadose zone | place: USA... | reverse complement strand
GGCTGACCGCCAGGAGCCTGAGGACGTGGCAGACGACTCCGAGCCCGAGCGCGCCCCACCCGAGCGACGCCAGCCGGTCGAAGAAGACGTCGACGGCATGCCAGATCGCGTGGAACAGCTAGTCGCCTCTCACGGAACAACCAGGGAGCTCGCGTAGGTCGCCTGCCTCAGCCGGCCGGCCCGAGGAGACTGCGCGAGCACGAAGACCGGGACTGCGCGCCCGTTTGCGAACGACGTCGAGATGTAGTCGCCGACCATCGCGCCTCCGGCCCGCGCGATGCGGTTGACCGGCATCGACTCCGGCGAGAGCCGGGCCGGCCGGGTCCACGTCCTGCCGCCGTCACGAGAGGAGACGAACTCGGCGTCGAGCCTCGAGCCGCGCGTCGCCTGGGTGTAGTACGCCAGGGCCAGGCGACCCGGCCGGGCGCGATCGGCCGCAAGCCTGGGAATGACGTGATTCCCGGGGCCGAGCGGAATCGTCAACGGCGCCGTCCAGGCGACTCCGTCCCTCGAGGTTGAGAGGACGAGGTCGTTCGCCGAGCAGAGCGCACGGGGGCCGCAGTCCGGCCAGACCAGCGCGATTGTCCCGTCGGCGCCGACCTCGGCGCTCGGCAGCTGTGACGAGCGGAGCGTGCCGGAGCGGCCGAACCTGGACGGTGCGATCAAGATCGCCGACGAGAAGCTCGCGCCTCCGTCCGTCGAGCGCACGGCGACGATTCGATCCCCGTCGAAGACCGGGACGACAAGAGTCCCGTCCGAGAGGACGAGCGGTTGCGGACCGGGGGCGGAGACCGGGTCCTCGATCCCGCGACGACCGGTTCCGTCTGGCGAGCCCACGGGTGCCGACCAGGTCGCGCCGCCGTCGCCCGAGTACTGCGTCGAAAGGCGCAGATTCTCGATGTCGCTATAGCTGAGGTAGCAGCGACCGTGAAACGGGCTCGCGCCGCCGTTGTCGCAGGCGATCCACTCCTTGTCGAACATGATCCCGTTCGGGCCGTTCGGCTTCTGCGCGACGAGCAGGGGAGGGCTCCAGTGCAGGCCGTCGCTCGAGCGGTTGACCGCGAGCGCCGAGTCGGAAGCCCCGAGCGCGAGCGTGGCGACCAGCCACAAGCCGTGCCGTTCGTCGTAGGCGACCGCGGGATCGCTCGCGCGCAGGAACGGCCCGCTCGTCGAACGGGTCAGCCGCGGAAGGAGCCCGTGCCGCCACGTTCGCCCGGCGTCCGACGAGACCGCGAAGCCGATCGCCTGCGCGCCGCCGTCGTCGTAGCGCCCGACCTGGAAGGCGGCGACGACCTTCTTGCCCCGGGAAAAGCTGTCCGGCTCGGCTTCGCTCGCGTGCTGCGCTCCGCCCCCGGTGAGGCTGTCCGTCGAGATCCGGCGGCTGATTCGCTCGCAGTCGCGGGCGATGCGGTCGGTCGCATCGGCTGCGACGAGATCGCTGCCCGCACCGCAGGAGACGGTGTCACGGAGCCCGCCGGCGACATCGATCCGGTCGGAGCCGCCGCGCGAGGAGATGCCGTCGGGGCGCGACGTGCCGAGCAGGAGGTCGGGCGCTCGCGTGCCGACGATGTGGCCTGCGACCGAGGGGGCGGCGAGGACGAGTGCGACGCTGCCCGCCGCGAGCAGCCCGCTGAGCCTCAATCCCGAGCCTGCGGCCCGCTGCCGTCCTGGTCGGGGGCCATGAACGGGTAGCGGTAGTCGGTCGGCGGAACGAAAGTCTCCTTGATCGTGCGCGGGCTGACCCAGCGGATCAGGTTCCACATCGACCCCGCCTTGTCGTTCGTCCCCGAGGCGCGCGCCCCACCGAAGGGCTGCTGCCCGACGATCGCGCCGGTCGGCTTGTCGTTGACGTAGAAGTTGCCGGCGGCATAGCGCAACGCGTCCTCGGCCTCGATCACGGCCTCGCGGTCGTCGGCGAAGATCGCGCCCGTGAGGCCGTACGGCGCCGTCCGGTCGACGAGCTCCAGCGTGTCCTCCCACTTGTTCTCCGGGTAGACGTACGTCGTCACGACGGGGCCGAAGAGCTCGTCCCGGAGGAGGCGGAAGTCGGGGTCCTTCGTCTCGATGATCGTCGGCTCGACGAAGTAGCCCTCGTCGTCGCGGACGCCGCCGCCCACGAGCACCTCCGTCTGGTCGTGCGAGCGCGCCTCCTCGATCGCGTCTTGCTGCGTCTTGAACGAGCTTCCGTCGATGACGGCGCCCATGAAGTTCTCGAAGTCGGCCACGTCGCCGACCTTCAGCCCCGCCACCTGCTCGGCCAGGCGCTCCCGCAGCTCGGGCCAGAGGTTCGCGGGCGCGTAGACGCGCGAGGCGGCGGAGCACTTCTGGCCCTGGTACTCGAAGGAGCCGCGGACGATCGCCGTTGCGACGGCCTCGACGTCGGCGGAGGGGTGGGCGACGATGAAGTCCTTGCCGCCGGTCTCGCCGACGATCCGCGGGTAGCTCCGGTACTGCGCGATGTTCTCGCCGATCGTCTTCCACATGCCCTGGAAGACGGCGGTCGAGCCCGTGAAGTGGACGCCGGCCAGATCCGGGCTCGCGAGCGCGGCGTTCCCGATCGTCGCGCCCGGACCGTGGACGAGGTTGATGACGCCCGGGGGCAGGCCGGCTTCCTGGAGCAGCCGCATCAGGTAGTGCGCCGAGTACGCGGCCGTGCCAGCCGGCTTCCAGACGACGGTGTTGCCCATCAGCGCGGCGCTCGCGGGCAGGTTGCCGGCGATCGCCGTGAAGTTGAAGGGCGTGACGGCGAAGACGAAGCCCTCGAGCGGCCGGTACTCCATCCGGTTCCAGACCCCCGGCGACGAGATCGGCTGTTCCTCGTAGATGCGCATCATGAACTCGACGTTGAAGCGGTAGAAGTCGGTCAGCTCGCAGGCGGCGTCGATCTCGGCTTGGTGGATGGTCTTCGACTGGCCGAGCATCGTCGCGGCGTTCAAGATCGCCCGCCAGGGGCCGGCGAGCAGCTCGGCGGCGCGCAGGAAGACGGCGGCGCGCTCCTCCCAGGGCAGGCGCGACCAGTCGTGCCAGGCCTCGGCCGCCGCCTCGATCGCGCGCTCGACCTCCGGGGCCCCGCCCTGGTGCACGTCGGCGAGCACGTGGCTCTTGCGGTGCGGCATGACCGCTTCGGCCGTCTTCCCCGTCGTCACGTCCTCGCCGCCGATGACGAGGGGCGCCTCGATCCGCTCGTTCTGCATGTGTTCCAGGCGGCGCTGGACCTGCTCACGCTCGGGCGAGCCGGGGGCGTAGTCCATGACGGGCTCGTTGACCGGCTTTGGCGGTCGGAAGATGCCGGGGGCGCTCATGGCGCTGATTCTACGATTCCGGGGTGGGACCGACTCATGTGCGCTACGAGGCCGACGGCTGGGGCCTCGGCGAGCTCTGGCTCGACGGTGACCGGCTTCTGCTCCACGAGCTGCCCCGGCCGGCATTCGAGGGCCGCGGGGGATCCCATCCGCTCGCGCACCGATTCGCTGCTTTCTTCACCGGTAGCAGGGACGACTTTCTCGACGTCGAGCTCGATCTCGACGGCGCGACCGAGTTCGAGCACGCGCTGACGGAGGCGTTGCGCGGGATTCCTGCCGGGGAGACGCTGACCTACGGCGAGCTCGCGGCGCTGGCAGGCCGGCCGAACGCGCAGCGCGCCGCCGGGACGTTCTGCGCGCGCAACCGGTTTCCGCTCGTCGTCCCCTGCCATCGCGTCGTCGCTGCCGGCGGGATCGGCTCGTACGGCTCTCTCGGAGTCGAGTACAAGCGGCGGCTTCTGGAGCTCGAAGGTGTCTCTTTCTGAGGAGCTGCGCAACGAGCTCGCGGGGATTGCGCCACGGCGGGAGTGCGACCGGCTCGCGGAGCTCTCCGGGCTCGCGCACACGGCCGGGAGCCTGCACCTCCGGGGCCGGGGTGAGATCGCCTTCCATCTCGACCTCGCAAGCCCGGCTGCCGCTCGTCGCGGCTTCAGCCTGTTGCGCGCGCTAGGCGTGACCTCCGAGATCCGGACGTACCAGCGGCACGCGTTCGGGCGGGAGACCCGCTACCAGCTGCACGTCGGCGGTGACGCCCGGGCTCTCGAGGTCCTTCGGGAGGCCGGCGTCGTGGGTGCGCGGCTCGCGCCGCTGGAGTGCCCGCCGCGCCGGGTCGTCTCGCGCGCGTGCTGTCGAGGCGCCTACCTTCGCGGGGCTCTGCTCGGCGGCGGCACGCTCTCCGGCCCTCGCTCGCCGCACCTCGAGGTGCGGTGCGCGACTCGGTCGGGTGCGGAGTTTGTCGCCTCGGTCGCGCGCGGAGCGGGCGTGGGCCTGCGCGTGGTCGAGCGCTCGCGCTACTCGGCGGCGTACGCCAAGGGCTCGACCGCGATCGCGGACGCGCTCGCGGCAGCGGGTGCGAGCGACGCCGTGCTCGGCTTCGCGGAGCAGGGCGTGATGGGCGCCACGAAGGCTCGAGCGAATCGCCTGGCGAACGCCGACCACGCGAACCTCGTCCGCACCAGCCGGGCCGCGCAGGTTCAGTTGCGCGCGGTGAAGCGGCTCGAGCGGCGTGGTCTCGACGAGCTTCCGCCGAAGCTGCGAGAGATCGCACGGCTGCGGCTGCGCCATCCGTCGCTCTCGCTGGCCGAGTTGGCCGTGAGGTGCAGCCCCCCTGCGACAAAATCGTCGGCGCAACGGCGCCTTGCGAGCCTTGTCCGGATGGCCGGCTTGTAGCGCCGGGAGGGAGTGCGCAATACTTGCTATGCGGCGGGTCTGTGCTCGTCCGGCGGCGGATTCAGACCCCGTTCGCCGCCAAGGTCCGGAGCGCGGTTCAACAGGAGGGGGAGGTCGTCCTCGGAGCTTCCCCTCCGACCCGCCGCGCCCGCGGGGCGCGGCGGGTCGGTCGGGATTCAAGACGCCGCACGCGGCAAAGCCGCGCACGGCTCGAATGTCGTCGCCGCAAGCGGCGACGACGCGGCCCGCCGCGCCCACGCAGGGGATAGGCTGCGCGGCGGGTCGGACATAGACGCCGCGCACGGCGACTACGCGGCTCGCCGGTCTACTCGAGGGAAGGGGGACCGGTCCGGTAGAGCCACGTCCAGTGCCTGGCACTGGACATGTCGGTTTGGGCTAGCGGGAGTGGAAGACGACGAAGGGGCGGCTCGTCAGTTGCCGCGTGCGGGTCTTGTTGGTCGCGGCGCGGAAGCGGATCGAATAGACGTAGCGCCCGGGGCTCAGCCGGCGAGACGGGAAGCGGACGACTCGCGCGAGGTTGGCATCCAGCCGGCCGGTCTCACCGAGCACGCGGGAGCCCAGGCGCGAGCCCGCGGCGCGGTAGACGCCGGCCTCGAAGACCGCGTCCTCGCCGGTCGAGGCGAGGAAGCTCCACGAATCGACTCGGCCCGGGAGTCGTCTGCTCCTCGGGAAGACGGCGCCGGCCCCATCGACCTTCGAGGAGTGTCGCCACCTGCGCATCCTGCCGCGGCAATCGCCGCCGCCTCGCGCCAGCGTCGACCGGACGGCGCGGTAGGAGGGCCGGGGCGAGCCGTCCGCCCGGACGAGCCCGGCCTGCCATCGCTCGAGGACCGGCTCGTCCTGGAGACCGAAGAAGAGAATCGAATCGACGCTGGGCTCGCAGGCGATGTAGCGAACGAGACCGGAGTAGATCGCCGCCTGCGCAGCCTCGGTCGTCGGCCTGATGTTCTCGGCGCCGGAGTACGAACCGCGCGCCTGCGGCACGACGGCGACCTGCCAGCCGATCTCGTCGAGCCGCATCCGCAGGCCCCGCTCGAACGTCTTCTGCGGGGTGCCTCGGAAGGCGTCCCAGAAGGCCTGCTTGAGCCGGCCGAGGTTCGTCACGCCGGCATTCGGCCACTGGTAGCCGACTTTCAGCCCGTCCGTGTCCTTGCGCGGATATGGATGGAACGCGAGCTCGTCCATCAGCGGCGCCTTCCTGCCGCTCGCGCGATAGGCCGCGCCGAGTCCCTGGATGAACCTCACCGGCGAGACGGAGTTGTTCCCGGGGGCAGACGGATTGTCGTTCCCCCGCGGCGAGAGCCCGCCGCCGAGCACGGTGATCACGGGATCGACGGCCTTCAGAGCGTCGTAGCTCCGGGCGAGGAGTGCCTCATATGCCGCGGGCGACACGGCATGCCCCCTCGCATCGAACTGAGGCTGCCAGAAACGCGGCTGGTTCGGCTCGTTCCCGACGATGAAGTCCCTGACCGTCGGGAATGTGCGCGCCAGCTGCTGGAGGAAGGCCGCGTACCGCTGCGGCGCGCCCGGCGAGCCTGTGATCGACCGCGCTCTGGCCGGCGGGACCGAGAAGACGATCCGAATCCCGCGCAGCGTCGCGACGGGCACGAGCGCCTCGATCCGGGCCTGGTTCTCGATCGTCGTCGGGTGCGCCGGATCCCAGATCACGGTCAGCCGCACCTCACGAAGGCCGATGTCGTTCATGACCGCGAAGAAGGCGGCACCTCCGTCCATCGACCCGAGTGGGCGATCGTCCGCGACGCCCACGCTGACGCCCGCCTCGGCTGGGCTCGCCAAGGCGAGGAGAGCGCTCGCAAACGCAAAGATGACCCCTAGGCGGCGCACTAGCCCACACGACCTCGGCGCCGGAGGAAGCGACGCTCATCCCCCAAAAGGGCGGTTAGACTCGATTCGATGGCGACGAGGGTCGGGATCAACGGCTTCGGCCGGATCGGGCGCAACTTCTACCGGGCCTACCTGGACAAGGACCCCGGGTTCGAGATCCTCGCCGTCAACGACCTGGCCGACCCCGACGTGCTCGCGCACGTGCTCCGCTACGACTCCTCCCACGGCGTGCTCGACGCGGAGATCGAGGCCGGCGAAGGCGAGATCTCGGTCAACGGCAAAGCGTTCAAGGTGCTCTCGGAGCGCGATCCGAAGGCGCTCCCGTGGAAAGACATGGGCGTCGAGGTAGTGGTCGAGTCCACCGGTCTCTTCACCGACCGCGAGGGCGCGTCGCAGCACCTCGACGCCGGTGCAAAGAAGGTCGTCATCTCCGCGCCTGCTACCGACCCCGACATCACGCTCGTCCTCGGCGTCAACGACGACAAGTACGACCCGGAGCAGCACCACATCATCTCGAACGCGTCGTGCACGACGAACTCCGTCGGGCCGATGGCCAAGATCCTGCTCGACACCTTCGGGATCCATTCCGGCTTCATGACCACGATCCACGCCTACACGACCGAGCAGCAGCTCCAGGATCAGATCGCCCTCACCCGCAAGGGCAAGCCTGACCTGCGGCGGATGCGCTCGGCCGCGCTCAACATCGTCCCCGCCTCGACCGGCGCGGCGAAAGCGATCGGAGAGGTGATCCCGGAGCTGAAGGGCAAGCTCGACGGAATGGCGATGCGGGTGCCGGTCCCGGACGGGAGCGTGACCGACCTCGTCGTCGTGCTTGGGCGCGAGACCTCCGTCGACGAGGTGAACGAGGCCTACCGCTCCGCGGCCGGCGAGGACGGCTGGGACGGGATCCTCGAGTACACGGAGGATCCGATCGTCTCCTCGGACATCGTCGGCAACCCCGCCTCCTGCATCATCGACGGCCTCTCGACGATGGCGCACGGCAACCAGGTCAAGGTCATCGGCTGGTACGACAACGAGTGGGGGTACTCGTGCCGGCTGGTCGATCTGATTGACCGCCTGTTGTGACGACCTAGCGATCCGGGCAGTCGTCGTAGCGGTCGCGCCAGCAGCCGGATACGGCGAGCGAAGCTGCGCTCTTGAAGGCGAGCCCGAGGTCTCGGTCACTCGCTCGGGGGGCGCGGCCGATCCAGACCGAGAAGCGGTAGCCGGAGAACGAGCCGCCGGCTCTTAGCCACTTGAGCTGTGGGGCGGCTTCGGTCGCGATCTCAGCCGCCTCGAAATCGCCGCGAGCCGGCCAGTCGCGCCCAATCGGCGGAAACTCATCCGGAGGCCCGCCGTTCGGCTCCTCGAGGATGAAGAGGACGACGCCGTCGGACGGGAACTCGTTGGCAAGCGCTCCGGTCGGAAACTGGTTGTCCTCGAGGACGGGCTCGTCCATGCGGGCGACGAGCTTGTCCGGAAGCCCCCAGAGAGGCAGGTTGCTCGCCCAGAAGAGCAGGCGCGGGCGCGAGGTCTTCCCGGGCCGATAATCGAGAGCCGCTCCCGGCCAACTGGGCGGTGGACGAAGAGAGTCGCCGGAGTTGTCGCTTGCGAGCGGCCAGCCGGCGTACGGGTCGCGCGGGGGAGCAGGCAGGCTGTAGAAGCGAAGGCTGTTCAAGATTGCCTCGACCTGCGCCACACGCTCGTCGGTCACCCCTCTGCCGAACGCAACCAGGAGCTGGAACGGTCGGTCCGCGGCCCGGAATGTCGTCTCGTATCCCGGCCCGGGCTGGCAGAGCCCCTTCTCGAGCTTGCCGCGCCGCAGCTCGAAGCTCTCGGGCCTGGGCGGGAAGCGGGTTCTCGGCAGATCGGCCCAGACGTCTCCGCGAGCAGGGCGATACTCGGTGAGCCAGACGAACGCGCCGTCCGGCGGAAGCGTTGCGAGCGCGGCCTTCGGAGCGCACTCTCCGCCTTTGTCTCCGTCTTGCAGAGGGTACGAAGCGACCGCGAGCACCTCGCGCGGATCGGTCATATCCGTGAGCGCTCGCGCTCGATGCCAGTGGGCCGGGTACTTACCCGAGAGGCCGACCCCGGAATCGTGAAAGCGAAGGACGCCAGAATCCCCGCTCCGGGCGCTCTCCTTGGCCCCGCACGCCGCTGCACCGGCAGTGAGGAGAGCCGCGGCGATGCAGAGCCAGAGGCGCATCTGACCGTTCTACGAAGACGACGCCGGCTGAGGTCCGCGAGTAGGCTCCGCGCCCTGTGAAGCGCCCGCGCTCGGTCCGTGACGCCTACGTCGCCGGCAAGCGCGTGCTCGTGCGCTCCGACCTGAACGTGCCGCTCGAGAACGGCCGCGTTGCCGACGACACGCGCATTCGCGCGTCGCTGCCGACTCTGGAGCTGCTGCTCGAGCGCGGGGTGGAGGAGGTTGTCGTCTGTTCGCATCTCGGCAGGCCCAAAGGTGAAGACCCCGCGTTCTCGATGAAGCCGGTCGAGGCCCGCCTCCGAAAGCTCCTGCCCGACGAGCGGATCCGCGTCCTCGAGAACACGCGCTTCAACCTGGGCGAGTCGAAGAACGACCCCGACTTCGCGCGCGAGCTCGCGGACGACTGCGACCTGTACGTGAACGACGCCTTCGGCTCGGCGCACCGCGCCCACGCCTCCACGGTCGGCGTCGCCGAGCTGCTGCCGGCCTACGCGGGCCTCCTGCTCGAGCGGGAGCTCGAGGAGCTCGGGACGCTGCTGGGAGAGGTCGAGCGGCCCTTCGTCCTCATCTCGGGCGGCGCGAAGGTCGAGGACAAGCTCGGGGTGCTGAGGAACCTCGGCGATCGGGCCGACCATGTGCTGATCGGCGGCAAGATGGCCGAGGAGATCCGCGATGCCAACCCGCTCCAGTTCGAGGTCGAGCTGCCGAGCGACATCGTCGCGGCTGCCGCGTTTGCCGAGGACGCGGAGTCGAAGGTCGTGCCCTACGAGGCCCTGCCGGACGGCTGGCTCGGGCTCGACATCGGCCCTGACACGCGTGAGTCGTTCACCGCGAGGATCGCGGCGGCGAGGACGGTTTTCTGGAACGGCCCGATGGGCGTCTTCGAATGGCCGCGTTTCGCCGGGGGCACGAACGCGGTGGCAGAGGCGGTCGCGCACGCGGACGCTCACACGGTCGTCGGCGGCGCCGATTCGATCCGCGCGCTGGCGGAGATGGGCCTCGTGGACGAGGTCGACTGGGCCTCGACCGGCGGTGGAGCCGCCCTCGAGCTGCTGGAAGGGAAAGAATTGCCCGGCGTGGCGGCAATCCCGGAGGCGGAGGCGTAGGTGCTGATCGCAGGCAACTGGAAGATGTACAAGGGTCCGGCCGAGACGGCCGAGTTCTGCGTCGAGCTGAAGCGCCACGTCGCCGACCTCGAAGGCGTCGACATCGCCGTCTGCCCGCCGTACGCGTCGCTGGCCGTCGCGGTGCAGATCCTGGCCGGGACAGAGATCGCCGTCGCTGCCCAGAACGTCCACTGGGAGCCGGAGGGCGCCTTCACGGGCGAGGTCTCGGCGCCGATGCTGCGCGAGCTCGGCGTCTACGGTGCGATCGTCGGCCACTCGGAGAGGCGGCAGCTCTTCGGCGAGACGGACGAGGGCGTCGCGAGACGCATCCGGGCCGCGCTCGACGCCGGCCTCTCCGTGATCGCCTGTGTCGGCGAGACAGGGGCCGAGCGCGAGGCCGGCGAGACCGAGGACGTCCTCCGGCGCCAGGTCTCCGTGCTCGAGGCCGAGGACAACCTCGTCCTCGCCTACGAGCCGGTCTGGGCGATCGGGACAGGCAAGACCGCGACACCTGAGATCGCCCAGGAGGCGCACGAGTTCGTCAAAAGCCTGCTCGACGTGCCCGTGCTCTACGGCGGCTCGGTGAAGCCCGAGAACGCGGGGGAGCTCCTCGCGCTTCCGGACGTCGACGGCGCCCTCGTCGGCGGCGCGTCGCTCGACGTGGAATCGTTCGCGGCGATTTGCCTCAACGCTACGCGTCCTATGTAGGTGGACGGGCCATACGAGGTCGGCGCCAATGCCAAAGTCCAGCCTCGTAGCGCTCGTCATCCTCGACGGCTGGGGGCTCGCGCCGCCCGGTCCCGGAAACGCGGTCGAGCTCGCCGAGACGCCCGTCTTCGACCGGCTCTGGGCCGAGTACCCGCACACGACGCTCGAGGCCTCGGGCGCGGCGGTCGGCCTGCCACCGGGGCAGATGGGCAACTCCGAGGTCGGCCATTTGACGATCGGCTCCGGGCGCATCCTCTTTCAGGACCTGATGCGGGTGAACAAGGCGATCGAGGACGGCTCGTTCTTCGAGAACCCCGCCCTCGTGGGTGCTTTCGAGCGGGGGGAGAGCGTCCATCTGCTCGGTCTCGTCTCGCACGGTGGAGTCCATTCGCACATCGACCACGTGAAGGCGCTCCTGCGCTTCGCGCCCGAGAAGACGTGGATCCATGCCTTCACCGACGGGCGTGACGTGTCGCCGACGTCGGCCGTTCACGATCTAGCCGAGCTCCCCATCGAGCGCATCGCCACCGTTGCGGGCCGCTACTACGCGATGGACCGCGACCAGCGTTGGGACCGCACGGACAAGGCCTTCGCGGCCATCGTCCGCGGCAGCCACGACGTGGGGTCAGACCCCGCACAAGAAGTGCAACGAAGTTACGACGAAGGTGTGACAGACGAGTTCATCGAGCCCATGTCCTTCGAGGGCAGGCCTCGGCTCGGGCCCAACGACTCGGCGATCTTCTTCAACTTCCGGCCCGATCGCGCGCGGCAGCTGACGGAGCGCCTCCTGAGCGCAGGGTTCGACCTGACGACGATGACGCGCTACCGCGACGACTTCGACTGCCCGGTCGTCTTCGAGGAGCAGGACGTCCACGAGACGATGGCCGAGCTCTGCGCCGAGCACGGGATCAAGCAGCTCCACGTCGGCGAGACCGAGAAATACGCGCACGTGACCTACTTCTTCAACGGCGGCCGCGAGCAGGAGTGGGCGGGCGAGCGCCGCATCCTCGTGCCTTCCCCCCGGGACGTACCGAGCTACGACCACAAGCCGGAGATGTCGGCCGCCCGGGTCGCCGAGGAGTTCGACCGCGCGCTCGCCGACGACGGCTACGGCTTCGCGATCGTCAATTTCGCGAATCCGGACATGGTCGGCCATACGGGCTCGATCCCGGCCGCCGTGAAGGCGGTCGAGGCGACGGACGAGGCGCTCGGCCGGGTCCTCGAGGCCGTGGAGCGGGAGGGAGGCATCGCCCTCGTGACGGCCGACCACGGAAACGCCGAGGAGATGCTCACCGCGGAGGGAAAGCCACAGACGGCACATACGACGAACCCGGTCCCGCTCGTCGTCACCGACCGCGGCGCCTCGCTGAAGGAAGGAGGCGAGCTCAGCGATCTCGTGCCGACCGCGATCTCCCTGCTCGGCCTTGCAAAACCTTTACAGATGTCGGGCCACAATCTGATGGTGGAGACCGAAATGCGGCTAAACTAGGCCACCTTTTAATGCCCCTCCAGCAGCCTGATCTTGGCGTCCTGCGGAAGGCCCAGCGAGGAGACGAGCGGGCGTTCAACCTCATCGTCCGGACCTACGAGGTCCCCGTCTTCAACTACGTCCTCCGGCTGGTCGGCGACCGCAGCCTCGCGGAGGACTTGACCCAGGAGGTCTTCCTCCGCGTCTTCCAGGGCCTCTCGAAGTTCTCGCTGCGCTCGAAGTTCACGACCTGGCTCTTCCAGGTGACGAAGAATCGCGTCCTCGACGAGCTGCGCGCGAAGGAGCGCCGGCCCCGCCTGACCGTGTGCCTCGACGACATCGCGCCGCTCGAGGTCGTTGATGCGCCGTTCGAGCGAGTCGAGACGATGGATGCGGTCTGGCGCTCTGTCGGGGAGCTGAACGTCGACCTCAAGATGGCGCTGCTCCTGAGGGACGTCGTCGGGCTCTCGTACACCGAGATCGCCGACGCGCT
>Ga0137375_10008048_pt1 | contig 12539 bp, 9 predicted proteins | sample SagtaG_24_FD_104936 | JGI IMG/M metagenome (GOLD analysis project Ga0137375, IMG submission 104936) | Vadose zone soil microbial communities from Sagehorn Ranch, Mendocino, California, USA - Sage1_R_113_16 metaG | ecosystem: Environmental > Terrestrial > Soil > Vadose zone | place: USA... | reverse complement strand
GATCGGCGCCCGCCGGGGCGCTGCCGCCGGCGGCGACCGGCGCGCGCGAAGCCGGTCCGACTCGGATCGGCCTTCGCGCAACCAGTGTTTGCCTGGGCGTCGGCGAGGCTCGCCGAGCCACCACCGTGCGCTTCATCCTGGGCGCCTTGATACTCATCTTGACGCCACAAGCATCTGCCGGCGTCGGGCGAATCCAGAGCAGGGACAGGCAGACTGCTACACAGTAGATGACGCGAATCATGGGTACTCCTGGATCGACGTCCGATGCCGATACTATTCGACGCTTCGCGCGCGGCGCAACATCGTCACCTCCCGGATCGTCCCGCAGCTCGACGCCAGTGTGCTTCCACACTCTCATTACCGAGCGGATTTTGTGAGCGCGTGTGGGTGGTCGGGCTCGCGCGTTGCGACCCATCGCTGTCGACGAAGTCGCCGGGGTTAGAATCGGCGCGCGTGGCACGGAGCCGATGATGTCGGAGCTGACGGAACGCGCGCTGGACCTCGACCGACTGCGCACCCGAGTCAGGGCGTCCTGGGAAGGCGGCGCCGTCGACGACGAAGCGATGGCGGCCGCCGTGTCGACCAGTGCCGAGCTCGCGACTCGCGCCTATGTGCAGGGCGAGCTCGACGCCAGATGGCGAGCGGAGTCGATCATCTACTTCCTCAACATCGACTCGAGCTTTGCGCCGCCCGTCGATCCCATCGCCGCGGTCGTCTGGACCACATTGATGCGGTCCAAGCTGGCCCGGCTACGGCGTGACCTCGGCGGCGAGACGGCCGGGTCGGAGATCGACAGGGATGACATGTTCGGGCTGCTCGAGTCGGCCGTGGCCACGTGGGGCGCCTACAACCACCCGCTGCTCGACGACCTCGAACGCGCGCACAACCGGGAGGCCTATCGCATCTGGGCAAAGAACTGGTTCGGCAGCTGCTACGGCTTCTCGCACCAGCTGGCGTGCCTCATCCAGCGGACCGCCGGGACGGCGCGAAAGGCAGTCCTCGAGAACCTGAACGACGAGTTCGACGACGACGTGACTCATGACGTCCTCCGCACCCGGTTCTACGAGAGCCTCGGGCTCCGCCACAACAGCGAGACGGCGATCGAGGATCCGGACTGGGTGCTCGAGTCCAGCGAGCTTCTCAACCTGAGGACGGGCCTCTGCAACCTCAGCGACCCGATGCCGGCGCTCGGGTGCTTCTACGGCGTGGAGGCCAACTGGCCGCCGGAGTGCCGCCGTCATCACGCCATGCACGAGCGCGACGGCCTCGACGATCAGGTGCTCGAGTACTGGACCACCCATGCATCGGCCGACGAGCACCACGCGAAAGAGTGGCTCGATGCGGTCGACTCGCTGTGCCGGACCGGAGCCGAGCGCGCCGCCGTCGTCGAGGGCGCGGTCATCCAGCTACGCCTCCGCTGGCGGATGTACGATTCCATACGCGAGAGGGTCCGCGCGATCGTCGATTGACAGCGCAGGCAGCGCGGCCGCGCGTGACGGCGGGCCGCGGCCGGCTCGCACCTTGTGGGTCCCGCCCTCGCTGAAGGGCACTACGACGTCGCTCGTCACACCAAATGCATCTCGGCGGCGCGAATCGAGGCGCCGAGCTCTCTGGCATTCGGGGGTTCTGGTCTAGTCTTCACCGCTGAAGCGTTCGCACTTCGTGGTTCCGTAACCGGTGAGGACAGACAATGACACTTCTGGGTTTTTCGTCGGAACGGTCGTCCGCCGTCGGACTTGCCGGCATCCTGATGCTCGGTCTCTCGGCCGCTGGCTGCGGGGGCGCCGAGCAGCAAAGTGACCCCGTCAAGCCGGCGCCCGCTACCTCTGCCGCGGCGGCGGAGGCAAGATGCGATGAAGGCGCGGCCCCGCCGAGCGCGCAGGATGGCGCAGAGTTCGTGGACAGCGCGCCGCTGCTCGCGTGGCACGACGCCGCGTTCAAGGCCGCCTTCGCGACCGCGAAGAACGGTCTGATCGGTCTCGAGAACGTCCGCGGCTGGACGATGATGCATCTGGCCGTCCACGACGCGCTCAACGGGATCAGGCCGGTCTACGCGCAGTACGCGTTCACCGGCTGCCAGCCGGACGCGCATCCGACCGCGGCGGTGGCCCAGGCGGCCCACGACGTGCTGGTCGAGGTCTACCCGACCCTGCGCGAGAGCTTCGACGCCGAGCTGGACCGCACGCTGTCCGCCATCCCCGACGGCAAGGGCAAGAAGGGCGGCATCGCGCTCGGCAAGGCGGCGGCCGCCGCCGTCGTCGCCGCGCGCGAGAACGACGGGATGCTGGCGGACGCGAAGTACGAGCCCAAGGCCCCCAAGCCGGGCCAGTACCAGCTGGTTCCTCCGCTGGCCTTCGTGTACAGGCCGACCTTCGGCGACTCCAGGCCGTTCGCCCTCAAAGCGGGAGATCAGATCAAGGCGCCGCCGCCGCCCGCCCTCGACAGCCCCGAGTACGCCAAGGCGTACAACGAGGTGAAGGCTTTCGGCGCGAAGAAGAGCAAGGCCCGCAGCGCCGACCAGACCAGCTACGCGGCCTGGTGGTTCGAGTTCGCCGAGGTGGGCTGGAACCGGGCCGCGGGTATCATCGCGCGCGAGCGCAAGCTCGACCTCTATCCGGCCGCGCGCATGTTCGCCCTTCTCAACATGGGGCTCAGTGACGCTACCGTGACGATCTGGAATGCCAAGAGTCACTATGATACCTGGCGGCCGGTCACTGCCATCCATGCCGCGGCCAAGGACGGCAATCACGCCACGGCTCCGGATCGCAGGTGGGAATCCCTCATGGTTTGCCCCCCGATCCAGGAGTACCCGTCCGCTCACGCCATCCAGTCGTCCACGAGCGCCGAGATCCTCGCCGCGGTGCTGGGGTCCGACGACGTGGCCTTCTCGATGGAGTCGGTGACGGCGCCGCCGAACAGCAAGGTCCGCTCCTTCACGAAGCTGAGCGACGCAGCCCGCCAGGCGGCCGACTCGCGCGTCATGGCCGGCATCCACTTCCGCTTCGCCACCGATGTCGGCCTGGCGATGGGGAAAGAGGTGGCCGCCGCGATCGTGTCGACACAGCTGACCCCGCGCCGCTCTCCTTGAGATCAGCGCTCGCGTCGTTGGACCTCCGCGAGCCGCGCGTCGGGGACCCCGGGTTCGGCTGGTCGGTTCGGCCAAACCGGACCCTGGTCCTCGGGCTCCGATCGGTCTGCCGGTGAAGACACGGTAATTGGTTCAACCGTTCTTACATCTAATGTGCTTTGATCATTAGAGTTTTGCGTGGTCCCTCCGAGATGCGTCGCGTAGTATCGGAACTGGCTGCTGTGCGCCGTAGAAGAAGGAGGGGCCATGCACGACTTTTGTGTCCGCCGGAGATGTACATCGATTGGTCTGTTTGCCGCGGCGATCTTCAGTGTTCTCGATGCGGGCGGCTGTGCTCTCGAGAACGACGATCCCGACCTGGTCGACGCAGCGTCCGGTGAGGACGATGCGCTGACCGGCGGAGTCCCGGAGTTCACCGACAATGCGGTCGTGGTGGCGTTCAACCAGATCGCATTCGATGCGGCCGTCGCTCACGACGGATTCCAGGACTTCGCCGTCAACCTCCGGGGCATCACGATGATGCACCTGGCGATCCACGACGCTCTGAACTCGATCCTTCCGATCTACAGACCGTACGCCCTCTTCACGCTGCGACCTCTCGCGCACCCGACCGCCGCGGCCGCGCAGGCCGCGCACGACGTCCTCGTCAACATCTATCCCGACCAGCAGGCGACCTTCGATGCGGAGCTAGCCGGCTGGCTGGCCAGGGTGCGCGGCGGCGTTCGCAAGCGAGTCGGCATCGAGCTCGGCCACGACGCCGCAGCCGCCATCATCGCCGCGCGCACGGGCGATCGCATGGACGTCTTCGGCGAGTACGCGCCCCGCGACCAGCCAGGCGACTACCAGTTCGTGCCCCCCTTCGACTTCGTCTTCAGGCCGGCCTTCGGCGACTCGAAGCCGTTCGCGCTCGTCTCGGGCGAGCAGTTCCGCGCGCCGCCGCCGCCGGATCTGACGAGCGCCGAGTACGCGGTCTCGTTCGACGAGACCGCGGCGTTCGGCGTCGTCGACAGCACCGTGCGTTCGGAGGACCAGTCGCAGGAGGCACAGTGGTGGTTCGAGTTCGCCGAGGTCGGCTGGAACCGCATCACGAACCTCCTCGCGCGCCAGCGCGGCGTCCACCTGTATCCGGCCGCGCGCATGTTCGCCCTCGTCAACATGGGGATCATCGACGCGTACGTCGCGATCTGGAACGCGAAGCAGTTCTACGACACGTGGAGGCCAGTCACCGCGATCAGGGCTTCCGATGCCGACGGCAACGATCTGACGGACCCGGACCCAACGTGGGAGTCGTTCCTTGTCAACCCGCCGACCCAGGAGTATCCATCGGCCCACGCGATCGAGAGCGCGGCCGCGGCCGAGATGCTCGTGGCCTCGCTCGGCACGGACAGCGTGTCATTCTCGAGCGAATCGACCACGGCGCCGCCGGACAACCCGACCAGGTCGTTCACCAGCATCCGCGCCGCGGCCGAGGAGGCTGCCGACTCGCGCATCATGGCCGGCATCCACTTCCGCTTCTCGACCGACGCGGGCCTCGTGGCCGGCCGTCAGGTGGCGCAGTTCATCCTGACACACGAGCTGAAGCCGCGCTGGTAGACATCGCCCCTCGAGGCCGATCTCGCGATCGACCTCGAGCATGCGATATGCGAAGGTCGCCTCTCGCCGGCTCGCTCTCGCGGGCCGGCGGCTCGGCTCAGGGCGGCAGGATGTCCAGCAGGAGCAGCTGGTGTCCGAGGATGAAGTTCGCGAGCTCCCGGCCGGCGACGAGCCCGGCATCCGTGGCATAGCGGAAATGGATGCCGCACATGACACGCGAGTCCGCCGCCTCGGCCGCGGCCGCCCGCAGGCTGTTGAAGGACCGGTTCGGCTGGCCAGGGGGCGCCGTCGAGGACGTGGACGTGAAGGACACGCTGTCCGTGCCGAGGGCCGACACGAGCATCTCGGCCGCGGCCGCGCTCTGCATGGCATGGGCGGATGGATACTCCCAGGTCGGCGGATTGATGCAGAACGCCTGCCAGTTCGGGTCGGGTGCGGTGCCGTTGTTGCCGTCGGTATCCGACCGGATGGCGGTGAAAGGCCTCCACCGGTTGTAGAAGCGCTTCGCATTCCACACGGCCACGTACGAGTCCATGATCCCCATGTTGACGAGGGCGAACATGCGCGCGGCCGGATAGAGATGGACGCCGCGCTGGCGCGCGAGGAGGTTCGTGATGCGGTTCCAGCCGACCTCGGCGAACTCGAACCACCACTGCGCTTCCTGCGACTGATCGGCCGAACGGGACGACCCGCTCAGAATGCCGAACGCCTTCACCTCGTTGTAGGACGTCGTGTACTGGGAGGCGCGCAGGTTGGGCGGCCCGCCCGGGCGGAACTGGCCGCCCGAGTTGATCGCGAACGGCTGCGAGTCGCCGAACGCCGGCCTGAAGACGAAGTTGAACGGCGGAACGAACTGAAAGTTGCCCGGCGCATTGCTGGGCGTGAAGGAGCCGAAGACGCTCATGCGGTCAATGGCGCGCCTGGCGATGATCGCGGCGGCGGCATCCTTGCCGACCTGGATACCGAGCGTCTTTCCCGTGCCGTTCGGAACCTGAGACAGCTGATTCGCCAGCTGCGTGTCGAACGTCCCCTTCTGGGCGGGGAAGACGTTCACGAGCACGTCGTGCCCGGCCTGCGCGGCCGCCGCGGTCGGATGCGCGAGCGGCTGCACGAGGCTCGCGAGCGCGTACCGGCCGAAGACGGGAAGCACCGTGTTCAAGGCGTCGTGGATCGCGAGGTGCATCATCGTCAGCCCGCGAAGGTCGATGGAGAAGTCCTGGAAACCATCGTTGGCCAGCGCGGCGTTGCGCGCGATGTCGTTCCAGGCGATCACGATGGCGTTGCTCGTGAACTCGCTGCCCAGGGCCTCGACGTCAGTCAGGTCGGTGTCCGATTCCTCGGGAGCGCATCCGCTCACGAGAGGAATGCTGAGGCCGGCCGCGGCCACTACGCGGACCAACAAACGTCTTTGGCGGACAGGAAAACTATTCATGGCTTCAACTCCTTGTTCTCCGCTCATTAGCCCGCTGCCGAACAGGCCTTTGCATCCTACGCGAATCACATTTGAGGATCCAAGGGAACCTCCAATGATCAAGAAGGCCTACATGCAATTTCGCGCGGCAATGAAATGATGGTTGTTCCACTTACCGTGCCTTCAAGATGGGTCGTGGTGTCGTGTGGGCGCGAGTCGCCGATCGGTGCACGCTGCCGCATCGTCCCGAGTGCACGACGAAGGCTCAACGGTGACGCGGCCTGCCTCGACCCGCGACGGCAGAGACGCTGCTCCGATCCGTCAAGCACGGCGGTGACAGTGCCGCCGGGCCGGTCGCGGCGGTCGCGGCGCGATCTGCGCCTCATCGTCGGTCCCAGTGGATCGGGTTGCTGCTGTTGTCGATGTCCCGCTCGATCTTCCAGGAACCATCGTCCTGCCTTCGCCACAGGACGAGGTACTTGCCGACGTCCTCGGTCACGCTGCCGCCCGCCCGGGCCTGCGCCCTGAGCGAGTACCTGCCCCGATCGTATACAAAGCCTTCACCGACGAAGACGATCTCCTCGGATGACAGCAAGAGCTCGATGCGGAACTGGTCGAAGCTCTGCTTCAGGTAGGTCCGGACTGCGGACGGCGTCGTCATCGCCGGCTGGGACTGAGGCATGAGCACGGCGTCCGCGCTGTACATGCCGAGCGTGCGCTCGACGTCGCCGGCGCTGTACGCCTCCGCATAGGCGCGGCGGAGTCGGTCGATCATGGCGCGATCGGCGGCCGAGCCCGCGCCGGCGGAGGAACAGCCGATCGCTGCGAGCGCGAGGCACAGCGCCAGAGCCACCGCACGCCCCATTCGAGCCATCGTAGCAGAGTGCATCCCGGGCAGTGACCGAGTCGGCAATCATCGAGTTGAGGGCGCGAGGTCGACTGCAACTGCAACGCCGGTAAGCCCCGCCACGAACGTAACGCCGCGCGGGCCCGGAGCATCCCGATGCGGGTCGGGCCTATGATGCGGGCCACCCGACGTCGGAGACCACATGCAGACGATCGATCAGGCGCAGTTCCAGTTCGATCCCAGGGCCGGCATCGTCATCGGGGTCATGGTCGCGATCATGGTGTTCGGCGTCGCGCTGGATCTCCGGTGGGAGCAGTTCCGTCGGATCCTCAGAGACCCACGGGCGCCGATCGTCGGGCTGCTCGCGCAGTTCGTGGTGCTCCCCGGAATCGCCTTCGCGATAAGCTGCGTCTTCATCCGCACGCCGAGTGTCGCGCTCGGCCTCCTGCTCCTGGCGTCGTGCCCGGGCGGAGCCGTCTCGAACTACATGACCCATCTGGCCAGGGGGGATGTGGCGACATCGGTCGCGATCACGGCGGTCACCACGCTCGCGTGCATCATTCTCACGCCGCTCCTCTTCGGACTGCTCGCTTCGGCCAATCCCGCCACGGCCAGCCTGCTGCGCCAGGTCGGGCTCTCCCCCGGTCAGCTCATCTTCATGTTCATCGTCACGGTAGGCCTTCCGATCGCGGGCGGGATGCTCCTGGCGGCCCGCCGGCCCCGCGCCGCCGCCAAGATCCGGGTCTGGATCCGCCGCGTGTCGATGATCCTCTTCGCCTTCGTCGTCGTGGCCGGCACCGCGGTCAACATGGGACTCCTGGTTCGCTACGCAAACGAGTCGCTCCTGCCTGCCGTCCTCGCGTGCGTCCTCGCCCTCGCCGTCGGGTGGACGAGCGGGCGCCTGGCCGGCCTCGGCGCCGCGGATCGCCGCGCGGTGACGATCGAGGCAGGCGGCCAGCAGGCGGGCCTCGCGATCGGGATCGCGATCGCGTTCTTTCCATCGCTCGCCGGGGTCGCGGTCATGTGCGCGGTCTGGGGCGTCGTTCAGGTCGCGCTGATCGTGCCGCTCGTGGCGATCTGGTCCCGTATTCCTCCCAGGAGGTCAGGCCAGGAGTCTCCCGCCGAACTGGCGGCCGGGCCCTGACCGAGGGCCCCATGTCGGTAGGCGTGGGAGCGGTGTTGTCGCGTCGAGCTATCGTGATGCGAAGGACGCTCGCTACTCGATGTTCGTCCCACCGTCGCGCTTCGTTCCCATGTCGCGGGCGATCTCGCGAGCGATGTGTGTCGCCTTCGTTGCGCGCGTCGACAATGTGGCCAAACGTGAGCGCCGAGTGAGTGCCGAGTGCGAGGCGAAGCAGAGGCACTTCCCTTGACCTGCCTGCCACGCTCAGCGAAACTGCGAATGGGACACGCGGCGGGTGGCGGGATCGGAGTTCGAGTCCCAGCACTCTATTCCTGTGGAGCAAGATATGCGACTTCACACTGCGAGTCTCGCGTGGGGGTTGCTCGTGTGCCTTCCGGCGACGGCCGAGGCCCAGGCTTACCTCGACAAGGCAAACACGCTCTCGACGAACTTCTCTTACACGTTCGCTCCGTCGGGCAAGGTCATCGTGACCTCGACGGGCGACGACAACCCGATCGTCGACAACGTACCCAACGTGGTGGTCTTTGCGCACGTCTTCACGCTCGCGGGCCAGTACGTGACGCCGGTCGACGGGCTCGCCGTGGACGCTCAGCTCTCCATGGTGGGCTCTCAGCTGCGCGAGGGGTCTTTCATGCACTTTCCCACACCGGGGCCGTACGACGACGGCGACACCCATTTCACGTTGACCGACTTCCGCGGCGGCCTCCGCTACCAGGTCAAGGCGATCGAGGACTATCTGGGTATGTCCTTCGCGGCGGCGACCACCATCCCGGTCAGGGACTATCCGACAAACGGGTTCGCCTATCCATCGCAGCACCTCATGGCGTTCCACGTCGGGACCGCGCTGGGACGGACGCTGGACCCGGTGCTGCCGGACCTCTATTTCCAGCTGCAATACGAGTACAGCCTCCGGGAGAAGGTGACGACGAATTCCCGGACGGAGCACTTCAGTCACAACACCAGCGACATCAACTTCGTCCTCGGCTACTACCTGCCCGCGAACTTCACCGTCGGGGCCGGAGCGGACGTGAAGGTCTCACACGGAGGCGTCAGCTTCGCGCAGCTCATCTTCGAGGACCCGACGGTTCAGGATCGTCACGATCAGCTCCTCAACGAGGACTTCGTCCTGGTCGGCGGCAACCTCGGCTACGACGTCAACGACGCCGTCTCGGTCGGCCTCGCAGCCCGTTTCTTCGTGTGGGGCGTGAACACGCGAAACCAGAACCTGTTCGGCGCGAACGCAGAGTATCGGTTCTTCTGAGGGCAGCTCTTCTTACGAGAGGTGAACCATGCTGTCGAAACTCATCACCTGTCTTGCCCTGGCGGCCGTGCTCCTCGCGCCGGGCTGTTATGACGATGGCAACAAGGAAGAATGCGTCGGCCTCAAGTGCCCGGCAGGCTTTCAGTGGCCCGAGGGCGGCGAGGTCCGGCTGTGGACCATCAGGGCGCCCGACGGCGCGGTGATCCGGCGCTTCTTCGGCTTCTTCATCGCGAGCGAGAACCCGGACGTTCCGAACACGCAGCCGCAGATCGGGCGCTGCGCGCGCTCGGTCGACGCGGACCAGGGCATGAACGTCGAATACTACGATGTCGGCGACAGCATCACCTTCGAGCTGGGCGACGGCGAGCAAGTCGAGGTGCCCAAGCTGGTCCCCGACCCGACCGTCACCGATTGCATGCCGGGCAGGGCGTGTGCCGCCGGCGTCGTGGACTTCTACGGCCGCGTCCACCAGGTGGCCTATCTCCTCGAGACCGTCACGCCCGGGCCGCTGCCGGAAAGCTACTACAACAACTTCCACACGGTCCGGACCGCGAACCAGATGGCTCTGAGCGACCGCCTCGATCACCTGTTCCTGGGGCCGAGCTTCACGGTGACGAAGCCGGAGCGACCGACGGGCGCGCTGACGATGAAGCGCGGGCAGGACGTCGTGTTCGAGTGGCAGAACGACCAGACGCCGAATCCCGACGTCGTGGCCGGCTCGGCCATCGTGATCGTGCCGGACGGCATCGCCCCCACCGAGGCGACCGGGTGCATCTCGCTCAACGACGGCGACTTCACGGTCCCGGCGGCGACCGTCGACGCGCTCTCGGCCGACACCGGCATCATGCTGGTCGGCAACGGCGCGGACGAGGCGATCCTGACCGACGACGGCCGCGTCTTCCACAAGTGGGGCCTCTTCTGCAACCTCATCCCGTGGACCAGAGTCGACTGAGAGCCGCGGGGGGCATGCAGCCGTCACAGTCGAGCGCCGAGCACTTCGAAACGGTCGTGATCGGGGCCGGGCAGGCCGGACTGGCGACCGGCCACCACCTCGCCCAGCGGGGAGCAGATTTCCTGCTCGTCGACGCGAGCGCGCGCATCGGTGACTCCTGGCGCAACCGCTGGGACTCCCTCCAGCTGTTCACCTGGGTGGACTGGAACCATCTCCCCGGGATGCCGTGTCCGGGGCCGAGGATGCACTTCCCTGGCAAGGACGAGGTCGCGGACTACCTCGCGGAGTACGCGTCCAGGTTCTCTCTGCCGGTGCGCCTCGGCGTCGAGGTCGAGCGCCTGAGCAGGGAAGGGGACCGCTACATCATCACCGCGGGCGCCCAGCGGCTGTCGGCCGACAACGTCGTCGTGGCGACAGGGCCGTTTCAGAAGCCACGCATCCCGGAGTTCGCCCGGGACCTGGATCCGTCGATCGAGCAGCTCCACTCGAGCGCCTACCGGAATCCCGCCCAGCTCGGCGACGGGGACACGCTGGTCGTCGGAGCGGCCACGTCCGGCTGCCAGATCGCGATGGAGCTCGCGAAGACCCGCCGCGTCCTCCTGTCCGGCAGGAACGTGGATGCCTTCTCCGCCGGCAAGCAGAAGGTCCTCCGCCGCATCGTACCCTGGGTCTACAGCCGTCCGCGGCAGAGCTTCATCGGGAAGCGTCTACACGTCAAGGCGCGGACGGGAGGCCATCCGCTCATCGGCTTCACATACAAGGAGGTGGAGCGCGAGGGCGTCCAGCGGGTGCCGCGCACCACCGGGGTCAAGAACGGGAAGCCGCTGCTCGAGAACGGACAGACCGCCGACGTCGCCAGCGTCATCTGGAGCACGGGGTTCGAGGTCGACTTCTCCTGGATCGACCTCCCCGTCTTCACGGCGGATGGCTACCCGCGCCACGACCGCGGCGTGGTGCAGGAGGAGCCGGGCCTCTACTTCGTGGGGCTCATCTTCCTGCACTCGCTCGACTCGCAGCTCATCCTGGGCGTGCCCCGAGACACGAAGCACGTCGCCGGCGAGCTCCTGCGCAGGAGCGAGTCGAGACGCGCCGCGCCGGCCGGGCAGGAACAGCCGCGCTACCAGGCCGCCGGGTCCATGGCGCGCGAGGACGCGCAGATGCGGAGATGAGGCCGCGGGGCCGCTTGATTCGATGGACTTCGCCTGGACAGCCGCGCAGCGAGAGTTCTATGACGGCGTGTTGCGCTTCGCGCGCGAGAAGCTGAACGACGAGGTCGTGAAGCGGGATCGCGCGCGATCCTTCGCCGCAGCCGAGTGGCGCCTGTGCGGTGACTTCGGCCTGCTCGGCCTCTGCGTGCCGGCCGAGTACGGCGGGATGGGCCTCGACCACCTGTCCACGGCGATCGCGCTCGAGGCGCTCGGCCGAGGCTGCCAGGACATGGGCCTCGTCTTCGGGATCGCAGCCCATCAGCTCGCGGTCGCGCGGCCGATCGCGGAGGGCGGAGGCGAGGAGCTGAGGCGCCGGGTCTTGCCCCGGATGTGCTCGGGAGAGTGGATCGGCGCGAACGCGATCACCGAGGCCGAGGCGGGGTCGGACGCGTTCGCGCTCAGGACCCGGGCCGAACGCACCGGCGACCGCTACCGCCTGACCGGCACCAAGACCTACGCGAGCAACGGCCCCGTCGCCCACGTCTTCCTCGTGTACGCGATGACCGAGCCGGAGAAGGGGTATCTCGGGATCGACGCGTTCGTCGTGTCGCGCGGGGCGCCCGGCCTGACCGTCGGACAGCCGATCGACAAGATGGGGCTGCACGGCTGCCCGGCCGCATCCGTCTACATGGAGGGCGTCGAGGTCACCGCGGCCGATCGGGTCGGCCCGGCCGGAGGCGGAGCGGCCATCTTCACCGGCTCGATGATGTGGGAGCGCAGCTGTCTCTTCGCCTCCTACGTCGGCATGATGGAGCGGCAGCTCGAGCAGGTCGTGACCTACGCGGCCGAGCGGAAGCAGAACCGGCGGCCGATCGGACGCAACCAGGGCGTGTCGCATCGAGTCGCCGGCATGAAACTGCGCCTCGAATCGGCACGCCTGCTCCTTCACCGTGCCTGCTGGCTGCGCGATCAGGGTCAGGATGCGACGCTGGAGGTGTCGCTCGCCAAGCTGGCGGTCAGCGAAGCAGCGGTCCAGAGCAGCATCGACGCGGTGCAGATCTTCGGGGCGGTAGGGTACTCGAGCGAGAGCGGGAT
>Ga0137375_10008042_pt1 | contig 12542 bp, 12 predicted proteins | sample SagtaG_24_FD_104936 | JGI IMG/M metagenome (GOLD analysis project Ga0137375, IMG submission 104936) | Vadose zone soil microbial communities from Sagehorn Ranch, Mendocino, California, USA - Sage1_R_113_16 metaG | ecosystem: Environmental > Terrestrial > Soil > Vadose zone | place: USA... | reverse complement strand
TTCACAGACTCTGAGCGAAGCGAAGGATCGGCAGCCCGCGCAGCGCACTTGTTCCGGGGACGGATCCCTCGCTGCGCTCGGGATGACTTTTAGGCGTCGCTCTCGCGGAGGCCACGCAGGTACTGCTCGAGATCGTCGAGTAGCTCCTGGGCGGTGGGAAGCTCGCCAGGCGTCGCCTCGGCCTCTTCGTCGTCCTCGTGGGCGCCGGCTAGGCGCTCGACGAAGCGCTCCAGGTCGGGGCGGGCGCGCAGCTCGTCGTCGATCCGTCGCTCCAGATCGCGGCCGGCCACCTCGAGCTCGGTGAGGCCGACGTCTACCTGTAGGAGCCGCTCGACAACTCTGAGCAAGCCAGCCGCTAGTTTCGGATTGGGCAGCGCCCGTAGGTAGATCGGGCTGGCGGCCCAGACCGAGGCCGCGCCCAGGCCGCGACGGGTGGCTGCGTCCAGCAGGACCGTGGGAAATCCGGTCGGACCCTCATACCTACCCTCGCGCAAGCCGAGCGCGGCCAGCTTGCGACCGAGGTCGGGGCGTGCTGCTCGGCCCGACAGGACGACCGGCCCGCCGTGCGGGACTGGCGCAAGGAACGCGCCGAGTGTGACAACAGTGTCCACACCGAGCCTACCGGCCAGGTCGAGGATCGCATTGGCGCACGTCCGCCAGCGTAAGTCGGGCTCGGCGCCCAGCAGAAGGACCAGGTCGCGCGGAGCGTGCGGCACGGGCAGCGCGTAGAATGCCAACCTGGGCCAGCGGAGCTTCCGCTGCCCAGGCTGAACGAGGCGCCCACTGGGGCGGTTGTTGCTCTGGACGTAGATGGCCTGTGAGTCGAGCTCGGCGAAGCGCCGGGGAGCCCACTTCATGATCAGGAACTCGATCGCCCCGCTGGCTGCCGCGCCCGCGTCCGGCCAGCCGGCCAACGCGCACAGCAGCGTGGGGCTCCGCAGCTCGGGCGTCGAGTGGATTGTGAGCACAGCCCATTCTAGTCGAAGGCCCTCGAAGGACGACCGACGACGGACGGTAGGTGATCCACGCTGGACCACCGGCGTCGTCTATCGTCCATCGTCCGTCGTCCGTTGTCTGTGGTCCGTCTCTAGCGTTGAAGCTCCCGCCCGACCTCGGCGACCAGGCCGGCCAACAGATCGAGCGCACGCTCGAGCGAGGCACGGGCGCTGGCATGGTCAGTACCACGGGCAACGACGTCGATTGGCAGGAAGCGCTGATTGCCCAGCGCGATATAGCCCTTGCAGTACGTGCCCGGCACCTCGTCCATGACGCGTTGGAGCAAGGGCGAGACCTCTGACTCCCACATATCGACGTACACCCGGTGCGCAAGCCCACGGCTGCCGCGATCGCCCGCAAAGTAGTCGGCCAGGTAGCGGGCGAAGATGGCCCTGACCTCCTGAGGCGGACCTGGCAAGAGGAACATGGCGCAGCCGTCGACCTCAGCTCGGATGAGCGGTGCCCAGCCGGCCGGACTCGGGAAGACCGCCGTGCCAGCCGGCACGCTCGCCATCCTCTTTAGAGCGGCCGTCAGATCTTCCTCGCGAATCGCTCGTCGCCGAAGATAGTCCTCGACGGTGGGGCGGTCCACGACCGTCCCGACTCCCATCAGCTCGGCCACGGCCGCGACGGTTAGGTCGTCCGGCGTGGGACCAAGGCCTCCGGTTGTCAGGATAGTGCTGGCTCGCCGGGCGATGCCGTCTCGCAGCGCGTCGACGATCGTGGCCTGGTCATCGCCAACGACCGTGATCCGGCTGACCGAGCCGCCAAGGTCGGCGATCTGCTCCGCGAGCCAGAAGCTGTTGGTGTCCTGAATCCGGCCGAGCAGCAGCTCGGTGCCGATACTGACGATCTCGGTGCCGTTCGAGTGAGCGTGGCCTGTGCTGTGAGTGTTGCTCATGCAGGGCTGAGTATACGCGGCGGCGTTGGTGTGGAGGCGTTCGGCTAGAATGCCTCGTCCACTGCCGACGGCGTCCCCCATCCCCCGGCCCCTTCCCCCACAAGGGGAGAAGGGGAGCGGCTCCCCTCCCCCCGCGTGGGACAGGGGGAAGGGGGGTGAGGGGAGAGGGGGAGGTCCAACGCATGAGCGAGCTGGCGCGCTGGCAGCCCGGCCACTGGGGCCGACCCGGGCGGGTGGCCATAGCCGCCGGGATGCTGCTCGATCCGAACAACGAGACGCACGCGGCATTGCAGGCGGTGAAGGTCGACGTGGTCCAGGCCTCGCTGCGCGACGAACGCGGCGCGATCTCGGAGGCGATCGCCGACGCGGACGTGGTCATCTCGGGCGGCCAGCCGCTGAACGCCAACGTGTTCGCGGGCTTTCGGCGGGCTCGTTTCCTGCTGCGCACCGCGCCGCTCGCTTCCTCGCCCCTTAGGGTGCCCTCGCGGAGCGCGTTCCAGGCTTTGATGCCGCCTAATCCTGGCGGGAACTCAGCCTGACGCTCCGTAGTGGGCTGAGCATTGGTGAAGAAGCGGAACCGAACGTCCAGCCCTGGGTTCGCCCGTCGCGCTCGAATGTAATTAGCGATGGCCTGGACCACGATGTGAGAGCGGAGAGACAAATGTCCTGTCGTGTCGATACTTGATCTGTTCCAGCAGACGATCCTGTCCCGTTGTCTGCGGCGGGAGCCCGAGAGCCCTCCGTACATAGTCGATATCCTCTCCGGCCTCACAGGAGAGGACCGTGTTCTTCGCGTAGATTGAGCCAGACCAGGAATCGTGCGCTCGACTTGATAGACGAAGCCGCGGATCGTGGCGTACGCATCGCGCCCAGGGGCGGACCTAAAGCTATCCATCGGTGGGACATCGCAGCCCGGGAGCTTGTGTCGGCAGTGCGACAAGGTCGGGCAGCCCACCTAGCGGCTGCTCGGCCGCCACGAACTCTACTAGGTTCGACCTGAGAAGCTTTGTCACGATGTCCGCCGCGCTCCTTAAGAAGACCCTCACCCCCAACATGATGAAATACTGCCACAGGATGACCCAGCCGGTGCTCGACACGAGAACGAAGAACGCAAAGGCTCACAGGGAGGTCGGTTAGAGTGTTGACAGGGCAAAGAATTTCGCGCGGCTTCGTTGCGCGTGACTAGTCACGGGCTTGCTCAGGCGGCGCTCGTCAAACGCGCGCCCCAACGCCATTGGTCCAGGACGTGCTGCGCCACGCCAGGAACGTCATGACTCCCCGCTGCCGCGGCCAGGGGCGCAACGGCAAGGCAGCCCGCGAGATGCCCAGGTAGGCCCAATTCGCTCTGGATAAAGTCTCCTGGCGCGCGACCTATTCCTGCCTTTAGGCACGCCTCGGCGCCTTGGTGTCTCGCTGGTTGGCGACACGGAGCGAGACCAGCGCGACGGCCACCAGCGTACCGGCCCCCACCAGGAAATACCGCAGCGCGGTCGGCTCGAAGATCGTCCAGCGGGCGTGGACCATGCTCGCCGCGCAAGCCAGCACGAAGAGCGCGCCGACGGCCTCGCCGGCCGGCACGCGAGAGACCAGCAGGCGCTGGAGCTCCAGCATTGCCAGGGGGATGACGATCACGAACAGGTGAGAGAGGTTGCGACCCTCGTCGCCTCGTGAGACTAGCAGCTGCAGCACGACTAGTGCTGCGAAAACGAGCGCGCAACGCTGCATATGGGTGGGGCCCGGCAGGTTCTTTAGCCCGAGCAGCCAGAGCACGCCGAAGGTGGAGTACACGTCGAACAGCTCGGGAAGGGTCGGCAGGTCCTGACGGAAGGTGCGTGCATAGGGGGCTAAGGTGGTCAGGGGAACCGCGCCACCGAGCACGCCGCCCAGCCACAGCTTGAGCAGGACCAGGCCGCCGAACGCGGCCAGTGGGAGCGCGAGCATGAGTCCGGACCGAAGATGGCCCCGCGAGCTGGGCGGCGAGGCGAGGAAGTAGAGTGGGACGAGAAACAGCGCGGTCTCTCGGTTCAGGACCCCCACGACCACGCTGGCCAGCAATCGCCAGTAGCGGCCGAGCGCCAGGCAAAGGAACGCGGTCGCCTCCGCGAGATACGTCGCCGAGTCGACGTAGACCGGGGTTGTGAGCATCCGGATGGCGCCACCGGAGAAGGCGAACAGGGCGGAGCCGGCCAGGGCCGCCGCTGGCACGAGCCCGAGCGTCCGCTGGTAGGCGTACAGCGCGAGGCAGGCGAGCCAGAGCGAGACGAGGGTGAGAATCGTGAATCCAGTGAGTGTTCCCCCGGGCCAGGCCCCGGCCAGGAGCGGGGAGAGCGCCCGAAAGCTGTACGGCAGGCGCGCCAGGTAATCGACCGACTGGGCCATCTGAACGTACTGGCCGGCGTCGTCCTTCTGAAGCCCGACGCGTTGAGTTGCGAAGGTGTAGAAGCCGATCAGCAGGACCGCGCACGTGGCGCCAACCAGCACCAGCTCGCGCGCGGACGGGGGCCAGGAACCGGGCCTGTCTTCCAGCGTCGTGATCTACCCGCCGGGCAGACTGGCCAGCACAGAGCGCAGTGGCCCGCCCAGGGCGTCGGCGATCACCTGGTGGCCGGCCTGACTGGGGTGCGGGTCTTCGCGGAGCCGGTATTGGCGTGCGCGAGGATCGTGGACGTCACCCAGGCTCCCCGTCAGGTCCAGGAAAGGATAGCCAGTTCGTCCAACGAAGCGAACCAGCTCGTCACGCACGCTCAGCTGTTGGCCGTCCGGCCCCGGGCTGACCGGATCGTCGAGGTTGTCGGGGTAGAGGACGAGGAAGAACGCGGCGCCGTGGGAGCGCGCGGTGTCGGTGATTTCGGCGATCTCGGCCAGCCGCTCCTCGAACCGCGCGCGCGGGCGCATCGGCTCGGTTTGGCCAGTCCGCAGACGTCGGAGGTCGAGCGATGCGCGCCAGTACGTATCCTGAACGAAGCGATACAGATGGCTGTTGCGGCGCAGCCAGGCTTTCTCGGTGGCCAGCGGGCCGGTTGGTTCGTATTGGTGCTCAAAGATCGAAAACGCGTCGAGCAAGTCGTTTACGACAAAGGTCAGCACGACCACGTCTGGACGGTAGGCCAGCCCGACGTCCTGGAGGCGGGCCAGCTCCTGGGTGGTGTTGTAGCCGACTACGCCCGCGTTGACCGTCTCGACCCGGCCGGGCCGCGCGCCGGCCAGGCGCGCCTCGAGCAGCCTCGGGAATGGCTCGTCGTCACGTACGCCCGGTCCAAACGTGACCGAGTCGCCCAGGAACAGCAAGCGCGTGAGCCCGGGCGGCTTGTCCAGTGGCAGCTCGCGCTCGCGGAGGCCCAGCGAGTTCGTATGGACCCAGGTGCCCTCGCTGAAGCCGTCGAAGTCGGCCCGCGGCGTGAAGAGCAGTCGCGGGTTGGGGCTCGGCTGATAAGCTTCGGCTGCGGAGTAGTACGGATGGCCGAGCCCGAGCAGCCGCAGCGCCAACTCGGCCAGGAGCAGGGCGACGGCCGCGCTTGTCCCAAGGACGGCAAGCTTGCCGAGGAGCGCCCCTGGCGCGATCTTTCGGCCGGCCGCGATAATTGCCACGAGCCCTCAATTATCGGCCCCTCCTGGTGTGCGGTCAAGCCCGGTCCTGCGATGAAGCCGTGAGCCGTTGCTGACGGGAAGGGTCCGGACCCGTTCGATGCAGCCGTTATTTGGGGGTGGCGCGGCGGCGTTCCAGTTGCTGCTCATGCTGGCGGTCGGCTCGCTCGCCGTTTTTATGGTCAGCCGAGTGCTCGAACAGCGGATGGGTCGGAAGAAGCCGAGTCGCGACCCGAGCGCCCTCGACGCGCTCGGCTGGCTGTGGGACTACTCCAACTTGATCGGCATTCCGGTCCTGCTGGCTGGGGCAGCGTATCTGCTCTGGAGCTTGAACTGGGGACCAGGCTTGAGCACGGGCCCTACCATGTTGGTCGTGCTGCTGATGATGGTGGCCGCGTTCCTGATTGGCTTCGGCCCGAGCCTGAGGCGCTAGGTGCGCCATCGCGATCTGCTGCTGCTTGCGGCGCTGATCGCCGTCGCGGCGTTCATGCGCGGGATGTTCTTGTTTCGGGCCCCGCTCTTCGTGCGCCACGACAGCGTGACCTACCTCCAGACCGGGTATGAGCTGGCGCGGGGCCAGGGCTTTGACGTGCCGCTGCGACGAACACCCCTCTATCCCCTTCTCATCGGTGGGGTCGTCTGGGCGCTGGGCGAAGACCTGGACGGGCTGGCGCTGGTCCAGCACCTGCTCGGGCTGGGTACGGTCGTCGCGACGTACCTGCTCGGTAAGGCCATGTTTGGTCGGCTGGCCGGCTTCCTGGCCGGGGTGCTGGTGGCGATCTCCGCCCCGCTGCTCATCTACGAGCATTACATCCTGGCCGAGCCGCTGTTCATCCCGCTGCTGGTTATCGGAATGCTGCTCGTCGTCACCGCGCTCCAGCGAGAGCGCGCCTGGCTGTACGTGCTAGGTGGACTCGTTCTGGGGTTGGCGGCGCTGTCACGTCCGATCGGCCAGGCGCTGCTGGCAGTCGCGCCGCTGGCGATCGTCGTGCACAAAGGTGACCTGCGAGCAGCGTTACGGCCGGCAGCGCTGGTGCTGACTGGCTTCGCGCTGGTGCTCGTGCCGTGGGTCATCCGCGGCGCGTTGGCGACCGGCCGCGTCGGATCGGCCGGGGCCGTCGGCCAGACGCTGGTCGGCCGAATCATCCGCCACGACGAAGGGTTCGTGATCCCTGGTCCGGATAGTCCGACCAACGATACCGACCCAACCCGCGTTGCGATCCGTCGACTCGTGCTCACGCAGATGGCTCGCGACGCACGACCGAGCGCGATCGCGCATCGCGTCCGCGAGCAGTACGGGCTCAGCGAGGTGGAGGCGAACGCCGCGCTCCAAGACGTCGCGCTCGAGATCGTTACCGACCAGCCGCAGCGTTTCTTCTGGGGCACGCTGTCCAAATTCCGTCGCCTGCTGGTCGGCGAAGACGAGCGGCTCCGAGTGCACTGGTCTACCCGCAAAGACGGCGAGCTGCGCGACACGTGGACGGCTGAACAGTCGATCGCTCATCTGTACAGCCCTCCGAGCGAAGTTGAGGAGCGCGAGTATCAGACGGCCGAGGCGCTGACGCGCATCTTTCAGCCGTATCAGTGGGCCGCGCCGCTCACGCTGCTAACCTTACTCGGGCTTGGCTGGGGCCTGATTCGGGGCCCACGAGGTCCTACGGCCTTGCTGGCCCTGACGATCGTCGCGCTGGTCTTTCCCAGTGCGCTGCTGGTTGGCTACGTGCCGCGCTACCGGTACCCGGCCGATCCGCTCCTGGCCGTGCTTGCCGCCGGTGGGCTTGTACCTCTGGGACTATTGGCCCGCATCGCCGTTCGTCGGCTGGCCAACGCGCGGGCAGGCGCCCCCGAGCGCCCAAGACCGGCGGCGGATGTTCCAGAAGTGTCAGCCTGAGGCCCCCTGGAGGCCACCGTAGCGAAGGGGCTTGTCCCCGCCGCACAAAGCGGGGGACGAGCCCCCGCACTACGGACAGCTCACGATGACAGTCGGACCTTACCCGGTCGACTTGTTGTATTTGTCGATCGCGGCGCTGATCTCGTCGGCGGCCCGGTTGAGGGCGTCCTGGCTGGACGCCTGGCCGAGCAGGACCTCCTCGATGGCAGCCTCGATCCGCTGACGCCCCTGAGGGAAGACGCCGAACACGGCCCCCTGGGTGATGCGGTTGATCGGCACCGCCCGGATCTGGTCGACGGCCGTGTTGAACTGCGGGTACTTGCCGACCCACTCCTTGGAGACCGGGTCGTTGTAGGCGGCCTTGCGGACAGGGTAATAGCCAGTATCGGCCTGCCACTGCGCCTGGGCGGCCGCCGAGGTGCTGTACTTCACGAATTCCCAGGCCGCCTGCTGCTCGGAGGCCGGGCGGCTCTTGAGGATATACACGCTCGCTCCGCCGATGATGTTGCCGCCCTCCGCCGGGGCGTTGGCCGGGCGCGGGTAGAACCCGGTCCCCAGCTCGAACTTGCCCTGGCTCGCGTTGATGTGGCCGCGCATGCGGGCCGTGCTCTCCACGTACATCGCGCTCTTGCCCGCGTCGAAAGCGGCGGCGTTGTCGTTGGTGCTGCGCCCGAAGTTGCCGAAATAGCCGCCGTCCACGCCGGCCTTCCACCAGTCGAGGATCGCCTTGCCCTTGTCGTCGTTGTACGCGGCCTTGGTCGCCTTGCTATCGCGGCCGTTGCCATTGTTGACGTACAGGCCACCGCTGACGGCCAGATACTGCTCGAACAGCCAGCCGTAGATGGCCTGGTGGAAACCATACTGCTGCACCTCGGAGCCGCTCTTCTTGGTCAGCTTCTTGGCGTACTCGGTAACCTCGTCAAACGTCTTGGGTGGCTTATTCGGGTCCAAGCCGGCGGCCTTGAAGGCGTCCTTGTTGTAGTACAGGATCGACGAGCTGGTATTGAACGGCATCCCGTACAGCTTCTCGTCCAGCTTGTAGTACGCGAGCACGTTCTGCTCGAAGTCCGACGTGTCGAGCTTCTCCTTGTCCATGAACTCCTGCATGGGGACAACTTCGCCGCTGTCGACCATGAAGCGCATGCCGATGTCATAGACCTGGATCAGGGCCGGGGCGCTGTTCGAGGCCAGCGCCGTCTTGAGCTTGGCCAGCGCGTCGTCGTAGGTGCCCTGAAAGATCGCCTCGCCGCTGGTCTGGCTCTGGCTTTTGTTGTAGTTATCGACCATTCTCTGAACGGCCTCGCCGTTCGCCCCGCCCATCGCGTGCCAGAAGACGATCTTGCCGCCGGCAGCCGGCTTCTGAGCCGGGGCTGCCTGAGCTGGCGCCGTCGCTTGGGGCTGCGCGACCGGCTTGGCCGCTTCGGCCGGCTCGGTCTTGGCTGTCGCGGGCGGCGGGGCGGCTGGCGCGCAAGCGGTGACGGCCATCGTGGCCAGCGTCAGGGCCAGGAAACGCCGGCGCGGCATCAGATGTGTTGCCATGATCTCTCTCCTCGTCGATGTATCGATGCGCTCATTGAACGCTTCGCGCGAGCCCACGTCAAGCTTGGCTCAGCCTTTGATCGCCCCGGCGGTCAGGCCACGGACGAGCTGGCGCTGGCCCAGGACCAGAAGGAGGATCGTCGGGATGACCACGATCACCACGCCCGCCATGACCAGCCCCCAACGCAGGGACTCTTCGAATCTAAGCTGGACGATGCCAACCTGCACGGTTCGCATGATCGGCTGGTTGGTGACGAGCAGCGGCCAGAAGTACTGGTTCCAGGTTGCTAGGAAGCTATAGACGGCCAGGGTCCCGAGCGCCGGCCGGCTGAGCGGTAGGACGATCTGCCAGAGAAAACGGAATCGGCTGGCGCCGTCCACGACCGCGGCGTCGTACAGATCCCGCGGGAGCTGGAGAAAGCTCTGGCGCAGGAGAAATGTTCCGAACCCGGTCGCCATGAACGGCACCGCCAGCCCCTGGTAGGTGTCCACCCACTGGAGGTCGCGAATCGTGAGGTAGTTGGGGATGATCGTGGCTTCCCAGGGCACCATCAACGTGGCCAGGAAGGTCAGAAACAAGACGCTCTTGCCGGGGAACGGGAGGAAGGCAAAGGCGTAGGCGGCCAGGCTGGCGGTTACCAGCTGGCCGATAACCACGGCGGTGGAGACGACAAAGCTGTTGAGCAGGTAGTGGAAGATTGGCAGCGGCGAGCCCGGCCGTAGCGCGCGGTCGAAGACCTCCCGGTAGTTCGCCAGAGTGGCGTTGGCCGGCAGAATCGGGGGTGGAAACGAGGTGATGTCGCGCTCGACCATGAAGCTATAGCTCAGGGCGATCAGAAGCGGGAACGCGACTGCGATCGACGTGAGACTGAGCAGCGCGTACAGCCCCAGCCGGCGGCCCAGCTCGGGCGAGTTCGTTCGGTCGCCGAGCCGAGTCAGGGCCATCTGAACGGCGCTCACTGGTAGTGGACCCGCCGCTCGACGACGCCGAACTGGACGAGCGTGAGCGCCAGAATGATCGTGAAGAGCACCAGCGCCTGAGCGCTGGCGAAGCCGAACTGGAAGTTGACGAAGGCGTCTAGATAGATGCTGTAGACGAGCACGTTGGTGGCGTCGACGGGCCCACCACGCGTCAGGGCGTGGATCTGGGTGAAGGCCTGAAAGACGTGGATGATGTTGACCACTAGCAGGAAGAACAATGACGGCGACAGCATCGGGATGGTGATGTGACGAAAGATCTTCAGGCCTGCCGCGCCGTCGATCTTGGCGCTCTCATACAGCTCCTCTGGGATGCTCTGGAGCCCCGCCAGCAGCACGATCATGTTGAAGCCCAGCGTGGCCCAGATGGTGACGAGCGAGACGGACACCAGCGCCGACGAAGGATCGGTCAGCCAGGCCGGGCCGCGGACGCCAATGGATCCGAGCAGGTAGTTGAAGAGTCCGATGCTCGGGTTGAGCATCAGTGCCCAGATCGTCGCCGCGACCGCGAGCGATACGGCGATCGTCGAGCTGAAGAACGTCCGAAAGACGTTGATCCCGCGAAGCCGCCTATTGGCCAGCACGGCCAGCAGGAGGGCGATCACGATCCCGCCTGGGACCGTATACAGCGCGAATTGGAAGGTCGTCAGGAGACTTCGGTGAAAGGCCGGGCTGGTGGCCAGCTCGACGTAATGGTCCAGCCCGGCGAAGCCGCGGGGATTGCCGACCGGGTTGGTGTAGAAGAGGCTCAGATAGACCGTTCTGGCGAGCGGGATGAAGACGAAGACGGCGAACAGGAGCAACGAGGGCGCGAGGTAGAGCAGCGCCTCGATGAGATCACGAGCGCCGCGTGCGCGCCTCTTTCGGATGGCCGCGGCGCCGAGGCGGCCGATGGTGGCGGTCTGAACTTGGGTCATTGAGGAGTAGGCCAGGAGGCCAGTAGGCCAGGAGGCCAGCAGTTGAGGAGATGGGCCAGCGAGCATAGCACAGCCGGCTCCCAATACGGGACGCCCCCGGATGACCCGGGAGCGTCCTGACCCTGGCCCCTGGCCCCTGGCCTTACATCTCGTAGACCTGCTTCAGCTCGCCCTCGGCCCACTTGGCGGCGGACTCGGGCGAGTCGCCCTGGGCACCCCTGGCGAACATGTCCACGATGATGTACTTGGACCATGCCAGGCTCGCCTTCTGGTTGGGCGGCCCAGGCCAGCCGACGGTGCGGGCGTTCTTGCCGATCTCGCGGAAAACCTGGACGATCGGCGGGAACTTATCCCAGCCCATGCCATCGTCGAATTTCTGGGTGATGCCGCCAACGTAGCTCTGCTGGAGCTGGAACCACGGGCCCCACACCTCCGGCTTCATCGACCAGCGCAGGAACTCCTTGGCGGCGTCGATGTTCTTGCTGTACTTCATCACCGAGTACGAGTCGAACCCCGGAAGCAGGGCAATACCCTTCGGCCCGGCCGGATGCAGGTTGAGCCCGATGTCGTCGAAGAACGGCTGTTTGTCGTTCTTCGCCGCCCACCAGATGCTGGCGCCGTTCAGGGTGGATGAGATCGTCTCGGCCAGGAAAGCGCGGTTGTTGGAGGTGTCGTCCCAGGACAGGCCCGTCTCGTCGTAGGCGTCCTTCCAGGCGGTCTGCATCGCCTTGACCGCGGCGATCGTCTCGGGCGAGTTGATCGCCACCTTACCCTGCTCGTCGACCTCCCGCCCACCATACGCCCAGAGCATCGAGTAGCACCAACCAGGCGGATCGCCAAAGCTGTGCCCGAGCGCCTGTCCGAACGGGCGGCCCTTGGCCTTGAGCTTCTTGCCGACGTCGTGATATTCCTCGTAGGTCTTGGGGAACGCCTCGGAGCCGACCTCCTTGAACCACGACTTCCGCCAGTGGATAACGCCGCCCCCAAAGTCGTGCGGCATGGTCAAGTACTTGCCATCTACCTTGCTGTACGCCTCGATGGCTGGGAAGAAGTCGCCCCACTGCTTCTTCAGCTCCTCGGCGACGTCCGAGACGTCGACGACGCCGTCCTTGTAGAGATAGGTCCAGTTGTCGCGGAAGCCGATGACGTCCGGCCCCGAACCGCTCTGTATGGCCGCCGCGGTCTTGGGCTGGATCTGGTTGGCGTCGATGAACTCGATGGTCACGGTGGCGCCGGTGTCCTTCATGAAGCCGTCTTCGATCTGCTTCTGGAAGAAGGGGTCGGCGTCCTTGATGAAGCTCGACCACTGGAGCACGGACAGGCTGACTCCCTTGAGACTGACCGGTGCCTTGGCGGCGGGCGCTGTCGTGGCCGCGGGCGCGGCCGGCTTGGCGGCCTCGGCTGGCTTGGGTGGCGACGTCGGCGCAACCGGCGCCGCCGGCTTGGGCGCTTCGGTCGGTTTAGGAGCTGGCGCTTGAGTGGCGCCGCCGCAGGCGCTCAACAACAGCAGGCCGGTCGTTCCAACCGCTGCCTGGAGAAACCCGCGCCGGGTGAGTGTGCGCGGCGCGCGGGAGCCGCGCTCGTCAGCGCTTACCATGACGTCCTCCTCTACGGCCTGAACTGTCTAGATCGGTCCGCGATCCCGAGCGGACCGCCGTTCCCCCGAGTAGCGTATGCGGGCGCGCCGCTGGTGTCAACAGAACGAATGTTCTCTCATCTGCCCGCGCTCCGAGGT
>Ga0137375_10008040_pt1 | contig 12543 bp, 10 predicted proteins | sample SagtaG_24_FD_104936 | JGI IMG/M metagenome (GOLD analysis project Ga0137375, IMG submission 104936) | Vadose zone soil microbial communities from Sagehorn Ranch, Mendocino, California, USA - Sage1_R_113_16 metaG | ecosystem: Environmental > Terrestrial > Soil > Vadose zone | place: USA... | reverse complement strand
GCGTGATCGAGTCCATCAGGATCACCACATCCTGCCCGCCTTCGACCAGCCGCCTGGCCCGGTCAAGCGTCATTTCGGCGACTTTGGTATGGTCCTCGACCGGCTCGTCGAACGTCGACGAGATCACCTCGCCCTTGACCGAACGCTTCATGTCGGTGACCTCTTCCGGCCGCTCGCCAATCAGCAGGACCATCAGATGGACGTCGGGGTGATTCGCCGTAATGCCGTTGGCGATCGCCTTCAGCAGCAGCGTTTTGCCGGCCTTGGGCGGCGACACGATCAGGCCGCGCTGCCCGCGCCCGATTGGCGCGATCAGATCGACCAGGCGCGTCGAGAAGATGTTCGGCTCGGTCTCGAGCGTCAGCTGCTCGTTGGGAAAGATCGGCGTCAGCTGGTCGAACGACGGGCGCTTGCGCGCCGTCTCGGGGTCCATATTGTTGACAAGCTCGACCCGCAGCAGCGAGAAGTAGCGCTCGCTCTCCTTCGGCGGGCGGATCTGGCCCCAGACACGGTCGCCGGTGCGCAGGCCGAAGCGGCGGATCTGCGACTGCGAGACATACACGTCGTCGGGACCTGGCAGCAGGCGCGGTCCACGCAGAAAGCCAAACCCATCGGACACGATGTCGAGAACGCCATCGCTGAGACTGTGGCCGGCCTCTTCCGTCTGGGCCTGGAGCAACTTAAAGATCAGGTCTTGCTTCTTGAGGCCGCTCACCCCGCTGATTCCACTGCTCCGGGCCATCTCGCGCAGATCGTTCAGGGTTTTCGTCTCTAATTCCGCTACGTTCACCACGGTTGTCTTCTCCCTAGTATCAGCATACTCAACCGGTACCTCATGATTATTCTTTGTTCGTATACGTGGCACACCCCACTCCTCGCCGGCGGGTTGGCCGCCCGGCACCCAGTGACACAACGATCAGTTTCGTGTATAACGCCCAGATGGCCCGGCCAGCCCGTATCAAGGGCCGATCGGGCGCAATGGAACGCGCACCAGGGCAGCACGGCCAGAACCAGCGAGCTGTCTATCCTCGAGGATGTTTGCAGATGAAAGGATCATCTTCAGTCCGAGGTCTGCGCCGGGCTGCATCGCGCATGCAAACCGCGCATATGCGTCGGAAGAAGCTCAGAACACAGCCAGGGGGATTCGCCCAATATGATAGCACGGGGTGCACTATCCGCACAGGCGATGGAGGATGCCAATGCAACACTTCGCCTGTGCAGATAGTATATCACAGTTGTCAAGCATGTGCACATTCCAAGACACATTGAACATAATCTTACGGCCGATCTTGACAATGGTTCTGCTAGAGCTTATAATGTTCAGCTGTGTTTGTCTCTCTCCAATCAGTATAATAAGCGCTCTGTTGTTCTGTGCGTCCGCGTCGACTGTAAAGAAGAAAGCTTCCGACTGTACGAGGTTTTGCTATCGCGTACGGCGCTTGCTAAAAGTTAATAACTAGTGTAGAATTGCGTATATCGACATAATCGCGCTACGGCGAAACATGGCGAATTATTGCCGGTAATCGTATATTCGGCTTGACACTCGCCATGCTCTGTGGTAATCTATTAGAACAAAAGTTCTAGTTATCGACGTGGGATGTGGTGCGCTATCTGTGGTCCCTGTTGATCGTGCTTCTGTTGGCCGGCTGCGGGCAATCGCTGCAGATCAATCCGACCGCAGCGGCTGGATCGGCTCGTACGCCAGCGCAGGGCGTCCCGCGCCCAACGAGCGTACCAGTACCTGGGACAGCAACAATCGTGCCGGGCGATTCGTCTCCAGCGCCGGAAGGCCCTTCGGATTACGCGGCGGCTACGGCAGCGCTACCACAGTCCACTCCGTCTACGCCGGTTGCGCCGCCGACACCGACGCCGGCAGTGATCGTGATCCCACAGACGGCGGCGTCGCTCGATCGAGAGCAGCGCTGGCGCGCGCAGGAGCTCGATCGGCAGGTGCTGACGCCTCCACAGCTGTACATTGCAAAGAATCCGGTGCCGCTGCTCTGGTACGACCCGATCACAGGGCAGTCGCTCGAAATAGGTACGTTGATTGGCACATTTCCGGTTCAAGCGCGCTTCCGGCTGCGGAGCAGCAATAGCCCTGCTCTCGAAGTGCCATACCGGATCAACAACGACTTTGGATTGACATCCATCTCTGAAGCGGTTCGGGACCGCATCGCCAAAGCTGGATACGCCGAGAGCGTCGAAGCATATGTCATTCAAACCAATGACGTTGTGCCGAAATAGGGCGGGCGAAATCGCGCTGCCGCCTGACACGCCAAGACTCACTCACGCGAAGGCGGCCCGCCGGACTTTGCAGTGCTAATAGTCCGGCGGGCGCTTTTTCTTTTGCAAACGATACTTTTTCGCCCTTTTTGGGATTATATACATCATGAAGATATTTCTTGTCGCCTTCGCTAGCATACGCTTCGATCGAGCAAGGAGGCTTTCGTGAGCAGTCGTTATCTTGACATGATGCGGAGCCAGCGTCGTCGAAGCCCGACATTTCAGTTTACCTCGAAAACACTGCTCGCGGTCCTGGCTCTGATCGCGATGGGCGGCTCGGCGGTCTACTGGTGGGGCGTGCAGTCAACGCTTATCCCCGACAATAAGATCGTCGCGATCGCCTTCACCGCGATCCTGGTGCTAGCGCCGCCCAGCCTGGTGAGTTTTCTCATCCCCTGGAGCCCCGGCGGGATGCTGCTCCAAAAGGTAAACGCCCGAACCTGGGGCTATGTGGTGGTCGTCGGCTGCTCGATCTACCTGCTCTACTACTCGTTTCAGATCCAGTGGAGCTGGTGGGCCGCGCAGCAGGTGGTCGCCGATAGCGGGCTGGTCTACCAGCAGGTGCTGATCGGCATGATTGGCTTCATCATCATTCCGGCGCTGCTGTGGACGCCGGTCTCCTCCGACGAGCTGGTCGAGCAGGTCCGCCAGGCGCACCTGGTCAAACGCTACGAGCTTCAGACCCAGGCCGACATTGCGATCTTGCGGGCGACGCTGCTGCGCGCCCAGGAAAAGGCGCTGGTCGGCTTCGCCAACCTGACGGTTGAGGAGCGCGAGGAGCTGGGCGCCGTGATGCGCAGCCTGGTGGGCGGTATCGACCGCACGCTCCGCGAGGTCGGCCAGACGGTCAAAACCGTCAGCGGCGTGGCGCTGCCGTTCGACGGTATGCTGGACGACAACGAGGATATCCGCGACGTGCTGGAGTATATCAGCGAGAGCCTGACCCGCTCGACGCTGACGACGCGCCAGGATCCGGATCGCCACGAGATGGCCTTGCAGGCGCCGCCCGAGCGCATCCCCGAGGAACGCCGCCCGCGGCGCGACACGCGCGCCGGCCCGCGCGACGACCGGCCCGCGCCGCGCCGCTACCCTGCCGACCAGCCCCGCCGCCGTGCCGAACGATCCGACGACTACGAGGAATAAGCGATGCGCGGACGACAATACTCCACCGACGGCACTTTGCCCGAGCGCGACCTGCACGAGCTGACCGATCTGCTCGCGCTGCGCCTGTACCAGAAGCTGGGCCAGCGCGCCTACCGGCTGACACGCCAGGATGTGGCCGAGCTCATCCGTCCGTTCACCGGCGACCTGGCACGCGACGACCAGCGCGCGCTGCCGTGGATGGTGTGGGATCTGCTGCAGGAGGGCATGGAGATCGAGTTTCAGATGCGCTAAGACAAGGTTTTTGCTCGCGTTATAATGTTGTCTCACAGGCCGCAGGTCGCAGGTGGCTTCGACATGCGACATGCGACAAACGGTACAGCTGAACGCCGTCGAGCGAAACCTTGGCTAAGATCATTTTGGCCGGGTTGGAGGAGTGGGGGACGCAGCCCCGCCTCCAGCCTGCACCCCACTTATCACACAGGGCGGGCGCACGTCGTCCACTTTATGTTTTGTGGAGCGTGCTATAATCTAGCCCATGAACGCGCTGCGCCTCGGCATTCTCGGCGGATCATTCGACCCGATCCACTACGGGCACCTTGCGATCGCCGAGGAGGCGCGCGTCGCACTTGGCCTCGACCGCGTGCTGCTGGTGCCAGCCGCGCGGCAGCCGCTCAAAGGCGGCCGGCACGCCGCCGCGCCCGAGCACCGGCTGGCGATGGCGCGGCTGGCATGCAGCTTCAACGACGCGTTCGAGGTCTCGACGATCGAGCTCGACCGGCCCGGCCCATCCTACACGGTGACGACGCTTGAGGCGCTCCGGGCGGCATTTGACGGCCAGATGTTCTTCATCCTTGGAGCAGACGCGCTGGCCGATCTGCCGCGCTGGCACGCCGCCGCGCGGATCGTCGAGCTGGCGCGCATCGTCGCGGTCGCGCGGCCTGCCGTCACGCTGGATCTCGCCGCGCTGGCGCGCGCGATTCCACGAATCGGCGAGCGGCTGACTCTGCTCGATGGCCCGCGGCTTGATATCTCCAGCAACGACCTGCGCCGCCGCGTCGCGGCCGGCCGGCCGATCCGCTACCAGACCCCTGACCCGGTGGTGGACTACATCGCGAGGCACGGGCTCTACCAGCCAGCGCTGGACGCGGGCGATCGACGCTGATCGTCACGAACGAGCCCCTTATGTTTGATGGAAGGAAGCGCTCATGGATGAAACGCTCAAGCTGCTCAAGGACCTGACCGACGCCCCCGGCGTCTCCGGCTTCGAGGAGCCGGTGCGGCGCGTGATGCGGCGGTACATGGAGCCGCTCGGCGAGATCATGACCGACAACATCGGCTCGATCATCGGCCGCAAGGTCGGCAAGGCCGGCGGGCCAAAGATCGCCCTGGCCGGCCATCTGGACGAGATCGGCTTCATGGTGACGCGCATCACCGACGAGGGCTACCTCAAGTTTCAGACGCTCGGCGGATGGTGGGAGCAGGTCATGCTGGCCCAGCGCGTCGAGATCCATACCCGCACCGGCCCGCTCGTCGGCGTTATCGGCTCCAAGCCGCCACACCTGCTCTCGGCCGACGAGCGCAAGAAGGTCTACGAGAAGAAGGACATGTTCATCGACGTCGGCGCAGGATCGCGCGCCGAGGCCGAGGCGTTCGGGATCCGCCCGGGCGATCCGGTGGTGCCGATCTGCCCGTTTACCGTACTGCGCAACGAGAAGCTGCTCATGGCCAAGGCGTGGGACAACCGCTTCGGCTGCGCGCTGGCGATCGAGGTGATGCGCCGCCTCAAGACCGAGGCGCACCCGAACGAGGTCTACGGCGTCGGCAACGTGCAGGAGGAAGTCGGGCTGCGCGGCGCGGTGACGACGACCTACACGATCGCGCCCGACATCGGCTTCGCGCTCGACACCGGCATCGCCGGCGACACCCCCGGCATCAAGCCCGACGAGGCGCAGGGCAAGCTTGGCCAGGGGCCGGTCATCCTGCTCTACGACGCATCCATGATTCCGCACACTGGCCTGCGCGACCTGGTAATCGACACGGCGCAGGCTGATGCTATCCCCATCCAGTTCGACTCGATTGCGGCGGGCGGCACCGACGCCGGCAAGATCCACCTCTTCGGCGCCGGCGTGCCCTCGCTGGTAGTCGGCGTACCGGTGCGCTACATCCACACCCACGCCGCGATCATGCACCGCGACGATTTCGACAACGCCGCGAAGCTGCTCGTCGCCGTCGTCAAGCGGCTGGATGAGGAGACGGTGCGGCAGCTCAAGTCGTGACAGGGTGACAAGGTGACAAGGTGATAGATTCGGAAAAGCCGACGCACCTTGTCACCCCCTCACCCTGTCACCTTGTCAGGTCGGGCGTGATGTTCTCTCCGCGCTGCCAGGCTCTCAGGTACTCGTAGGGCGCGATCTCGCCGCGGCGCACCTGCCAATCATCGGGGGTGGTCGGGTGCGAGATGCCGAAGTGCAGGTGCGGGTCGAGGCCGCGCGCGTCGCCGCTATGGCCGGTCAGCCCGAGCAGCTGTCCGGCCTGCACCCATGCGCCCGGCGCGATTCCGTCGGCGATCTGTGAGAGGTGCGAGCCATAGTAGCGCACGCCATCGTCGCCGACGATCGCGACGGAGAGGCCGCCGCGCGTCGCGCCGTCGTTGACATGCGGGTCCCAGATATCCTCGCGGCTGACGAAGTCGACCACGCCGTCCGTCACGGCCACGAACTCGCTGCCGGCCGGGCAGAAGATGTCGGCGGCCGGGTAGTCGTGGTGATACCTGCCATAGCTGATCTTGCCGTCGCTGCGCACCGGGAAGACGTGGAGCCACTCGGCGGCCTGCCCAACTCCTGGTACGACCGTCGGCGCCTGCGCGACTGTGGCCGTCGCCGCCGGGATCGCGGTGGCGGTTCGCGCCGGAGCGGCCGCCTGAGGCGTGACGGTCGGGGCGTGCGTAGGCGCGGCGGTCGCGGATGGCACGCTTTGCGGAGCTGTGGCGCCTGGAGCTGGATGCGCCTGGATGACCGGCGCTGGTGCAGTAGGCTGCGCGGGCGGCGCAACCGAGGCGGGCGGCTGCTGTTCGGCGCAGGCCATCAGCGCGCATGAGAGGGCTATCGCCAGCGTGAATCGGAAGACGGCCATCGTTCCCCTGATTGTATGTGGCACAGTACGCTGCACCTTGAAGCCCACACCGTCGCTGCCAGGCCGAGAGCAGTCTACGCCGAGATCGCGAGGGTGTCAATCATGGCGCATGCGCGATCTCAACTGGGGGCGGGGCGCAGCCCCGCCCCCACACCCCCAGTTGACTGCCAAGGCGACGGCCCGAGCGAATACCTCGCTCGGGCCGTCGTGCGTCATAACGATCGTCATCCGAATCAGGAGCCCTGCTCCTCGTTGATCAGCACGCTCGATCCACCCTCCTCTTTGGTGATGGTGATCGTGAGCTTGCGGCCATCCTTGGTGAACTCGAGCGTCTGGAGCTCGCCCATCGCGTTGGCGTCGCCGGCGGTCCAGCCCTGGCCCGCCATGGCCTTCTTGTAGAACGCGGCGACGTCCGCGGGCGCGTCGGGGCTCTTGAAGGTCTGCATCTTGCCGAAGCTGCTCTTATCGGCGGCGTTCTCCGGCATCGGGATGTCCCCGGCCGGCTTCTGGCCCGCGCACTCCTTCGGCAGCTCGATCGACGCGACCTTGTTGGCGTCCTCGACATTGTACTCCCAGGTGAAGGTGCCCTCGGCGGCCTTGCCGGAGAGAATATTCTCCTTGCCGGTGGCTGTACCGACGTACTTGACCAGGAACCCACCGTCCTGCGCCAGCCAGACATCGCCCTTGGCCGAGGCAAAGGTGGCGAACGAGATCGCGTTCTGGTCGAAGGTGTAGTGGTCGGATACGACATCGTTGACCGTCTCGCCCTTGCCGGCCAGCCGGGCCTGCTTGAGACCGCCGACGATATCGCTCGGCTTGAAGAAGGTGCCCGTATCCTGATCGTTCTGGCTGCTGCCCATGCCGACGCACTTCTGATCGGACTGTCCGTCGGGCGAGTACATGTAGGTCATTCCGTCGACCCGGTAGAGCTCGAACGCGCCGCCCTTGCCATTCTCGTGGCCGGTGTCGCCGGTGGACGCGAAGCGGATGTGCTGGTCCTTCGACTCCTTGATCGCCTCCTGAACCCACTCCATGCCGCCTTTCTGCGGCTTGCCCTGTTCGTCTTTGCCGTCGAACGTGAAGTTGAAGCGCAGGCGATAGCTCTTGAGCGCGTCGAGGCTGCCGTTGATGTCCTGCACGTCGCGCGTCTCGTCGGCGGGCGTCGCCGCGGGCGCCCCGGTCGGCTCGGGCGCCTCGGTGACGGCGGTTTCGCCGGCCGGCTTGCTAGCAGCTGGCTTCGACTCTGCGCCGCCCGCCGGCGGCGCGCCTGCGCTGGTCGACGCAGCCGGTGTGCCGCCGCCGCACGCGGCGACGAAGACGAGCGCCAGCGCCAGCAGCCCGGAGAAGAGTAGTTTGCGGATCACGATGGTTCCTCCTGTGGCTTCGCGAGCGAATAACATGGGCATTCTGCTTGGTCGCGGTTTCGGAAAGACGCCCCTGGCCTTACAGTTGGTCTTGTGGGGGTGGGGGTGGGGGCGCGGGGCGCAGCCCCGCGCCCCCACCCCCACAAGATTGTTAAGCTGCCACGAACCTTCGTTGAAAAAACATAGGCCGACGACCAGCACTCGCGTGGGGCAATGTCTGAGTGCTATGGCGAACGCAGGTCGTCGAGCCTATGTTCTATAATTGATAACGCGCTTGATGCGGAATAGTTACGCTTTTGGCGCTTCAGTACGCCCGCGCGAAGATGACTTGCCGGGTGGTCTCCCTGCCGGTATAGACGCACGCGCCGGAGCTGCCGGGCTGATCGAGCGGGATGCAGCGGATGGTGGCCCGGGTCTCGTTCTGGATGCGCTGCTCATCCTCGGTGGTGCCGTCCCAGTAGCAGCGCACGAACCCCCGCTCGACGGTCTCTTTCAGCTCGTCGTAGTTTTTCGCCTCGAAGGTATGCTCGTCGCGGAAGCGCAGCGCGCGGTCGAACAGCGCCTGCTGGATCTCGGCCAGCAGCCCCTCCAGGTGCGTCGTGAGGCCGGCCTGTGGCACGAACGACTTGCCGGCCTTGCCGGGCATGTCACGTCGCGCCACGGCGACGCTGCCCTTCTCGACGTCCTTGGGTCCGACCTCGACGCGCACGGGCACGCCCTTCAGCTCCCACTCGTTGTACTTGAAGCCCGGCGTAAGCTGGTCGCGGTCGTCGACCTTGAAGCGCAGGCGGCCCTTCCACTCGGCGGTGATCCGAGCGACCGCCGTCATCACCGCGCCGCGCTCGGCGTCGTTCTTGTAGATCGGTACGACCACGACCTGGGTGGGCGCCAGGCGCGGCGGCACCACCAGCCCCTCGTCGTCGGAGTGGGTCATGATCAGCGCGCCGATCAGCCGGGTGCTGACGCCCCAGCTGGTCGTCCAGGCGTGCTGGATGGTGTTGTTCTGGTCGGTGAAGGTGATGCCGAAGGCCTTCGCTAAATTCTGGCCGAGGTTGTGCGATGTGCCGACCTGCAGGGCGCGGGCGTCCTGCATCATCGCCTCAATGCAGTAGGAGCGCAGCGCGCCGGGGAACTTCTCCTTCTCGGTCTTGAGGCCGCGAATGACCGGCATCGCCATCTCGCGCTCGGCGAAGTCGGCGTAGACGTCGTGCAGGATCATGAGCGTCTCGCGCTCGGCGTCAGCCTCGTCGACGTGAACCGTGTGGCCCTCCTGCCAGAGAAACTCGGCCGTGCGCAGGAACGGGCGCGTCCGCATCTCGGCGCGCATCACGTTGGCCCACTGGTTGATCAGCAGCGGCAGGTCGCGGTAGCTGCGCACCCACTTGGCGTAGAAGTAGCCGATGATCGTCTCGCTGGTCGGGCGGATGATATACGGCTCGGGCAGCTGCTCCGTGCCGATCCGCGTCACCTCGAACAGCTCGGGCGCGAAGCCCGCGACGTGCTCGGCCTCTTTCATGATGAAGCTCTTGGGGATGAGCAGCGGGAAGTAGGCGTTCTCGTGGCCGGTGTCCTTGATCCGGTCGTCGAGCCCGCGCTGGATCGCCTCCCAGATCGCGTAGCCGGTCGGCTTGAACACGATGCAGCCGCGCACCACCTCGGCGTAGTCACAGAGCTCTGCTTGTTGTGTTATATCAAGATACCACTGTGAATAGTCCTGAACACGAGGCGTAATACCTGCTTTAGGCATCGTTCGTACTTTACCTTTCTACTTTACACTGTCGAGTGATACTAGAGATGTTTTCTTGGCAGCCCTAGCCCACTCGAATTAATTTGTGCGTCTAATCGTCTTATACTCTCCTTATCAGAGGTATAAAGTTTGTAAAGAAAAGAAGATCTGATTCTATCCGCTCGTATGGGTCCTCGTAATCGCACCTGGATGTGACTTTCTATGCGATCTCGTACCGCCACTAGAAAAGGCTCCGTTCCGAGAAGATACCATGTCCAATTATTTCTGAATGGAACTTGCGACCTGTAAAGACATCCATCGCCGTCGAAGTATCCAAGAATAAACGGTAATGTAACTGCTTCTGACAGGGCATGAGGCCAATCATATATTTCTGTCTTATTTGGAACGATTCCATAATGAGCTAAATCTTGTGCCATTCTCTTGCTACCAATTCGTATAGAGACAGCCTTTCTGCTCCGATGAATTGTTGCTCGCGGAGCTACTGCTTGCGCAAATGCATGCACGACAGCTTCATCGCTCTGGTGCAATTCCAATGTAATATATAGACCACCGAGTTTCGAAACTCGGACACTGCCATCCGATGCTAACCAGCCTAACCAGTATGCCTGTTCATTCGTTTTAATCTCCTTGAAATAGGAATGGTTGATCTGATGATCGTAACGCACTAGCCCCAAGAATCGCGCCTGTTTTGAAATTGCATTCGCAGATCGCCCGAACATCTGCTGCAACTGCTGGGAACTAACGCCTTTATCTGCGTACATCTCGCGTAGTTTCTCAATCTCTTCCTGGCTCCACGGCTTTAGCTCAACGGTTCTCCGTCTGATGTTCAATTCATATGCCATCGTCACAATCGCATTTTCAGACCGACCGAAATGCTGTATCATCTGCTCCAACGAAATACTAAGGTCTGGATACATCCTTCGCAAATCGTCGATTTCTTGGCTAGACCACGACCCTTTGCGAGGGCGATCCAATTCAAGTCTTCTGGCTTTCATGCTGATTGCTTGCCATGAACGCCTAAAATACTCCTCTATCTTCTCCTGCGAGATTTGGATATCCGGATACATTTGCCTGAGCGCATCGAGTTGCTCGGGCGTCCATGTCTGCTTAGGCATAGGTTGTTGTCCTGTTACACGTTAATCGATAGACACCTCTCGAGATTATAGCACATAAGTACTATTCGTACTACAGCGTTGTATCAGGCGCGCCGGCAAACAGATCAGCAATTGCGAGCGGTAATGTCGGTAAGCAGGCGACTAATTTAACACGCTCATCATACGCTGAATTGCCTGGCGATTGGACCTCAATAATGATATTTGGCACGCCTCGAATGCGCCGATCGGCGATGATTGCCGCATTGGATTTCAAAATAACAACATAATCCGGCTGCACCGGGTCACATCCGGGCATAAGATCTCCCTGTCTTGCTACGAACAACTGACAGCTGACGAATCACCCTTGCCGCTCCAGGTATGGCGTCACGGCCTCAACCTCGATCCGCGCGATATCGAGCCGCTCGGCCCAGCGGCGGGGGTCGGCGTCGATGCGCGCGATCCAGCGATCCAGGCCGCCGGCATCAGCCACCTCGTCGCCATAGCGATCGGCGGTCTCGAACTCCAGCCCCTCGGTGGCCGCGTAGCCGAGCGAGAAGCCGCCGGCGCGCTGCAGGAACAGCGGCCACGCGACGTCGGTGCCGATGCTCTGCTCGGGGCAGCCGGCCAGAATGGCTGCGGCGGCCCGGCGCGAGAGCCCGCGCGCGGCTGCCGTCACATCCCAGGTGTAGCCGCTGACGGACGCATAGACGCGATTGACGATCGCCTCGGTGTCGCGCTGGACGCACGGGTGCGAGGCGAACGCGCGCTCGGTGCGGCCCAGCACGGTGAAGTCATGTTCGGCGACCTGCGCGACCACGTGCGCCAGTTCGGCCGGGTGATGCTCGGCCCAGTGCAGCGCGCGGTCGAAGTCGCAGAACAAAATCGCCGGCGCGTCGCGCTGCAAGGCCAGCTCGATCGCCGCCCGGCGCGCGCCGCCGAGCTTCGGCAGGCTATTGAACTGCTCCGCGCTCTCCTGGCGCACCAGCGCGCCGGCCGAGGTCAGCAGCGCCAGCGAGCGCGGCTGGCTCGCGTAGGTCGCCTGGATGGCAATGCCCCCAAACAGCCTGGCCAGCGCCGGCAGCACGCGCGCGGCCTGATCGTAGAGCCGGCCGTCGGGGTCGTGCTGGGTGGCGGCGAGAACCATCGGAATTGTAGATTGTAGAGTGTAGATTGTAGATTGAGACAACGTAGATGTAACAGTTCAAACCGGATTGTCGGCAGCTGATCACTTATGACTGGCCAGCACCGCACGCATGCCGGCGATCGCCTCGGCGACGGTCTGCTTATTGTTGAAGATCGCCGAGCCGGCGACGATATTGTTGGCGCCCGCGCCGACGACCTCGGCCAGATTGGTCTGGTAGACGCCGCCATCGACCTGGATCTGGATGTGGCCGAGGCTGCGCGCATCGAGCATGCGCCGCAGCCGCGTCAGCTTATCGTTGGTGGTCGGGATGTACTGCTGCCCGCCGAAGCCGGGATTGACGCTCATCAGCAGCACCAGGTCGACGTAGGGCAGGATCTCTTCGAGCGTGCCGAGCGGCGTGGCCGGATTGAGCGCCACGCCGGCGGTGACGCCAAGCTCCTTGATCTGCTGGATCGTGCGGTGCAGATGCGTGGTCGCCTCGACGTGAACGGTGACGTGGTTCGCGCCGGCCTTGACGAAGTCGGCGACGTAGCGCTCGGGCTGGACGATCATCAGGTGGCAGTCGAGCGGCAGTTTGACGACGCGGCGCAGCGCGGCGACGACCGGCAGGCCAACGCTGATATTCGGGACGAACATGCCATCCATCACGTCGATATGGATCCAGTCGGCGCCGGC
>Ga0137375_10008031_pt1 | contig 12549 bp, 15 predicted proteins | sample SagtaG_24_FD_104936 | JGI IMG/M metagenome (GOLD analysis project Ga0137375, IMG submission 104936) | Vadose zone soil microbial communities from Sagehorn Ranch, Mendocino, California, USA - Sage1_R_113_16 metaG | ecosystem: Environmental > Terrestrial > Soil > Vadose zone | place: USA... | reverse complement strand
TGCTCGCCCTGCTTACGATGAAGACGAGGTTGCTGCAGTGAGCGATACGCTTCAGTTCGGTGGCCGACGTCCACGACCGCCGCGGTGGGTATGGGCGATTGCCGGAATCGCCGCAGCCGCGGCACTGGCTGGCGTGGTCGTCGGCCGCGGCGGGTCGCACGGCGTCGCCACGTCCTCGCCATCGAAGTCGCGGTCACCAGCCACAGCGCCAGTTCCCGGCTCGACGGCACCAGCGACGGGGTCTGCGGCCCGGTGGCAGTCAGCTGCAGGCGCGTGCGGCTCGGCCGCCTTCCTGCCGCAGATCCGCCTGGCCCCGCACTACGCCCGTGTCAACGCGACTTTGCTGGTCGGGGGCACAACCCTGCGGCAGGTCAGCGTCGGCCACGCCGCCTCCAGACCGCTGGCGGGCCTGCCTGATCGGCAGGGCCGGCTGGTCACAAAACTGGTCGCGGGGCCGGACGCCGACTACGCCTTCGTCGCGTCGCGCTGCAGCGGTTACCTGAGGGTCTACCGGATCGTGGCTGGCGTCGCCCACCGGCTCGACACGCCTGCATTCGACTTACTCGGCGGCCCACATCATGCGTGGGCGGTCAGCTACCCACCACATACGGTGCTCACTCCGCTGAACGGTGGCCGGACGGTCACACTCAAGACCAGCACCGACCCGGTCGCCGACACGGCAGCCGGCTTGGTAGTGGTGGCTTACAACCGACGGGCGGGCCGAGCGGACACCGTCGAACTCGTCGACCCGAATACCGGCGCGCTGCTGCACCGGCTCGCCGAGGGCTTTCCGCTGGGTGCCGCTGACCGCGTCGTGCTGGTGAGCCTCCCCGATTGTGGTGCGCCGCTGACACACCGCACGTGCACCTTGGAAAGCATCGACTTGGAGACGGGGCGGCCACGAGCCACGTTCGAGTTGCCGGTTGGGCGCGTCCCGGCCTCGGATGCCGTCTTCAGCCGCGACGGGACAGTGGCCACCTTCCAGCTCGCGCGGGCGAGGCAGGATCCCCGCTTCACGACCGGGCGTCCGTTCCCGCCGACCGACGTTGTGGTCCTTCACCTCCATACGGGCAGTCTTGACGTTGTGCCGGGCCTCGAGCTGCCCCCCGGGGCGGGGGCCGGGTTGGCGTTCGACGCCACCGGGAGCTGGTTGCTCGCGACAGTGAGCGAGGGAGACCGGGGCGAGCTGCTGGCCTGGCGACATGGCATGCCCGGCCCCGCTCTCGTGACCAGCTTGCCGGGGCCGCTCATGGCGGCGCCGCCGCTGCTTCCGCCGTTGTCCGCGTGGCGCAACGGATAGCATGGCTGGTTCCGGACCCGGTAGGCAGCAGGATCCAACTCCTGCCGGGATGCCAAGTGTCGTCGTCAATAGGCACAGTAGAAGCTGGGGATGACGCCATGATGTGGGACTCGCTGGGCAAGAGGCGGCGGCATAGGCAGGGCCAGTGTGATGGATCCGGCGCAGGGCAACGCCCCGGCTCACGCGCCCACCTGTTCTGTGGGTGACCGGGAATGGGTGGAGCGGTGAAGGACGTGCCGGGCGCCTCGCAACCGAGGTGCGACAAGGGGAAACGGATGCCGACCAAGCAGCATGGCGACGGCCTGGGCGCGTGTCGCCGTGAGGCAGACGTTCTGCTGAGCAGTGGAACTGCGGCGGACGCAGTGGCCGTTGTCGCGGATGCATGCGCGGCAGGCCGAGGGGTCGCGGCATGCGACACGCTTTGCGCACCGACATTGGATCAGCGCAGTCACCGGCCAGGTACGGCCCAGCCGACGTGCAAAGCGCCTACAACTTGCCGTCAGTCCCGGCCGGCAGCGGTGACACGGTGGCGGTCGTCGATGCCGACAATGACCCGACCGCACAATCAGGCCTTGCCGTCTACCGCAGCGCATTCGGCCTGCGGCCTGGTGCCGCAGGTAATCGTGGTCCCGTCGTCGGCCACATGGCAACGCAGCCCCCAACAGCGTCGTTCTGCCTCGCGACTTTCGGGATCGCCTGCTACCGCCCATCCGACATTCAGAACTCGTACGACTTCGGGCCGCTGTACGCGAATGGACACAACGGCAGCGGGCAAACCATCGTGATCTTCGACTCGTTTGGAAGCCCAACGATTCGCCAAGACCTCGCGACGTCCGATGAGGCGTTCGGCCTTCCGGCTCCCCCATCCTTCGACATCTACATGCCCGAGGGAGCCGTCACGGACAGCTACACCCACGTGGCGAGCCCAGTGGACTCCCACAACGGGAATGTTTACACCAAGGTCGAGACCACCCTTGATGTGGACTGGGCCCAACGCTATTGCACCGGGAGCCAAGATCGACCTGGTGGTCACGCCCAACGCGGAGACCGGCGCCCGGGCCCTTTGGGTTTCGGCGGCGGCTCGTACATGAGTTGGCGGTTGCCGGGTTCACCCGGACACATGTGCGTGTGCTGCGGCGAGCTCCAAACAGATAAAGGACTGAAGTGAAGGGGCCGTGCGCAACAAGGACGGACGGCGCAAGATCCCGCACGGTCACGCGGCGGCAGCAAACAGGCCAGGCCCAGAACCAGCGACGTGTATGCCTCCACACGCGGCAGATAAGACATTTTGTCGATCACCGCCCACCGCGACGCGATCCAGCCGTTGAGCTAGCGCTATGACGAGCAGGCACACCACAGCCGCGTTCTGCCGCGCCCGTCGGCTTCGCCGTAACCGCCGAGGTGACAGGCCAGGTGGCGGGCGAGCCAGGAGATCGGTGCCGAGGCCGTAACGGCCCGAGAAGGGACCGCCGTCAGCCATCACCGCCGGGGGCGCAGTGTTTCGTGGCAGTGCTCATCCTCGGCCCGGCGATCGTTCCCTTGGTGATGCGGTTCTTCGGCTGGCTCCCCAGCCCCTTGTACGTGGTCCCGGCGCGGCTTGCCACGACCACCGCGCCGCAACCCACGGGGTAGCCGCGGCGGCTGTGGAGCGCTAGCCGCGGCGGGGGCGCTTGGCCAGCAGCGACACCACGAGGAAGGCGACGGCCGCGATCAGCCCGATGATGAGAAACGTCTTGAGCATTGCGAAGATCCAGCCAATGGCCATGAAGACAAGCCATATAGCGAGGATCGCGCCGAGGATGGTCAATATCGTCCGGCCCATGTCCCCAGGGTATGCGCCCGGCGCCCTTGGCGGGCGGTCACGCTGACGGGCCACGCGCCGGCGGCAGTGGGCCGATGATGCGTCCTGGCGCGCAAGCGGAACCGGCACGAGCCGTTCGGCACGCGGTGGAACTCGCGATGCTCGCCGACGAACTGGGGCTCGACCTGGTCGGCATCCAGGACCACCCCTACCGGCCGGAGCTGGCCGACACCTGGAGCCTTCTGTGCTACATCGGCGCGCGGACGCGGCGCATCCGCCTGGTGCCGGCGTCGCCGGCCTGCCGATGCGCCCGCCAGCGACGCTCGCCAAAGCGGCGGCATCGCTCGTCCTGCTCACCGCAGGACGCGTCGAGCTCGGTCTGGGCGCGGGAGCGTTCTGGGACGAGATCGCGTCGATGGGTGGACCCGCACGGACAAAGCGCGAGTCCGTCGACGCTCTCGCCGAGGCGATCCCAGTCGTGGAGCGGGCAGCAGCCCGATTCAGGCGGCGTCGAGATCAGGGCGATCACCGAGGACGAACTGGGGATCTGGGTACGTGCCCTGGATGCCAGTTTCCCTGCTCGCCACCCCCGACGATGCCCTGACATTCAGCAAGGGGTCTTCACGTCGGGCCGCCCCGTGGGGTGTCCGGCTCCACCTGATGTGCGACACGGTGGCTCCGCTTGCGTTACAGAGCCTGCTGACAGGCCCCTACCGTCTGTGATCGGACTGGCCATCTGACGTCCCGCGTGCAGCCAGCGTTTGACGGTCTGAGTTCTTCTGTGGCCGGCCGGTTTCATCAGTCAGCGTGTATGGGCGAACCCGTTCGGCTGCTGCATCGATGTCGCTTGCTGGCCGATGTAGCGATCTCGGCCAGGCATGGGGCTTTGGGTTGTGTCCACGCGCAGTTCTGCCTGCTGGAACGCGGTCTGGTACTCCTGTCGCGCCAAGAGGGTGAGCTGGTGATGATCGATGATGTAGTCGACTCCGCTGTCGCGTGCCACTAGGTGGTGCATGTCAAGGCGCGTGGTGATGCCCTCGCGGGTGGCGTGCACGACGCGGGCGACCTTGACTGCATCTGTCACGGCGGTGTCGATGTCGGTGCTGACGGTTCCTTCCACTCTTCGGGCAGGACCCAGCCATCGATGATGAGCACGCCGCGAGGGTTAAGGTGGCGTGCCATGTTCGCGACCGCCACATCGAGGTCATGTATCCAATGGAGCTGAACAAGCAGGTCACCGCGTCAAAGTGGCGATCCAGGCGGAACGAGCGCATGTCGGCTTCGACCAGCTGGATGCCGGGCAGGCGGGTTCGCGCTTGTTCGAGCATCGCGGGATCGGCATCAACCCCGACCACGTCATAGTGGCGCTGCAGGTATGCGAGGTGGCCACCGGTACCGCAGGCCACGTCGAGCAGTGTGCTCGCGTGCGGGAAGCGCTGCTGGATCAGTTCATGAATATCCTGCGATTCCCGGGCGTAGTCCTTGCCGTCAGCAGCGTAGATCAGGTCATATACGTGCGCGGTTCTGTGGAACATCTAGACGGCCTTCCCTCGTAACTGAACGCTGCCAGCCAGGCAGCCCTAGGGCAACCGGAAACCCAACCGTGGGCTGCTGACCTGGCAAGGTTTGCCTCGCCGCCGGGAATCACGAATGTGGGCTAGACAGCGATTCGCCCAGAATCTGCTTATGGACAAGGCCGCTGGCGCTTCGGGCGCATCCAGCCCGGCGCGATCACCCGCGACCAAGCGGCCTGGCGGTAGCTCACCGGGGAGCTGCGGAACCCCTACCGGCAGTGGCATGAACCGGCGGCCGTGTTCTACCGCGGCGCTGACGGGACCCCCGCCGGGATGGCCCTCTACCGGGCCGACGGTCGCTCTCGTGCCGTGGCGGAGCTCCGGGAGCTTGCGGCGGGTAGGGCCGATCTCCTGGCTCAGCAAGCCGGGCTCTTGCTTGGCTACCACCAAGGTCATCCGAATGAGCCAAACCAAGCCAGCTCACTCCCAGCGTGGTCGCCGCTAAATGCGGCATCAGGCCGAGCTGGACAGATAGCTCACGTAGCCGGCGCTTGAGCCGGTCCGGTCCACGGCAGCCCCTGCGCGGTCGCGCGCCTGGCGAGCCGCATAACGCTGACGCCGTGCCTCCTCGCGTTCGGCCCTAGCCGCATCGAGAGCACGTTCCGCTCGTCGCTCGTCAATGGTCAGCCGCGGTGCCGACAGCCAAGAGGATGCGTGGTGGCGCAGCCGAGCCTGTGGCACTTATCGCGGGAACGTCAAGGACTCTCAACTCCGGCGGGGCGGGCGTTGCCCGAGCTTCTCGACGATCAACCGGTACAGCTGGCGATCATGTAGCCCGTAGTAATCTTGATGGGAGGCAGGGCCGGGGTGTTCCGAGCGCCGAGCCCGTGGTCGCCGTTTACTGGCCCGAACGGCAGCCGCTGCGCCGCAATATGCGCACGCGCGCCGGTCACCAGCCGAAATCGACCAGGTCGCTGCCGTAGGGGAGCCAGTGCAGCCGCCCGCCGTCAATCCAGCCGAACTCGTGCCCGGAATTCAACAGCAGGTGACCCGAGCTGTCAGCGCGCAGCTCGCCACCGTCTCCGTCGCCGGGTCCCTGCTGGTACAAGACCCGCAGCTGGCGACCGTTGGCAGCGGAAAACTGGACCACCCACACCACCTGCTGAATCCGCGGCGGGGGCAGCAGCCGTATCCCGTTCGCCGATGTCGGTGCCGGGCTAGGCGTCTGCTGCGGTTTGAACTCGCTGGTTCGCAAGATCAAAGCAGTGAACGTCGCCCCGTCCGGGCTGATCACCGCTCCGCTCGGGCCGTGATCTCCCGACTTCCGCATGACCAGATGGCTGTCTGCCAGGCCGCGGCCCGGCGTGCTCGTGGCAAGCGTGCGCACCTCGGTGGTAAGCACGTTGTGTTTACTGGCGAATACCTGGAACCCCAGCGTGCGCCCGTCTCTGGCCCAGGACGGAGAACCCAGTGTGGTGCGCGCGGGATCCTGAAAGGCGCCTCGCCACAATGCCCGTGAACCCGTGGCTGTGTTCACCACCATGATCGCGGGCTGGGGCCGACGCCCCACGCCTGACCACCCCAGCGTAAGGGCCACTTTGCCGCCGTCTCGGGAGGCAGCGATCGCGATGATATCCCACGGCGCCGACGCGATGCTGGCGACCGGCGCGAACGCGGTGATGTGACCCGACCGGGTGAGGCGGAACCGGTAGAGGCGCGTGCCGGCCTGCGCATGCGGTCCCGGCCTGAGCACCTCGTACCAGACGAAGAAGGTGCGCTGGCCGGCGGCGGCGAGCGAACCACTGTTGCCGTTGTAGGAGTGATCGCCAAGCCGGACCGTCAGCGCGAGCGTGTCGCGTACCCGGCCGGTGGCGGTGTCGCGCACCTCGATGACCTCGCCGGGACTGCGGGCCCCCGGCGGATTGTCGTGGAGAACCACGTAGTAGCGCGGCAGGCCGACCGGAAGTGGCACCGTTGGGGCGTGGCGCCCGTGGCCGGCTATGGCCACCGAAACCGCCGCCACCACGCTGACCGCGATGGCCGCGCCGATGGGCGCGAGCAGGCCCCGGTGACCCCTTCTCGTGCGGCGCTCGCCGCGCAGCCGTTCGGGATCATGGGGTGTCAGCGGGCGCAGGGCACCGAGCCGGATGGTATTCGCCGCGGCCTGCAGGGCGTCGGCGAGCCGTTCTTCGGTCCTGGTCATTCTTCCTCCCCAAGCGTGCGGGCGAGCGCCGCGAGCCCCCGCGCCGCGGTGGATTTCACCGTGCCGGTGCTGACGCCGAGCACGGCCGCGATCTCGGCTTCCGACAGGCCCAGGTAGTAGCGGAGCACCAGCACCTCGCGCCGGCGCCGCGGCAGGCCGGCTAAAGCCGCGATCACCTGCCGCCGGTCCTCAGCCAACAGGACCTCGGATTCAGCGGATGCCGCCGCGGCGGGCGCAACCTCGCGCGCGCCCCCCAGACGGCGCGCGACCCTGCGCCGCCGCTGCACGCTGCGGCAGCAGTTGATGACAGCCGCGCGGACATACGGCAGCGGTGCGTCGCGCTGGGCAGCCGGCCGGGACGGGTTTGCAGCCGAGTGAAGACGTCCTGCACGACGTCCTCAGCGGTCGGCCGGTCGCCCACGAGAAGGGTGGCGAGCCGGACAAGTTCGAGATGGTGCGCGCAGAACACCTCGGCGATGCTCGCGGCATCCGGACTGGTCCTGTGCGTCGCGGTCACACCTCTGGTACGTTCGGGCCGCCAAATGGTTGCCCGCCGCCCCGCGGCGCCCACCTCAACTTCCCACCGCAAACTGCACCTATCGCGCCCGAAATGTCCGGTTCCAGTGACAATATCGCCTGTGAGCCTGTCGGTGCCGGAAACTATGTCACCTTATGCGGCCTGGGCATATTCGTGGATCAGGCCGCCGGGCCGATCGCGCCGCAGGACGGGGGCAGTCGCACCTTCTTCGGGGCGACCGGTGCGCCCGGCGGGCGGATGTTGGTTCAGCGTGCGGTGCGGCCTATGCGTGTTGTAGCTGCGCCACGAGGCGCAGTGTTGTATCGCCCGCGTAGCGGGCAGGGACGAGAGGAGATGTCTCTGGGGTGCGACCGGTCGCGCAGGTTGCTCATGATCTGCAGATTAGCGCGCAGGTGATCCATACCTGGCGAGGCCAGCGGCTCATTGACATCGGTCAGCTACCCGGGGCGATCTCCCGTGGCCCTTTCCCGTCCTACTTCCGGATCTCCAACACCATCTTCACCGCGCGCTCGCGCAGTTCCTTATGGTACTTCCGCTGCGCCGACATGACTCTGCATCGTTCCAGGGATCAGAGCCTCCAGCACCGGGGCGGGGCAGGCCACCAGCTGGTATACAGGCTGGCTCTACAGGTTGATGCTAGCCACCCCGCCACGCCGACGGCCGACCCACGACGCGACTCCGCAGGCGCGCTCCTCCCCCTGGCGGCGAAGTCATCTCTTCCGGCCAACTCACGCGAAATCCGTCGGCCTCACCTCCTGAGGACGTCATCGACGGGTCGACGTGGTGAGGCGATGCCCCGGCCCGGCAATGATGGCACCCCCAGACGCCCAAGAATCAATGGCCGGCCCTCAGCGCCGCGGGCAAGCCGCCGCAGACCCGGCAAGAGCGTCGGGATCTCGGACGGCCCTGCGGCCAGACAATGACTGAGCCTAAGGACGGTTGCCGTTACGAGCACACGTTGCATCGTCCGGCCGCCGGCTATCCACCCGGGAAGTGTGTCGGTGCGGCTGGAGACCACAAAATGCAGTGGCGACCGCTCAAAGCGCGCTCGCGCGGCTTCGGCTTCTTCATCCGCGCTCGCCAGCTCAAGCGCCCACCGGCTGCCCGGCACATTGGCTGGCGCGGCAGGGTTCATCGACGCGAGCGGCATGCCGGTCATGCGCGGCGGATCGGCGCCAGTGAACACGAACGGAGCGAGGTCGCGGCGTAACTCCGGAACGCTGAAGACGACGCGCATCGCGCGTGCCGCAAGGTCAGCCGCTGCCGATCGCTGCGCAGCGCCGGTGATAAGGGTGATGCTCGTCTCCGGCTCGCAGGAAATGGCCTGCAATTCCGCTGTGGCCACAGATGGAAGCACGGGCTCGTAGGGTCCGCGGTTCGTTCGCCGTCGCTTGGCCCCGGCCAGCATGGTTATGGCATTGTCGCTGGCCTTCGCGCCGCCTCGGAACCGCACTGTGATCTCTGCCGCCCGGCGGGGCACGGTAGGCAGCTTGTCAACCACCAGCGCGTATCCATGGGCTGCTGCGGCATAACTCATGTTCTCGATAAAGGCGCCGAGCGCCATGAATTGCAGACGGTCCGGGCCGAGTAAGGGAACCAGTTGCTGATCAAGCTGCAGACTCACGCCGTCGAAGTTGGCTCGTGCCGTCCAAGGCTGGTTGTTGTGTGGCGACGGTGCCAAACAGGCGACTTCCAGCCACGAGGCGATCAGCTCTCGATCGATCACGCGTCATACACCGCCTTCAGGCCCGCAATGAACTCGGCCTCGTCGAGTTCATTCCAGCGGCCAGCGTCGCGCGCTTTGGGGCCGAGAAGGATTTCGTCAAGATCCACTCGGTACCGCCCCGACGGCAATGCCGCCCCGCCGGCGATGTACCGGGCCGCGAGCGCGCCAAGCGCCCCAGCAAGGGTGGCCGCGGTGCCGAGTTGCGGCCACGAAGGCAGCGTCCGGCCCACTTGGGTCAGGGAAAAGCGTGTCCGTGGTGTGATCTGGCTCCCGACGATCGCGCTTGCGACGTTGACTCGCTGGATGGGGTCGCCCAGATCTGTGGCACTCGCCGTGAGGTCACCCGCGAGCCCGTGAAACAACGGATAACTGGCGTCGATGTCGAATCGCTCAACATCGAGGATCGCGTTGTCGCCGTTGTCGGTGGCCATCACGACCGGCACGCGTGCCGCCCGCGCCTTGACGCGAACGTCCACCTTCAAGACGAGGTCATCCATTTCCTCGACGAGGACGGTGAGCCGTTCGGTATCGCCCGTTCCGATGAAGGAGTCGGCTACCTCGGGTCCATAACCGGCGGGGAAGGCCTCGAGGTCGCTGTAGGGATCGGTCTCGAGCGTCCGGCGCATGGCCATTGTCAGCTTGGGCTGTCCCAGGTCGCAGACCGAGCCAACGAGCCGGTTGAGGTTCGTCGGGCCAAGCGTGTCTGGGTCGGCAAGCCGGAACCGCCGGGCCCCGGTAAGCGAGGCTGCCGCCAGGACGGACCCGCCCACGCTCAGGCCCGCGATGCCAATCAGCGCTGCCGACCACTCGCTTTGCTCAGCCTCATCGATCAGGTATCGGTTGCGCGCTGTCCGAAGTCGCCAGAACAGGTCGGCATCCGGGAGCCGGACGATCGCCTGTCGCCATGGGAAAAGCACGTATCTGCTGGCCGCCTCGATATCGTCGTCGGTCCAGACGGTGCCGAGGTACTCGTCGAGGCTCGCACGGGCGTCCGGCGTCCCGGGGGTGAGGTGGGGAAGGTCGAGGCTCGCGAGTTCCGGCAGGGCAGCTTCCCATGCGTCGACCAGCATGATCCCTGTGGCTGGTTCGAGCAGTGACTTGATGCGGGGACCGTCGGTGGCCGGGTCGAGTATCTCGATCATGATGGTAGGCCGATCCAGCGGTGCTTGATGCCGTGCGCGAAGCCCTCTGCCCCGAACTGGTGCAGGCTGATCGCTGGCTCGGCGCGCGGGCCCAGGACCTCGTGCAGTTGCCGGTATTCGCTGTTGGTGCGCAGCAAAGAAGCGACAACGAGCTCGCGCAGCAGCGGCTCGAGGCCCTCACGCGGATTTGCGCCAGCTCGCAACTCGACGTGCAGCTCGAGCCTTTGTCCGTATGCGTCGTCGTTCCCGGTTAGCAGATGGAACTTCCCACTGACAATGCGGGCAACCTCAGAGTCCTCCAAGGCTGCGCGGACGCTCTCTGGAAAGATCTTTAGCGCGTAGAAGGTCGCGGCGATGTCGGCACGCCGGCCGAGCGCGATGAACCCCGCGTCTTGCGTCGAAGTCCGCGCCGTCAGTTCGTGCCCGCACTGACGGAGCAGGCGCGTAAGTTCGGGCGCCGTCACGACGCGCCCGAAATCGTTGATGCGGTAGCGAATAAGCGGAAATGAGCTATCGACCGTGAAGAGAAGATAGCCATCGGGGTCGGTCTCGGTGAATCTGAACCTCGGCTGATATTCGACGAAGCTCGGCTGGGCATCGTCGCCGCCGAACAGGGCGGCGTTGAGGCGAGGGTCGTCACGTGCGAGCCGGCGAGCCGCGATCGTGGTCGGCGTTTCGTGGCCCATGATGCCTGCGTCAGCCGTGCCGTAGATCAGGCAGGTCTGCCCGGCCTTGCCCTCCTTGCCGATGCGCTTGAGGACGTAGTCGCGCCACGATTCGGTGATGTTCTCACCGGCCATCAAGATCTTGATGTCCCTGCTGATCACCGATGACGGCGCATGGTCAAGGACATCCTTGACGAACGGCGGGTAACCCACTAACACGACTTGTTCGTAGTAGGGACCTAGATCGGCGATATTCTCAAGTATCGCCGCGACGTCGATACCAGGTGTGATCACCGACAATTTGTGCCCGCGGGCGGGCAGATGCTGAATTCCGGTAAAGGTGTAGGTGCCGCCGATCCAGTTGCCCATGGCGAACCCGATGACGGCCAGCGTCCGGCGCTCGCCGGACTGGAAACTCTGCCTGAAGATTTTGTCGTACAGGTCGATGCTCTGCTCAAGCGAGAGCTGGTTGCGTGGCCAGTAGGTCGGCTTGCCCGACGAGCCCGAACTTGTCGACCACGTGCCCGCCGCCATGATGTCGCCATGCCAGGCCAGCATGTTCAGCGGGTAATGATGCAGATAGTTGGCCTTGGTGACAGGCGGAACACGCGCGAATTCCTGCGGCGTTTGGACGAGCTCTGCCACCACTCCATTGCGGCGCAGGAAATCTTCGTACGCCGGCACCTCGAGCGCCGCGCGCCGGAAAGTGTCGAGCGCGTGTTCGAAGCCAGGAAGCTGGGTCCTCACTACACCTCCCGCTCCTGCGGCTCGACGTGCGAACCAGGTTCGATCCGCCCATATGATAGTGGGGCATATTCGGCACCTGGCCACCTGAACTCAGGCGCTCACACGCGCATCTGCAAGTGCGCGAGGCGCGGGCGTATACCCGATGACGCCCTCCCCACGCTCCTGACCAACCCCGATGGTCACATGTCGGCTGAGCCAGGGGGGCTGCACTGCACCCGGCATGAGGCACGCCACCATCGAGCACGCGATCAAGCAGGCCCTGACAGCGGACACGCCAAGATCCCTGTAGACGGACATGTCGGTTCCCGTCCGGCGGACAGCTGATCTCCCTTTATCCGGACAAGACCGTTACGTGTCGGTCCGACGGCTGGGGTCCCTCCGGGAGTTGGCTCGGTGGCCGTGATGACACCGAAGCCACGGGCCCGGAGGGGCCTGTGAAGAAGTCTGACAGGGAGATCATGGAGATTCTGGAAGCGTTTGATGCGACGGGTGTCGCGCATTCGGCGGCGCCGCTGTGCAACGCCGATCCGAAGACGGTGCGCCGGTATGTTGAGGCGCGGGATCTGGGACGGCCGGTATCGGCGCCGGTGGCCCGGCCGAAGCTGATCGGCCCGTTCCTGGACAAGATCGAGGAGTGGGTGGAGCGGTCCGAAGGCAAGGTCCGTGCCGGCAAGGTGCATGAGCGGCTGGTGCCGATGGGGTTCGGGGGGAATGAGCGGACCACGCGGCGCGCGGTGGCGGCGGCTAAGGCCCGGTGGCGGGCCGGGCACCGCAGGACGTACCGTCCGTGGACCTGTTAACTGAACTAACGATGTCCCGGTGATCATTCGACGGATGTGCCGTGACGGGGGTCGTTACGGTCGCTGCTCATGGCTGAAGGAGAAGAGGGCCGTGCCCGGGATCTCGGCTCGCT
>Ga0137375_10008029_pt1 | contig 12549 bp, 12 predicted proteins | sample SagtaG_24_FD_104936 | JGI IMG/M metagenome (GOLD analysis project Ga0137375, IMG submission 104936) | Vadose zone soil microbial communities from Sagehorn Ranch, Mendocino, California, USA - Sage1_R_113_16 metaG | ecosystem: Environmental > Terrestrial > Soil > Vadose zone | place: USA... | reverse complement strand
CGCTCGCGCACGACCGCCTCGACCGGCGGCAGGTCAAGCACGGTCGCCTGCAGGCGGGGGACGTCCTTGACCAGGTTGGCGGCGTGGGAGCCGGCGCCGCCGCCGACGTCCAGCAGACGCCCCGGCCGCCGCAGGCCGGCGAGGGCCGGCAGCTCGCCGCCGAAGCGGGCGGCGAGGTCGTCGAGGGCGCGCAGGAAGTCGAGGGCGCGGCCGGGGTCGCGGGCCAGCCGCTCCCGCCACGGCGGGATGCGGGCGTGGCCGTCGCGGAGGCTGGCGTCCAGCCCGGCCCACGTCTGGTAGAAGAACCACTCCTTGGCCACGATCAGCGCCACCGACCGGGGATGGTCGCTGGCCAGCTCAGCGGCGGCGGGCGACAGCACGTAGCCGTCGGGGCGGTGGTCGGCCAGGCCGAGGGCGGCCATCGCCCCGAGCAGGCCGCGGGTGGCCCGCGGGTCGGTGCCGCAGGCGGCCGCCACCGTGGCCGGCTGCCTGGGGCCGTGGGCGATGGCGTCGGCGACGCCGCTGCGGCAGGCGGCCGCGACCACCGCCGACCCCTGGTAGGCGGTGGCCAGCTCCAGCGGGTTCACAGCCCGCTCCTGCCCGCCCGCCGCAGGGCGCGGACCGCCCTGGCGGCGTCGCGGACCTGGGCGAGCTGCCGGCGCAGCCGGCGACCCCGGCGCCGTGGCCGCACCCCGAGCGCCTCCAGCACCACCGCGGCGGTGTTGCGGCCGGGCAGCCCGGTGACGCCCCCGCCGGGATGGGTGCCCGCACCGGTCAGGAACAGGCCGTCGATCGGCGTGCGGTAGCCGGCCAGGCTCGGGGACGGCCGGAAGGCGAGCAGCTGGTCGATGCTCATCTCGACGTGGTTGGGGTTGGCGTGCGGGTTGCCGTGGCGGGCGACCCACTCCGCCGGGCCGGTGAGGCGCCGCTCGAGCGGCTCCATGGTGGCCCCGAGCGCCCGCTCGGCGGTCCGCCAGGCGTGGCCGGCGGCCCGCTCCAGCGCACGCTCGTCCCAAGGCCCGGATGCCAGCCGCCACGGCACGAAGGTCGACAGCCACAGCACCGCCCCGCCGTCCGGCGCCCAGCCCGGCTCGAGGGCCGACGGGAACGCCAGCATCAGCGGCGGGCGCGCCGGCAGCTCGCCGAGCTGGATGCGCGCGAACGCCTCCTCGAGATCGGTGCGGGTGTTGGCCGACAGCATAAAGGACCGCTCGAACCCGGGCGGGCCCGGCAGCCGCGGCATCCGGGCGAGGACGGCGTCGACCTTGAGCTCGGAGACGTTGCGGCGGCCGACGTGGATGCGCCTGGCCTCGTCCAGCAGCCGGGCCGGCACGTCGGCCGGGTCGAGCATGCCGAGCAGCAGCCGCCTGGCGTCCACGGCGGAGACCACCGCCCTGGCGGCCGGGATGCGCTCGCCGCCGGCCTGGACGGCGACCGCCCGCCCGCCACCGACCTCCACCCTGGTGACCGGCAGCCCGCAGCGCAGCGTCCCGCCGGCGGCCTGGAGGCAGCGGACCAGCGCGTCGACCGTGGCGATGGAGCCGCCCACCGGGCGGGCCGCCTGGCTGCCGTGCCCGCCGGCCAGCAGCAGGGCGCCGGCGCCGGTGCCCGGGTCGGCCGGCGACTGCTGCGAGTGGGCGGCCCAGTGGGCCAGCACCCCCCGCAGGCGCTCGTCGGAGACGGTCGACCGCAGCAGGTTGGACGCCGAGCCGAGCAGGGCCTGCAGCAGCCGGCCGGCCTCGGCGCCGAGCGCGGCCTCGGCGAGCGCGGCCAGCTCCCGCAGCGACGGCGGCGGGCCCGCCTCGGTCTGGCGCAGCAGCGCCACGCCGGCCTCGGCCCAGCGGGCGAACCTGCCGTAGGCGTCGGCGTCGGCGTCGCCGACGACCGGCCGAAGGTGAAGTACGGTCCGCTCCAGCGAGGCGTCGAAGGCCAGCGCGGCGCCGTCGTCGCAAGGCGCCAGGGTGACCTGGTCGCGGAGGTGGAAGCGCAGCCCGAAGCGGGCCTCCAGCTCCAGGCCGGCGACCACCCCGCTGCCGCGGATGCCGCCGTGCTCGTAGGCGCCGACCTCCAGCCGCCCGCGGCCGCCCGGCAGCCGGACCGTGTGGATGCAGCCGCCGGGGCCGTCGGCCGCCTCCAGCACCGTCACCGCCAGCCCCGCCCTGGCCAGGTAGCAGGCGCAGACCAGCCCGTTGTGGCCGGCGCCGATCACCACCACGTCGGGGCCGCTCACCCTGCGTCGCCCTCCAGCGTCCAGCCGACGCGCAGCAGCCGCCTGGCGCGCCCGGCCAGCCCCTCGGGCAGCCGGGCGGCATTGGTGGCCATCACCAGCTCGGCCGCCTCGACCAGGCGGGCGACGCCGCGGCGGTCGTGGAGCAGCACGCCGCGGACGGCGGCCGGCGAGTACTGCTGCACGATCGCCTCCAGGCGCCGGCGCGAGCGCTCGTCGACCGCGATCACCCCGACCAGCGCCTCGGCGGGCAGGTCGACCAGCGCCCGCATGGTCTCCTCGGAGGGGACGAAGTTGAGCGGGACCACCTGCGCGCCGGCGGGGGCGAGCTCGCGCGCCTCCGCCAGGTGGAAGTAGGGGGTGAGCAGCACGGCGGCGTCCTCCAGCAGCTCCGGGTCGGCCCGCGTCTCCTGCAGCAGCAACGGCTCGACCTTCACGCTGGTGTCGCGCTGCACCTGCTCCAGCCCACGGTCAAGGTCGGCCCGGTTGCACTCCAGGAACACTGTGCGGGGGGCCGGCTGGAACACCTCGTCGGCGACCCGCGCGACCAGCGCGTCGAACGAGCGGCGGTCCTCGCCGCCGAGGCGCCAGCGGACCGCCAGCCGCCGCAGCGCGGCCTGCACGTCGCGCTCGCCGCTCTGGCCGGCGGGCAGGCGCCGCGGCACCACCGCGCCCCGGCGCTCGGTCGCCGACACCCAGCCCTGCCTGGCCAGCTCCTGCACCGCACGGCCGACCGTGCTGGGGCTGGCGCCCAGCTCGGCGGCCAGCGCCCGCACCGACGGCAGCGACCCGCCGCGCGGGTAGGCGGCGCGCAGGATGCGCTCCCGCAGCGCCGTCTCCACGTCGCGGGCCGACAGCATCAGCGCCCGCGCTCCCCCGCCTGCAGCACCGCGGGGAACTCGGCGTCGAACAGCCCCGGCTCCAGCCCGTCCAGGTAGGCGAGCGTCTCCTCCAGCTCCAGCACGTCGCAGTACTTCTGCTGCAGGTCGAAGAGATTGACCTTGTGGGTCAGCTCGCCGCGGTCCCAGACGCACGGCTCGGGGATGCCGACGCGGAAGTTGTAGGAGATCGCGTCGACCGCCGAGGCGCGCACGCAGCCGCTGGTGGTGGTGCCGGTCAGCAGCAGCGTGTCCGCGCGCAGCTGCACCAGGTAGCTGACCAGCGGGGTGCCGAAGAACGCCGACGGCTTCTTCTTCTCGATGAACAGGTCGCCCTCCAACGGGGCGACCTCGGCCACGATCTGGTTGCCGAGGTGGCCCTGCACGTCGACCTCGTCGCCGGCGCGGGTGCTCTTCAAGTTCCAGACGCCGAGGTCGAAGCCGTCGGGCCGGCGCGGGTTGGTGGTGTAGGCGACCGGCAGGCGCAGCGCCCTGGACCGGTCGAGCACCTGCCGGATGGCGGCCACGCCGCGCCAGCCGCGCTCGCCGCAGGAGTAGCGCCAGCGCTTGATCGAGTCGAGGATCGGCTCCGGCCGGTCGCCGACGAAGTTGTAGTTGACGTCGATCACCAGCAGCACCGGGCGCCGGCCGAGCCCGGCCCGCCGGCCCCAGCCGGCCGCCTCGAACACCCGGCGGTCGACCTCGGGCAGCACGTCGTCCCAGACGGCCATCGCAAGCCTCCTCTGCCGGCTAGACGCCCGGGCGGACGCCGGCGAGGGTCGCCTGCGGCCCGGTGCGCACCAGCCGGTCGGTCGGTTCCGGGGGCACCCCCTGCCGGATGGCGCGGGGCAGGTAGCGCCCGCGCGGCTCGCCGACCGGCCGCGGCCCCGGCGCGTCGTCGGCCCACTCGGCCGTCACCTCGCCGCGCAGCAGGGTCATGACCGGCCAGCCGTGGTAGGTCTTGCCCTCCATGATCGACCAGCCGGCGCGGGTGTTCAGGTGCTGCCTGCCGACGGTGACCTCGCGGGCCAGGTCGACCACCACCAGGTCGGCGTCGGCGTCGACGGCGATGGTGCCCTTGCGCGGGAACAGCCCGTAGATGCGGGCGGGGTTCTCGCAGCAGACCTGTACCAGCCGCTCCAGGGTGATGCGGCCCTCGTGCACGCCGTGGGTGAGCATCACCGGCAGGAACGTCTCCACCCTGGAGAAGCCGGTGCGGCAGTCCCAGATGCTGCGGCGGTACATGGCCTCGCGGCTGGCCGGCTCCCAGGCGACCACGTGGTCGGAGCCGACCACGTCGACGTCGCCGCGCGCCAGCGCCTGCCAGAGCGCCTCCTGGGTCTCCCGGTAGCGCAGCGGCACGTTGATGCGCCAGCCGTCGAACGGCGAGAAGCCCAGCCACGCCGGGCCGGTCTGCGCGTACAGCTCGACCCCGCGGCGGCGGGCCTCGCGGATCTCCTCGAAGGTCTGCGGCGTGGTGGCGTGCTGCACGTACATGCGGGCGCCGAGCTGCTCGGCCACGTAGGCGTAGGCGCGGACGTGCTGCGCCTCCAGCAGGTGCGGCGAGCGGTCGGTCCAGGCGGCCAGGTCGTCGTGGCCCAGGTCGCGCAGGCGCCGCTCGAAGACGCGCGCGATCTCCCAGTTCTCCGGGTGGATCGAGCAGATCGCCGGGTGGCCGTAGCGGGCGACCTGCTCCATCACCAGGTACAGGGTGCCGTCGTCGATGCCGACGCCGAGGCCGGCGCGGCGGCTGGGCCAGTTGTGGTCCTCGGCGGGGATGCGGCGCGCCTGCATGTAGAGCTTGTAGGAGGTGACGCCGTACTGCTCGCAGTACAGCGGGATCTCCTCGGCCTGGGCGTCGGTCTCCATCATGAAGGTGAGGAAGCAGTCGACCTGCGAGACCCGCTCGATCGTGTCCTTGCCGGTGTCGAACGCCTGCGAGAACGGCACCACGTCCCGCGCCTGCACGAACTCCTTGAACGGCAGGGTGCCGAGCCGGGTGGACGGCGCCTGGATGCCCCAGGTGGTGATGCCGGCGCAGGCGGCCGCCCGGCTCTCCGGCGCCAGGTCGTCCTCGAACGGGACGTAGCAGCCGGGGTGGGCCTCCGAGTCGACGATCCCCGGCAGGATGTGGTTGCCCCTGACGTCGATCACCCGCCGCGCCGGCGGCAACAGCTCGTCGCGGGCGACGGCGACGATCGTGCCGTCCTGCACGGCCACGCCCGCCTGCATGACCCCGGCGCCGGTCACCACCCGCCCGCCAACCAGCTTGAGGTCGACCTCCTGCGCCGGCATCGGCCATCGCCTCCCCGGGGAATTTGTCTCTTGTCTCGGACAGTGCGCGGGCGCTAGCGTAGGCGGGCCGCGCCGCGGGGTCAACGAGGGGGTGCCGATGAGCCTGGAGGTCCGCAAGCTGGTCGTGCTGGTCGAGGAGGTCCGCAGCGAGGGCGGCCGCGGCGACGGCGGCGGTCCGCTGCGCAAGGTCGCCGCCCTGGCGGCCGCCCGCAACCCCTACGCCGGCCGGCCATGGAGCGCCTCCCTGGAGGAGCTGGTCGAGCCGTCCGGCGAGCTCGCCACCGAGCTGGCCACCGCGGCCGTCGCCGCCCTCGGCGCGCCGGTCGAGAGCTTCGGCAAGGCCGCCGTGGTCGGGCTCGACGGCGAGCAGGAGCACGCCAACGCCTGCATCACCAGCGTCTTCGGCGACGCCTTCCGGGCGGCCGTGGGCGGCGGCAAGGCCTGGCTGCCGTCGGTCACCAAGCGCGCCGCCGCCGGCGCCAGCCTCGACATCCCGGTCTGCTACCGGGACGCCATCTGGGTCCGCTCCCACTACGACGCCGTCACCGTCGCCGTCCACGACGCGCCCCTGCCGGGTGAGGTCCTCGTCGGCCTTGCCGTCACCAACCGCGGCCGCCTGCACGCCCGCCTCGGCGGCCTCGCCAAGCACCAGGTCCGCGGCGAGGACGGGCTGCGGTGACCTGGGAGGGGACCTTCGAGCCCGGCGTGTTCGGGCCGCCGGAAGGGACCCTGGAGCTGCGCAACCTGCGCGGCGTGGTCGGCGGCCGGCTCGGCCAGCCTCCCGCCGAGGTCGAGACCCTGCGGGTGGAGGGCGGCAGCATCGCCGCGGTCGGCGCCGCCCCCGCCGACGCCGACGTGATCGTCGACGCGGCCGGCGCGGTCGCCGCCCCAGGCCTGATCGACACCCACTGCCACGTCGTCTTCGGCGACTACACCCCGCGCCAGCACGCCATCGGCTTCCTGGAGAGCTACCTGCACGGCGGCGTCACCCAGGTCATGTCGGCCTCGGAGGTCCACCTGCCCGGCCGGCCGAGCGACCGCGCCGGAGTCAAGGCGCTCGCCGTCGCCGCCGAGCGGGCCTGGAGCAGCTTCCGGCCGGGCGGGGTGAAGGTCCGCGGCGGCTCGGTGATCTGCGAGCCGGTGCTCGAGCGGGAGGACTTCGCCGAGCTCGCCGGGCAGGGCGTGCGCTACATGAAGGTCGGCTTCGGCGCCTTCCGCGATCCGGCGGAGGCGGCGCCGCTGGTCGGCTGGGCGCGCCAGGCCGGCCTGGTGGTGATGTCCCACTCCGGTGGCGCTTCGATCCCCGGGTCGAGCCCGATCACCGTGGAGCACCTGCTGGCCATGGACCCCGACATCGCCGGCCACGCCAACGGCGGCACCACCAGCCTGCCCGACGCGGACCTGGAGCGGCTGCTGGCCGAGTCGGGCATGGCGGTGCAGCTGGTCCAGGCCGGCAACCTCCGCTCGGCCCTGCACCTGCTGCGCCGCGCCGCCGAACGCGGCCAGCTCGACCGGGTGATCCTCGGCACCGACACCCCGAGCGGCACCGGCGTCATGCCGCTGGGGCTGCTCAAGACGGTCGCCGAGCTGGCCTCCCTGGGCGGCGTGCCGCCCGCCGACGTGCTGGCGCTGGCCACCGGCAACGCCGGCCGCGTCATGCGGGTCCAGGAGGGGGTCCTGGAGCCGGGCCGCCCCGCCGACCTGCTGCTGCTGCAGGAACCGCGCGGCGGCACCCAGCCGGACCCGCTGGCCGCGCTGGCCATCGGCGACCTGCCCGGCATCGCCGGGGTCCTGGTCGACGGCGCCGTGCGGGTGCTGCGCAGCCGCAACACGCCGGCGCCGGCGCGCGAGGCGACCGTCAAGGGAAGGAGGGCCACCAGGTGGCCGAGATGATCCCGCCGACGCCGGCCCCTGCCGGCTACCGGCTGCGCGAGGAGGTGCTGGTCCCCGCCGGCCAGGCACGGGCGCTCCGGGTCGCCCGCGGCGAGCTGCTGCAGCTGGTCGACGTCCAGGGCCAGCAGGTCGCCGACCTGATGGCCTGGCGGCTGGCCGAGCCCGCCGAGCCGCTCTCCCCTGCCCACACTGTCTCCTGCCTCGCCCGGCTGGTGCCGCGGGAGGGCCAGGAGCTGTTCTCCAGCCGCCGCCGGCCGCTGCTGCGGCTGCGGCGCGACACCGTCGGCCGACACGACCTGGTGGTGCCCTGCTGCGACCCGGAGCGCTACCGGCGCGACTTCGGCCTGCAGGACCATCCGTCCTGCCTGGAGAGCATCCGCGGCGCCCTGCTGGCCGCGGACGAGACCTGGACGCCCCGCGGGGAGCTGGCCTGGAACGTGTTCATGCACAACACCATCACGCCGGACGGCGAGGTCGTCACCGAGGCGCCCGGACACGGTCCCGGCGACCACGTGGAGCTGGAGGTCCTCGACGACCTCGGCGTGGTCGCCAGCTCCTGCCCGCAGGACCTCACCCCCTGCAACGGCTGGAAGATCACCCCGGTGGCCTTCCGCGTCTACGCCCCCGCGCGGTGACCACCCCCGCCGAGGTGGCCGCGGCCGCCAGCGTGCTCGCCCGCCTCGGCTTCGTCGGTGCCTTCGGCCACGTCAGCGCCCGCGGCCCCGACGGCGCGGGCGTGCTGCTGACGCCGACCAGCCCGCCGCTCGGCGCCCTCCGGGCCGGCGACCTGCTGGCGCTGGACGCCGACGGCCGCCCGCCGGAGGGCCAGGCGGACCGCACGCCGATCGAGGCCCCGATGCACGTGGCCGTCTACGCCGGCCGTCGCGACGTGGGCGCCATCTGCCGCATCCACGCCCCCGCGACCGCCGCCTGGGCCAGCACCGGCGCAACCCCGCCGCTGCTGCACGGCTTCGGCGGGATGGTCGAGCCGGTCGCGGTCTGGGACGACCCCGACCTGATCGCCACCAGGGCCACGGCCAGCCGGGTCGCCGCCGCGCTCGGCGCCGCCCCGGCCCTGCTGCTGCGCGGCAACGGCGGCCTGGCCGTCGGTGCCACCCTCGACGAGGCGCTGGCGCGCGCCTGGTGCCTGGAGGACCGCTGCAGGCTGGCGCTGGCCGTCGGCGACCGGGCCCGACCGCTGACCCGGGCCGAGCTGGAGCGCCGCAGCCGCTGGTACGGCGCGGAGACCGCCCGCCTGGCCGCCTGGCTGCGGATGTCCTGACCAGCCGATCCAGGCGTCCACGCCGTCGACGTTGCGGTCGTCCCCGATCGATGTGGGGCGAGCTCGCTCCCCCAACGGCCCATCACGGATTGCGCACGGTTGCCGGAGATCCGCCGATTTCGGCCGAACCGCGGATTGTGCGGACCGGCCGCGCGAGCAGCGCACGACGAGCCCTCGGGTGACGCGCGGTATCGCCATCGTGAGCGTGTAGCGTCTCCGGCGTGACGCGTTTCGTCGTCGACTGCGAGACGCTGCTTCGGATTGCGGCCGGCGAGATCGAGGTCGCCGCCGAGCACAAGCTCGTCGCGCCGACGCTCGTCCGTTCGCAGGCGTTGTCGGCGCTGTACGAGGCGCCCCGCCGGGGTGAGCTCTCGGCTGCCGAGGGGATCAAGCGGGTGACGCGGATCAACTCGCTGAACGTTCGCTTCCTCGGCGACAAGGTGCTCCAGCGGACGGCATGGAAGGTCGCGGATCAGCTGGGATGGGAGACAACGTATGACGCCGAGTTCGTGGCGCTGACACAACTACAGGCGGATAGCTTGGTCACGTCCGACGGCGATCTGGCGCGAGCGGTCTCCGGCCTCGTCGAGACGGCTCCGATCCACGCGCTGCGCACGGCCTGATCGCTGGGCGCGGGGCACGAGCCGCCTCGCTTGGGGCGAGCGCTCGCGAATGTCACCCGACGCGTGCCCGTCGAGCGGCTTTGGCGGGCGCAACCGTTCTGCGCATCACGCAATGGTTCTTGCCCTTGGGCCGCTCGTAGTTGAAGCCGGTCTGCTCGTAGAGGCTGCGCGTAACGTTGTAGAGAAACGAGGACGAGATCTTCTTGCCCTGCGGCAGATCCTGCGGATAACCCTCCACCACGCCGCCGCCCGCCTTCGCGATCAGGTCGAGGGCGCCACGAAGCGCGACACCTGCGACGCCTTTCCGTCGATAGTCCCGGTCGACGAAGATGCACGTGATGCGATAGTCGGGCAACTCCTGCGTGCGGGTCGCCTCGTAATCCTTCCGGTGGTGGATGTTCGGGAGCTCGTCCGGAGAGCCGTACTGGGCCCAGGCCACCGCGGCGTCGCCATCGAAGACGAGGGCCGCATGAGCGTCGCCCTCCCGAACGAGACGCTCCTTCCAAGGGCGCCCTTTTTCGCCCTCAGGCCTGCCGACCCGCGAATGGAACCACGTGCACCAGCAGCCGCCGAACCCCATGCCATTGTGCTTCTCAGCGAGGCGGGCGAAGGCATCCCACGTCGAGGCATCAAGCGCCTTGATCGAGTACTCGCTCATTGCACTCTCCGCTCACCGGCCTTCGTCAGCAGACGGAGCGAGAGAGTCTACGCCCGTCCCGCCTGGCATGGTGAAGCTGCTTGTCGTCAGACCGCCACCGGTGGACCAGTCAACACCATCCCGGCCTGGTTCGCGTAACGGTCGGTTCGGCCCCCCAAAGAGGGCCTGTGCCATGGCCCGGGTGATCCCGTCACATGGGCACCCATTCGACCGCGGTGGTCAGCTCCTCCAGGACCTGCGGCAGCGGCTCGACCCCCAGCCCCGGCCCGCTGGGGACCGCCAGGTGGCCGTCGTCCAGCACGAACGGCGCGGTGAGGTCCTGACGGAAGTAGCGGTCGGAGGCGGAGGTGTCACCCGGGAGGGTGAAGCCCGGCAGCGCCGCCAGCGCCACGTTGGCGGCCCGGCCGACGCCGCTCTCCAGCATCCCGCCGCACCAGACCGGCACGCCGTGGGCGCGGCAGAGGTCGTGGACCGCCCTGGCCTCCAGGTAGCCGCCGACGCGGCCGGCCTTGACGTTGACGATCGCGCATGCCCCCAGCTCGATCGCGTCGGCGGCGGCCTTCGCCGAGGTGATCGACTCGTCCAGGCAGATCGGCGTGCGCAGCTGCCGCTGCAGCTTGGCGTGCCCGAGCAGGTCGTCCTCGCCCAGCGGCTGCTCCAGCAGCAGCAGGTCGAAGGGGTCGAGCCTGGCCAGGTGGCGGGCGTCGGCGAGGCGGTAGGCGGCGTTCGCGTCGACCTGCAGCGCCAGGCCGTCGCCGAACCGCTCCCGTACCGCCCGTACCGGCTCGACGTCCCAGCCGGGCTCGATCTTCAGCTTGACGCGCAGGTAGCCGGCGTCCAGGTAGCCGGCGACCGCGTCCAGCAGCTCCGGCAGCGAGCCCATGATCCCCACCGACACGCCAGCAGGAACCCGGTCGCGGGTGGCGCCCAGGTGGCGGGCCAGCGGCAGCCCGCGGGCGCGCAGGTCGGCGTCCAGCACCGCCAGCTCCAGCGCCGCCTTGGCCATGCGGTGGCCCTTGATGGCGGCGAGCCCGGCCGCCAGCGCCTCCGGCCGCACGGCGGGCAGGTCGGCGACCATCGGCAGCAGGAAGCGGCGCAGCACGTCCGCGGCCCCGTCGGCGTACTCCGAGGAGTAGCGCGGCTCGGCCGCGGCCACGCACTCCCCCCAGCCCTCCGCGTCGGGGGTGACGGCGCGCAGCAGCAGCACGTCGCGGGCCGTCTCCACCCCGAACGAGGTGCGGAACGGCGCCACCAGCGGCATCGCCACCCGGCGCAGCTCCACCCCGGTGAGCTTCACCCGCCGCCGCCGGTCCGCTCGAGCAGGTAGACGCCGGCGCGGGCGAACCCGGTCGCCGACGCGCCGGCGGCCATGCGACCGCCGAGCGCGTCGCGGACCGCCCGCCGCCAGTGGCGGGCCAGCGGCGGGTCGCTGCCGCGCAGCCCCTCCACGTCCCGCGGCACGTGCACCAGCGCCAGCGGCGCGTCCGGGGCGGCGCCGCCCGGGACCGGACGGCCCTGCTCGTCCTCGCCCAGCGCGACCGCGGCCCCGCCGGCCCGCAACGCCGCCAGGTCGGGCGATCTCACCGACGGGCCGGTCGCGGCGCAGGCGGTCGCCACCCGCTCGGCGTCGAGCCGCCACTCCACCAGCAGCCGGTCGCTGGCGTCGCCGGCGTTCAGCGCGTCCCGCATCGGCCCGTAGAAGTCGGGCAGGTAGGCGGTCGGGGAGGCGGCCAGCTTGGTCAGGTTGAACCAGGCGTTGCGGGCCACCAGCGGGTCGAACGTCCAGACGACGCGGGTGATCCCGCGCGCCAGCGCCCACGCCCGCTGGTGGAGCTTGAGCGCGAAGCCGACGCTGCCGCCCTGCAACCCGGCGGCGACGCCGGTGATGTGGGAGTGCAGTGCCTGCCCGACCGGGTCGGCGTGGAAGCCCACGCTCGCCCCGACCAGCCGCTCCCCCAGAAACGCCCCGGCGACGTAGTTGCCGGCGTGCGCCAGGGCCCGGGCCAGCTCGGGGTTGAGCGGCGGGTCGCCGGCGGCGCGCCGCCAGATCTCGTCGAACAGCCGGCACGCCTCCTGCAGCTCGCCGAGCTCGTGCAGCTCCCGGACCGCCACCCCGGCGACCTCGGCGGCCGCGCCGGCGTCGGCGGCGGGATCGGTCGTCATCGCGTTGCTCCTCACCGCACCTCCGCTGGCCGGGTCCGCCAAGACAATACCGGGCCGGAGGCGGCGAGGCGTGGCACGCCGTGGACGCCGACGTCAGTCCTGGCCGGCTCGCACCCGCGCCTCCCGCATGGCGTCGCGGAGCGTGCGGGCCAGCAGCACCGCGCCGAGGATCGCGAGCAGGCAGAACCCCGCCAGCAGGCCGTTGACGGTGGAGATCGCCAGCGCCGAGGCGTGCGCACGAGGGTTCGCCGCCAGGTCGAGGAACACGCTGCCGAACACCGCCACGCCGATCACCTGCGACAGCTGCAGGGTGGTGGTGAGCAGGCCGCTGGCGTCCGGGGCCGCAGAGGGCGGCACGTGCACCAGCGCCTGGGTGAGCAGCGGGCCGAACGCCGTGCCCAAGCCGGCACCGTAGACGACCAGCAGCACGGGCACGATGAAGCTAAAGAACCAGCCCAGGGGCGACGCCAGCCGCCCGACGTAGATTTCGCGCGGGTAGCGCATCAACGTCGTGAACAGCCACCACAGCT
>Ga0137375_10008027_pt1 | contig 12551 bp, 10 predicted proteins | sample SagtaG_24_FD_104936 | JGI IMG/M metagenome (GOLD analysis project Ga0137375, IMG submission 104936) | Vadose zone soil microbial communities from Sagehorn Ranch, Mendocino, California, USA - Sage1_R_113_16 metaG | ecosystem: Environmental > Terrestrial > Soil > Vadose zone | place: USA... | reverse complement strand
TACGGGAGATCGAGCGCATGGTCGGCATGCGTATGGGTGAGGAGAATGAAATCGGCGTGCTGGATGTGCGCGTCGATTGTCGCCGTATCTGATTGCGCGACGTCGGTCGACGTCACGACCGGCCGCGTATCTCCCGCCAGCACGTCGTCATTCGGCGTCCTCTGATTGAGCCGCGACAAGTAAGGGTCGACCAGAAGCGTGGTCCGTCCGTCGGTGATTTCCCAGCCGGCGGTGCCGAGATACTTCAGCTGGACCTTCGCCGGGATCAGGCTTTGAGCCGAGGCGAGCGTCACGACAAAGACGATGGACCGAAGGGCGCGAGTCATGGAACGAGTTTACGATTCCTCCCGTCATTGACCGCGCTTACGCAAATTTTGGCGGTGCTCTTGCGCCTCAGCGCTTCGATGCTTATGAATCCGCGCGATGGCTGTCAGGATGAATCCGGACAACAACACACCAAACGTCATCGGCGCATCTAGCCGCGAATCGGGCTGTATCGGAGCGGAATCGGCTTTTCCACAAGACCGGGCCGCAGCGTACCGGGCGATTTTCGAGAACAGCATCGACGCCGTGCTGCTGACCACCCCGGATGGTCGCGTCGCGATGGCGAATAGCGCCGCCGTGGGGATGTTCGGCTATTCGGAAGCGGAGCTCCGTCGGTTGGGCCGCGCTGCGGTGGTGGATGCCGATGACCCGCGACTCGAGACGGCCCTCCAGGAGCGCCGCAGGCGCGGCCGGTTCCGCGGGGAGCTTACCGTCAAGAGAAAGGACGGGACGCGGCTGCTCGTGGAAGTGTCCTCCGCGGTGTTTCGCGACGAGCAGGGTGCTGAGTGGACCAGCACGTTCATTCGCGACATCACGGAACGAAAACGGCGCACCGGCGAACGGGCTCTCCGTCAAGCAATTGAGGATCGCCAGCGCGTGCTGGGTATCGTTGCGCACGATTTGCGTAATCCCTTGCAGGTAATTTTGTTCCAGCTCGAGCTCCTGGTACGGCTCAATGAACGTCGAACCGATTACCGCAACGCTATGCAGGCCATTCGGAGCCAGGCGAAGCGCATGGATCGGCTCATTCAGGATCTGCTCGACGCGAATTGAATCGGGCACGTTCCGGCTGGAGTACTCGCATGTGAACGCGCAGGAGCTCGTCGAAGAAGTTCTGTTTACTCACCGGGAAGAGGCCTGCAAGTCGTCGCTGGACCTCACGGCTGATGTGCAGGGCCGTCTGCCCGATATCAGCGCCGATCGCGGCCGGTTGGTCCAGGTCTTCGACAACCTCGTTGCGAACGCGGTCAAGTTCACCCCCCGCGACGGCAGCATCACCGTCGGCGCCCGCGCGGGGGACGACGAGGTGATTTTTTTTGTTGCGGACACAGGTATTGGAATGGACAAGGAGTCATTGACGCGCGTGTTCGACCGGCTCTGGCAGGCGGACACCGATCGCCGCGGCCTCGGCCTGGGATTGTCGATTGCGAAGTCGATTGTCGACTCCCATGGCGGACGCATCTGGGTGGAGAGTGCCGTCGCCCGCGGGTCGACCTTCTTCTTCGCGCTTCCAGCGGCGTTAGCGGCATTGTGACCGTGCTTGGCGTTGCGCTTCAGGCATCGTTGGATTGAGTTCCGCCGTTTCCAATCCGTCGAAGAAGTCGCGCAGTGGCCAGTTCCGAGCCGCAACGCGCGTCCCTCCCATCAGAAAGACTTCGCGCTCGAATACCGGCCGAAAGGCGTCCAGCATCTGTGCGACTCCCACTGGAGGGTCGCGAAGCAATTCCTCTGTTACACCGAATGCTGAACGGTGCGCGGCCAGCGCGGAGAGCTTCCGCTCCATGTAAGCCGTCGCATCAAATGACACCGCGATCATTTCCGTCGCCGTCGCAAAAACATCAGGGTCGAGACCGTCGAGGATGCCCCGGCCGCGACTTTTTTCGGCAAACGTAAGAAACACATCGCGAAGCATGGCGCCGTAGAAGAGCCGTTGCGGCGCGTCGGCTCCCATCACGCCGCTCGTGAAGAACGCGGCAGTGGTCGCGCGGTGCACGGCCACGTGGTCAGGGTGATAGTAGCCACCGTGAGGCTCGAAGGTGAGGATCACGTGCGGCTTCACATCCTCGATGATTCGACGCAGCGCGGCTTCGACCTCGAGCATGTCGACGTTCGCAAGCGCCCGCGGATCGTCGTGCCGCTGACGCTCCTTGCGGGCCGAGTCGTGAAAGCCGAGAAACAGCGGCGGCTCGATTCCGAGACGAGAGCATGAGAGGCGAAGCTCTTCGGTGCGCACACTGGCCAAATCGCTGACGGTTCCGAGCGACGGGTGTGCTTTGCCAGCCTCGCCAGCGGTCGCACACGCGAGTGTGACTCGAGCACCGCGGTCGCTCGAGTTCGCGAGAATTCCGCTATGAAAGACCTCGTCGTCGGGGTGCGCATAGACCACGAGCAGAGACGCGCGGCGGTTCGGGATCATGATGTCGCCTCTATCGGCGTCTCGAGCTGGACAGCACCACAGGACAGAGAATTCTCGATTGGATCAGGTTGGTCGCGTTCACCGGTCGTCGATAGCACATCGAGTTCCAGCACGGACCAGTACAAGCTGTAACTCTCCACTGCCATCGCCGCCCGCGAGAGGAACGGGGCCAGAAGCAACGTCGGCAGCCACCGGTTCTCCATGGGATACCTCATGATCAAGACATACCGGAAGTTCCTGGAGAGCGTTCCTGATTCGTGGCCGTCACGATGCGCCGCAGAACGTTGGCGCGTTTTGGCGCACTTCCAACGTGCTGCGACGGACGTCGGGTGTGGTTGTGACTCCATTCCGCAACCTGTTATCCTCCGGCCGCGTCGGATCCAAAGAAGGTATGGTCGGTCAGCACATCGGACATTACCGGGTCGTTCACAAGATTGGCGAAGGCGGGATGGGGCACGTCTACCTCGCCGAAGACGTCAGGCTCGATCGCAAGGTCGCGCTGAAGGTGTTGGCGCAGCCCAGCCCCAATCCGGACCAGGTCGCCCGCTTCGAGCGTGAAGCGAAGGCCGCCGCGGCGCTTGACCATCCGAACATCCTCGCCATCCATGAGTTCGGCCACGACGGCTCCATCCCGTACGTCGTGATGGAGTTGCTGGAGGGACGAAACCTCCGGCAGCACCTGCAGGACGGGCCGCTGCCCGTCCGCACGGCGATCGATTACGCGCTCGACATCGCCCGAGGTCTCCTAGCCGCACACGAAAAGGGAATCTGGCACCGCGATCTGAAGCCCGAGAACATCTTCATCACTCGCGACGGGCGAGTGAAGATTCTCGACTTCGGCCTCGCGAACATCCGGGGATCGAGCGACGCACTCTCAGCGTCCGCCGATCCCGGTGCGACGCGCGAGCCGTTGACCAGACCTGGTCTCGTCCTGGGAACGGTCGGCTATATGGCGCCGGAGCAGGTTCGTGGTGAACCGGTCGACGGTCGGGCCGACATTTTTGCTTTCGGCGCGGTGCTGTTCGAGATGCTCACCGCGAGGCGCGCATTCGACGAGCCAACGGCCGTCGAGACGCTCCATAGCATTCTCAAGACAGCGCCGCCGCTGCGCCTGCTGAACGAGGCCGGCGTGCCGGCGGCCGTCGTGCGGATCGTCGGCCGGTGTCTCGACAAAGAGCGCAACGAACGGTACCGGTCGGCGGGCGAGGTTGCTTCGGCGCTGCAGACGACGCAGTCGGCAATCGGCCTCGACCCGCCGGCTTCAGGATCGCTTGCGCAAAAGCGGCTCGACTCGTGGAAGGAGATTGCCGCCTATCTGCGGCGCGGGGTTCGTACCGTGCAGCGATGGGAGCGCGAGGAACAGCTGCCGGTTCACCGGCTGGAGCACGCGAAGCGAGGCAGCGTCTACGCCGATCGAAACGAGCTCGACCGGTGGTGGGAGAGTCGACGCCGAGCGCTCGCCGAAACTCCGCCGGCACCCGAGGTTCGGCGGGAGACGCCAACGCCGAGCGTCCGCAGCGCCGGGGCAACGCCGTTGCCGCGAGTCGAGCGGGTGACGAACACCTCCTCGCTGATCTTGTCGCCCGCGCTGTCTTCCGACGCGCGCATGCTGCTCTACATCTCGAACGGCGGTCAGGAGGCTGCAGCGCCGCAGGTCTGGCTGCAGCAGATTGGAGGCGCGGCCATGCGTCTGACATCGGGTCTGCGCGACTGTGCCGATCCGACGTTTTCGGCCGATGACACCAAAGTGCTGTTTACGGCGAAGGGCGATGCGAGCTTGAACATCTACGCTGTGCCGACCTTTGGCGGCGAGCCGCGGCTGTTGAAGCGGAATGCGAGAAGCGCCCGCATGTCACCGGATGGCAAGTGGCTTTCGTACGTGTCGCTCGAATCGCCGCGCGGTGTGCGAATCGAAACACGCGACGGCGAAGACCAGCAGACTCTCGCGCCGGACCTGAGGGTTGTGTCATTCGCCGTCTGGTCGCCTGATAGCACGTCGCTCCTCGTACATGCGCATCCGGATCCGCGTTTCGAGCCGGACTATTGGATCGTTCCCATCGATGGTCGCCCTCCGTTCAACACGGGCATCGTGGAGAAATTCCGGTCGCAGGCATCCGTTCTCGATTTCCCGCCTGTGTGGGTTGCTGGTTCCATCATTTTTGTGCGAGCCGGCCGCGAGGGTGTGATGTTGTGGCGCCAGCGGCTCGCTCCGGACACGCTGCGGATCGTCGACGAAGCGGAACCCTTGACGCGCGGCACCGAGTGGGCCGCGTTCCCCGCGGCTGCCGCCGGCCGTCTCGCATTCGTCAACGCGTCTCCGGACATCAATCTATGGTCTCTCGGCCTTGATGAATCCACCGGCGCAACGCACGGCGCACCACGCCGCATGACAAGAGGTCCCGGTGTCCTGGGTCACCTGTGTCTCGCCGCCAATGGCAGAATGCTCACGTACTTCTGCACGCGGACCGGAATGCCGGCTCTGTTCCTGAAGGATCTCGAGAACGGATCCGAAACGGGCGTGGAAGCCGGACCTGCATCTCTTCCAAAGGGCTTTCCAGCCATATCACCAACCGGAGCTCGTCTCGCGTACTCGACACTCGTGCCGGGTCCGCGCGCGATGCGGCCGATTTTGATTCTCGATGTAGCGAGTGGAACGTCGCGGCAACTCTGTGAGGATTGCGGCGGCCGGCCGCGGCTCTGGCTCGATGAAGAGTCGATTCTGATCGAGACCTTCGGCTCTCGTCTGAACGCCTTTCTCGTCGTCGATGCGACAACCGGTCACCAACGTCCGGTTCTCGCGAGCGACGAGCGCTCGCTGGCGAATGCACGCGTATCGCCGGATGGCGGCTGCATCGCGTTCGACGCGGCCTTTCCAGGTGGTTCGCCCACGGTGTTTATCGCGGCCCTCAATCGAACGGCTCCAGTATCAGAGTCGGATTGGACGGCTCTCGAGGACAACGCCAGCCACCCGTTCTGGTCGCGAGACGGTCGCCTTCTGTACTACTTGCCAACGACGCCCAACAAGGATCTTCGCTCGGCCGTCCGCGCGCGGCGGATCGGCGCCACGTCGAGACGTCCCGAAGGCGATTCTTTTGTCGCGGCGACGTTGACCGAAACGATGATCCCGTCGTTTCTTGCCGGGACCGCTCCAATCGTCGCGCGGGATCAAATGGTGTGTGTCCTCACGGATCTTCGAGGGGATATCTGGATGCTGGACGTGTAGTGCGACTTGGCACATGCCGACTAATCAGCAGTGCCCTTCCGCGCATCGACTAGCTCGGCGGCCTGATCACCGGCTACCGCAACCGGCCGTACTGAGGGCACACCGCGTACGTCCGCCTGTTGTATCGCTTTTAATGTCGTGTTTTGACCTAAGTCACACTAGTACTCCTACCTCGCATAAATTCTGGTCGTACCGATCTCAAATGTACGACCCGTCAGTCTCTGTCTCGTCGTGATCGAACCGGCTAAGCGCGCTTGATCGCGCGAGATACACATACTGCCTGCCGCAAAAGGTGAACGAGCGTTCGGAGTGGGTACAACGGTTGCTCCGCGCGAGCCTTGGCTGTGCGCCAACGCTCAGCTAACTCCCAGGAGGGTCTTGATGGATCGAACACCGAAGAAAGAAGTCCGTCTGCGTGCCGAGGAGTTGGAGCAGCGTATCGCGCCCGATGCGACAGGAAATCCCGGCAATAACAACCCGCCACTGAACAACACCAACAATCCCGGCAATGAAGGAACGGGAGGCCAGGTATCGACGGGCAGCCACCCGTAGATCGCACCTGGTGGACGTTCTGAACTCGAATAGGAGGTGACAGGTGGAAAAAGAAAAGACCGTGAAGCTCAAGATCGAGGAACTCGAAGCGCGAATCGCTCCCGACTCAGTCGTTGCCGCAGGGAATAGCGGCTCCGGAAGCGCGGGGAATGGCAACGGCAACGCCGTTTCGAACGGCAGCTCGCCGCAGCCCGTTCATCCGTAGCCGCTTGTGGTGAAAACTCGTCAGCGCGCGGCGAGCGGAGTGCACATCGCGCGACGGTGCGCGTGGTGCACGGGATGGGACAGTCGCTGCGTGTGACTGAGACGCGGAAGAGGTCTGAGGTCGAGGTCTGAAGCTCGCGGAACAACGCCCCGGTCGATTCCTCGCGGTCGGCCATCGTCGCTTCGTCGCTTCAGACTTCAGCCTCGGAGGTCACGCTTGACATGGTGCCGTTAGCGGCTCTTCGCCGCGACCTCGTTGTCAGCCAGCAATCCGGCGAGGCGGGGGTGATCTATGTCATCAAGGACCCTGTCGCGCGCCGGTTTTTCCGGTTCGGCGAAGCCGAGCACTTCGTAGCCTCGCAACTCGACGGCCGAACGGACGTCGAGGCCATCGAACAGCGCGCCGAGCGTGAGCTTGGTGTCGCGATCGACGCTGATACCGTCCGTCAGTTCATCGATCAGCTGCAGCGCATCGGCCTTCTCGAGACACGCGATCGACCGACAATCGATCGCTGTCATCACGGCCGCGTGTCCCACACGAACCCGCTCTACATCAGGCTCAAAGCATTCGACCCCGATCGCTTGTTCGATCGGCTCATCGGAAAGGTTTCCTTCTTCTTTACACCCTGGTTTGTTGCGTCCGCTGTTGCGATCCTGATCACAGCCGCGGTGATCACGATAGCGGACTGGAACGAGATCGTGTGGGGTTTCGGCCGCCTGTACCGCTTCGACGCGCTGCTGCTAGCCTGGATCACAGTCCTCACGGTTACGACGGCCCATGAGTTCGCCCACGGTCTCACGTGCAAGCACTTTGGTGGTCACGTACACGAGATTGGATTCCTCCTTCTCTTCTTTCAACCCGCGTTCTACTGCAACGTGAGCGACGCCTGGCTGTTCGCGGAGAAATCAAAACGTTTGTGGGTGATGTTCGCGGGAGCGTTTCTGGAGATATCTGTCTGGGCGGTTGCGACCATCGTGTGGCGTCTGACCGACGTCGATACGACGTTGAATTTCGTCGCGATGATCGTCATGGCAACCTCCGGCGTGAAGACGCTCTTCAATTTCAATCCGCTGATCAAATTGGACGGTTACTACCTGCTCAGCGATTACCTCGAAGTGCCGAACCTGAGACAACGCTCCATTGGCCATCTGAAGGCCACGGTCAAACGTTTCTTCGGTCCCATCGTCGATCCGGGCGGCGATGTGACGCCGCGCCTCCGCCGCATCTATCTGATTTATGGATCTCTCGCGACCGTGTACTCGGTCTGGCTGCTCAGTCTGGTCGCCATTCGGTTTGGCGGCTTCATGGTCGAGCGCTATCAAGGGCCCGGGTTCCTGGCGTTCTCAGGCCTGTTGACGGTCGTCTTTCAAAACCCACTTCGCAACGCTTATCGAAGGCTGCCGACTTTTCGAAGCAACCCCACGGGGTCTACTGCCATGAAACGACGGACGATTCGTGTTGCCGCGCTCCTGGTCATCTCCGCCGCTCTCTTCATTGGCCGAATGCCATTGAAGGTGTCCGGCGAGTTCAAGGTGCTGCCCGAGAGAAACTCCGACGTGCGAGCGCCGGTCGACGGGCTGATCGAAGAAGTCTACGCAGACGAGGGTGACCGCGTCCGCGCCGGTGATGTGCTCCTGCGTCTCGTCGAGCGCGATTACCGATCCGAGCTCGCGAAGGTAGATGCTCAAATCCTCGAGTTGCGCGCTCAGCTCAAACTGCTGCAGATCGGACCGCGACCGGAGGAAATCCAGGTTGCCCGGGACGAGCTCCAAACCGCAAAGACGCGACAGGAACACGCCGCCGAGCGCTACGAAGAAGCCGGACGCATTCACGCCACGCGTGTCACCAAATCGAAGGCGAGCGTGGAGACGGCGGAAAATCGACTGCGGTACGCAAGAAACGACCTCACGCGATTCAAACAGCTCTTCGAGACCGGGCTCGCGTCGAAGAAGCAGTTCGAGGAAGCCGAGGAGCAGGTGGTGATGCGGGAAAAGGAGCTGGAGCTCGCTGAAGCGGAGCTCCTCAGTATCTCCGCCGATGCGCAGTCGGATATCCGGCAGGATGTCGCGGTTGCCGCGAGACAGATTCAGGAAGCCTCGGCGCGGGTGAAGGTGCTGCTGGCGGGCAGCCGGCCGGAGACCATCGAAGCCATGGAAGCGCAACTGGCGCGCATGGAGGCCGAGCAGAACTTTCTGACCGAGCAACTGCGTCTCACGCGAATCGTGAGTCCAGCGACGGGCGTGATCGCGACGCCGAAGTTCAAGGACAAGATCGGGCAGCACGTCGCGAAAGGCGACCTCATTGCGAAGGTGTACGAGCTTGACACGGTCACGCCGGAAATCGCGGTGTCCGAGAAGGAAATCGGCGACGTGCGCCTCGGCCAGGTCGTGACGCTCAGAGCACGCGCCTATCCGGAAAGAACGCTCACCGGACACGTCAAAGCCATTGCACCCGCCGGAATCGAAGAAGAGGGCGTCGAGCGCAGGGTCTTCAAGGTGAAGGTCCAATTGGATAACGCTGGAGATCTGCTCAAGCCTGAGATGACCGGCAACGCCAAAATCGTCTGTGACAGCCGGTCCCTCTTCAACCTTTTCACCCGCCGGCTCGCTCGATATCTGCGCGTGGAATTCTGGTCCTGGTGGTGATCGCGCGCCAGTCCTTTCCAAGCCGCGTTGAGTCTTACCCTCCATTGACTCCGGCCACTGGCCACGGGTGGACAATTCTCATCCACGAGGGAAAATGGGTCGTCGCCATGCGCCTTGTGACAATTTGCGCTCTCACAGCCGTTGCGGTGACCGCGCCTGCGCTGGCGCAGGAGCGACCGCTGCCTGATGCGAAACCGTTTCTCGAAGAAGTTCGCAAGCGACTCCAGACAGACGATGAGCTGCAGAACGGTTACTCGTACGTCGAAAAACGCCGCGAGGTGAAGTTGGATAAGGCCGGCCGATCGACGAAAGAAACCGTCAAGGTGATCGAGAGTTATCCCGGATTTCCGGGCGAGGATCGGTGGGAGCGGGTGATCGAGGAGGACGGAAAAGCCGTGCCCGCGTCCGAGCTCGCCAAGAAGGATCGCGATCGGCAGAAGAAGGCTGAAGAGTACGTGCGCAAGTTGTCGCAGCAGACGGCAAGCGATCGGGAGAAGGCAGCACGCGACCGCGAAAAGGAACGGCGCAAGACCGTGGAACTGGTCGACGAGATCTTCCGCGTGTACGACATGCGCATGCTCGGACGCGAGACGGTCGAGGGACACGACACAATCACGTTCTCGCTCACGCCGCGCCGCGGCGTGAAGGCTCGCTCGCGTGACGGGGGCATCATGCAGCACTTTACGGGCAAGGCATGGGTCAGCGAGTCGGATTACGAGCTTGTGCGACTGGAGATCGAAGCCATCGACACCGTTTCAATCGGCCTCGGCCTGCTGGCGCGCGTTCACAAGGGATCACATGCCGCCTTTCAGCGCCGCAAGGTGAACGGCGAAGTGTGGCTTCCGGCCAGCGCCAGCTACACCGGAAGCGCGCGGGTGTTGCTTCTGAAAAGCTTGCGGGTGGGCGGAACCGCAGAGTTCTCGAACTATCGCAAGTTCACGGTCGACACGTCCACGAGTTACGGGCGACCGAAGTCGCCCTGAACGCCGGCGACGCAACCTGCCAGGGCGGTGTTCTCATCGATCATCTGCGCGGGCGACCGAAAGCGGCCGCGCAGATCATCCCGCGCGCCGTCGCGCGGGGCGATGAGCTGTGGAGCGCTGAGGTCGTACGCGCCGAGGTGCTGGGGGCATGCGACGTGGTTATGGCCCGCTCAACTTGCGCCCGGGCTGGCGGCGAACTGGATACCTTGGCAGCCCATGATCACCTTTACCTTGCGAATCTCCGCCCCCGGACGGTCCGATGGCACCGACATCTTGTACGGTTGCAGCTGAGTGAATGAGAGTGAGAAGAAAGTCGAGGACAAGTTTGGGGTCAACAAATCGAGCGTGCCACTTTTTGGTACGGCCGCCGCACGTTTGTCGTTCATGTACGTCTCGTACCAATCGCGGAAACCTTTCGCGCTGGACTCCGGAAGCGTGATCTCCAGATCGTCAGGGCTGCTACTGACCGGCTCCAGTTCGTAACTCCGCGTGGTTCCGACGTAATGGCGTTTGACCGAGTTGGTGATGGTCAACGATTCGATTCGTGACACTCGACTGCACGCCTCTTCGAGGCCGTGGATCTTCAGGCGAAAGTTGCTGGCAAGCCACGTCCTGGATGCATGTGTGTAACGGCGAGGGCGCTCCCGTCGCCGGCCTGATTTTTCGTGAACTCCGGAGTGATCTTGATCGTCAGCCCAGCCTTCGCTGTTGCTGCGGCGTCAAGTACGGGGAAGCTGATTTCCGAAATCAGACCGTCGCGCCATTCCAGCCGTGACACGACGCGCCCTTGCGCGTCGATCGTGACGATCGCGCCATCCATCCTCCCGACACCGCGCGCGATGTTCGAGCCTTGAGCAACCCAATCGTAGAACGCTTTGGACATTCCGGTGCCACATACGATGCGAATGTCCTCCGGCTGCACGACGCCAAGTTGGCGCTGGCCCGGCTGTCCAGCGATTGCGGGCCCAAGGACAGCGTCATGAGTGGGACCACCACTGACGTCGTCCAGAAAACCGACGATCTTTCCGCGGAGCTCGAGAGCAAAGCGCCTGGAGCCCGCGCGAACAAATGACACGAAACACCTCCGCGCTTATCTCGTCGGCGTTGTCGGCCTTTCCGACAGCGCCTTGAACGGCGTTATCAACGTGCCAATGCCTTCCACTTCGATCGAAACCACGGCGCCCGGCTTGAGGAACTTCTGCCGCTCGGCACCGGTTCCCGATGGTGTTCCCGTGGAAATCAGATCGCCGGGATAGAGCGTGAGCCGTGAGGTGAGATACGCCACCAGACGGCCTTCGTCCCAAATGAGTTGCTCCGTGTTCGCGTCCTGCAGCACCTCTCCATTGACCTTCGTCGAGATGTGCAGATTCCCCGGCGCTTTGGGGAGGAATTCCTTCGGAACGATCACGGGACCGAACGGCGCGGCGCGATCGATGCTCTTGCCGTCAAACCAGTTCGTCCCGGGAAACATCGTCACTTCACGAAGCCGCTCGCTGCCGCGATCGCTGACGTCGTTGATGATGCTGTAGCCGAATACGTAGTCGTGCGCGCGCTCCTTCGGAATGCGATACGCCGGGCGTGGTCCCATCACGATGGCCATCTCGCCTTCGTAGTCGGTGCGCTGGCGCCCGTCGACAATGTAAAAGGGCTCGCCGGGATCGATGATGCAGGAACGCGGAGACTTCGCGAACATGATCGGCGCGTCACGATCGGGCACCACCCGCTCCGCCGCTGATGCATCGAATCCGCCGGCAATGGCGGCGCCTCCGCGAGCGGCCCCAGCCGGTTCCGGCGCAGGTGCCGTGTTGCCACTCATGCCTGCAGCGTGAGCCCGGTAATTAGCCGCTGCGGCGAGCAGGTTCCATGGATATTTGATCGGCGCTTTGACCGACACCTTGTCGAAGTCGAATGCGAACGGCAGGTTCGCGGTGGAGTTGGTTTTGAAGTAGTTCGCGATCTGATAGAGGCGCGGCGCGATCGCGGCGTACTGTTCGATGAGCGCGCGCATCTCTCCCGGAATGGCGACGGGCTGGAGACGCGCCTGCTTGATCAAATGGGCATTGGCGCCATCGACGTCGAGGATGCGTGCGCCGAGCACGAGTCCAACCCGCAGCTTGCCCGCGGATTCGAACGTCGCGAGCTTGAATGGGTTGTCGGGCTTGTCGGAGACAGCCGATTGCGCGGACGGAGCGCGCGTTGTCATCGCGAGCGCTGCGGCGATAAGCGCAGATGCGGCAAGCAGAAGATACCAGCGTCGAATCATGGTCGCCTCTTTCGCGGCAATGATAACAGAGCACGTTCAGGCGATTGTCAAGAGCGCCTTGAGCTCGCTGCGCGCGACGTCGAAGGCACGTTCGTAGCCTTCGAGCGGCGCGACATGCGCGATGAGCGGCCGCACTTGCACGGCGCCGGACGCGAGGTGCGCGATTGCGGGCGCGAACGGGCCGCACCGCGACCCGGTGAGGGTCAGCTCGTGCACCAC
>Ga0137375_10008025_pt1 | contig 12552 bp, 13 predicted proteins | sample SagtaG_24_FD_104936 | JGI IMG/M metagenome (GOLD analysis project Ga0137375, IMG submission 104936) | Vadose zone soil microbial communities from Sagehorn Ranch, Mendocino, California, USA - Sage1_R_113_16 metaG | ecosystem: Environmental > Terrestrial > Soil > Vadose zone | place: USA... | reverse complement strand
TCGATGCGGTGGTTTACATCGTGCTGACGGCCGTTGGTCGCGCCCTCGCGCGCCGTCACTCGAGAGCACCTTGAAGGACCCGGTCAATGGCTCAAGGCTCTCTGCCGGCCACGCGCCTGGGTTCAGCGAGCTTGAAATAGCGTGCAACCGCGCGCCGATCCTCACAAGACAACGTCCGCACGCAAGGGTGGCTCATCTACAACGGGGGATCTTTCGCTGGGCTAACGGCCCGCCGCCAAACGGCAACACGCTGCTCGACGGCACCGTGCTTCGAAGTTGAACTGCGTCCGCCAAAGCTACTGAATCGACTCAACGTCGCATTTGCGCACTTCCGTCAGTCGCGATTACCGCGAGCTTTCCACTGATCGCGCCGCGTCGCCGCGTAGAGGGAGACAAGGAATCTGATACAGTGCGCGAATATGCTGGTTGCCAGAGCGGTCGTGTGGTCGCATGACACCGTCGTTGGCGTCGGTGCAATGATGCGACGCGGCGCCTTCCGTGCCGGTACAGTCTGGTGCGCGCTTCTGGCTGCGCTGTGCGCGTGCGACGCAGGCTCCGGGACGGAGCGCGATGCTTCGACGACGACCGAGACTTCGTCGGGATCGTCATCTACGAGCGGCGCTGGCGGTACAATGGGTGTTGGCGGCGGCCTGACGGGATCGATCGCCACTAGTGGGACGACGAGTGGTTCGGGAGGAACATCGGGCGGGGCTGGTGGAGCACCTGTGACCTGTGGGTACAAGAACATGGGCCAGGTGCTGAACGTGACACCGCAGATTCAACTGTGCTTGCCAGCCACGATCTGCAAGCCCGAGACATGTCCTCCCGGGCTGGGTGATTGTGTGAACGGGAAGTGCATCTACAGGCCTGGATACAAGGGGCTCGAAACGCTCCCCGAAGCCTGGGCAACGCAGTATTGCTCGCTGCTCGGCGCCGCGGCCACCTCGTGTCACGGAGTCTCGCAGCTCGAGCCCGCCGAGGTTACCGCGCAGAAGGTCGCGCAGATGTCGGGGCGCCAGCTCTGCGCGCAGTCTTCGGTCGGCACGTGCGTCGGTATCGTCGCCTCGTCGCCGATGGTCGTCGGGAACAGTGAGACGGCGATCGATCCCGCTACTTCCAAACCCGCTTACCTCTGGGGCCTCGGGATGACCGAAGCATCGGGGCTCTGCTACGAGATCACTGGGCCCGGTGGAACGGCGGTTGTTGCGATCACGGACCGGTGTGCCGGCTACTGTCAGTGTGCCGACTCCGGCTTTGTCGAGTGCGGCGCGTGCGTGAATGCGAGCGACATGCACCCGAAATGCCCGTGCGTAGGAACGGATCCCGGGCTCTACACGAACTGCTGCGGGCGTACGTGTGGGGGAGTTCCGAGTACCTGTGATTGGTGTGCAGCGAACAACCATCCGCACTTCGATCTCGACGACGACACATTCCTCCACATTTGTGGCTCCGAGGCGATGCTCGGGAGCTGCAAGCTTTCGACGACCCGCTTCGTCTCTTGTCTGCCGCCGAACCCAGGGTGGCCCGCAAACCGATGAGTAACATACCGTCGCATGACAGCGGGTACAGGCAAGTGGTTGCCGTACTTTCAGTCCGAACAGGAAAACATCGTGTTTCCCGTGCGCGGTGACGGGCCCCTTTGAGGCTCAGGGCGAATGCCGATCGGCGAGTACCAGCCGGGCGACGAGTCTTGGCGCCAGGAAAACTCGACGAGAGGTCGAGTACGGTGACGTCAATCAGAAGGGGTCGAACTCGGTATCGGTGGCCTTGAAGTAGTAGTCTCAGTGGACTGTTCAGTGAGGAGTGCGGAGTTGCAGTTGACGAAACATCGCTTCGACTGTCTACGTTACGTCGGTGACGCATGTCGACGAGCTCGCGTCGCCCCGAAATCGACGATCAGGGCGGCAACCACCTCGGGCACCTCCATGACTTACGAGTTGACCTGAGATGGCGAGAAGCATTAACTGTGACCTGCGGCCGTGTGCCTCGAACCGCTGAGGGGAGGGAAGGGTAGCTTCATGAGGAATGCAGTCCCCAAGCTGTGGAGGTTGCGCGATCGGACCTTCGCGATCTGCGTGGTCATGCTCCTCCAGCTCGCGTGCGGTCCGGTGCGATTGGTTAGCCCTTACGACGAGGTCTTGGACCACGGCACCAGCGACGTTCACGCGAGAGTCGCGAGCTTCGTGGGCAAAATGGCCGCGGTCGCCGGCAAGCCGGAGGGCACCTACGAGGCAAACCAGCAATTTTATCCGGAAGTGAGCGGCCAAATCTCTTCGCTGATCCTCAGGGCCAAGGCCGACCCAAAAAACGAGGTGACCGCCAAGCTCTTCGGAGAGCTTCAGAAGAACATCGGCCTATTGCAGAAGCTCCACGAAATCGGCAAAGAACGCGGACTGACGCGCGCCGTGTCGGACCCGGCGCTCAGCGCGATCGAGGTCAATTGCAGCGCAATCCTGAGGTTGGAAATCGCCAAGAGGCGCGGCGAAGACAAGTGATTGATTCAGAAACCGGAGGGTGAGTAGCATGGCGCTCGATTTGGAAGAGCTGGCGAAGCAGATGTTCGGGGCAGCGTTCCCCATCATCAAAAACAGGGCCCCCGAGATCAGGGCCTACGCCGAAGGCGAGTTCAAGAAGATTGCTCAGACGATCCTGACGATAGAGGGCGAGAGCGTGCAGGGGCGGATCACGCCCGAGGAGGCTGCGATCCTCTTCGAAATGCAGAAGGGTGCGTCGCGCGCGGTGCTCCTCACCGCGGCCGGGCTGTCGCTCCTCATCGTGGAGGAGGCGATCAACGCTGCCCTCGAGGTGATCAAGACGGCGGTCAATTCGGCCGTCAAGTTTGCTTTGGTGTGATTGCGACCAGTGAAGGTCCTTCCAAGCGCGTCATAGTGTTGGATGGGTATCGCACGGTGAACCTCGATCTGGCTCCCCGAGCCGGGGGCCGCCGGTCGAGCTAACGAAACCACGTGGCTATTCGGTCTTGCGCGCGTCGGCATTCAGGACCCACGTGCAGTCGCCCGCGAGCGATCCGACGGATCCGTTGCACGATTCGACGTAGGTGGCCCGCTGCCCGCAACCGGTGACTCCGCGGGTGCGGTCGTCGATCTCGACGATCCGGATCGCACCTTGCTTACACTGAAGGTCGAATGCTGCGCGTGCCCGGAGCTGCTCATCCGACGCGGCGCAGGCAGTGAGCGTGAGAGCGAAAAGGCCAAGGAGAGCGAACTTGTTCATGGGGTACCTTGTCCCGTGCGGGCGACGCCTGCGCAGGCGATCAAAAAAGAATGGATTGCGTTCGATCGTGACCTTAATCGACCGCAGATCCGCTGCCTAGTCCCTTCGTTTAACAGATCGCGGATCACGAGGGCGCCGATCTTTCTCAGCCGATTGGCGGCGCGCCGCGTGCCATTAGGTCGAAGGTCATGTGCTCGATAAGGGGAAACTGGCTGCATGGATCCGCGCTCTTCAGAGACCAGGACTGCCTGCGTCACTTGGTGAGTCTGGCTCTGAAGGTGTGCACATCCGAATTGTCGTGCCGCTCGAATGTCAAAACGACCAAACCAGCGAGTCGCCCTTGACCCGCGGCAATACGCTCAGCCCCGTGGAGCCGGCGTTCGATCCGCGCGTTCCTGCTGATAGGCCGAGGTCCCGTCTCAGGCTCTGGTTGTACACGTCCGCGAAGTCCGCGGCGGGGTTGTGCCACACGGCGCCGATGATGAGGCTGAGCAGGATGAGTCCTCCGCCGGTGGAATACAGCGCCACCTGCGTACCGCTCGAGAACTTCTTATCGTCTTGCGCAGTGAGGTTGTAGCCGAGCGTGAAACCGACCAAGCCGCCTCCCACGCCCCCGATGGTCCCGAGTACCGTGGCTCGCGTCTGGGCCCGTTGGTAAACCTCGTCGCTCTGTGGATACGTCTTGGCGACGTCCTGCAGCGCGCCCCACGGGTACTCGCCATCGGCGCGCTTCCAGGAGGGTGCAAAGAAACCCGGCTCGTAGGTCAACTTCCATTGCTCGAACGATTGCTCGCGAACGGCTTGATCGGCGTTGCGTGGGACGACGGGGGCTGCGGCCTGCGTCACGCAGCCCGGAAACGCGACGCTCAAGAGCGCGGCAACCAGTACTTGGCGAACCTTCATCGAATGGTCCTCGACAGATGAACAACAGACGGGAGACGAGGCTAGCTGATTCCCCGACATCTAGCATGGCGACGTGTGAAGTCCCACGGCGGGCAATTAACAGCCCCGCCGCGCCACCGGCGCATCGGTGGGAACGATGGTTACGTTCCAGCGGCCATTTTCGTGAGCGGGCGCCACTTGCCGGCGACGAAAATCCATCCGAGAGCTTCCTTCGACACGAGAGATGGGGCCGCGCTTGCGGAGTGAGGTCGCCTTGACGATCCAGAAGAGACACTCTGGAAGACGACGTGAGAGCCCCTATTGCAGATGTCGACCGTCCGCTCATTCGGCTTTTGCTTCAGCGCTCGGTCGGGGAAACGTTAGTCATCTCACCGTTGGGCCCGATGACAGCGCGTGGACCGTGGGCGACGGTTCGTGCATCTCGAACGACGGGACAGCGCACGATGGTTTCGTCGTTGCTTTTTCGTCCGCCGGTGATGCCCGCGCCTGGCTTCTCGATTCGTCCTCTGATTCGATCGCCAACGCCAAGGACGGTTCGGTCTACCTCCGAGGTCCTTTGCGCGGTTGGGTGCAGACATTCGACGGGTGGGCCGTCTTCGCAATCACCGCATCGGCCGACGGCGGCGTTCTGGCGGCAGGGAACGGCTGGAACATGTCCCATGTCCCGGAGAAGTTCTTCATCGCGAAGCCGAATGGCGACAGCACGTCGGCTTCGACCGTCGGTGCGGGCGGGCTCGACACGCCGGCCCTTGCCATCAAGATAGGAAACGCCGGTTTTACGGTGGCCGGTCTCGCGAGCGGTTCGGCCGACTACGATCCGGGAGTGGGCAAGGACACCGTGACGTCGAACCGAAGCCTTCGTTTCGCGATACGCTTTCTGACGTCTCAAGATCGAGCTGCAAACGGCTGCGCGTGCATCGCTCACGATTCGGCGACGAGCGTTCCAAACGTTCACGAGGGTGAATGCTATGCGGATGAGCCTGTGCCAGGGAGCAGGAACCTTCCAACAATACTGTCGCTGGATCCACTGCTCGAAAAGCGCAATCCGTTCGTTTCTTGGCAATAGATTTGCCTGATGGCCGCCGGCAACTCCAACCATTGCGACGTGCCACTCGTAGACAGGTCTTGGTGTGGTCTGCGGTCCGCTCACCATCATCCAACCTGGACCCAAGAGCAATGGTCTGTCCCCGAGGACCTGTGTATTTGAGGGGATGCTGCCATCCGAGTGCGCGGCGAGATCGTCTTTCGAGTCTACTGGGTCCACGATGGGCGCGCAGCGGACCCGTCGCACTCTGCCTGTCTGGAAGCGCGGGGCGGCGAAGGTCCACTCATTTCGAGGCTCGCGCCGTTTTTCGGTGCGACAAGCGCCCGCGAGGTCGGTCATCAACGTGAACGACGCGAGGCTCGGCATCGAACGATGGGGTTCGCCGCCGAGGCCAGCCGTTCACGCACGGGAGGCACGACTATGCCAAGGAACCATTGCATTCAACGACTGAGCGGTCGACACATTCTCTTCGGGAGCGGGGTGCTTTTCAGCATTGGCGCCGCGTCCGGGTGCACCCAGCAGGTCGACCAGCCCGTCGACACCGTGGGCTCTGCCAATCAGGAGCTCTACCTGCTCGGCAAGACTTGGCCCGGCGGTAGCGTCAGCGTCTGCTTCGATTCGCAAGATGGGAACAATTCTGCGCTGCTCTCGCAGGCGCGCAAGCTTCTCGCCGATTCGTGGAGCTCGGCAGCCAACATCTCGTTCACGGGGTGGGGGAGTTGCAACTACTTGGCGACGACCACCGCCAGGAGCTTCGTTGCGGTCCATTTCGCCGCTGGCACCAACGGCGTGACTTCCGTTCGAGGCCGCGTTGCGGCCAAACCGGTGGCAACCGCATTGTGCGGGCCCTTCGTTAGTACCTGCTTCACGCCGGGCGTGACTCACGTGACGTTGATTTCCGACGATCCCGACCGTTTTCAACAGCAGTTTCGCTACGAAGTCATCCATGAGTTCGGGCACGCGCTCGCATTTGCCCACGAGCAAGAGCGTCCCGACAATTGGACGGTCGCCAATACCCCGATTTTTTGCAACCAGACCCAAGGGACCATCAAAGCATTGCCCGGGGGTACGACCGAGACGACCTTCTTCGATGTGGCCTCGATCATGGACTATTGCACGACGGAGCCTCTCGTCGGCGGACCATTTCGAACTTCGCTCAGCGCAGGCGACATCCAGGGCGTTCGCAAAGTATATGGAAGGAAGAGCTCCGCGCATGGCTTCATGATCTTGAGCGACAGGAATTCCGGGCTCGCCGTGAATGCGTTCAACGGCGCGGCCGAGGGGAGGGTGCTCGCGCTCCATGACGCGTGCACCATCGGCAATCCCGACTGCACCTGGACCTATCAATATGGAATGCTCGTGAGCGACCGGGATCCCACCCTGGCCATCAATGCAACGAACGGAGCGAACGAAGGGACGGTCCTCACGTTGACGCGAGCGTGCACGCCCGCCAACCCCGACTGCACGTGGACCTACCAACGGGGGCAGTTTCTCAGCGATCGCAATCCGGCCCTCGCCATCAATGCCGGCGGCGGCGCGCAGTTCGGCACCCAACTCGTTCTGACCCAAGCCTGCACGGCTGACAACCCGGACTGCACCTGGACCATGCCGAACGTCATGTTGTCGAGCGCGCGCAACTCGAGCCTAGGCGTCAACGCTTTGAACGGCGCGCGCGAGGGCGGGCCCATCGCTTTGAATCGGGCGTGCACGGCCCAGAACAAGGATTGCACTTGGACGTTCACGAGGGGAGTGCTCATCAGCAACAGCAATACGTCGCTCGCCCTCGTGCCGTCGAATGGCGGCCCCGATCTGGCGGCTTTGACGTTGGCCGGCACTTGCCTGATCGGCAATCCCATTTGCTCGTGGACCTGGAGCCGGGGAGAGCTCGTGAACGACAAGTCGGCAGGCGCGCTTCCGATCAACGCCCTCGGTGGCGCGCTCCATCTGACGACCTTGGGGCTCAACAGCGCGTGCACGCCCGGTAACGCCGATTGTGTGTTCTCCGGCCTTTTCGCCCGAAACTGAAAACGAGCGGGGCTTCAAGCCGAGAGGCCCCGCTTTTTCGCTGCACGCAGTGACGGTTCGCCCCCCTCTAAACGCCTTCTTGCGGCGCGAGCGCGGCGCAGCCCACCAAGGCATTGCAGCTGACGAGCTTGTCGGTCGGCCTTCGGGCCTCCCTCTGGCGCTCCATCACAAGCTCGCGGCGCCCGCTCAAAGTGGATGTGCGAAGTGCCGCGACCCACCCGGCGACGGCCAGTTGGAACGATGATTCAAGGTCGCTGTCGGGGGGTGCTTCCTTATTCTCAAGGCGCTTGGTGCCGTCTTGAGGACCGCCTTTCCACTTGTTTTCGGTTTCGGTCGGCGCGATGCTGCCGCTCTTGCGCCGAATTGACTGCACGATGGAAGGGCGATTGTGAAGCTGGACGCACGCGGCTCCTTGCTTGTGACCATTCTGGCCTTGATGGGAGCCATCGGGGCAACGCTCCGCGCCGTTCCCGCGGCACCGGCTGAAAAGGCCAGCTACCGGCCCGAATCGCCGGCTTCGCCATCGGATGAAGAGGGATCCTCAATCTCTCGAACGGCTCGGGCCCCGACAGCCGCGGCGTCCGCGGTCGCCACCTCGACGGCTCCTGCCACCAACGCTGGACCACCCGAGACAACCGTCACCGACGAAACCGAAGATAGTAAGTTCGTCTCCGAAACACAGGCCGCGTGTGAATGTCACTTTTACCAGGCGCTGCTTCGATCGTTCGGAGACCCGAGTCACCATCCGTCGTGCGCGCCCGACGAGGTGGCGCGGGGGACTTCGCCGAACCGGACGGCGTTCGAAAAGGCCACCGCGTCCTTTCCGCCCAAGGTCCTGATTGCAACCATCCCGGACCCTATCGACTCTGGGCTTGCCGATTTGTACGACGGGGCCATTGAAGCGATCGATATGAGCCTCGAACGGCTGGACTACACGCACGACCAGTTTTGGGTTCCTTGGAAAGAAGTACAGGGCGCCGATGCGCAAACGCGGTGCCGATTTCGCGTCCCCGGCGTGGTCGTGCACCACGCGCAAAAACGGGAGCTTCCAGACCGAGATCGTGACATCGTCACCCTCCTCGTGGGCGAAGCCCCGACTTGGGGCGTGCACAAGCCGGCGCTGACGTTTGCGCTCGAATTTTGGCGTCAAACACCCCAGCCCTCGAAGGAAGTGCCCATCTTGGGACCCTCGTTCACCGGTTCGGCGAGCTCGTTGCACGAGACGCTCGACCGGTGGTGGCACCGGCGAGGTCGCGCCGATCCACCGACGTCGCGCGGGAAACCGGCCGAGGCCGCCGCCCTATTCGACGTGGTGACGGGCAGTGCCACCAACGTCCTCGAGGAGGACGTCCTCGGTCGCGGTGCAGCGCGTCTTCCCGGCAGGATGCGCATGACCGTCAGTCTCCAGCGCGAGCTCGAATGTGCTTTCTACGGCTATTTGCACGAGGCCCAGGGCGTTGCCTTGGACAACGGACACGTCGTCCGAGGAACGGCGGTGCTCGTCGAATCGGCGACCGCATTCGGCGGGGTCAGTTCGAAATTGACCAGCCCCGGTTACAGTGGTCCTTCGCCCTGCGGATATTTTCCGGAGCTCGTGCTCAACTTTCCTCTGCACATCTCACGCGTCCGGAGCGCCTATGCCAGCGCGGAAACTCCGAACGATGTCGAGGTCGGGCAAATACGGATTCCGAACGCGGAGCTTCGGCCCGACCTCGCCGAGAGAAGCCCACCACGGGACATCGCGCCATCGCTATCGGATCGGATGACCGTCATTCACGACACCGAGCTCGCCACCCTGTTTGCCGATCTCTCGCAACATGACACGCAATACGTAGGCGCGATCGCTACCGACGCGGCCGACGTCGTGTTCCTCGTCGACCAGATCCACAAGGTGCTCCCCAACTCGCGTGTGTTCCTCTTCAATGCGAATGCGCTCTACGAACACCCTCATTTCTTCCCGGCGTTCTACGGAAGCTACGTCGTGAGTCCCTATCCTTTGACCGGGCGCCGCCACTTCGGGCATTCTCGTCTGCATCGGGCGTTTCCCAGCGAATCGGCCGAAGGTATTTTCAATGCGGTCGAATGGCTGGAGTCTTCCGGATCGAAATTGCCTGAACCTGGATGGTTGCAGATCGATCCGCTTTCGGGATCGCCCAAGCCTCCGATCTGGATCGCTTCGATTGGCATGGGGGGAATCAGACCGGTCGCGCTGGCAAGCGGCGGCAAGATCCACCTCGCGAATGCCCGGTTCCAGGTGCCGCGGGACGTGAACCCGCCGAGATCGTGGACCCTCTTGGTCGTCGCGGTTGCCGTCTCGGCGTGGGTTGCGGCGCGCGCGTACCTCCGCGCCTTGGCGCCCCCACCGGTCGAAGGCGGCGTCTGGCGAGATCTGCAACGGCCGATGGCGGCTTCCATCATTTCGATGCCTCCGATGGACGGCGCCACGGCAGAAGCGGATGAGACCGCACCGCCCACCTTCCGGCGGCGCGATCGACTCGGCGTCGAATCGAACTTCTATCGGCTGGTCACCATCGTGGTTCCCGCCACAGCGCTGGTGCTCGTCGGCTGCGTCACGGTTCTGGCCTGGACGAGTTGCTGGCCGCTGGGCGCTCGGCAAATCGGAACGTTCACGGTAGAGCTCGTCGTTCTGCTCGCCGCCATGACGCAGGTCGTGCCCGCCCTGTCCTCGGCGATTCGCGCCTGGTTCTGGAGCTCGTCGGCACGGGCAGGTGATGACGACCGCCGTTCAGGCGGCTGGCGAAGTGGGTTATCGGTAGGCATTCCGTGGTACGTGCCGACCCATGCTCGCATCTTCACTTTCTTGGGGGCTCTTCTCCTCCAGTTGCCGTTCGATCCTATCGCCGCACTCGGACTTGGCGCCATCAGCGCATGGCGGCTCTCCTACGCCAGCTACCAGCTCTTCGTGGCGCGCCTCACCGACGTGACCTCTGGCCTCTCTCCCATGACGATGTTCATTTTTGCTTCGGCATTCTTCTGGACTTGGGGGCGGTCCAACCTGGGGCGGGTGGCGACGTGCCGAGACATCGAAACCGACACCGGTCCGGAACGTTTGCGCGTCGCCGTCGCGCTCGCGTGCAGCAAGCGGGGCGAGGAGCCGACGCCGCTCGCCCGCGCAGAGGCACAAATGCTGGTCGAAATTCACGATCCGGTGCACTCGCACACGTACCAATTGACGTTGGTCATCACCATCGTGGCTGCGTTGTCCCTGTTGGTCATGGAGCCTCCCACTTCGCTGGAGACGCGCTGGCCCCACGTCGCGATCGTCCTCGCGGTCAGCCTCCTCATGATCCTCGCGATCAGCACCATGACGCACTGCACGCTGCTGCTCATGAGCGTGTCCGGCCTTCTCAAGCGCGTGGCTCGTCATCCCATCGCCTCGGCGCTGGGACGAGTTCCCGCGCAGCTTCGACGCAAAGCGGGAGACCGCATCGCCGAATACCGCGACCACGCGGCCGAGCTCGAGATCGCGCTTGGTTTGCTCGAGGGGCTCAAGCCGTGTCCTCTGCCATCGTCCGACAAGATCGCGCCGGAAGCGGCGCCCATCCGGGCCAATTTGGATCAGGCGTTCGTATCGTTCGACCGCGACACGTCGCGCCGGCGTGAGCTCATTCGCCGCGTCCTCACGGATCTCGTCCACGCTGCGGGTTCGATCTCGAAAGCGCTCTGGCCGCTGTGGAGCGCGTCGCCGGGCACCCCCGAAGCGCGGACCCAAGGACAGATCGAGGGGCTCGTCGCCTGGAAGCGCGCGGCCGAGCAATACGTGGCATCGGTCGTGGTCATCCTGATCGGTCGCGTTCTGGGCTTGTTCCGCTATTTCATGATCGCAGGCACCGTCGGCGGACTCGCGTTGCTGCTGCTCGTCTCCACTTATCCTTTGCATCCCCACCGGCTGCTTGCGACGGCCGCCGGAGTGCTCACGCTCGCTGCGGTCTCGTTGAATCTGAGCGTGCTCGTGAGCCTCGAGCGCGACGAGGTGGTAAGTAGGATCGCGCATACGACGATCGGAAAGGTCAACCTGACGAGCGACGTCATTTCGAGGTTGGTCGTGCTGGTGATCGTGCCGGCGCTCAGCGTCATCGCGCTCCAGTTTCCGCGCGCGGCGGCGACCCTCGTCGGCTGGATGGATCCCGTGCTTCGCGCATTTCGTTGACCGATGAACTGACCATGCGGAGCATGCCAACGTAGACGATTGTTCAATCATGCGAAGAAAGCCTTTCGGACGGGACCGAGTACCGCGAGCCCGGTCGGCGCCGCAGCACGGTGCAGCTCCGCGCGCCGAAGACGTTCCAAGAGCGGACGCTGTGGCCGGAGTTTCTCGCGCTCTCGAAGGAGCTGCACGCCCACCTCGACGAGCTCACCGAGCGCGTGATCCGCGACGCGATCGACGACGACGTGAGCGAGGCACTGGAGGCGGGGCCGCCGAAGGCGCTGCCCGACCCGAGCGGACCGTAGGCAACTGCGACGTCAGACACCGATGGCCTCCGCGCCGATCAGCGAGCGGAGCCCGTCTCAACCAGATCGTCCGCGAATCCTTCGAACATAGCCAACGAGACATGAGCGCTGCGGAAGGAGCGGCCATCAGGCTCAAGCACCCCCGTCCAAAGATCGGGCTGCACCTTCCATTCGTCGAACGGTTCATCATCCGCTTGAGGTGCGGTCCGCCTCATCGCGATGCTCGAGAGCGCATCAACTTCATACGCGACGTTGGCACGCGCTATGACCCGTCTGGATGCTGGTCTTCCGCAGCCATCATTCCAAACGCGAACCCTGGATTCGCCAGGGCACCGACGACGTGTCGGCGGTCTTCAGCGGATTCGAGTAGAAGCCAATACACGTGCCATCGGCGCACGGATGTGGTTCGCGCACATGAGTTGCAGTCGCTTGAACGGCCGCGCAGACGTCGAGAATTCGACATGACGCCGAACAGGCGACCTGGAGAGCCGGCTTCGCATTTGCTTTGCGGGCAAGCCGATGCGCCACGCGTTGTCCTCCGCCAAGTCCCCCGTCACGACCGCCGCGCCGATCATCGCGTCGCGCGGACGATTTCCAGTCACCGCGTGCGCAGCCCTAGCGACATTTCTCCTTCAGACTCATCTCGCGCTCGCAGACGTAGCTCTCTCGCATCGATCCCTTTCTGGCGATCCATACGGCAACGACGGCGACCCCGCGCAAGAGGAACCGGATCGGATCTTCGCGGTTTTCGGCCACCTTGGAATTGGCACACCTGTTGGATATGCCGGTATCGCGCTCGACTACGTTCCTGCGCCTTGGTTGGTGATCGAGACTGGCGTGGGCGTTGCGAAGGGCGTCCAACTCTCTCTCGG
>Ga0137375_10008022_pt1 | contig 12553 bp, 9 predicted proteins | sample SagtaG_24_FD_104936 | JGI IMG/M metagenome (GOLD analysis project Ga0137375, IMG submission 104936) | Vadose zone soil microbial communities from Sagehorn Ranch, Mendocino, California, USA - Sage1_R_113_16 metaG | ecosystem: Environmental > Terrestrial > Soil > Vadose zone | place: USA... | reverse complement strand
CAACCAGCTGCTCATCGTGGCCGGGACGCTCGTCGGCGCGTCCGGCACGATCCTCACGCGGCTCATGTCGAAGGCCATGAACCGGTCCCTCGCGAACGTGCTCTTCGCCGGGTTCGGCGCGGCGGCGGGTGCCGCGGTCGCGCAGAAGGGCGACGACACGCGCACCGTCCGCGAGGTGAGCGCCGAGGACACCGCGATCCTCCTCGGCTACGCGAATGACGTGATCATCGTCCCGGGCTACGGCCTGGCCGTCGCGCAGGCCCAGCACGCCGTGCGCGAGCTCGCCGACATGCTCGAGGCGAAGGGCGTGACCGTGCGGTACGCGATCCACCCCGTAGCCGGGCGCATGCCCGGCCACATGAACGTGCTCCTCGCCGAGGCGAACGTGCCGTACGAGAAGCTGAAGGACATGGAAGAGATCAACGACGACTTCAAGAACGCCGACGTCGCGCTCGTCATCGGCGCGAACGATGTCACGAACCCGGCGGCGCGGGCCGACAAGTCGAGCCCGATCTACGGGATGCCGATCCTCAACGTGGACCACGCGAAGAACGTCGTCGTGATCAAGCGATCGATGCGCTCCGGGTTCGCCGGCATCGACAACGAGCTCTACCTCGACGCGAAGACGGGGATGCTGTTCGGCGACGCGAAGCAGGCGGTGGAGCGGGTCGTCCAGGAGCTGAAGAAGGCCGCGTAACGCTCAGCGCGGCAGCGCGAAAGCGAAGGCGAGAAGGCGGGTCCTAGACGCGCTCGAACTCGAGGCTGGGATAGATGCGCAAGAGGTCGTCGGGGTCCGAGGTCAGGACGAGCGCTTGGTAGCGCCGCGCCGTGACGACAACACTCGCGTCAACGATGTCCGCGGTCCCGCTCCTTGCGAGCGTGACGCCGATCGCTTTCGCTGAGGCTTCGTCGAGGACCTCGATGGTCGTGCCCGCTGCGGCGATGAACCGCGCGAGCCGCGCCTGGACCCGACCGTCGCGCCACGCCTGGGCGAGGACCGCTGCGGGGACGATGAACGGGCCGAGGCGGCTTCGGAGGAATCTCCGGAGCCGTTCGTCGCCGCGGTCGATGGCGATGAGCGCGCCCGTATCGACAACGCTCGCTGCCAGGCCCTCTTCGCCCATGCCTCTGCCTCCGGCCCCGGCGGGCCGAGCTCGCGGTCCCAGTCGTCGAGGATGTCGTCCAGGGACTCGCGGCCCGATCTTTGCGCGAGCGCCTCGGACACGTACGCGCTGACCGACCGGGACCGGCCCTCGTGGACCGCCCGCTCAGCCTCAGCGACGTACTCCTCCGGCACCGTCACCGCGATCTTGCGTCTCATACCTTCATCCTACTCGGCAGAGGCTTGCCGCCGGCGCAGTGTCCCTACTTCTCCGCGCGATCCACCACTTGTGGACGTCAAGGCGGCGAACCGAGGCCTGTGCACCGCAGCTGCTGGATGACTACGGCATGCCGATCCTCAACGGGACCACGCGAAGAACGTCGTGGTGATCAAGCGCTCCATGCGCTCCGGGTTCGCCGGCATCGACAACGAGCTGTACCTCGACCCGAAGACGGGGATGCTCTTCGGCGACGCGAAGGCCGCGGTCGAAAAGGGTCGTCCAGGAGCTGAAGAAGGCCGCGTAGCCGCGGCTCAGCGCCACACTCGCGGATCGAGCTCCACTTGCACGGAGCGGACACGGATGCGTCCGAACTCGGCGTGCGCCGGATTCAGCAGATAGTTGCGCTCGGCCGGGACGAGCGCTGGATCGACACGAAGGATCGCGCTCGGGACGGCGAGCAGCACGCTCTTGCCGGCGAGCGCCCAGCTCGTGCCGATCTCGCGGAGCTCATCCACCGTCGGATGTGCGCGCCAGCTCGCCGGCAGCCGGTCGTCGTTGACGCGTTCCACCCCGGCGTCGTCGGGCACGTCGGCGTAATGGGCGAAGACCCGAGCACGGATCCTGCGGCGGTCGAAGTGCACCCGGAATTCGAGCGTGGCAAGCGCGAGCGTCGCGGCGGCATAGACGATCGCCGTGCCCGGTCGATTCCACCGTCCCCCGAAACGCCGCGCGCCCTCGCCGTCGAAGTTGGCATGAGCAGAGATACGCCACAGCCGCATCAGCTGTAGACGCCGAACTCGATCCGTCCGATCACGTCCTCGACCTGACGCGCGCCGAGGTCCGTCTGCACCAGGTCGATCGGCCGCGCTCCGCCGAGCGCGATGTTGTCGTCGCGAAGCCACGCCCCGGCCTCGCGCTCATCGCCGAGCACTCGGGCCGCCTCGGCCGCGACGCGGGCGAGGCGCACCAGGCGATCCGACTCGTCCGCGTGGAGCTTCCGCTCGCGCTTTCGCCGCGCGAGGGTACGAAGCGGGATCCGCGCCGCCGTGGCGACCTCGACCCGTGTCAACCCGAACCGGTCGGTGAGCGCGTCGAGCGATCCGTAGGGCAAGCCGGACTCGATGGTGCGCATGAGCGCCTGCGTCGAGCCGACATCGGTCTTGAGGACCTTCCGCCCTCCCAGAGCGTTGGCAATGAGACGCGCGTGCGCCAGCACCATGTGCCACATTGTATGACCTCGGTGCCGATCGGCAGCGGCTTTGCTTTGGGAAACCCCTATCTCGCCGACGCTACCCACATATATGGGTCACTTCGATCCCGGCGCGATCCACCAGCGATGGATGTCATAGCCGGCGGCAAGGTTCGTCGACGCGGAAACGAACTCGTTGAGCCCGACCGGCCCGGCGTCGAGCTTCGCCCTCGTGAAACCGAACGCGAACGGTTGCTCTTCGTTCAGGATCCGGTCGAACGTGGCGTAATGCTCCTTGCGGCGCGTTAGGGAGCAGTCGGGACCGTTGCGTGCCTGTTCGATCGCCTCGTCCAGGCCCGGCGCAAAGAAGGGCATCTGTCCGACCGGGTGTCTGCGACCGATCGCCGGGTCGGCCTGGAGGCTCGAATGCCACAGCACGAAGGGATCGGGATCGTCGCCATGGGAGAGGCCGGCCACCCACGCGTCGATCGATGAGTCTCCCTTTTGGAGCGCCGTGACGAGTGCGGCGAAATCGATGATCCGCGGCGTCACGGTGATCCCCAGATCCGCATACTGCGTGACGGCCAGCTGCACGATCGACTTCCGCATCGCGTTGTCGTTCGTCGTGATCGTGATCGCGAGCGCGCGCCCATCCTTGCGGGCGATCCCATCGGCGCCTTTGACATAGCCGGCGCTCGCGAGGAGGCCCTCCGCGCGGGTTCGGTCATACCGATACTCGTTCAACCCTGATGGATGGGCCCACGAAGCTGGCAGGTGGTGCGTGAACACCCTGGTGCCGTCCTTGACGACATCGCGGAAAAGCAGCTCCCAGTCCAGCCCGTATGCGAGGGCCTGGCGGACGCGCTTGTCGCGGAGCGCGGGCGCGCTCTCGCTCTGGGTGTTCCATCCGATGAATTGGTAGGTGGACGCCGACGTCCGCGTCCGATAGGTGGTGATGGCGCCCGCGATCTCGATCGGCTCGGTCACTCCGCCGAAGTTGACCGTGCCCTTCCGGAGCTCATCGACGAGGGCGCCGCCTTCTCTGAAGATGAAGCCGTCCAGCAGTGGGGCGCCGCGCCAGTACGACGTATTGCGCACGAGGCTGAGTTGATCTCCGCGTCGCCACTCCCCGAGCACGAACGGCCCGCTCGTGACCCGCGGCTCGTCATTCTCCGGAGCGCGGTCGATCGCATCAGCGGCATCCGGCACCAGATATTTGCCGAAGACATGCGTCGGCAGGACTACCACGCTGCCAAAGACATTCACCAGCGAGGGACAGAGGCTCCGTTCGAGCCGGACCGTCAGTCGTTTTGGGTCACTCGGATCGAGTCGGACACCTGCGATCGTTGTGGCGCTCCCCTGCGCGTAAGCGCGGAATCCCTCGATCTCCGCGAAGATCGTTACCAGTCGCGCAGCGATCTTGCTCTTCGCCACCGCCTGCAGGCCGGTCACGATGTCGGCGGCAACGACCGGTTTCCCATCGGTCCAGCTCGCATTCGGCGGGATCCTCCAGGTGTACGTCCGGCCATCGGCACCGATCTCCCATGCCGCGAGACCCGGCTCTGGCTCACTGGTCCTCGGATCCACCCGGATGAGCCGCTCGTAGAGCAGCGCGGTCGCGAGGACGTCCGCCGACGACGCCGTCACCGGCGCGGCGGCGATCAGCGGCTGGAGGGTCGTGATCTTTCCGACCGCGATCAGCCGACCACCGGGTGTCGGTAGAGGCGCCGTCGTCGGGGCGATCGGCGGCGGCATCTGTGGCGCACACGCGGCGACCGCGAACAAGAACGCGCTGGACCAGGCGCGACCGCGGCGCGTCACCGCCTGAGGCTAGGCGGACGGTCAAACGAGCGACCGTTCTCCAGAGCACCGAGCGAGCGCATACTGGCGCGCGGTCACATGGCGCTCCGACGCCTAGAAGAACGCTTCGTGGGATGGCTCGAGGACCCGCGGCGCGTCGTCCTGGGCGCGGCGCTGGTCATCGGGCTTCCGGTGCTCATCCTGGGCGAGATCTCAGCCGCGGACACGCGCGACCGGATCCGGAAGGGGCAGCTCGACGGCGCCGCGGCGGGCGCGGAGCGGGCCGCGGCGGTCGTCTCGGCGAAGCTGGACAAGTCGATCCAGCTCGCGAACACGACCACCGCCGGTGACTTCGACCTCCAGAACGCGGTCCAGGCGCGCGATGCGGCGGTCCTGCGTACGAAGGCGGACGTCATCCGGAGCGCGCTCGGTCCGGACATCGCGCTCGTGGCGATCGTCGACGCGAAGGGCGTATCGCTCGAGGGGACGCCCTCGGGGCCGGTGGCGGAGAGCTCCTACTTCAAGGGCGCTCGAGATCGCCAGCGCGTCACGCTCGGGATCCTCGACGCGCGCGCCGGGGACAGCCAGCGACTCGGGATCGCCGCGCCGATCCGCCGCTCGGTCGATCCGTTCATCGGCGCTGTCATCGTCGAGATCCGCCTGCGCGACGTCGGCGATTGGATCAAGCCGTATATCGGCGCCTCTGAGGACGTCTACGTCGTCGACGAGCGCGGCCGGCTGCTGACGCAGGCGTCCGCGCCGGGGCAGGATGTCCGCGACATCTCGGCGCAGCCCGCCACCGGCACCGCGCTCGCGACGCAGCGCAGCGTGTTCGAGGGGACCGACCCCGTCCTCGGGTCGCGCCGATTCATGGCCGCCGTCCCGCTGCGCGAAGACGGCTGGCGCGTGATCGCGTCGCGCTCGCCGGACCTCCTCGAGGCCGAGCTCAGCGCGACGCTGAACCAGCTGCTCGCGCTCCGCGTCGCGCTCGTGCTCGTCGCGCTCGGCGCGGCGTTCCTCCTCGGTCGCGGCGCGCAGCAGCTCGCGCGGCAGCGGCGCGCGCTCGCGACCGCCAACTACGAGCTCGCGGAAGCGACCGCTGCGAAGTCGCGGTTCCTCGCGAGCATGAGCCACGACCTGCGGACGCCGCTGAACGCGATCATCGGATTCTCGGAGGTCCTGCAGACCGAGCTCTTCGGTCCATTGAACGAGAAGCAGCAGGAGTACATGGGCGACATCGTGTCTTCGGGGAAGCTCCAGCTCCAGCTCGTGAACGAGATCCTCGACCTCTCGAAGGTCGAGTCGGGGAAGATGGAGCTCGCGCCCGAGGAGTTCGACCTGCGCGAAGCGCTCGAGGGCGTGCACTCGGTCGTGAACGCGCTCGCCGCGAAGAAGGCGCAGGCGCTGTCGCTCGAGATCGATGGCCGGTTGCCACCGATGTACCAGGACCCGATCCGGACGAAGCAGATCGTGTTCAACCTGCTCGGCAACGCGGTGAAGTTCACGCCCGAAGGCGGGCGCATCACGACGAAGGTGAACGTCGCGAGCGACGACCACGTCGAGATCGTCGTGAGCGACACAGGGGTCGGGATCGACGCGAACGATCTGCCGGACGTCTTCAAAGAGTTCGAGCGCGTCGGTTCCGGCTACTCGCGCAAGCAGCAGGGCAGCGGGCTCGGGCTCGCGCTCGTGAAGCGGTTCACGGAGATGATGGGCGGGTCGGTGGCGGTGTCCTCCCTGCTCGGTCAGGGGTCGACGTTCACGATCCGCCTTCCGGTGCGGCAGCCCTGAAACGGAAAGAGCGGCCCTGGGGGCAGGGGCCCCCATGCGCGTAGCGCGGGCCGCTCTCTCGGGTGGGTGAAGGTCGGTTAGTACTCGCTGAGGTGGGTGTCGCCGGGATAGTTCTGGTTGAGGTCCTCGACCTGCGTGGCCTCGGTGCCATCTGTGGCGGCTGCGCTCTCGAGGGCCGATGCCTCCGGGCTGCCGTCGATCGGCGCGGCCGAACCCGTGCCGAAGGCCGCCGGTGCGGCTTCGAACGCCGCCGCCTCCGGGCTGCCGTCGATCGGCGCGGCGGAGGCTGTGCCGCCGACGTCGAGGTCCCGCTCGATGCGCCACAGCGGGGAGTGCTCGGTCGCAGGCTCGGCGATCACAGCGTCGGTCGCTGCCGTGTCGAGGTCCTGTTCGATCCGCCACAACGGCGAGTGCGCCGTCGCGGCCTCGTCGAGCACGGTCGCGCCACCGGCGCCCGCGTCGACGACGATGACCTTGCTCGCGTCGCCGGCGACGCCGACGGTGAAGGCCTTGCTCATGCGCTGGTCGATGCCGAGCGCGGTGAGCCGGGTCGGGTCGCCGCTCGCGATCGCGGAGCGCTCCTCGCTCGTGCGCGAGAACCCGGCGAGGGCGCCGGCGGGGTCGCTCTTCAGCTGTGCGCGGAACGATCCGTCGCGGACCGCCCGGTGCACGATCTCCGTCAAGACTGACTCGGTCATTTCGTTCATTCCTCCTGCTCGCCTCCTTGCGTGGGGCTGCGTGGTGGAGCCTCGCGCCTGAGAGCGGCGACGTGTAACACGATCCGCACGGCGGGTGTGTGTTCTTCAGAACGTCCTGTCCACAGCGCTCGCCAGACCGCCCGCTGGTCTGACCGGATACCGACGGCCCTAGGCCGCGACGCGCTCCTTCAGCCGCAAGACGTTGTAGGCGGGCTGAGGCCGGCTATAGCCCTTGACGGTGATCTCGCCGATCGGCTCGATCTCGACGTACTCCTCGACCGCCGCGAAGGCGCGCTGGCTGACGAGGATCTGCCCCGCCTTGGCTTCGCTGGACAGGCGAGCGGCCAGATTCGTAACGGGGCCGATGGCGCCGTAGTCGTAGCGGCCTTCGAAGCCGATCCGCCCCAGCGTTGCGTACCCGGTCGCGACCCCGCAGCCCACGCCGAGGTCGTAGCCGCGCTTGCGCCACTGTGCCGTCAGTCCGGTCATGCGCTCGCGGATGGCGAGCGCGAGCTTGACCGCCTGCAGCGCCGGAGCGTCGAGCGGCACCGGGTCGTTGAAGAAGACCATGAGGCCGTCGCCCTCGAAGTGCTCGAGCGTGCCGCCGTGCTCGAAGATGAGCGGCCCAAGGATCCCGTGATACGCGCCGACCACCGCGAGCGCCTCCTCCGGCTCGGCCGTCTCCGAGAACGACGTGAAGCCGCGGAGGTCGCAGAACACGACCGTGATCTCGCGGCGGTGGCCGCTGAGCAGCGCCCCGCCTTCCGGCGAGGTGATGAGGTCCGCGACCTGCGGTGACAGGAACCTTCGCAGCTCGGCGCGCTGGCGCTCGATCGTGTCGTGGTACTGCTTGATCCGGATGAGCGACTTGACCCGGGTGAGCAGCTCGACCTGGTTGGGCGGCTTCGTCATGAAGTCGTCGGCGCCAGCCTCGAGGGCCTGGGCGCGCTCCTGGTCGGTGCTCGCCGTGATCATCACGATCGGCAGGAAGCGCGTCGCCTCGTCCTCGCGCAGCCGCTTGCACAGCTCGTAGCCGTTCATCCCCGGCATGACGATGTCGGAGAGGACCAGATCGGGGCGCTCGGTCTTCACCTTCTCGAGCGCCTCGGCGCCGGATCCCGCGGTCACGACGTCGTACCCGCGCGGCGTGAGCATCGCATCGAGCACCTTCAGGTTCACGGGCGTGTCGTCGACGGCGAGGATCTTCGGACGACGCTCGGTCATGGCCGCCCCTTCGCGATCGCGTCGCGGATCTGTCCGGGGAACGCCCGCACGTCGATCGGCTTCGTGATGAAGCCGTCGAACCCGGCCTTCTCGAAGCGCTCGCGATCCTCCTTCATGACCGACGCCGTCATCGCCACGACCGGGATGCGCGACGTCGCGGCGTCCCGGCGGATCCGCTCGAGGGCGGTGACGCCGTCGATGCCCGGGAGCTGGATGTCCATGAGGACCAGCGCAGGGTCCTTCTCGTGCGCCAGCGTGACCCCGTCCTCGCCGGTCGTCGCCTCGACCGTCTGGAACCCGTGGTACTGCAGGATGTCGCGCGCGAGCTTCATGTTCTTCTCGTTGTCCTCGACGATGAGGATCAGCGCGCCGTTCGTCGTCTCGGTCATCCCATTCCCCCTCACGCGTGCGCGACCGCGGTCGCAGTCTGCCGTACCGGGATGCTGAAGGTGAAGGTGCTGCCCTTCTCCACTTCGCTCTCGACCCAGATGCGGCCGCCGTGGAGCTCGACGAAGCGTTTCGCGAGCGACAGACCCAGTCCGGTCCCCTCACGCGAGCGGTCCGGGTCCTTCCCCACCTGCTGGAACTCCTCGAACACGCGGCCCTGGTCCTCCGGCGCGATGCCGATGCCGGTGTCCCGGACGGCCACCTCGATGTGATCGTCATGGCAGCGCACGGTTATCCCTACCGAGCCGCCCTGCGGCGTGAACTTGACCGCGTTCGAGAGCAGGTTCACGACGATCTGCTTCATCTTGCGCTCGTCGGCGACCACCCTTCCCACCTCGGGCGAGATGTCCGCGGCCACGGTGATCGCGTGACGCGCGGCGCGCTCGCGCACCAGCGTGAGCGCGTTGTCGATCGCTTCGGCGAGCGAGAACTCGGTCAGCTCCAAGTCGACGCGGCCGGCCTCGATCTTCGAGAGGTCGAGGATGTCGTTGATGAGCGTGAGCAGATGCGCGCCGGAGCCGCGGACATCCTCGAGGTACTCCTTCTGCTTCTCGTTCAGGGGACCGAACATCTCCTGGATCATCACGTCCGTGAACCCGATGATCGCGTTCAGCGGCGTCCGCAGCTCGTGGCTCATGTTCGCGAGGAACTCGCTCTTGTGGCGGCTGGCGACCTCGAGCTGGCGTGACTTGTCCTGGATCTCGTTGAAGAGCCGGACGTTCTCCAGCGCGATGGCGGCCTGATCGGCGAAGGTCTGCACGAGCAGGATCTCGCGCTCGGTGAAGCGCCGGACCTCGAGCCGCGCGAGGACCACCCCGCCGATCGGCTGGCCCTCCCGCAGCATCGGGACCGCGAGCACGGTCCGCGCACCGGTAGCGCGGAGGATCCGCGAGCTCTCCCAGAGATCTGGGTCGGCCCGTAGGTCGTCAAAGTGCAACACGCGGCGCTCACGCAGCATCCGTCCCATGACCGAGCGCGCGTGGGCGACGCGCTGCGCGCCAAGCCGCTGGACCTCGCCATACTCCGACCCGACCTCGGGACCACGGGTCGGATCCCCGAAGACCGCGGCGACGCGGTAGGCGCCCTCGCCTTCGCTCGTCGAGAGGAGGGCCACGTCCGCACCCGCGAGCCGAGCGGTGTTCTGAACGACGGTGTCGAGTACGGGCTGAAGGTCGAACACCGACCGGCTGATGATCTGCAGCACGTCGGCGATCGCGCGCTGCCGCTCGAGCGCTTCCTTCGTCTCGTTGAACAGCCGGACGTTCTCGATGGCGATGGCCGCCTGCGTCGCGAACGTCTCGACGAGGTCGACCTCGTGTTGCGTGAACGGCGTCGGTGCCGGACGCCGCAGCAGAATCGCGCCCAGCGCCTGCCCCTCGCGGAGCATCGGCGTCGCGAGGGTGGCCCGGTGTCCGAGCCGCCTGGCCTGTTCCTTGCCGATCGGGTACTCGTCGTCCGGCTCAGCCCAGAGATCGGCGACATGGACGGTCCGCCGCTCGACGATCGCGCGACCGGTGATCGAGCCGCGGTCGAGCGGCCAGTCCGGGGTCTGAGCCTGCAGCGGACCCGCGTTCGCCGTCGTCGAGAGCATGTCGTCACGCACGAGGACGACGGTGGCGTTCTTCGCCTGACAGAACTGCCGGGCGCTCTCAGCGATCGCGTCGAGCACCGGCTGGATGTCGGTGGGCGAGCTCGAAATGACACGCAGGATCCCCGAGATCGCCGTCTGCCGTTCCAGCGACTCTTTCGTCTCGTTGAACAGCCTGACGTTCTCTATCGCGATCGCCGCTTGTTGCGCGAACGTCTCCGCGAGCTCCACCTGACGATCGCTGAACGGGACCGCCTCGCTCCGCCTCAGGAACAGCGCCCCGATCGCCTGGTCCTCGCGGATCAACGGCGTCGCGAGGATCGCACGGGTGGTCGGCGAGGTCGCCGCCCCGGACGGGTATCGTTCGGCCTCCGCCTGCAGATCCGTGACGTGGATCGTCCGCTTCTCGAGCATCGCGCGGCCGGACACGAACGTGTCGTCCACACGACCGATCGACCTCGGGGTCATCTCGATCGGTCCGACGTGCGCGCGGATCCGCCACATGCCGATCCCTTCCGTCAGCCCGACCGTAGCGTCCTCTGCCGCACAGAACCGTGCCGCACTCGAAGCGATCGCCTCAAGAACGGGCTGCACATCGGTCGGTGACGACGAGATCACGCGCAGGATCTCGGCTATCGCGGTCTGCCGCTCGAGCGCCTCCTTCGTCTCGTTGAAGAGGCGCACGTTCTGTAGCGCGATCACGGCTTGCGCAGCGAACGTCTGCACGAGATCGACCTCACGCGGAGCGAACGCACCGGGTTGGGTACGCCGAAGCTGGATCGCGCCGATCGCGCGGCCGTCTTTCATGAGCGGCGCGGCCAGGAAGGCACGGAACCCGTGCTCACGCGCGTACTGCTTGCCCTCGTCGAATTCCTCGTCGCTGAGCGCTTCCATATCCGCGACGTTGAATAGGCGGGCCTCTTCGATCGCGCGGGTCGTCACCGACCGGTGCAACGTCGAGAACACCTCCGGCTGCTGGGCACGACCGTCCTGGGTCGCGGTGAGGATCTGGCTCTGGCCGTCCTCCTGCCGCAAGGCGATACCGGCGTCATCCGCACCGCAGTACCGCGCGGCGCTCTCGGCGATCGCGTCGAGCACCGGTTGCACGTCGGTCGGCGAGCTCGAGATGACCCGGAGGATCTCGCTGATCGCGGTCTGCCGTTCGAGCGACTCCTTCGTTTCGTTGAAGAGACGGACGTTCTCGATCGCGATCGCGGCCTGGTCGGCGAACGTCTCGGCGAGCTGCGTCTCGCGGTCGGTGAACGGCCGGACCGCGAATCGCGCCAGCACGAGCACCCCGATCGGCCGGCCCTCGCGCAGCATCGGCACTCCGATCGCACTTCGCGCCCCGATCGCGCGCGCGAATGGCGAGTTCCCAAGCTCGCGATCGCTGAGCAGGTCGTCGGTGCGCACGGTGCGCCCGATCGCCGCCGGCCGTCCGAGGATCGAGGACCCGCCGACGGTGATCATGTGCGACGGCCCGTTCATGAGATCGTCCTGGAACTCCGCAAGCGGTCTCCCATTCGAGTCGATGCCGTATCGCGCGAGCGCCGGGACGATCATCTCGTCGCCGATGACGCGCGTCACCCATGCGGCCTGCGCATCACAGAGTCGAGCGGCGTTCTCGACGACGACGTCGAGGACGGGCTGCAGGTCGAACGCCGACCGGCTGATCGTCTTCAAGACCTCGGCGACGGCGGTCTGCTGATCGAGCGACTCCTTCGTCTCGTTGAAGAGCCGCACGTTCTTGATCGCTATCGCTGCCTGCTCCGCGAAAGTGCGCACGAGGTGGATCTCGCGGTCGGTGAAGGGACGAAGCTTGACGCGAAGAAGAGCCATCCAGCCCCAGAACTCGCCGTCGATCCGAACGGCCACACCAAGCGTGCTTTTCCAGCGCAGGCCCCACGTCCCGAACTCGGGATCGTTCTGGATGTCAGGGACATGAACGACGTCAGCCCCGGTCTCGACCAGTCGCTTGCCCGGACACGTCTTCTCGATCGGAGCGGTCCCGCCGATCCGACCCTCGACCGGACCGTAGGTCGCGATGATCACGCCAACATCACCGTCTCGCCGACGGAATCCGGCCTCGTCGGCATCGCACAGCTTCGCGGCGTGGCGAAGGATCGCGTCGAATACGGGCTGCGGATCCGGCCCGCCGCGCCCGATCGTCGCGAGGACGTCGTAGATCGCGCGCTGCTGTTCATCGGCGTCGTGCAGCTGCTGCTCGAGCGCAGCGATCTCGGCGACCCGCGGCGGCGCCGGCGGCCCCGCCGCAACAGGACGGGCAGGACGCACGGGTGCCCGCCTGCTGGGACGCTTCGGTCTCTCCGCCTTCCTCACCGGTCCGCGCAGTATCGCCGCCGAACGCTCCCCCGTTGTGTGTTGCTGAGGACATTCCGCATGTCGGCAGGGACGCTCCGGGGGACTTGGGGCTCTCTGCGACACTGCCTGCCGTGCTGACCCAGACGGCCCAAACGACCGCCATCGCCGACCT
>Ga0137375_10008021_pt1 | contig 12554 bp, 13 predicted proteins | sample SagtaG_24_FD_104936 | JGI IMG/M metagenome (GOLD analysis project Ga0137375, IMG submission 104936) | Vadose zone soil microbial communities from Sagehorn Ranch, Mendocino, California, USA - Sage1_R_113_16 metaG | ecosystem: Environmental > Terrestrial > Soil > Vadose zone | place: USA... | reverse complement strand
GTCGAGAAGACCTTCGCCATGCAGGCGGGTAGGGAAGTGCGGGTCATGGTGAAGCCGAAGGAGCTCGACGACGTGGCGGCACAGGTACTGGCCCGGGACATCGCCAAGCAGGTGGAAGAGGAGATGCAGTATCCGGGTCAGATCAAGATCACGGTCGTTCGAGAGACTCGCGCCGTCGAGTTCGCCAAGTAGGCCTCGGCCACCCTCGATTCTCCCTGCTCCGAGGCGGTTTCTAACGGAGCCCGGGTGGGCAGACTTTCGTTTAGTCCTTGCCTTGAGCGAGGTAGACCTGGGCAAGGAGGAAGAAAGGGGGCAATCATGGCTGATCCTGCCTACGAACACGAACACGAACACGTCGAGCCGGCGCACACGCACACCGCTGCAGCGGCGCCGACGACGGCGACCCGAAGCGGGTGGGGCATCGTTGGACTGATCGTACGGATCATCCTCACTCTCGCGGGTGCGGCTGGGCTCATCATCGGTGCGTTCCTCGACTGGTTCCAGGGGAACACGGGCGTCGATCTGGACATCCGCGCCTTCTGGCAGACCACCCTCGACAAGCAGAGTTCGACCTTCATCGAGACGGTCGGGTTCGTGATGATCGTCCTCGGACTGTTGGCCATCGTCGGGTTGGCCCCGAGGTCCGGATGGCTCACCAGGTTCGCGGGGGCTCTGGGCGTCGCGGGGTTCGTCCTGTTCCTGATCGAGGTCTACAGAGCCGACCAGACAGTAGCCGACCTCCGGGTGGGTGCCTGGGTAGCGCTCGCTGGAGGCGTCGTCGCCTTGATCGGAGGGTTCTTCGGGACGCGAACGATGGTCGCGCCGGCGGGGACGACCGGCCCAACCGTCGTAGAGCCGTAACGCGGCATCGACCAAGTCAACGGAGCGGCCGGTCGCGCCTCTGCTAGATTCGAGAGCGTGACCGGCCGCTATCTCGTGCGCACCTTCGGGTGCCAGATGAACGAGCACGACTCGGAGCGGATCGCGGGTCTGCTCGAGACAGACGGATACGCCAGGACGGAGGACACCGAGGACGCCGAGGTGGTTGTCCTCAACACGTGCGCGGTCCGAGAAAACGCAGACAGCCGGCTCTATGGAAGCCTCGGCCACCTGAAGCCGCTCAAGGAGCGGAACCCGCGCATGCGGATCGTGGTCGCCGGCTGTCTGGCCCAGAAGGATCAGGGGCTCATCCAGCGTAAAGCTCCCTGGGTGGACGTTGTCGTCGGCACGCACGCCCTGCAGTCTCTCCTCGATCTGATCCGAACGGCCGAGCGCGATGGACCCCAGACGGACGTTCGGGAGTACACGGAGGTCTTCCCGAGCGCCCTTCCGGCCCGCCGCGAGTCCTCCTGGCACGCGTGGGTCTCGGTAAGTGTGGGGTGCGACAACCACTGCACCTTCTGCATCGTTCCGTTGGTGAGAGGGCCGCAGCTCTCCCGGCCGTTGGGGGACATCCTGGCCGAGGTGCAAGGTCTGATCCGGGAAGGTGTCGTCGAGATAACACTTCTCGGCCAGAACGTGAACACCTACGGCCGGGACATGACGGTGCCCGGGTCGAGCCGGCGCCCGCTGTTCGCAGAGCTGCTTCGGGTACTCGACGATCTGGATGGGTTGCATCGAATCCGGTTCACCAGTCCCCATCCGCACGACTTCGCAGAGGATGTCATCGAAGCCATGGCCGAATGCGAATCGGTCTGCGAGCACATCCATTTTCCGCTGCAGTCCGGATCGGACGGGATCCTCAAGCAGATGCGGCGTTCGTACCGAGCAGAGAGATACCTGTCCTGGTTGGGCCGGATTCGAGCCAACATTCCGGGGGTCGCGGTGACCACGGACATCATCGTGGGGTTCCCTGGCGAGACCGAGGAGGACTTCCAGGAAACGCTGCGGGTCGTCGACACCGCGCGATTCGACGCGGCGTTCACATTCCAATACTCGCCGAGGCCTGGAACTGCCGCGGCCACATTCGCCGACCAGGTTCCCAAGGAGGTCGTTCAGGAGCGCTTCGACCGGCTCTGCGAGCTCCAGGAACGAATCTCGCTCGAGAAGAACAGCGAGCTGGTCGGCAGCACGATCGAGGTCCTGGTTGAGGGCGAGGGCCGAAAGGGCAACCTGAAGGGTCGAACCCGAACCAACAAGCTCGTCCACTTCGAGGGAGGCCTCGAGCCCGGAAGATTCACCGACGTGCATGTCATCGGTGCCCATCCCCACCACTTGGATGGACAGCGGGTTCCCGACCTCGTTGAGGCGGCGCCGCGTAGCCGCCGGGGGCCCCCCGCGATCGAGCCTAAGGCGAGCGAGCGGGGGTGGCGGCGTCAACAGGCGCCCAGAGAGCTGTGACCACGCACGAGCCGCTCATTGCACTGGTGGGGCCGACGGCGTCGGGGAAGACCGAGGCGTCGATCCCTGTCGCGGAGGCGCTCGGGGCGGAGATCGTGTGCGTCGATTCGATGCTTGTCTATCGCGAGATGGAGATCGGGACGGCCAAGCCCACTGAGGAGCAGCGCCAACGAGTTCCGCATCACCTCGTCGATCTGGTGGATCCGGTGGAGCCGTTCTCGGTGGCCCGATTCCAGCATCTGGCTCGGGAGGCGATGGCTGACATCCAATCGAGAGGTACGCGCGCCCTGCTCGTCGGGAGCGGCGGCCTGTACTACCGAGCGGTCGTCGATGGGCTGGAATTCCCGGGAACGGTGGTGGCGACACGAGCGCTTCTGCAAGCTGAGGCGGCCTTGCTCGGGGCTGAGGCCCTCTACCGACGCTTGGAGAGCTTCGATCCGGAAGCGGCTCGCAAGATCGAATCCACCAACTCCCGTCGCACCGTACGAGCCCTCGAGGTTGCGGCCATCACTGGAAGGCCCTTCTCGGCGTTCGCCCGGGTATGGGATACCTACCCGAAGAGCGCCATCCGGGCTGCCGGCATCGACCTCCCGCGCGCGGTTCTCCATCGAAGGATCGAACAGCGGGTTCTGGCCATGATGCCCCGGTTGCTCGAGGAGACCGGGCGCCTGATGGAACGGGGATTCGGCTCCTTCCTGACCTCCTGTCAGGCCATCGGCTACGCTGAAGCGGCCGCCTGTCTCGAGGGCATGATTGGCCAGGGCGAGGCGGTAGCCGCGACGACCCGCCGGACGAAGGCGCTGGCGCGCAGGCAGATGGCATGGCTTCGACGCGACCCCCGCATCCGGTGGTTCACTGCGGGCGAGGAAGGCGCGCTCGAGGTGGTGGAGGAGATCGGGGCGTATCTTCGAGGGGATCAGACAGAGACGGCGGTCCGGACGGTTGCGACCTCGGAGGTCTAGGAGGAGACAGATGCAGTTCTCCAAGTACCACGGAACAGGAAATGACTTCGTGATGATCGAGGACGTCGCCGACCGGATCCGCCTGAACCGCGAGACTATCGCGGCGCTGTGCGATCGGCGCAGGGGCGTGGGCGCGGACGGGCTGATTCGCATCGCTCTGGCTCCCGATGCCGATTTCTTCATGGACTACTACAACGCGGAGGGAGAGCCGGCCGAGATGTGTGGCAACGGCATCAGGTGTCTGGCCAAGTACGTCTTCGATCGAGAGCTCACGCCTCTCACGGAGCTCGACGTGTTGACCAGGGCCGGGGTCAAGCACCTGGTGCTGGATGCCGGGGATGGCGCCGTCCGGACGGTGACGGTCGACATGGGTCCACCGGCCTTCGAGCGCAAGGCCATCCCCATGGCGGGGGAACCGACCGAGACGTTCATCGGCCGGCAGATCCAGGTTGGCGGCCGGACGTTCACCGCCACCGCCTTGTCGATGGGAAACCCCCACATCGTCCTCTTCGTGGACCCCGCGGAAGACCTGGCCGCGGTTCCCGTGGCCACACTCGGACCGACCATCGAGGTTCGGGAGGAATTCCCGAATCGGACCAACGTGGAATTCATCCAGCCCACCAACGGACGCATCAAGATGCGGGTCTGGGAGCGTGGGGTGGGGGAGACCATGGCGTGTGGCACCGGTGCCTGCGCGTCACTCGTAGCGAGCGTCCTCGCCGGATTGGCGGGCCGGGCGGCCCAGGTCGAGTTTCCCGGCGGGCTGCTCGGGGTGAGATGGCGCGAGGACGACGATCACCTGTTCCTGACGGGATCCGCTGTGTGCGTGTACGACGGCGAGTTGGACGAGCGGTGGCTCTACCAGGCCTCGCAGGGAGCCGCTCGGTGAGGACTGCCGCGCGGATCAGCTCCCTCCCCTTGTATCTGTTCGCCGATCTCGACAAGAAGGTTGCGGCCAAGCAGGCAGCGGGGGAGGACGTCATCTCGTTGGGGATCGGAGACCCCGATTTGCCAACGCCCCGGCACGTCGTGGAGGCACTGCAGGAGGCCGCGGAGGATCCCGCGACGCACCAGTATCCGTCCTATTACGGTTTGCCTTCGTTCCGGGCGGCCATCGCGGATTTCTACGCGCGGCGCTTCGGAGTCGAGCTCGATCCGGACACGGAGGTGCTCCCCCTCATCGGTTCGAAGGAAGGGGTGGCCCATCTGGCGTTCGCCTTCATCGATCCCGGCGACGAGGCCCTGATTCCGGACCCGGGATACCCGGTGTACGCCACCAGCGTCATGTTGGCCGGCGGGCGTGCCGTCCCGATGCCGCTGGATGCATCGAACGGATTCCAGCCGGACTTCGAAGGCCTGAGCCCGTCGCCGAAGACCAGGCTGATCTGGCTGGGCTACCCGAGCAATCCCACGGCCGCCGTGGCCGAGCTCCCATTCTTCGAGCGCGCGGTCGCCTTCTCCCGTGAGCACTCCCTGCTGCTGTCGCATGACGCAGCCTACTGCGAGATCACCTTCGACGGGTTCGTGGCGCCAAGTGCCCTCCAGGTGCCCGGAGCCAAGGACGTGGCCATCGAGTTCGGGTCGCTGTCCAAGACGTACAACATGACCGGGTGGCGGATCGGGTTCGTGGTGGGGAACACCGAGGCCGTGCAGGCCCTGGCAACACTCAAGACGAACCTCGACTCGGGCATCTTCAACGCCGTTCAGCGGGCCGGGGTGGCCGCTCTGGAGGGGCCGCTCGACCACGTGGAACACATGCGCGCCGTGTACCAGAAGCGGCGAGACGTGGTGGTATCGGCCTTCCAGGACATCGGGATCGAGCTGGAGGCGCCTCTGGGGTCCGTCTACGTGTGGGTGCCAACCCCAGAGGGCCGTACCGCCGTCGCGTTCGCGACCGAGCTCCTCGACGAGGCGGCGGTTGTGGTAGTGCCGGGTACCGGGTACGGATCGCACGGCGAGGGGTTCGTCCGGATCTCTCTCACGGTGTCGGATGCGCGGCTGGAGGAAGCGATGACGCGCATCCGTGACCGCTTGCGCTAGCGCCCTTTCTCTGGATGGCCATCGTGCGGATTCGTCACCAAGGGATAGCCAAGTCCTGTGAAGACCGGCGTTTCGGCGTCCTCGGGGCCGGGAATCATGACCGGGCCAGAGACGCCGGGCAACAGATCCCGGGGAAAGGGGCGCTTCCCGGGACTTCGTGGTCGGCGTCTCTTGCTATTGCCATCGATCATGCCTGATCGGTACCGATCCGAGTCCCCTCTTTCCGCCACCTGGCGCCCGGCCGTCAGAGAGAGAGCCGTGTTGGTCGGCCTGGCCGACGGCCTTGAGGAGGATTCGTTGGCCGAGCTGGCTGCTCTGGCGCGAGCCGCCGGGGCCGAGCCGGTCGGCCGTCTGATCCAATCCAGGTCGACTCCCGATCCGGCTACCTTCGTGGGCAAGGGAAAGGTGGCGCAGATCCACGACCTGGTCCACACGACGGGGGCGGACGCGATCATCCTTGACGACGAACTGTCGCCCGGTCAGCTCCGGAACCTGGAAGAGCGGCTTCGGGTCAAGGTCCTGGACCGGACGGCGCTGATCCTGGACATCTTTGCCCTGCATGCCAGGTCGGGAGAGGGGAAGCTTCAGGTCGAGCTGGCCCAACTGAATTACCTCCTCCCCAGGCTCCGTGGATGGGGGGAGGCGATGTCCCGACTCGGAGGCGGCATCGGAACCAGGGGGCCGGGGGAGACCAAGCTCGAGGTGGACCGCCAGCACATCCGGCGTCGCATCACCAAGCTCCGCAGGGATATCGCGGGCCTTTCCAAGAGCCGGAGGGTGAAGCGGGCCCGCCGTGAGCAAAGTGGGATCCCCCAGGTGGCACTGGCTGGCTACACGAACGCGGGCAAATCCACCCTGATGAACGCCCTCACCGATGCCCAGGCGCTGGTCGCCGACCAGCCCTTCGCCACGCTCGATCCCAAGACCCGACGGCTGGCTCTCCCGAACGGCCGCAAGGCCACGCTCTCGGACACGGTCGGGTTCGTCCGGAAGCTCCCGCACGACCTGGTCGAGGCGTTCAAGTCGACCCTGGAGGAGGTGGCCCGGGCCGATCTGATCCTGCACGTGGCCGACGCGACGGCTCCTGACCTGGATGCGCAGATGGGCGCGGTCCGGGAAGTGCTGGGCGAGATCGGGGCCGCCGAGATCCCGGAGGTCCTCGCGTTGAACAAATGGGATCTGCTCGACGAGATCCATCGAGCGAGGGTCCTGCGCCGCCACACTGAGGGGGTGCCAGCGTCCGCGCTCACCGGCGAAGGGGTGGAGATGGTCGCGGAACGTGTGGCAGAGGCGTTGCCGCGGCCTCCGATAGAGATCCATCTCCTGGTGCCCTTCGACCGGTCCGAGGTCGTCCCTCGCCTGTACCGGACGGGCCAGGTGGTGACGACAGACGGGAGGCCCGAGGGCACCTGGGTCGTGGCTCGGGTGCCCGAGGCTGAGCTGCCGGCGCTGGCCGAGTTCATGGTCGCGGCGCATCCCCGCCGGGGCTCACCGCTGGCCGAGGAGAGCCGCTGAGTCACACCCTCCGCAGCACGGCCACAACCTTGCCCAGGATGCTTCCCTCGGTCATCTCCAAACGTTCCATCGAAGGATTCTCAGGAACGAGGATCACCCGATCACCCTCCTCGTGGAAACGCTTGACCGTAGCCTCGTCCTCGGCCGACCCGGGAACGAGCGCGGCCACGATATCCCCTTCGTCTGCGTTGTCCTGGCGCCGGACGACGACCAGATCCCCGTCCAGGATCCCCGCCCCGACCATGGAGTCGCCCGTAACCCTGAGAGCGAAGTGGTCGTCGGGTGCGGCGAACCCAGTGGGGACGGTGAGGTACTCCTCGATGTTCTGGTCGGCCAGGATCGGGCTTCCCGCGGAGACCCGCCCCACGAGGGGGACGTCCACGCCTCCCCGTCGCGAGGCGCCGGGACCCCTGAGCTCCATGGCCCTCGGCTTGGTCGGATCCCGCTTGACCAGACCTCGTCTCTCGAGGTTCGCGAGTTGGGCGTGGACGCTCGAGCTGGAGGCGAGCCCGACCGCCTCGCCTATCTCCCGCACCGTGGGAGGGTAGCCTCGCTCCCGGACGGTCCTGCGAATGAAATCGATGATGCGCCGCTGACGTGCAGTGATGTCCTCCATCGGTTCCTCCCTGGCTCGGGTGAACGCTAGCATGGCTGGCCGGACCGGGCAAACATGTGTTCGATGCGTTCTTGACTTCCGAACATGTGTTCGACCATAATAGCAGCATGGGACGAGCACGTGTTCGGTGGCGCCGGGTCTTTGTGATGGCGATGGGAGCCGCCCTGGCGGTCAACCTGGTGACCTCGAAGGCGGGGGGGGCAGGAGGGCCTGAGCGCGCGTCGTCCCACACCTACGTGGTGAGGTCGGGAGACACCATCTGGAGCATCGCCCGCAAGGAGGCAGGCCCGCGGGAGGATCCACGCCCCCTCGTTGATCGATTGATCCGCGTCAACCACCTGCGCGGGGCACTCATCTGGCCGGGCCAGGAGCTGGTGGTTCCCTCGTGAGCCCTGCAGAGGGAAGCGGCCTGCCCAGCGAACCTTGACCGTCAATATCTCGTGCGATACGCTGCCTGGAGCCACTACATCTTGTGGTTCCCTCACTTCCCGGGGGTATCGATGCGCTGTCCGTGGTGCGGACATTCGGAGGACAAGGTGGTTGACTCACGCTCCGCCGAAGAAGGCGGAGCCATCCGGCGGCGTCGCGAATGCCTGGCATGCGGCCGACGGTTCACCACGTTCGAGCGCGTCCAAGAGGTGGGGCTGACCGTGGTCAAGCGAGACGGAGGGAAGGAGCCGTTCGACCGGGCAAAAGTGGTGGCTGGAGTCCTGAGGGCGACCAAGAACCGTCCCGTCACCGGGGACCAGGTCATCCGCCTGGCGGAGCGGGTCGAGGAGAAGGTTCGGCGAAAGGGCGCCCTGGTGACGTCGCAGGAGGTGGGGATCGAGGTCCTGGCGCTCCTGCGGAAGCTGGACGAGGTGGCCTACCTGCGGTTCGCCAGCGTGTACAAGGACTTCCAGGAGCTCACGGACTTCGAGCGGGAGCTGGGCATCCTGCTGCAGAAGAAGGAAGCATCGGCCAAGCGGGCAGCATCTGGCCGGGCCCGGACCAAGACCTGATTGCCGTTCCGGATGGCCCTCCCACCACAACATATTGTGGTTGCCACCCCACGCTCGGCCGACTCCCACAACATGTGGGACAATATCGGTCGAGGCACTTGACAGCTTCGAACACCTGGGACAGAATCACCCGAATCACACCGGTGTGATTTTCCACCACTTGTCCTCAGGGAGAGGTGAGTCCATCGGTCCAGGTCCTTCCCCGGGATCTTTTCGAGTAGGAGGGCGAGGTGGCCACGCAGGAGAAGGACGTAAGGGTCAAGCCCGGCAAGCTCACGTTCAGGCGCCATTTCACCGAGGAGGGCACGCACCCGTTCGACCAGGTGGACTGGGAGATTCGCGACGCCGTCATCCCCAACTACAAGGAGGGCGGCAATGCCTTCGAGCAGCGCGGCGTGGAGTTTCCCACGTCCTGGTCGCAGAACGCCACGAACATCGTGGCCCAGAAGTACTTCCGCGGGCAACTCGGGACGCCCCAGCGCGAGTCCTCCGTGCGGCAGATGATCGGCCGGGTCGTCGACACCATCACCGAGTGGGGGATCAAGGACGGTTACTTCGCGAGCGAGGAGGACGCCCGAGTCTTCGCGGAGGAGCTCACCCATCTCCTGGTCACGCAAAAGGCTGCGTTCAACTCACCCGTCTGGTTCAACGTCGGCGCCGAGCCGAACCCCCAGTGCAGCGCGTGTTTCATCCTCGCCATCGAGGACACCATGGGCTCCATCCTCAACTGGTACGTGGAGGAGGGGACCATCTTCAAGGGCGGATCGGGGTCTGGGATCAACCTGTCGCCGCTTCGCTCCTCGAAAGAACAGCTCCACGGTGGGGGAACGGCGAGCGGGCCGGTCTCCTTCATGCGGGGAGCCGACGCTTCGGCAGGCACGATCAAGTCCGGAGGAAAGACACGCCGCGCCGCAAAGATGGTCGTGCTGAACGCCGACCACCCGGACATCCGGGACTTCATCTGGTGCAAGGCGATCGAGGAGCAGAAAGCCCGCGCGCTTCGAGACGCCGGCTACGACATGGACCTCGACGGCAGGGACTCCTACTCGATGCAGTACCAGAACGCGAACAACTCGGTGCGGGTGACCGACGAGTTCATGCGGGCCCACCTGGAGGATCGCGACTGGAAGCTGAAGGCCGTCACCCGCGACGAGACGCTCGAGACTGTTCGTGCTCGTGGGCTGATGCGTGAGATGGCTCAGGCGGCCTGGGAGTGCGCCGACCCAGGCCTGCAATACGACACAACCATCAACGACTGGCACACGTGTCCGGCCAGTGGCCGCATCAACGCGTCCAACCCGTGCTCGGAGTACCTCCATCTCGACAACAGCGCTTGCAACCTGGCCAGCCTGAACCTTCTGAAGTTCATGGACGAGGACGGGAACTTCGACCTCGCTGCGTTCAAGTACGCGGTCGAGGTGGTGTTCACCGCGCAGGAGATCATCGTTGGGAACTCGAGCTATCCGACGGAGAAGATCGAGCGAAACGCGAAGGCGTTCCGTCAGCTAGGGCTGGGGTACGCGAACCTGGGGGCGCTGCTGATGGCTCGAGGAGTGGCGTACGACTCGGACGCTGGACGAGCGTGGGCAGGTGCACTCACGGCGCTCATGACGGGTTGGGCCTATCGGACCAGCGCGAGGATCGCCAAAGAGATGGGTCCGTTCGCCGGGTACGCACCGAATCGGGACGCGATGCTCCGAGTGATGCGCAAGCACCGGGCAGCAGCCGACCAGATCGACCCGGAGCTGGTCCCCGAAGGTCTCCTGCAGGCCTCCAAGTCGGCCTGGGACGAAGCCATCGCCCTGGGGGAGCAGCACGGCTACCGAAACGTATAGGCTTCGGTCCTGGCTCCCACCGGGACCATTTCTTTCCTGATGGACTGTGACACCACGGGCATCGAGCCCGACCTCGCCCTGGTCAAGAACAAGAAGCTGGTCGGTGGGGGAACCATGCAGATCGTCAACCAGACGGTCCCGCGGGCGCTCCGCCGGCTCGGCTACGAAGCGGACCAGGTCGACGCCATCGTGGCTTACATCGCCGAACACAACACCGTGGTCGGCGCTCCTTTCCTCAAGGAGGAGCACTACTCGGTGTTCGACTGCTCCATGGGCGATCGAGCCATTCAGTACATGGGCCACGTGAAGATGATGGCGGCGGCCCAACCGTTCATTTCCGGGGCAATTAGCAAGACCGTGAACATGCCGGAGCACGTCACGGTGGAGGAGGTCGAGCAGCTGTTCGTGGAGGGGTGGAAGCTCGGCCTGAAGGCCATCGCCATCTACAGGGACAATTGCAAGGTGGGCCAGCCACTCTCGGCGGACAAGAAGAAGGCGCCAGAACGCGTCGAGGAGGAGATGGCTCCGGGCGTTCTGCCCTGGTCCTCGAAGAAGCGTCTCCCTCAGTCTCGCCCCGCCCGGACATTCTCGTTCCGGGTCGGTGACGCGGAGGGGTACATCACGGCGGGTGAGTACCCCGACGATGGGATCGGGGAGATCTTCCTCAAGGTCTCCAAGCAGGGCTCGACCCTGTCCGGCCTCATGGACGCGTTCTCCATCGCGGTGTCGGTCGGGCTGCAATACGGAGTCCCGCTGGAGGACTACGTGTCGAAGTTCATCAACAGCCGCTTCGAGCCGTCCGGGATGACCAACGATCCCGACATCCGGTTCGCCAGCTCGCTGATGGATTACATCTTCCGGCGCCTCGCCCTGGAATACCTCTCGCCCGAGCGACGGGCGGAGTTGGGCGTTCAAAGCATCGCCGAGCGCATGGAATACGCAAAGGAATACGGCAACGGGACGGCCGCCGCCCCGGCCGAAGAGTCGGGGTCGAGCGAAGCCGCCTCGCTGACCGAGGGCGTACCGGGAGCCGGACCAGCCCCGCGGCTCATCGATCTCGAGGAGGCTCGTAAGCCGTCCTCGCCCTCACCCGGCGCTCGGGTCTTGGACGCGCCACTGTGCTACGCGTGCGGAGCCAAGATGCAGCCGGCCGGGTCTTGCTACGTGTGCACGGGGTGCGGCTCGACCAGCGGCTGCTCGTAACCCCTTCAGTCGTGGATGAAAGGGCGTTTCCGCGCCCTCCACGCCTTTCGCTGGACGATATGCTCGCGCGGATGAGGTTCGGCTGGGTCGGTCTGGTACTAGCTCTGGCCGGGCTGGCCGCCTGCTCCACCGGCGGCTCGAAGCTCGACCTCCCCCACGACACCTTGGGGCGAGCGGCGATCGTCCTCGATCAGGACGACGAGAACCGGTCCGTTGGCCTCACCCCAGGCGGAACCGTGGCCGTGCAGCTGCCCTCCGACGCACCCGGGGGCTATATGTGGCGCGTGGGGGAGTCTCTCGATGAGTCCGTGCTGAAGCTGGCCTCCACGGGATACCGGCCCCCCTTGGGTGGAGGCGGCGAGCTCGGCCGGGCCGTCCTTACGTTCGAGGCAGTGGGGCCGGGCAGCGTGACCGTGCACCTGAGCTACGGGCCGCCCGAGGACCAGCAGGACGGCACCCACGAGTTCTCGTTCGTCGTGAGCGTGACCTGACGGCTGCGATGCACGTGCCGTTTCGAAAGGTGAGGCCTGAGGCTCGGCTGCCCTCACATGCGCACCCGGGCGACGCCGGCCTGGACCTGGCCTCGTCCGTCGACGCAGAGGTCGGGCCGGGGGAGCGGGCCATGATCCCGACAGGAGTGGCGGTCGCCATCCCCGACGGCCATGCGGGACTCGTGCTCCCCAGGTCGGGCCTGGCCTCACGGGAGGGATTGACTCTGGCGAACTCGCCCGGGCTCATCGACGCGGGGTACAGAGGGGAGGTCACGTGCGCTGTGGTGAACCTCGACCGGGAACGCCCAGTTTCGATCAAACGGGGGGACCGGATCGCTCAGTTGGTGATAGTGCGGGTGGAGGCGGTCGAATCGAGCTGGTCGGAGGACCTCCCGCCCTCTCAGCGAGGGGAGGGCGGCTTCGGCTCGACAGGGTCGTGAGCGTGTTAGGAGCCCTTGATAGAATGACGGTCGCGCGGACGTGGCTCAGTTGGTAGAGCACCACCTTGCCAAGGTGGGGGTCGCGGGTTCGAATCCCGTCGTCCGCTCCAG
>Ga0137375_10008019_pt1 | contig 12554 bp, 10 predicted proteins | sample SagtaG_24_FD_104936 | JGI IMG/M metagenome (GOLD analysis project Ga0137375, IMG submission 104936) | Vadose zone soil microbial communities from Sagehorn Ranch, Mendocino, California, USA - Sage1_R_113_16 metaG | ecosystem: Environmental > Terrestrial > Soil > Vadose zone | place: USA... | reverse complement strand
CGCGTGATTTCCCTGAGACCCTCGACGGGCACAATGATTGCTGCTAGATCGGCTGGAGGATCGATGACTGATTCCAGGGCAATCGCCGACTTCGACGAGTTCGCGAACACGGTAGTGCCCGGCTTCGTCCGCCAGGCGGCTCTCGTGGAGAGTGGGCGGCTCTACCGAAGCGTCATGACACGGATCGAGCTGCCCTTGCTGCGCCAGGCCCTCGAGCTGTCGGGAGGCAATCAGCTCAAGGCCGCACGGCTTCTCGGGATCAATCGCAACACGCTGCGCAAGCGGCTCAGGCTGCTCGGGCTCTTGCCCTCGGCCCGCGTCTCCGCGGACGGAAGCAGGCCGGTGACAGAGCCTGCCGGCCACTGAAAGCGAGAGCTGTTCTCAGCGACGTGCCCCGTCGCGCTGGTGGGACGCGCCGCGTCGCGGGTACACTCCGGTGTGTGCGCCCCCGACGCGTTCTCCTCGCGCTGTCCCTCCTGTGGGTGGGGTGCGCCGGCGTCGGGACCGAGCCCCTTCCCGGCCAGTCCTCGCATCACGTCGCGGGCGGCTTCAGGAACCCGGATCCGGAGTTCAAGCGCCCCGACGGTTGGACGCGCTGGAGCTTCTTCGCCCGCCGCGTCTTGGCGAGCCTCGTGTCGCCGCGGAGCTTCGACGCTCCGCGCGTGGCCAACGACGGCGCCACGCTCCGGGCGGGGACGGCGAACCCGAGCGTGACCTGGATCGGGCACTCGACCCTGCTGATTCAGCTCGACGGGGTGAACGTCCTGACCGATCCCCACTGGGGGAATCGCGCGAGCCCCCTGTCCTGGGCGGGACCGCGGCGGCTCAGTCCGCCTGGCCTGGTCTTCGAGGACCTTCCGCGCATCGACGTCGTCGTCATCTCTCACGATCACTACGATCATCTCGACCTCCCGACCGTCAAGCGGCTGGCTTCCGCCCATGATCCGCTCTTCCTCGTGCCGCTCGGGCTGAAGGCCTGGTTGGCGGGCAACGGGATCACCCGGGTCGAGGAGCTGGACTGGTGGGAGACGCGCGAGCATCGCGGGCTCTCCTTCGTGTGCGTCCCCGCCCAGCACTTCGCCCAGCGGACACTCTGGGACCGGGACCGGCGCCTCTGGGCTTCCTGGGCCCTGCTCGGCGCGAGCCGGCGGTTGTACTTCGGCGGCGACAGCGGCTACTTCGGAGGCTTCAAGGAGGCGGGCGAGCGGGTCGGGCCCTTCGACCTCTCTGCCATCGCCATCGGCGCCTATGTGCCGGCCGCCATCATGCGGTTCACTCACACCACGCCCGAGCAGGCCGTGCAGGCCTCCGAAGATCTAAGAGCCCGGGTGCTGCTGGGCATCCACTGGGGGACCTTCGACCTCGCCGACGAGCCGCTCGACGAGCCGCCGCGGCGCATGCTCGCCGAAGCCGCGCGCCGGGGGATGGGCGCCGATCGCGCCTGGATCTTCAGATTGGGGGAGACCCGCCGCTGGTAAGATAAGCGCGGCATGGCAAGCCGGGTGCTGATCGTCGAGGACGAGCCCGACATCCGCGGTCTGCTCGCCTTTCACCTGGAGCGGGAAGGCTACCAGGTCTTCAAGTCCACCAACGGCGCCGACGCCCTCCGCCAGGTGAGGGCGAGGCCGCCCGATCTGGTCCTGCTGGATCTGATGCTCCCCGAGATGGACGGGCTCGAGGTCTGTCGCAGGCTGCGCCAGGATCCTGCGACCGCGCCGCTCCCCATCGTGATGCTCACGGCGAAAGGGGAGGAGGTCGACCGCGTCCTCGGGCTCGAGCTGGGCGCCGACGACTACATCGTGAAGCCCTTTTCCCCGAGGGAAGTCGTGGCCCGCATCCGGGCCGTCCTCAGGCGCTCGCGGGCTCCCGCCGGCGCCGCGCCGATCGTCACCGGCAAGCTCCTCATCGATGTGGCTCGCCACACCGTGCGCGTCGATGGAGCCCCGGTCGGGCTGACCCCCAAGGAGTTCGACCTCCTTCGCGCGCTGGCTGAGGCCGGTGGCCGCGTGCTCGCCCGCGAGTTTCTCCTGGACCGGGTGTGGGGCTATGCGGCGGCGGGCGAGCTGGAGTCGCGCACGGTCGATGTCCACGTCAGGCGGCTGCGCGTGAAGCTCGGCGATGAAGGACGGCGCATCGTGACGGTCAAGGGCGTCGGCTACCGGCTGGATCCGGAGGCCTGATGCATTTCCTGCTCCGCGCCATCCGGCGCCGGATCGCGCTGAAGCTCACGCTCACCCTGGTCGGATTCGTGGCCGTCACATCCCTGTCGGCCGGGCTCTATCTCGATCACGCCCTCGAGCAGTTCGCGGTCGAGTCGCTCGAGGCCCGGCTCGCGTCGATCGGGAGGGTCTTGCACGACGAGGCGCGGGAGGCGCTCCGGGCGGGCGCCGACCCGGCGCCGGCTCAGGCCTTCGTGGCACGGGGATCGAGGCCCACGGGGGCGCGGGTGACCCTCATCGGCACCGACGGGCGGGTGGTCGGAGAGTCCGAGCGATCGGCCGAGGATCTCGGGCGGCTGGAGAACCACGGCGATCGTCAGGAAGTGAAGGCGGCGCTCGGGAGACGCGTGGGCCGGGATGTCAGGCGCAGTGCCACCGTTCAAGCGCCGCTCCTCTATGTCGCGCTGCCGGTCCTGGATACCGGGCGGGTGATCGGCGTGCTGCGCCTGGCCCTCCCCCTGTCGGCCGTCACCGCGTCCTACGCCAGGCTCCACGAAGTGATGCTGGCCGGCGGGGCGGTGGCGCTGCTCGTGGCCTTCGCGATCGGGCTCTTCGTGGCGGGGCGCGTCACCCGACCGGTCGTGGAGATGCAGTCCATCGCGCGCCAGATGAGCCAGGGCAACTTCCTGGTCCGCGCGCCGACACGCTCCGTGGACGAGATCGGGACCCTGGGCCGCTCGCTCAACGTCATGGCGGCGCGCTTGCGCGAGAAGATCGAGGACCTGGAGCAGGAGCGAGCCAAGGTCACGGCCATCCTCGACGGCTTGGTCGAAGGCGTCATCGCCGTCGACGGCCACGAGCACATCCTGCTGATGAACGAGCGGGCGCGGGCCATCTTCAACCTGGGCGCGGTGCGCGGAGAGCGCAAGCCGTTCCTCGAGGTGATCCGCAACGCGGAGCTGCACGAGGTGTTCCGCGGGAGCCGCAGTGCCGCCGCCGGCACCGTGGTGCGGCGCGAGGTGAGCCTCACGTCTCCGGCGGGGCGCGTCCTCCAGGTGCACGGCGTGCCGTTGCTCCTGGCCGGGGGCGAGATCGGGGTCGTGATCGTGCTCCACGACATCAGCGAGCTGCGGCGGCTCGAGCAGGTGCGGACGGAGTTCGTGGCCAACGTCTCGCACGAGCTGCGCACCCCGCTGACGGCCATCCACGGCTACGTGGAGACGCTCCTCGGCGGCGCCCTGGACGAGCCGGAGAACGCTCGCCGGTTCCTCGACATCGTCCACCGTCAGACCGAGCGCCTCGGGCGGCTGATCGACGACCTCACGGATCTGTCGAACATCGAGCTCGGCAAGGTGTCACTGCGCCTGGCGCCGACGCGTCTCGATGAGGTCCTCGATTCGGTGCTCGCGGTCGTCCTGCCGCGGGCCGAGGCGGGCGGGGTCACGGTGGGGGTGGAGATGCCGCCCGGGCTGCCGTCCGTCCGGGCCGATCACGACCGCCTCGCCCAGATCCTGATCAATCTCGTGGACAACGCGGTGAAGTACACGCCGGGGGGCGGCGCCGTCACGATCCGGGCGTCCGAGACGGAGCAGGGCGCGGTCGAGGTGTCGGTCGCGGACACGGGCGTCGGCATCCCATCGTCGGACCTGCCGCGTATCACCGAGCGGTTCTACCGCGTGGACAAGGCGCGCTCGCGCGAGCTGGGCGGCACGGGGCTGGGCCTCGCCATCGTCAAGCATCTGGTGCTCGCCCACGGCGGGGAGCTCGGGATCGAGAGCGAGCCTGGGCGGGGCACGACGGTGCGCTTCACGCTGCCGGCGGCCAAGGGGCGAAGAACTCCCGAGCCCACACGAAGGTCGTGATCTCCACAACCTCCCGCCGGCTCACCAGGCCCCGCGGCCGGTCACACTGGCGGAGAAGGTCTTCAAGAGGGTCAGGTCAGCCTCGTAGGTGAGCACGCCAGCCGCCTCGGCCAGACCGACCCAGCGAACGGCGTCAACCTCGTTTCGAGGTTCGGCGACCCCACCGACGGGAGACATCGCCCAGTAGCGCACCACCTTGAGGCGCCCCTTGTGGTCGACGTGGGAGGTCGTCGGGAGTTCGCTTTGAAGGGTGCAGCGAAGCCCTGTCTCTTCCTCCACTTCGCGGAGCGCGCACGCCTCGTCCGTCTCACCGGGCTCGACCTTGCCCTTCGGGAACGTCCAGTCGCCGCGATGCGGGCGGTGGATGAGCAGGACCTCGAGCGCGCCTCGCTCGGTCTGCCTGGCGATGACTCCACCGGCTGCATGCACGACTTCCCGGCCCATCACGGCGCCCTCCGGTCAGACTATAGCGCTGGACACGTAGGCGTTCACGTAAGGTTTACGTGCCCGTCATCGTCCCGTAACCCTCGGCGGAGACACTGCCACCGTGCTGAGAGCCATGCCGGAGGTCAAAGAAATGGTCTCCAACCGGCGTCGGCTGGCCGAGGTGGCGGGTCCCGCGGCCGCTCAGCGCCCCGGCCGGGTCCTGGTCATCGAAGACGAGCAGGATGTGGCGGAGCTGATCCGGTACAACCTCGCCAAGGAAGGCTACGAGGTGCGCGTCGTTGCCAACGGGGCCGACGGGCTCAAGAACCTCACCGTGAAGGAGACACGGATGAAGAAGGGCACTAGGACACTCGGAGGGGGGCTTCGCCCCCCTTCCGAAGCCTCCCCCCAGGACGTAGTGCGAGCCGCAGGACGTCGCGGGGCTGGGGACCCGCCGTCCGAGGCGAGCGATCCGGAGGTTGCGCGGGCAAAGCCCGCGCTCGAAGCGGAACACCGAGCGGTCGGCGATCGGTCACGGACGTCGTGCCCGTTACTCCGACACGCTCCTACGTTGGCCGTCAGCCTCGTGGTCGCAGTCGTGCTGGCGAGCGCCGGGCCCGGGACGGGCCGCGCCCAGACGCAGCTCGATCCGGCCCTCCACGGCTACCGGGCCGTGAGCGGCGTGAGCGGCAATATCTCGAGCGTCGGCTCGGATACGTTGAACAATCTGATGACCCACTGGGCGGAGACGTTCCAGCGCTTCTATCCGAACGCGAAGGTGCAGATCGAGGGGAAGGGGTCGTCGACCGCCCCGCCCGCCCTGATCACGGGGACCGCGCAGCTCGGCCCCATGTCCCGCGAGATGAAGGGCACCGAGGTCGACCAGTTCGAGAAGAAGTACGGCTACAAGCCCACGCCCATCCGCACCTCGGTGGACGCGCTCGCCGTCTTCGTGAACAAGGACAACCCGATCAAGTGTCTGAGCGTCCCCCAGGTGGACGCCATCTTCTCGAAGTCGCGCCGCCAGGGCGGGAAGGAGGACATCGTGACCTGGAGGCAGCTCGGCCTCACCGGAGAGTGGGCGAACAAGCCGATCAGCCTCTACGGCCGCAACTCGGCGTCCGGAACCTACGGCTTCTTCAAGGAGCACACGCTGAAGAACGGGGACTACAAGGACACCGTCAAGGAGCAGCCGGGCTCGGCGGCGGTCGTGCAGGGCGTGACGGTGGATCGGTATGGCGCCGGCTACAGCGGCATCGGCTACGCGACGGCGGGCGTGCGCGCGGTGCCGCTCAGCGAGAAGGACGCCGGCAAGTGCGTGGAGGCCACCGCCGACAACGCGTACTCCGGCGCGTACCCGCTCGCGCGCTTCCTCTACGTCTACGTCAACAAGGCCCCGGGAAAGCCACTCGACCCGCTGACGCGCGAATTCGTCAAGTTGATCGTGTCCAAGGAGGGGCAGGAGGGGGTCATCAAGGACGGCTACTTCCCGATCCCGGCCTCCATCGCCAAGGAAGAGCTGAACAAGGTCCAGTAGGTGGCCAGCAACGTCACCGCGCTCCCGGCGAGCGGGTCGGGGCCCCCGGCCCGCTCGCTGTCCGTCAGCCGCGCGCGGACGGCGCGCCGGATCCTCCTCGACTCCTGGGCCTCGCGCGTCGTCGTGGTCGGGGGCGTCGTCATCATCGCGTCCATCCTCGCCATCCTGTTCGTCATCGCCGCGGAGGTGTACCCGCTCTTCAAGAAGCCGGTGGCCGCTCGGGTCGGCTCCTATGTCCCCTCCGCCGTGGGTGGGCCGCAGAACCCGGCGCCCGGCCGGTCGATCGGGATGGACGAGTACCGCGAGGTCGGATACGAGTTGACGCGATCCGGGACCCTCGCGTTCGTGTCTCTCACGGGCGGGCCGAGCCCCTCCACGGTTGCTGTTCCATGGCTCGAGGGTGCCGAGGTCACCGCGGTGGCGGATGTCGGCAAGGGGCGTTACGTCATCGGGAGCTCGAACGGGCGGGTCACCTCACTCGAGATGAGGTTCGACGTCGCCTTCGCCGACGGCAAGCGCACCGTGGCCCCCCGGCCGGTCTTCGCCGAGCCATCGCTGCTCGACCCTGACGGCAAGCGACCGCTCCTGCGTCTCACCGCCGCCATGCCGGAGTCGGGAGCGGTGACGGTGGCTCAGGTCGGCCCGGCCGAGCTCGCCATCCAGAGCGTGGTCGAGAAGAAGGCCCTGATCGGCGGTGGCCGCAAAGAGGAATCGCGCCAGACGCTCCGCGTTCCCGGAGCCGTCGAGGTCACCGCGCTGGCCCTCGACGGCCGTGCCGAGGATCTCTTCGTCGGCACGGCCACCGGCCGGGTCGTTCGCTACGACCTGCGGGATCGGGACAACCCGAAGGCGATGGAGGCGACTCAGGCCACCACCCGTGCCGGCGTCCCGGTGGGCGTCCTGGGGTTTCTCCTCGGTGACCGGACCCTGATCGTCGGTGACGCGGCGGGCGACGTCTCCACGTGGCAGGTGGTCCCGCCGGCAGGCGGCGGGGAGGCCCGGCTCACCCGCACGTACCGCTTCGAGCCCCACGCCGCGGCGGTCGTCTCGATGAGCGCCTCGCCGCGTGACAAGGGGTTTGCCACGGCCGACGCGGGGGGGACGGTCCACATCAGCTACGGCACGTCCGGACAGACCCTCTTGTCGTTCAAGGCCGAGCAGGGAGGGCTCGAGGCCGTCGCCTTCGCGCCGAAGTCGGACGGGGTCCTGGCGGCGGACGGGCGGGGGAGGCTCGTGCAGTGGCGGCTCGACAACCCGCACCCCGAGATCACCTTCAAGACCCTGTTCGGCAAGATCTGGTACGAGGGCTACTCCAGGCCCGAGTACGTCTGGCAGTCCACCGGGGGCACCGATGACTTCGAGGCCAAGTTCAGCCTGACGCCGCTCATCTTCGGAACACTGAAGGGCACGTTCTACGCCCTCCTCTTCGCCGTGCCGCTGGCCCTGCTCGCCGCGCTCTACGTGAGCGAGTTCATGCACCCGACGGTGAAGGGCTACGTCAAGCCCGTGGTGGAGATCATGGCCGCCCTGCCCAGCGTGGTGCTGGGCTTTCTCGCCGGCCTGTGGCTGGCCCCGGTGGTGGAGCGCATCGTCCCCGGCCTGTTCCTGCTGCCGCTCATTCTGCCGCCCGCGATCCTCGCCGCGTATTCCCTCTGGCGGCTGGCGCCGCGACCGATCCGCGGCCGCTTCAAGACCGGCACGGAGGTGTTCCTGCTCATCCCGGTCGTGCTCGGGGGCGCGTGGATGGCCTTCGCCCTCGGCGGCCTCGTCGAGGCCACGCTGCTCGGCGGCAACTACCGGGGCTGGCTGCTCTCGGCGCTGGGCCTGACCTATGACCAGCGGAACTCGCTCGTGGTCGGGGTGGCCATGGGCTTCGCCGTCATCCCCATCATCTTCACCATCGCCGAGGATTCCCTTGCCAACGTGCCCCAGCACCTCCGGGCCGGGTCCCTGGCGCTCGGGGCGACACGCTGGCAGACGGCCCTGCGCATCGTCCTGCCGACCGCGAGCCCCGGCATCTTCTCGGCCATCATGATCGGGTTCGGCCGTGCGGTGGGCGAGACCATGATCGTGCTGATGGCGACCGGCAATACCCCGGTGATGGACTGGAGCATCTTCAACGGCTTCCGGGCGCTGTCCGCGAATGTCGCGGTGGAGATGCCCGAGGCGCCCGAGAGCGGGACCCTCTTCCGCGTGCTCTTCCTCGCCGCCTTGCTCCTGTTCTGCCTCACGTTCGTCGTCAATACCATGGCCGAGCTCGTGCGGCTCAAGCTCCGCCGGAAGTACCGCTACCTATGAGTCTGTTGAACAAGCACTTCTGGAGCAGCGGTGAACCCTTCATCTGGCTCACGGGCGGGGCGCTGACCCTCTCCCTCATCCTGGTGGGAGGCCTGGTGGCGCTCATCGTCGGAAACGGCCTCGGGTTGTTCTGGCCGAGGGACGTGCTGCGCGTGAGGCTGGCGGACGGCGCGGTGATGACCGGCCAGGTGGTCGAGCGGGAGGCGATCCCGGGGCAGGCCGGGCAGTACCGGATCAAGCTCAAGGTGGCCAACCGCGACCTCTACGGCGCCGACTTCCAGTGGGTGGACGAGGTCCGGATCGTCAAGCGCGAGTACCCTTCCGACGTCGCGGTGATCGAGCGCACCGAGTGGGGCCTCCTCATCGGGACGATCAAGGAGGTGCGCGACGCCGGCAATGTCGTGGCGTCGGGCGGCTCGTCGAGCTGGGCGGTGATCCGGGCGCGGCGCCCCGAGGCAGAGAGCGTCCGGCGGGAGATCCAGGGCATCGAGAGACACGACATCGGCGCGATCAATTACGAGCAGGAGAGGATCAGACTCGCCTTCCGGAGGCTCGAGCTCAAGGGTGTCACGGGCGGGCCCGAGATCGAGGCGCTCCGGGCGCAGCTGGCGCCGCTCCAGGAGCGGTACAAGGCGCAGACGGACCGCCTCGCCCTGCTCCGGAACGGGCAGACGCTGAGCGTGGTCGTCGAGGCCGACGGCGGAAAGACCAAGGACCTTCCGCTCGCCCAGGTGATCGACGTGCGCTTCCCCAACGCCATGAGCGTCCTCGCCAAGAGCGCCGCCTACGCCGCCCGGGTCTGGGACTTCGTCTCCGAGGACCCGCGCGAGGCCAACACCGAGGGTGGCGTCTTCCCGGCGATCTTCGGGACCGTCATGATGGTCGTGATCATGAGCGTCATCGTGACCCCGCTCGGGGTGCTCGCCGCCTTCTACCTGCGCGAGTACGCCAAGCAGGGGCCGTTCGTGAGCGCGGTGAGGATCGCCGTGAACAACCTGGCCGGAGTGCCGTCCATCGTCTTCGGCGTCTTCGGGGTGGGCTTCTTCATCTACTTCGTCGGCGGGTCCATCGACCGCCTCTTCTTCGCGGAGGCGCTGCCGACACCGACGTACGGGACGGGCGGCATCCTCTGGGCGTCCCTCACGCTGGCGCTGCTCACCGTTCCCGTCGTCATCGTCGCCACCGAGGAGGGGCTGGCCGCGATCCCCCGGGGCATGCGCGAGGCCTCCCTCGCCCTCTCCGCCACGAAGCTCGAGACGACCCTGCGCGTCGTGCTCCCCGCGGTCATGCCATCCATCCTGACCGGCCTCATCCTCGCCATGGCGCGGGCAGCGGGCGAGGTCGCGCCCCTCATGATCACCGGGGTCGTGAAGCTCGCGCCGTCGCTCCCCGTCGACGGCGCGTGGCCGTACCTGCACCTCGAGCGGAAGTTCATGCATCTGGGCTTTCACATCTACGACGTCGGCTTCCAGTCGCCCAACGTGGACGCGGCCCGGCCGATGGTGTTCGCGACGACCTTGCTCCTGTTGCTCATCGTCGTGCTCCTGAACCTGTTCGCCATCAGCATGCGCAACCGCCTGCGCCGGAAGTATGCGCTGGCGGCTGTATAGGAGAGAGATACTATGACGGGAACCGTGGAGGTCAGACGGGCGCTCAAGGAGGCGGCGGCGATCGGCCCGATCATGGAGACGCCCATGGTGGAGATCGAGCACCTCTCGCTCTGGTACGGGGAGAAGCTCGCGCTCAAGGACGTCGGCATGCTGGTGCCCAAGCACCGCGTCACCGCCTACATCGGCCCGTCGGGCTGCGGGAAGTCGACCCTGCTCCGCTGTCTCAACCGGATGAACGATCTGGTGGACGGGGTGAGGATCGCCGGCAGCATCCGGATCGGCGGCACCGACATCTACGACGCGAGCCTGGACGTCACCGAGCTGCGCAAGCGCGTCGGGATGGTGTTCCAGAAGTCGAACCCGTTCCCCAAGTCCATCTTCGAGAACGTGGCCTACGGGCCGCGCATCCTCGGCGCCCCCAGCCGGAGCGACCTCGAGGCGATCGTCGAGCGGAGCCTGCGGGCCGCGGCCCTCTGGGACGAGGTGCACGACCGGCTCCAGGAGAGCGCCCTCGGGCTGTCGGGCGGCCAGCAACAGCGCCTGTGCATCGCCCGGGCGATCGCCGTCGAGCCCGAGGTGCTGCTGATGGACGAGCCGTGCTCGGCGCTCGACCCCATCGCCACCGCGAGAATCGAAGAATTGATGCTCGACCTGAAGAACAGCTACACGATCGTGATCGTCACCCACAACATGCAACAGGCGGCGCGGGTGTCGGACTACACGGGCTTCATGCTCCTCGGCGAGCTGGTGGAATTCGGCGTGACGCGGCAGCTCTTCACCAACCCGCGCGAGGAGAGGACCGAGGACTACATCACCGGCCGGTTCGGGTAAGCCGGGGCGGGGGGGCTTCGCCCCCCTCCGAGCCCTGCCCCAGGACGTAGTGGGAGACGCGGGACGTCGCGGGGCGGGGGCGCCGCCGTCCGCGGCGAGCATCCAGACGGTTGCGCCGGCAAAGCCGGCGCGGGAACGGAGGTAGTTCGGGCCCGCGCCGTGGTGGGCGGGCGCGATGGCGGAGGGACCATGCAGCGGCACTTTCACGAAGAGCTCGAGGCGCTCAAGCAGACGCTGCTCGCCATGGGCGGGCTGGTCGAGGACCAGATCCGCCGCGTGATGCGGGCCCTGACCGAGCGTGACGACGTGCTCGCCCAGGAGGTGATCGACCGCGACCGGCAGGTCAATGCCTACGACGTGGAGGTGGACGAGACGTGCGTGAACCTGCTCGCCCTGCATCAGCCGGCGGCCGGGGACCTGCGCTTCATCACCACCGCCATGAAGATCGTCACCGACCTCGAGCGGATCGGCGATCAGGCCGTGAATATCGGCCAGCGCGCCTTGGAGCTCAATCGGGAACCGCAGCTCAAGCCGTACATCGACCTGCCGCGGATGGCAGAGCGGGCGCAAGCCATGGTCAAGGAGAGCCTGGACGCGTTCGTGACGCGCGACACGGAGCTGGCGCGCCGGGTCTGCGCGGCGGACGCGGAGGTGGACGCCCTCAAGGAACAGATCTTCCGGGAGCTGCTGACCTTCATGATGGAGGACGCGCGCACCATTCCCCGGGCCATTCGCCTCATCCTCATCTCCCGGTTCATGGAGCGGGTGGCCGACCACGCGACGAACATCGCCGAGATGGTGATCTACATGGTCGAGGGGAAGATGGTCAGGCACACGCTCGCGTGAATCGCAAGCGGCGCCTCGACGGCCCCTCGGGGTACGAGCTCAATGTATACTGTGCACGTGAGTGCTGACCGTCACTATCAGCTCCAGTCCGACGAGGCCAACCGGCGTATCGACGCGCTCCTCGAGCACCTCCGTGTCCCGGAGGGGACGTGGCGCCTCTACGGCGAGATGCTGACCACGGTACTCAAGATGTTCGAGGACGGGGCGGGGGTGGGCGATCTCAAGATCGCGCACATGGCCCTCAAGGAGATGCGGTACGGCTTCAAGGTGTTCGCGGCCTACCGGCAGGTGCCCAAGGTCACCGTCTTCGGGTCAGCGCGGACGCCGCCGGACCACCCCGTCTCCGCCCAGGCCTACGGCTTCGGGAGGCGCATGACCGACGCCGGGTGGATGGTCATCACCGGGGCGGGCAGCGGAGTCATGGGCGCGGCCCAGGAGGGGGCCGGGCGCGAGCGCTCCTTCGGGCTGAACATCCGGCTGCCCAGCGAGCAGGAGGCCAACCCCTGGATCGCCGACGACCCGAAGCTCATCAGTTTCAAGTACTTCTTCACCCGGAAGCTCTTCCTGGTCCGCGAGGCCCACGCCATGGCCCTGTTCCCGGGCGGCTTCGGGACCTGTGACGAGGCCTTCGAGGCCCTCACGCTCATCCAGACCGGCAAGCAGCCCGTGCTGCCCCTGGTGCTCGTGGATGAGCCCGGCGGCACGTACTGGAAGAGCTTCGAGGAATTCATCCGCGGTGAAATGGCGCCCAGGGGGATGATCTCCGCCGATGATGCGGGGCTCTTCCGGATGACCGACGACCTGGACGAGGCGGTGGCGGAGATCCTGGACTTCTACCGCGTCTATCATTCGCAGCGCTACGTCGGGGAGCGGCTCGTCTTCCGCCTGCGCCGGCCCCTCTCGGCTGCCGCCCTGGCCGATCTGAACGCGCGGTTCGCAGACATCCTCGATGACGCGGCCGACCAGACGGACGGGCCACTGAAGG